>Ga0315274_10009797_pt1 | contig 13815 bp, 11 predicted proteins | sample YL17G02_20_MG_FD_203700 | JGI IMG/M metagenome (GOLD analysis project Ga0315274, IMG submission 203700) | Sediment microbial communities from Yellowstone Lake, YNP, Wyoming, USA - YL17G02_20 | ecosystem: Environmental > Aquatic > Freshwater > Lake > Sediment | place: USA: Wyoming | collected...
CTCAGCATCAGTCAGTTTCGGGTTGGCGTTAATCTTCTGTTCAAGCAGTCTTGTTTTATCCCGAACCATCACAATCTTGTGGAAGAACACCTCCAACTCGATCTCCCTGGTCTGGAGAGCCGGATCGTTGGGGTGCAGCACCACCCGGCCACCATGCCATCGGGAACCCAGCCGATCCACCACCCGGTCGGGCCGCTCGACTCCGAGCGCGTGGAGGGCGGCTTCGACCGTTTCCTGGATCAACTGCCCCAGGGGCAGTTCGAGGCCGTGCAGTTGCGCCTGCGCCTCGGCCGGCTCCATGCCACTGCCCGTCGGGGAGACCTGTCGCTGCGCCCCGTCATCGAAGCGGATGCCCGCCACCTGCGCCGTCAGTGAATGGACCGTGCCGAGACCGTATTGGGGGTGGCGGACCCGCTGGCCGATATGCAACGACTCAGGCTTCATGGTTCAAGCGGCCCAGGGCGGTGGATGCTTTAACCGGTACAAGATTTCCCCGGCTTTCCGCACGAGCAAAATCCCCTCCGCCTCACGGTTCGCGAATTCCTCCAGGGCGATGCCCTCCGGGTCCCGGTAGCCGAGGTTGACCGCCCGGCATCGCCCCGGCGCGATGCGTGTGGCCAACGTCACGCGCGCCCGGGGCGTCTCCACGCCGTTCACGTAGGTGCCGACCCCGAACACATGGGTCGAGTGCGCGAGAACTCCCCACGGCCGGTCTTTGAACCGCTCCCATTGGCCCAGGAAATAGTCGCGGCAATGGTAGCCGACCTCCTCAATGATCCGACCATGCGTGAGGGAAAACCCGGAAATGTGCGGCGCATGGATGATCAATTCGCCGCCGTCGGCCAACACCGGTTCCAGCTTGTACATGCACTTGCCGGCAGTCCAGATTTCGTCGTACATCGGCGGGGCGCACGCCAGGATGGTATGGAATGGGCGGTCTTGGCAGCGAATATGCCGCTGGCTCGACAAGTTGCTCGCCGCTTCCCAGGCGGCTTCCGGTGTGCCCGCGAACAGGCCGGCCAGTCCTTCCCCCTCCACGACCAGGCAAAAGCAGACCTTCGGAACCCGGACCAACGCCGCGGCCCGGTCCACGACGCGCCGCACGGGTGTCCATTGGTGGCCAATAACCTTGGGCGTGGTGATCACGGCCCCCAGCCAGTGGAAGAAATTCAGGATGCGCGGACCGGCCACGCCCGGAAAAAGATACTTGTTCCCGCCCGAAAAGCCGACCACTTCATGCGGAAACACCGGGCCGACGATGATCACCTGATCGTACTCGAACAACCGGCGGTTCACCTCGACCGGCACGTCCAACGCGAACCGGCCGCCCGTCAACTCACGCACTTCCTCGGCCGTGATTGTGCCGACGGTGGTCAAATCGGCGGGATCATCCCACGCGTGATTGAAGAACCGGACCGCGCCATAGGTGTCCCGGCGCTCGGCCTCGCTCATTTCGAGTCGCCGGCAGATCGCCGCCTCTGTCATGGGTTGGTGGGTTCCCAGCGCCACCAGAATGTCCAACGCTCGCGTTGTCGCGCCCACCTGCCGGTGCAAGGCCCGGAACAACTGCCCCACTGGCGCCGTGCGCGTGTGGTCTGGGATGATCAACAACACCCGGCGGCCTCGATAAGCATCCGGCGGGCAGGCGCGCGCCACCACCTCCGCGACCTGTTCCGGAGTCAACAGGCCCTCCCGGTCGGCGACAGCGGAAATCATGAGGGCTAAATGGTCTGCGCCAGAAAACCCCCGTCCACGCGGAGGTCGGCGCCGGTCACGAAACCGCTGGCCCGGGCGCTGGCGAGATAGATCACGGTGCCAACCAACTCTGCAGGCTCGCCCATGCGTCGCATGGGTGTGTGGCTGAGAATGGTCTGGGTCCGAGGCGTGGGGGAGCCATCCTCATGGAACAAGAGCCGCCGGTTTTGTTCAGCGGGAAAGAATCCGGGCGTGATCGAGTTGACGCGCACACCGTGCGGCGCCCATTCACGGGCCAGGAACCGGGTCAGGCTTAACACCGCCGCCTTGGCCGCGGAATACGCCACCACGCGCGATAACGGCAGGTGCGCCGATACGCTGGCGATGTTGATGACACTGCCCTTGCCGCGCGCCACCATCGCCGGGCCAAATTCCTGGCAGGGGAACAACACACCGCCGCACAGGTTCAGATCGAAGTTCGCCCGCCACACCTCGGGCGTGATGGCCTCCAACGGCTGATCGGCCGTCACCTGGGCCTTCGGATCGTTGCCGCCCACCGCATTGACCAGCACGGTGGGAGCACCCAGCGCCCGCACGACGGCCTGATGCGCGGCTTGCAGGCTCGGGCGCGAGAGCGCGTCGACCGCGACAAACGTGGCCACACCGCCCTGGCTGCGGATGCTCTGCGCGCGCGCTTCGCCCCGTTCGACGGAGAAATCCAGCACCGCCACCTGCGCGCCCGCCTGTGCGAGGCCTCCGGCCATCGCGCCACCCAAAGCCCCGCCCGCACCAATGACCACGGCCACCTCGTGGGAAAGGTCAAACCAGTCCATGCGCACGCACTTTGCGCCAACACCGCCGCCCCGTGAAGGGAAAAGAAACGGTTCTGAACGACACACGGCAATTCAAGGCGTGACGGCGCGGTAGAATCTCTTTGGCGCCGTGACGGCGGAGGTGTCGGTGAGGGCGATGGGCCCCGTGTAAGTGAAGTTCGTGAGGTTGGTCCAACTGCCAGCAGCCAGCGAGGGGGAGGTCTGGATGCGATAGGGTTGGCCGAGGGTGGCGTCGCTCAGCGTGCAACTGAAACCGCTGCCGGGCAAATACACCAGACCGCCGAACTGGCCGCCGGCAACGCCTGGCCCAACATTGGCCTGGGCGATGAAGGGGGACAGTGTCGTCCCGGCGAAGTAGAAGTCTCCCCCGACGAACAGATGCCCGGCCCCGTCAGCCACCAGCGCCCTGACCCGGCCATCCATCCCCGATCCCAAGGCCGACCAACTGCTGCCGTTCCATTTGGCGATGTAGTTGGCCGGAAGCCCGCCGGCCGTGCTGAAGTATCCCCCGGCGTAGAGATCGGTCCCGCTGACCGCCAGCGCATTCACAGAAGGACCCCACCAGGGATCATCCATCCCCGATCCCAAGGCCGACCAAGCGGTGCCGTCCCACTTGGCAATGTTGTAGGCCGTCATTCCGCCCGCCGCATTGAACCATCCCCCCACGCAAAGATCCGTCCCGCTCATCGCCAGCGCTCTGACGGAGCCGTCCGGACCCTCACCCAATGGCGACCAGGCGCTCCCGTTCCATTTGGCGATCCCACCGGTCCTAACGCCCCCTGCCGTACCAAAGTCTCCGCCCGCGTAGAGATTGGTCCCGCTCGTCGCCAGGGCAGAGACGTCGTAGTTCATCCCCGAGCCCAAGGCCGACCAGGCACTGCCATCCCATTTGGCGATGTTGTTGGCAGCGACCGTGCCGATAATGCTGAACGTGCCGCCGACATACACGTTGTCGTTGCCGTCCAACGCCATGGCCCACACGACACCATTCGCTCCCGGTATGCCCGGATTCAGGCTGACCCAGTCGGTATCGCTGAAGGTCGGGTCGATGTGCACGGGGTAAACGGCGTTGGCGTCGGCCACGCGCAGCGACAACCGATCGGCCGCGAGCACCTCCAGGCGCGCCGTCAGTTCCTGCCCCGTGGCATCCGCCACCCGCAGCCGATGTACGCCAACGCGCGCCTCGAGCCCTCGAGGGTGAGCTTGGCACCGTAAGCCGCTGGTTCGGCCCGGGCGCCGCTCAGCGCTAGTCCCACATGCAAATCCCCCACGCCCGCCGGGCGCTCGGTGATCACGAAATCCTGGCGCACACCCTCCATGCTCACGGAGTATTCCTCCGTAACACCAGGACGCGTGAACCGCACCAACTTGTCGGCCATGGAGACAGTACCGCTCGCCACCAGCCCACCCCAGTGCGACAGCGTCGTGGACTGCCGCAGCCCCCTGCCGCTTTGGAACGGGTCGGCCGGCAGCGAAAGCGGCAGAGGACTGCCGCACTCCAAAACCTCCCGCCCCACCGCGGCGGCAACGACGCGGAGTTTAACGGCAACCCCCGGCGTGTTGGAGCTAAGCCAGAGACCTTCGGGCGTCACCCGGCCCTCCAGGCGTTGAAACGCACAGCGCAACCGGGCGCCATCTGGAGCGGCGCTCACGGACAAGCCGTCGCCCTGATACTGTTTGCCGGCCACGGCGCTGAGTTGGCTGATAGGGATGGGTGTAGAGCAGTTGGCCCAGTCGGTCGACGTCTTGCTCGCGCCGAGTTGTGTTTGTGCATCGGTGGTCAGCGAGGCAAGTAACGCCGCCATCGCCAAGCCGAACCCGCGCAGGGAGAACAGAGAAGGTTTCATAGTCACAATCACGTTGGATGCTTCTGCGTTCTTGCTTCCGTGCATGCAAGCCTCCACAAGGCGGGCGCGCAGGCGCTACCGCGGCCCAGGTCCCGGGCCTGTCGCACGCGTGCGTAGAGCGAAGCTGATTCTACCTCCCCCGCCTATATTGTCAATCTTGAGAGGGGCGAGGAGAGCCTGCCCGCGAACAAGGAGGAGACAAGCGGATGAACCGCGGCACGCCACGGTAAGGATGGGGCACTTTCGGAGGTTGATGTGCGCGACGGCCTTCGGTGCCCGGTTTTCCCAGAGGTCACGTCTGTCGGTTTCGACGGCGGCTCCGGATATTGGTCGAGCTGGGTCAACGGGTTGGCGGGCCTCCAGTGAAGCGGCACAGCGGTGCATCCCGAAGATGCCGGTGAGCCGCCGACCGCCCGGGCAGCGGCGAAGGCCGACACTGCACGGAGTCGACCGTAACGGCGGTCGGCAGACCGTCGACGGCTGTCTACCGAAAGCCGCTACGTCGGACCAACGGCGGTCCAGCGGTCCGCCACCCACCCTGAGCCAGAACCGACAACTTGTGGATGCACTGGCAGCACGGGCCGTGCCCTGCCAAAGAATTGCGGCGCGCGGCGGCAGTCTGTTACTGTCCGGGCCGCATGAGTGAGATTCCGAAGGCCTACGAGCCGAAGGCCGTGGAAGAAAAGTGGTACCAGTTCTGGTTGGACCAGAAATGCTTTGTGGCGGACCCCGCGCGCGTGAGCGCGAAGCGGCCGGCCTATTCCATCGTCATCCCACCCCCGAATGTCACCGGCGTCCTCACGCTGGGCCACGTCCTCAACAACACCATCCAGGACATCCTCGCCCGCAAAGCGCGCCTGGACGGCAAGGAGGTGCTCTGGCTGCCGGGCACCGACCACGCGGGAATTGCCACGCAGGCGGTCGTCGAGAAGACGCTCCGCAAACAGGGCTTGATGAAACACCGCGAGGACCTCGGCCGGGAAAAGTTCCTCGAACATGTCTGGGCCTGGAAGGAAAAGCACGGCGGCATCATCATCCAGCAGCTCAAGAAACTGGGCTGTTCGTGCGATTGGACCCGCGAACGGTTCACGATGGACGCGGAATACTCGCGTTGCGTGCAGAAGGTCTTCGTGGCGCTTTACCGGAAGGGCCTGATCTACCGTGGCAAACGCATGGTGAACTGGGACCCGGCCGCCCGCACCGCGCTGTCGGACGAGGAAGTGGAGATGATCGAGGAGAAAGGACAGCTCTGGCATCTCAAGTATCCGTTGCTCGACGACCAGGGCCAACCCCAGGCCGACGAATTCCTGGTGGTGGCCACGACGCGGCCCGAAACCATGCTCGGTGACGAAGCCGTGGCCGTGAACCCGCACGACGAGCGCTACACGAAGGTGGTGGGCCGCCACTGTCTGCTGCCGCTCCAGAACAAGCGCATCCCGGTCATCGCGGACGAACTGGTGGACCCGAAATTCGGCACGGGCTGCGTGAAGGTGACGCCGGCGCACGATCCGGCGGACTATGAGATGGCGGTGCGGCACCATCTGCCGCTGACGGTGGTGATCGGTCCCGACGGCACCATGACCGAGGCGGCCGGAGAAGATTTTGATGGCCTGGACCGGATGGAGGCGCGCCAGGCGGTGGTCGAGGAACTCACCGAGCAGGGATTGCTGCTGAAAACGGAGGGTTACGTCCACAACGTCGGCTACAGCCAGCGCAGTCATGTGCCCATCGAGCCGTATTTGAGCGAGCAGTGGTTCCTGAAGTATCCGAGCGTGGAGCAGGCGATGGAGTGTGTAGCAGCGGAGGGGAGCGCGACCGTCTCGGTCGCCGCATCAGGCGTCTCGCCTGATGTTTCTGCGCGTGTTCCGCTCGGCGAGACGCCGAGCGGTGCGGGCGGGACGCCCGCGCTCCCCAAGAAACTGCGCTTCCACCCGGAACGCTGGACCAAGACCTACACGCACTGGATGCAGAATCTCCGCGACTGGTGCATCAGCCGCCAGTTGTGGTGGGGGCATCGAATTCCGGTGTGGTATCAGCGGGCGGATCAAGCCCAACTCGAAAAGTCCGTGGCCGTCGTGCCGATTCCACGTGACACCTTGCCGGGGCGAAACATCAAAGACCACCAAACTACGGAAGTGATAAAAAACGAGGCCGACGGTAACTGGTCTCCGGCACCGCATCCCGGTGAAGGGAAGTTGGATGTCCGGCCTACATCGGCCTCGGTCGTTAAGATTCGCCAATTATTTCCGGATGTCAACGAATTACACCTCCGTTGTCAGATTGAATCACCCGGTGCCGGTTGGGACCAGGACCCCGACGTGCTCGACACCTGGTTTAGCTCCTGGCTTTGGCCGTTTGCCACGATGGGCTGGACGGGTGACAAATCCCAAGACTCCCAGAACCCAACCCTCCGGGCCTTCTATCCCACGAGCGACCTGGTCACCGGCCCGGACATCATTTTCTTTTGGGTCGCCCGCATGATCATGGCGGGCTACGAGTTCATGGGCGATGTGCCGTTCCGGAACGTCTATTTCACCGGCATCATCCGCGACAAACTGGGGCGCAAGATGAGCAAGAGCCTCGGCAATTCGCCCGATCCGCTCGCTTTGATCGCGAAATACGGTGCTGATGCGCTGCGCTTCGGCACCATGCGCAGCGCGCCGCTGGGGCAGGACATCCTGTTCGACGAGCAAAACGTCGAACTGGGCCGCAACTTCTGCAACAAGCTCTGGAATGCCTGCCGCTTCCGCCAGATGCAGGGGGCTGCCGGCGGGGCCGAGGCCCCTGGCGCCGGCATCGAGGCCGAAATCGCCCCCGCCCTCCTCAGCAGCGACGACCGGTGGATTCTGCTCCGCCTCGACCGCGCGAGCCGGGAGATCGACGCCGCGTTTGCCGAGTACCGTTTCAGCGAAGTGACCGCCACGCTCTACCGTTTTTTCTGGAGCGAGTACTGCGACTGGTACGTGGAGGCGAGCAAAGCGGCCTTGTACGGGCCGGACGGGGCGCGGCAGGCCAACACGCTGGCCGTAATCGACTTCGTGTTGAGCCACGCACTCCGGTTGTTTCACCCGTTCCTGCCCTTCATCACCGAGGAGCTCTGGCATGGGCTGGGGTACGAGCGAGACCTGCCGGCCGACCAGGGCGGCGCGAGCATCATGACGGCCCGCTGGCCGAAGCCTTTCAGCGACGCGGAGAAGGAATATTTTGGCCTCGACGAGTCCGCCGCGCGCCGGGCGGAGCAGCGGTACGAGTTGGTCGTTCAGGGCCGGAATCTGCGACGCGAGTTCAATCTGCCCACCAACAAGAAACTCAAGTTCGTGCTCAAGACCTCCACCAATCTGACACCGTTGGACGTCGAAGTGTTGCGTGGCCTGCTCAACGCGGAGGCGATCACGGTGGACGCGTCGTACGCGCCGCCGCGCGGCACGCCGATGGCAACCAATCCCCTGGGCGAGTTGTACCTGCCCCTGGAGGGCCTGATCGATGTCGCCGCCGAGAAGGCGCGCCTGGAGCGGGAACTGGGAAAGGTGCGTGCTGAAATCGAGAAGGTCCAGGCCAAGCTCCGCGACCCGCAATTCGTGCAGAAGGTGCCCGCCCGCGTGCTGGAGGAACAGCAGCGTCGCCTGGCCGATTGGCAGGCGAAAGAGCGCCAGATCATCACTGCTCTCGCCGGGCTCAGTCCCTAGTACCGGTAACTTTTTCCCGTGCGCCACGGGTCAGGCTCGTGTCTGGTGTGTGCTGCACCAAGGCACCATCGAGGAGACCATGTTCGACGTGGTGGCCACCAAGGAAGACGCCGCCACCATCTGTCTGCTGGGCCGGCGCGTGCCGCGAACGTTCAAACCGGTGGACATGGAAGAAATCCTGGCGATGTCCTACAGCAAGCTACGAAACTGGAAGTCTGAGGCCGAGTGCGAGACCCAATGGCCCGCCATGTGTGACGCGCTCCGAGCCACTCAGCGCGTGCCGGCATGGGTACTGCGCTGGCTGGCCATGCAACGGCTGGCCAAAGCAGCATGATCTGGCCCTTGGTTGTTCTGGCTACTCGTTGATCTGGATGTTCAGCCCAAGCTGCCGCGCGGCTTCTTTCATGCCCTTCACAGAGGCATCGTCGGGCTTCACCGTCTGGTCGTCGCCGAACGTGAGTTCAATCTCCACGCCCAGACCGAGCCTTTTCGGGTTCATACGGGCAGCGGGACTGACGAAACAACGGAAGACATCCGACCAGCTTTCGAGGGGGACTGAACCACTAATCAAGATTTTCTTCACTGGCTTGCCCACTTCGCCACCGGTTGGCTTGGCGGGAGGATGACCGGTGGTTGTGGGGCCTGCTGTCGTCCCAGTGCCCGGCGTCGGTGCGTCCCCCGTAGCGGTGGGTGTCCCCGATGTCGGAACGCCTGATTCCGGGGTGAATGGCGGCAACACCCACAGCCCTTCCTCGTTTGGGTAATGCCAGTTCGCCCCAGAGCGTGCGGGTGTGAACACCTTCCGGAGTCTTCCGGCCTTGGGTCGGGTCGCACGTCTGGGTCGTGAACACCGCAACGCCCTTCACTTTGGCCGGGAAGCTGTCTTCGAGGGCTTTCCTGACCTCGGCGCACTCGGCAGAGCGGCGGATTTTGTCCGTATGCTTGGCCAGATGCCAGAGTGCGACTAGCGAGTGCGTCTTGCCGCCGCCGAAGGAGGTTTGCAGGCTGAAAATCCGGTCGCCCGCGTCCGCCTCACCGGCCAGCGACCTGCCGACCCGTTGCAGGATTCTACTCAAGCCTCCTGTCAGGTACGTTTTGGAGAAGAATGCCTCCGGGTCGAGGTAGATGTCCGGCGCGGTGCCTTGGGCCACGGCCCAGATGTTGGCGGCGAATACCGCTTCGCTCAGACGGCCCTTGCGGATGTCTTCGTGCGGGGTTGCCACGGCGAACCACGGTTTCAAGTCAAACGGTGTGCTCATGTTTTCAGTTCTTCTCTCGCAGTCCCCACGCCATTGCCAATCAAGCTGAGAAACACGCGCCACGCCAACGAAATACGCGGTCGCTCATTCTTTTCAAGCGCGCTTGTTTCTAAAACGAGCGCGCTCGTTTTTCGCTCGTTTCGTCCCCCTTTGGTAAAACGGTATATACCGCGCCGAAGGCCGATGGCGGCGTATATACCGGGGGACATAGACTACTTGGCAGGCGGGAATTCATAGTGAATCCAGCGCGGGGGCGAACCGCGAGACACCAGCTTGTTGCCATCCACCATCCGGCGCAAAAGCGCGGATGCCTGACGCCCCGTGACCATGCAGAGATTCATCACTTCGCCCCGCGTGATGCGTCCGTGAGCCGTCACATACTCCATCACCATCGCCTCCTGCCGTATCGGATCGAACCCGTGCGCCCGGACGTAGGCAGCGGGCTGGCCGAGCTTGCGGTACAGTCCGGCGCTCAGATGATACACCCGCCCTCGCTTCTCGCCTTTTGGCTCAAGCAGTCCACGCTCCACCAACCGTTCCAGCACGCCCCGCGCGTACGCCTCTCCACGCTGCGTCAACGTGCCGACCACTGCCGCATCAATTCGCCGCTCGTGCTGTAATTGGTTCAACGCCAGAAGCTCGTCGAGCATGAGCGGCTTTCCGCTCTTGTCCTGCTCGTAAACGAACGCCGCAAACGCGAGGCTGGCGTCTCCGCCGCGCAGTGTCAGCCGCACGCCTTCGCGGTCGCTCTGCGAATAATCCGGCAGCGGACGCCCATAGCGCAGTTGGCCAATGTAGATTTTGTCGATGCCGCGCCCGGTTGTCTCGACCAGCCCGATGCGCCGTGCTGTTTCCGTCAGGCGCGGGTTGCGGGGTTTTGGCTCATGCACCAGCAGGTTGCACAGCAGGCCCGCTGCGTTTGGCACCAGTTTGCTGCCCTTGCTCTCGACCAACCGCATCGCTTGCGCCAACTGCCGGTCATCGAGCGTCGCCAGCACGGCATCGCCATGCAGCCGTCGAACCGTCTGGCGCACGCGCTCGAACTCCAGCGGGTCAAGGTCGTCCCATGTCGCCCCTTCGATGACCTGCGCAGAGTAATCGAACAGGCCGAGGTCACTGCGGCGGCTGGCGTACTGGTGCGGGTAAAACGGCTGGCACTCCGGCCCTTGCACGCCCAGCACGCGCCGGAGCGTCTTGCCGTCCTTCGTGGCGCAGACTTCGGGATATGGGTCAACCTCAATCGCCAAAACCGGCTGCCCATTCACTGTATGCACCGATACCCGCGTATTCACGGGCGGCTCGGTGTTGTTGAAGATGGCCGCTTGCAGCCGATGCGGGTCGGTGCTGCCCCCGTGGCGCGGACTTGCCCCCGTCACCCGGCCATCGTCCTCGATGCCGAGCAGCAACACGCCGCCCTCCGTGTTCGCCAGACACACGACCGCTTCATAAATGTCGCCGTCAGACAACTGCCGTCGCGTCTCGCCCTTGAACTCGACGCGCAGCGTCTCACCGCCACGGATAAACTGTTCAACTTGTTGCGTCGTCAGCAAATGGAAATCCTTTCCGCCGTATCAAAGCAACCTGCCTTCTTCCTCTTTCGCAGCCGGCGCCCGCTTCGCCTCCGTCTGCAACGTCTCGCGCTCGCTCAACAGGGCGCTGACGAGTTGCCGAAAAACAGGCTGCGAGCTTCTCCTTGAAGTGCAAGTTGGCCTTGAAGGAGTCTCCACAGAGAGGTCGGCGAACGAAATCGCATCGAAGTATGGCGGGTCAGTGACGATTACATCGCATGAATTGCTATTGTTCGCCAGCCCCGCGCCATCGCCTCTCACAACCGAAGCGGGATGCACATTTGAACCCTGTGCCGGTGTTTCGTGCGCAATGAATCGAAGAATCCAATCCAATTGGCTCAATGCCCCTCCCGTAGCTTCGTTAAGTAGGTTCACCTCTGGGTAATCCCATGCCATCGAGATTTTCTGCATACTGAACGGCGATGCAACAAACTCACCCCCACTTTTCCAAAGACCGACGCTTGAAAGGAACATCCCGTTTCGGCTAATCCAGAGGCCGAGATACGCAGACACAGCCTCGGTGTATGCAGAGTCTCCACGCCGAGCGCACTCGACGAACGCCTCTTCCAAGCATCCAGCAAGACTCTGAAGGACGACCAACTGTCGGGCGTTGAACAATGCCCCCCACGTCCTCAAGCCGTAGAGATGCACGCGGATACCGGTGGAGTTGGCCGTGTCTTCCGCATCCTTGGCTGTTATTTCGGGAAGGATGGGTTCATTGGGACATTCAACACTTCTCGCCAGCCGCGTGGCTTCCTCGAACGCTTTCAGGTCCCTCGGCTCAACGGGTCGGTAGTACTTTCCGTCCGGCGTGTCAGTGATTACGCAGACTATGCGCTCGCCCAATTTCCCTCCGAGTCCAGCGCGGCGGAGGTCTTTCACCGGCGTTGTCTGCTGGCAGAACGGACAACGGCAGTCGCCGCGATTGAGCATCGTGCCTTCTTCGCGCTTGATGTCTTTGTTCTTGGCGATGCCGAAGACGATTTCCTTGCCCTGCGTTTTCATCGTCAGCGCCACCTTCTTCTGCGGTTTGTCGCACACGATCAGGCTGTGGATAAGCGGGATTTCAGCGCGGCAGGCCGGGTTGGAACAAGGCGCGGTGCGTGCCCAGAGGTAGCCCACGACCGGCTGGCCATCCTTGCCTGGCGGGTAGAGATGCCCGATGCGCTGGCGCACTCGTTCGAGAATCCACTTGGCCCAGTGCTCCACGTCGCGCACGAGCCGCTGCCCATACTTCTGCGGGAACTCGCACGTCGCTCGCAGGATGAGGTAGGCCACGGGGTTGTAGTCGTTGGCGATGGCCTGACAGCCGAGCCGCGTGGCTTCGAGCGGAATCGCGCCGCCACCCGCAAACGGGTCGAGCACTGTCGGAAAGGCTGAAGGCTGAAGGCTAAAGGCTGAAGGATTGAGGCACCGGTGCGCGACTTGGATCAATTCGCGGGCGATGCGGAGCACTTCGCGGCCCTGCGGATTCTCCGGGTCGGAAGTTTCCCATTTTACCAGCGAGCGGTCGTCGAGCAGTTCGGCGGGCTTGGTTTCCTTGGCGCTCTTGCCCGCGACGAACGCGAGCTTCTCTGGCGACCACTTGGCGATGAACGCAAGCAGACGATTGCGCGGCGTGTCCGGGATGCCATCGTAAGGCCGGTAGGGGTCGCCGTCCTGCATCCATTCGCGCCCGCGACGGTAAGCCCGCAATGCGCCCGGCAACTTGTCGCGGAGCAGACGCTCGACGGCCTTTCGGAATTCCGGCGGACACTGCGCGTCATCCGGGTCAGGCACGAGAGACGCGAACACGATGCCCCGCGACGCCGCCAGCGGCCTGCGTGCCCACCACAGATGCAGGGTGGAAATATGCCCGTGCCGAAGCGACTTGTCCCGCACGCTCTCCGCCGAGATTTCGCGGATCGGCAGGGCGACTTCGATGAGGCGGGGGCAGGGCACAAGGCTGAAGGCTAAAGGCTGAAGGCTGAAATAGTCATTCGATGCCTTTGGAGCGTTTGTCGATGGCCGTGAAGATGGCAATGAGCTGGCGCGTTTCGTCGAGCAGTGAGGCCATCTTCGACTCGGAGACACAGCCGCTATCAACCAGCAGTTCAATCCAGTATTCTGTCTCGTCTATCTCCTTGAGGCAGTCGCCGATTTTGGAAATGAACTCAGCCTTGGAACGGGAGCGTGATGCCTCGCGGTAATTCGCTCCAACCGATGTGCCGGAGCGGAGCGTCTGTTTTCCCAGCACTTGGGCGACCGGGCTGTTGCGCGGCAGCGCCGAATACATCCGAATGACGCGGAGAGCGAACGCCTTTGTGCGAGGCTTCAGATCCTGTGGTTGCTCGCTCATCCACTTCAGCCCTTAGCCTTCAGACTTCAGCCATTTCATCTTCCGGCAGCGGCAGGTCGGAACTAGCTTCGACTTCCAGCCAGCCGAGAGCGGCCAGATTGCGGATGGTGTAGGCGACTTCTTCGCTGCTGAGCGGTGGACGATGGCGTTTCTTCCATTCCGTGACGGCGTTGAGCACGTCCATCTCCGATGGCTTGGCACGGTGCTGGCGGAACAACTGCCGGGCTGCGTAAAGGACGGTCGCCACTAACTCAGCTTGGTGCGTGTTCCGTACACGGAGGAAAAGGTCCGTGGTCTTATGAAGAACGGCTTCAAAAGTGTCGAGTTGATTTCGGTAGGCGGCCCTGGCGTCCGCGAAAGTGCGGCCGGGTCGGACGCGAAGCATCCGGTCGCCGAGTTGTTCTTCTTCGATGAGGCCGTTGTTCATCAGCCTGCCGAGCATCGGTTTGACTTCCGGCGCGTACGGGCCGTAGGAACCAGGCCGGTAGTCCAGGCCGGTGTCCAAGCCTTCCTCGGTCACGACGTAGGCGATTTTCTGAAACATCGTCCGGCCCACAGGCCAATGGTAGGGCTGCGACTCGATGCGGCT
>Ga0315274_10009798_pt1 | contig 13815 bp, 16 predicted proteins | sample YL17G02_20_MG_FD_203700 | JGI IMG/M metagenome (GOLD analysis project Ga0315274, IMG submission 203700) | Sediment microbial communities from Yellowstone Lake, YNP, Wyoming, USA - YL17G02_20 | ecosystem: Environmental > Aquatic > Freshwater > Lake > Sediment | place: USA: Wyoming | collected...
AAATAGGAGGTATATTCCCCCCCCGTTAACTAAATTTATTCTTTTTTCCTCTCAAATATTAATTGCTATGGTATATATTCCAATCGGCTTTCTTATTAATTTCCATTTTTTCTCCTTTCTTCCTGATACCCCTATGGGAGTATATATATAATTAAAAGAGCCTGTAACCCTTATGTTATAAGGTTTACCTGTTACAAAGTGAGTTACAAAGTTATTACATCACTTATTACAAAGTTATTACAAAGCTATTTATTTATAAGGGTTTCACGCACTTTGTAATAACTTTCCAGTAACTTTCCAATAACTTTCCAATAACTTTGTTACTACTTTGTTTCTTATAACCCTTATTATATATAGTATATATTATATATATGTATATTATATAAGAGGATATTCTCTCAGAAAGGTAATTCTTCATCATCTTTAACGCACCATTTGCCGAATTTACCTTCTTTTTTATACATAAGTCCTGCTTTTTTAGCATCCGCAACTAACTGGTCTATTCTAACCTCGTTTACACAGAATTTTTGAGCGCAGGCCATAACTATATCTCCTCTACTTGCTCCATCTTTAAAATTTAATTTAACAAATTCTACTACCTCTTGATAAGTAACTTTTGCCGGTCTTCTTAGATTAGTTATATCTATTGTTTCGTAGTTTAAATATCTTAAATCAAATTTAACTTCTACCGGGATAAGAGTATATTGTCTCCTTATTTCAAAATATATCTTTTTATAATTAGCCGGTAAATTCTTCCCTCCAGGTTTAATACAAATTGTAGTTTCGGCAAAGTTAGCTAAATTAGAAGAACCTCTTATCTCTGAAAAAGGATCTGCTTCGTTTTCATCTTTTCCCGGCTTCCGGCTATGATGAATTAGCACCCAGAAACAATTTCTTATATTTTTCATTAGATTAATTAGTTTGGTAATATTTTCGGCTTCATTCATTTTAAAACAGGCTATCATACCTAATGGGTCAATAATAATTACATCAGGTTTAAATATATCTATGCTTTTTTTAAAATGGGTTAAATCATCACTTTTATTTAGGGTTATAGATAATTTTTTCTCATAAGCATCATAACCATAAAAATTATCAATATCATCTAGAGGTATTTTTATTCCTAATTTTAATAATCCTTCAATCTGCTTTTCTAATATCTCTTTTAAATTCCTTTGATTGCTTTCATAATAAACATATACGATTCTACATTTTTTATAAACCGGATATTCTTGTAAAAAGTGAGTTCCCGAAACTAAATTTAAGGCCATATTTAAACCGAATAAAGTCTTACCTGTTTTTTCTCTCGAAGCGATTACCATATACCCTCTAGTCGGCATTATTCCATTTCCGATGAGCATTTCTTCTGGTGGCAAATTTGATTCCAAAAGGTCTTTCATACTAAAAAATATTCTTTTTTCAATAGGAATTTTGAAGGCCTCATCTATCTCCGATGAGGTAAATATTCCACTCTGTATGAGTTTTGGGATCATAACCGTTTTTTGTAATTCAGGTAATTGTAAAAGCCCAGCAATTATCTTATCTTTTTCTATTTTCTGCAGTTCCGGGGAATCCTTATAAATCCCCCAAAGTTCTATTTCCTTATCAACAAAGGTTAAAAATTCTTCAACTGACTTTTCGTATTCTTGTTTATTTATAATAAACACCGTCCTTTCTTATCAAGGCTGGGGTTGCCGGTTATAGAAGGACGGTAAACCTTCCCAACAACCACCAGCCTATCAGGCCATTTTACTGGCCATAATTTATTTAGTTAATTCTAATTCTCTTATCGTTACCGGTTCCGGGTAGAGGGTAAATTGATATTGACCCTTAATTTTCTTCCATCTCAAATATCCCAAATCTGCTAAATGTGCTAAGGACTTATCAACTTCTTTTATCTCTACACCAGCGAATCGAGCCATCTGTTTCTTATTTAATTTACCTTGTAAAATATTCATTTCTGATCCCACCTATCTACAATTTGACAACCGTGATACAATATAAAAACACATAAATCCCGTTTTTAATGGGGGTAGAATATATTTTTATGAAAAAGGAGTCTCGCTTCCCGCCTGATTCCTTTTTCCATTTTAATACATTTCATTTGCCATTAAGCAAAGGTTTTAAATTTATCTTCTTTCAAAAAAAATAGAGGAGTTTCCTCCTCTATTCCCGTTATTCATTTTTCAAAGAGGAAACCGTTATTTTCCCCGCCGGTATGTCCCCTTTGTATATTTAATTTTATCATAAATTATCTTTATAGCGGACCTGACTAATCTTTACTTAATTATCTTCGGATCGCTCCAAGATTTCAATTTAATTCTACTTTTACACGTTTTTTGTATTTCATTCCTTTATGTGCCAGGCTAATCTTTCTTTTAGTTTCTTCTGAATGCTTTATAAAATGCTTACCAATGTTAGCCTTACTGATTGCTTCCTTTGTTTCTGGTAGAGTATGACTACCTAAATATTTACCCTTTAAAGCCTTAGATATCTTATTTTTAGTCGCTTGTGTCATTTTGCGTTTTCTTATATCATAATCATTTAAAACTTGTCGGTCGTGATATTCCTTTATATCTCTTTCAATATTGCTTTGCTCCCCTTCGGTTATAATTTTATCGGCAACGTCCTTAATCGTTTTCTCTATAAGATATTTAACGCTCGGGTATATGGTAAGCAAGGCCGCCTTTTGTTCCCTGGTAACATTAACCATTAGTATCATTGCGACATCACTCTTTTTGATTCCAGCTTAAAGGCTCTCATTAATTGCTTAGAATTACATCCTAATTTAAATAAATCACTTAGTTTTCGAGATAGTTTGGACATTAGTTTTTTTTGCCTTTTCTCCATTCCTTTAACTGTCCTTATAAATACCTCTATTCTCGCTTCTATCTCTTTATCTTCTATTTCCTCTCCTTCCTCTAAATCTTTTAATAATTCCTCAAAAGTTTTCACGGTTTTTTTCCCCCTAACTTTTATTTTAGCCAGATCCGCTTATTGACTAAATCGAAATATTAAGTTAAAATTATAAGGGGTTTATCGAGTTTTTGGGGTTTCCCCCTAACTTCTCGATTACTTCTTCCCATTACCGGGGAGAAGGACCCCCATTTTATTATTAAACCCCTTTTTCTAAAAAATCTTCAAGTTCTTTTTCCGAAATTAACCATCTTTTAGCAATTTTACGACCTTTTAATTTACCCGCTTTAAGATATTCTCTAATAGTGAAACTACTGGTTTTGAGAATTTCTACAAGTTCATCAACGTTGTAATACCCCTTTTCTAATATACTAACCATTTTGTCCCCCCTCCAACCACTCTAAGTAAGTGGTGAGTTTTTATTTTTTCTTTATACAAGAATATCACAGAAATTTAGTTTTGTCAAGATATTTTAAGTTAAGTTAAAAAATATTTATATATTTACCCTTCTACTTATTAATGGCATTGAGAGGGCAAAAAATTAATAGGCAATTGTAAAATATTTTTACTTAGGGTTTGTTTTTGTGTTTTTCCCCCTTAATCCATCAGTTACCACTATATTAAAAGATTCCGTTATGGAGTGCCTCTCCCAGTAAGCGAAGTTATATAGTTTGTCTAATAAATCTTGCTTAATATAAAAAGTCATCTTTTTGGTCTTATAGGTATTCGCTTTAGAATTAAGAGAAGGTTCACCTGTTTTGTGTGTAATGTTTGTATTACTTACATTACTTTTATTACTTACCTTATCCGTAGTTTTCTTGATAAGTTTATCTTCAAGTTTAATATTCTTTCCTACCGGCATTTTTAACTCCTTTCGTCTAAAAACTCTTTAGCTAAATTCTTATAATCAAGAGACCCATTGCTTGAAGGGGCATAACTCAATACGCTTTTAGCAAAAGAAGGGGCTTCGGCTATTTTTACACATACCCTAATAACTGAATTGAAAACCTTTTCTTTTAAATTATTCTTGATCTCGTTTAATACCTCGCTTGATAATCTTCTTCTACCGTCATACATTGACACTACGATCCCCCTTATTTTTAACTTTTTATTTAAAACGTTCTTTACCTCATCGATGGTCTTTAGTAATTGAGTTAAACCCTGTAAACTTAAAATCTCCATTTGCAGGGGAATTAATACCTCGTTAGATGTATTCAGAGTATTTATAGTCAGGATAGATAAAGAGGGTGGGCTGTCAATAAAGATATAATCATATCCTTTTACCCCTTTGATCCTCTCACCTAATAACTGTTCTCTCCCGATTTTGTTTATTATTGAAACTTCTAAATCAGCCAGTAAAGGAGAAGAAGGGGCAATATCTAAACCCTCTTTTCTTACAAGTATTGTTTGTATTGTTTCCTTCCCTTGTAATACTTCTACCATAGTATTTTTAGGATTATGTATCCCGAAAGAATAAGTTAGATTAGCCTGGGGGTCAAAATCTATTAGCAGAATCTTCTTGCCCATCGAAGCAAGAGTTACCCCTAAATTTATGGTAAGAGTAGTTTTCCCGGTCCCGCCTTTTTGATTAGTTATAGTTATTACTTTCATCTTACCCCTTCTATATAATCATTTTGTATCATTAATTATTTCATTTTGTATATCACAAATATATTCTGTAAAATTTTTAGAAATCTCTACAATAAGTCTTAAAATTTTATTTTCACTATCGTAATATTGACATCTAAATTCGCTTAAATCACTAACAATCTTGCGTAATGTATCACTATTTACCTTTAATTCATCTATGCTTAATTCTTTTAATTTATTCATATTTCCTCCTTTTTTATTAAAATCACCCTCTAAATTCGTTGCGTGACAGGGGTATGGAAAATCTCTGGCGTCTTTATACCTTACTTAATGTTTGTATTGTTTGTAATAATTATAATACAAGTGTATCAAAAATACATATTATTAATACGGATATCTAACTTAAAACCTTTAGATTAAAGCTAACCCTTCATTTTTTATATTATTATTTTTATAGTGAGTAGTTCCCCGATAAAGCGGATTATTTAAAATATACTTGACTTGTCCAGCATACCACCGCTTACCCCTGGCAGAAGATATATTATTTTCGTTCAATTCCCTGGCTATTTCTCTCAACCCCATTTTCCTATATCTTTTCATCTTGAAGATTAATTGGATAGTTTCGGCTTGTTCCTTATCAATCGCCAGTTCTTTATTTTTAGAGGTATATCCCAAAGCAACCGCACCACCGGCAAAACCACCTTTTGAGGCTTTATTAATTCTTCCCCCTGATAACCTCATAGTAATAAAAGCCTTCTCTAGCTCGGATACTATACCCATAAATTGCCTGAATGCCTTTCTCATCGGGTCTTTACTATCTAAATTAGGTTCGTTTATGCTCATCAGTTTTATATTAAGTAACTCTAACTTCTTAATTAAATGTTCCTGTATGTAAAGGTCCCTAGCTAAACGGTCTAATTTAAAAATCAAAACCCCCTCTACGTCTTTTTCATTTTCGATAAAATAAAATAGTCCTGCTAATCCTGGACGGTTCTCCAATTCAGAAGATCCGCTTATCCCATTATCTTCAAAAATCTTAACTAATTCAAAATTGTTTTCGTCAGCATATTGTTTTAGAGCCTTCTCCTGTATCTCGATAGTTCCTTCCTCTTTTTGGTTATCCGTAGATACCCGGCAGTAACCAACCAATTTTATCAATTCTTTGTTTTTAACCGTTTTATCCATTTTATCGCCTCTTCTCTTAAAATCGTCCTAAAATTTGCCTCAAAATTTTGATTTGTTTTGATCTGCCCTTATGTTTCTACCTTACTTTTTAAACCTTTTATCCTTAATAAATTTATCTAATTCCTTTTCTTCTATCCGGTAAACTTTTTTAAATTTGATTGCTTTTAATTCCCCTGACCGGACATAACTATAAATTGTGTTATAGTGAAGGTTCAATCTTTTGGCCACCTCGTATAAAGTTAACATTTTTAAAACACCTCTTTAATACTTGTGATCTCTGCTTTAATGTATTTATCTTTATTTTCTGGATATTGTCCCCATTCCCGTTGTAAGTTAGAAATACTTACTTTTAAACATTCGATTGCCCAATTTATAATTTTTTTATCAGTTCCAACAAATCTAATGTTTACATCTTTAGTAACCTTTTTCATTATTTTTGTTCTCCCTTATAAAATATTTTCTGTTGCAAAACTAAAATAATTATTTTCGCTTATTATGATATGGTCTAAAACTTTAAATCCTAAAATTTCCGCACCCTCTTTAAGTCTCTTGGTTATATCAATATCATTTTTAGAAGGTTCGGGGTCTCCGCTGGGGTGATTATGACAAAAGATAAGATTAACCGTATTTTTCATTATTGCAGATTTAAAAACTTCCCGGGGGTGAACTACGCTTTCGGTCAAACTCCCCAGGCTTATCAACTCGATATAAAGGACACGATTTTTAGTATTTAAGCCCATACCCCAGAAATGCTCTTTATCCTGATCAGTCTCATCTTCGCTTTTTAGGATATCTCTAAATATCTCAACCACAACACCAGCGTTATTAACTTTGATACTCTCTTTACATTTGATATACATTTACTTATCCCCCTTTTTCTTACACTTTAACACAATACTTTACCCCTGTCAATAGTGTATTACAAAATATTTTATAAATAAAAAACCGTTCCTATTAGAAGAACGTTTAAAAAGTGGAGGACTAATATTAAATATAAGCCAGGGTAGGCAAATTATAATTTTTATAAATATACAAACCTATCAGGATACCCCTATTTACCCCCGAAATACCCCTCAAAAACTCGTTTCTTGCCTTTAGATATCCCTTTATCTGTCCCCTGTCATATACCCTAAACCCACAAAATAGCTAAAAGTTATAAGATATAAGGCTTTTACTTATTTTTAACTAATTTTAGACCTTCAAATTTCGATTCTAAGGGGGGTATGTGTCCGGGGGTGGTATGATCCTACCTTCCTTTTCGATATTTTTAATAAAAATCTACTTTTTCTAAAAGATTGATCCCTCATAGCTCGGGGCCCCGAGCTATGAGGGAGTGAATGAGGGAGTAAATTATGACTATAAAAGAAATATGGGACAAACTTTATTCAATCTCCTAAAATAATAATCCTACTATATTCTTTATCCATTGGACATATTATAAATTCTGTGATATTTTAGAACTATGAAAAGATTATTGTTTTCAATCCTATTAATAATTTTATTAATAACCATTTCTGGTTGTGGATTATTCAACCTTGATGGCTGGGTTATTCCCGATGATACTGAATTTCTTGCCTTAATTCAGGAATTAGATACACCCCAGAAGATAGGGGAATATATGAAAGAGAATTTTACCTATGAAATTCACGATTATTATGCTCCTGACCCTTATACATTATATTTAATTAAAAAAGGTGATTGCAATGACTTCAGCACTTTCGGAACATTCATAGCCGAGTACCACGGTTATGAGACATTTCAAATAAAGATATTTGATAATACTTTATACCAACATTATGTAGCCGTTTATGATGAGGATATTTGGTATTCTATTACCGATTGTCAAAATTATTATTTTGGATTTGATAATTTTAAAGAGATTGTAGAATATGTTTGTCATATAAGACTTAAAACTTGGACAGAATATATTGTCTATGATTACTGGAATAACATCATTGAACAAGTAACTAAATAATCCCTTCATTTTTTATCTGCTGTAATTTCCTTTTCCTTTATCTCTACCCTATTCACAAACCTATAAAAAGTCTCTAAATTATCTAAATGGAAATGTAAATTTTTAAGCTCTTGTAAAATCTCTTTTAATATTTCCTCTTTCATTTAATCACCTCACTTTAATATCTAATTTTATAGTTATTTGAACCGATAACCTCGTCCTTGCATTTGATGTGAATTTAATCATTTTTGAACCCGCAGTATCGATAAATCTAGTGATATCTAGATTCTCCTGATTCCCCGAATAACTTCCCCCAGGGAGAGAATAAGTCAAACCATTATCTCGGCTAACGCAAAACATAACTGTAGCCGATGTCGAATCCTCATAAATCCCATAAGTAATCCCGTGAGTATGTGCCCCCCCTGTATGAGTGTGTGCTGCTATAGTAACCGTATGAGTATGGTTAGAGGTTGTAACTGTATGGGTATGTGCTCCACCTACGTGGGTGTGTGCTGCAATGGTAACTGTATGAGTATGGTCTGCTACGGAATGGGTATGATCTGCTACTGTATGGGTGTGATTATTTACGGTATGAGTATGATTTGAACTTGGATGTCCTGTCGTAATAGTTCCACCACCAGCACATTTAATATCCCACAAAGCACCAGAATAATATATTGGTACTGATGTTGTTCCATCACCAAGAGTTATACTATGTTCGTGTGTATTTCCTTCAACGCTACTTGTCTGTCCCCCACCAGCACCTGAAGTCTGTCCCCCACCACTACCACTTGTCTGTGCTCCACCACTACTACTCGTTGGAGTCTGTCCACCACCACTGGCACTTGTTACTTCTCCCCCACTGCTACTCGTCGGGGTCTCTCCGCCACCACTACTACTGGTCGGAGTCTCTCCGCCACCACTAGCACTACTAACCGCCCCGCCACTACTTGCTGATTTAGCATAAGCCCTGAAATTTAAGAACCAGAAGGAAAGTTGAATAGAAACAATTTTAATCATCTCAGGAACGATATTAAAATGTATATAAAATGGGAAATCTGCATCTAAACTATCTTCTGCATTGATGACATAGATATTCCTGTATTCTTTTAGGTTGGCACTACGTAGTCCGCCCCTCATAGTGTCATCAATATTTTGGAGCAAAAGGTTTCTTTTCCTTTCGTTTTCTTTATATTCATCTCTAAATTCTTGAAATTCTTTCCATTGTTTTTGAAAAGATTCTTTATTTAATGAGTTGAAAAAATCTGATCGATTTCCGAAATTATTAACGCCTGCCATTCCTTGATCCCTCCTGAACTTTTAATTAAAGTAAAGACAGAGAAAACAATTTCTTTTATTTTTTTTAGTTCATTGCTAACTCTTTCAATTTCTTTTTTGACTTCTTCAAATTCTTCTCTCGTTACTTCTGACATTTATTTATTCTCCTTTCTTTTTTCGCCTCAAAGATAGATTTCACTTATTGGGTTTTTAAAATTTCTTAATAGGTGATAGTTTCTTAATACCGAATTTCTTTATTCCAGGGATTCCTAATCCCGGTATTTTAGGTTTACCTATTATGATAGGTTCGAGTTCTTTTTCTTCTTTCTCTCTTTCCTTTATGGTTACGTCAACCCCTGCACCAGCTAAAAAGTATTGCCATTTTTCCATCGCATTTCTTTCTACTACATAGGCCCCGCCCCTAACTTTATACTCTTTATCAATTAACATCCTTAACTTTCTTAAAGCTAAAACATCAATATTTTTAGTATTAGTAGAAGCCTCTATGGCTCTTAAAACTTTATCATAAAAGGGAATAAACATATCTCCTGCTTTAGGCAATTCGGTAGCTAAATTAGCTATTGATATTTTGTCTCCCTTAGAAGCCATAATTAAATCTACATAAATATCGGTTGCTAATTCAAAACTTCCTAAAGCCAATCCACCTGCTTTATAACCTAATAATTGAAATGGATCATAAGGGTTTTGTCTTCTTCCAGTAATCTTTTTATAACAAGCACCAACCAACCAACCGCCTATAATTATATTAGCCAATACCTTAAAAGCTCTTGCCCTTTCGTTAAATGGCATACCCTTGCCGGTAAATTTTCTCCACTGTTTAAATATTAATTCCCAATATGCTCGGGGGAATAACATTAAATTAGTTGCCCATTTTCCCGTCTCTCCCATTTCGGCTGGAGACCTTTCAAAACGGTTATAAAGAAATTCAATATCTTCTATATGGACTCTCGCTACATATTCAGTCATAGCCTCTAAACCATCTTTGGCCAGTATTTCCAAAGCCATTTTTTGCTCTAATAATTGCATATCACTAAATTTAGCATCTTTCATTTGTTGTGCTAAATCATTATTGTTATTAAAAGCCCTCTTAACTTGATTAATTTTAGCCCAAAAATCCCAGTGTCTATTTGTTTGTTCGCTAAAGGGATAAATGCCTATCTTATTAATTAACCAAGTAGGTCCCGCTAACCCTGGTAATGGTTTTTCTCTGGTCATTAACCAATCCATTTTCATAGCTTCTGTTTGTATGATGTAGGTATTCATATAGTCAATTTCGCTATCGGTAAGAGTTTTGTTTCGGGGATCAATTAATATAGACTTATCGGATTCCATAGCTACATTTTGTATTATATTTTGAGCAAACAAACCAGGATTAAGTAAAATAACGGTTTGTATAGCTTGAGCATATAATCTATTTAGTATTCTATTGAGTAAACCTGATTGTGAGTTATATCCCTTTAGTTCCCTTAAAAATACTTCTATCACTGATTTCATTCTTCCGGGATTTTTGAACTTATCTAAATTATTATTAAATAAAGTTATTAAAGCCTTCACTTTAGGACCCATAGAAACAAGATTATCCATCTGTCTTTTATAAGAAAATAACCTTTTTAAAATATTACTATCTGATTCTTTGTATTCTATATCTTTTCTTGGTGTAATATGACTTTTACCGAAAGATTGAGGTTTTGGTTTATGTAATCTTATTTTAGAAGAAAAAACCTGTAAGGGAGAATATCCACTGGTAACTATGCCCCATTCCTGCGTTTTTAAATACTCTAACAAATCATCATAACCCTTGCTCTCATAGATTTCTTTGGCTTTATTTATCTCTTTTTTATATTGCAAATATTGTGGTAAACCTTCAGGATGTTCTATATTATCCAAAAACATTTCCGTTCTTGCTATGGCTTCATAATCTTTTAATGTCCCTTCTATTTTATTGGCTACCTCTATTTCTTTTGGAGTTATATCCTTCGGTGATTCTGGTTTATTTGTTAAGATAGACTTAGCTACGATATAAGAATTTATTTTATGTAAAGAAATTTCATCTTTAATAATTTTGGGGTATTCTTCAAACTCTTTCATTAACTTGCCTGATTTGGCTTTATTTTCATAGTGAGTATCAATTAAACTCCGAAATAATGGATAAAAAGGTGCTTCGGTAATAACTTCCATTATTTGCGCAAATTGACGCATACTATTCAATTCATTAGGGTCTTTTTTTCTTCTATTATGTTCGAATTTTATTCTATTGCTTAATTGATCAACCATTTTCTTTATAGGGGGATTTTTTTCTACTGCTATTTTATAGGGTAAGGTTATTTTTAATATATTTGCCTCATCAATTAAACGATAGATAATATCCTTGCCTTGTTTTTCAGTAATAAAGTTTTTAGCATCGATATATTTGGGTTCTTTGAAAACGTGTTCTTCTTTAAGGATTTTATTAAATGTTTCTTTAGTCATCTGTAATTTATCTATCAAATTATCTTTTAAAGATTGGATCTTATTTTCTGTCTTTAGAGTAATAACTTCTTGATGGCCAATTATTTTTGGTCTTGCCCTTTCCATTGCCTTTGTCAAATCTCTTAATTGCGCTAAATTCATTTTGGTTGAGGTGATCCAGGGAATATTATATTTTTCTTTAATCCTTCTTTTTATCTGCCAATACTCTTTATTCGTTAACCCCTTTACAGATTTAATGGTATGTATCTTTTTTATAAGTTTTCCACGTTCGGCAATTTCTTCAGGTGTAAGTGGTTGAATGGTGGGTTTAACGGTCGGTTTAATTTTTGAGAGTTTCTTAATGGTCGGTTGAACTTCGGCGCCTGGGGTTATTTCTTTAGCAATTTTTATCGTAGGCTCACTAGTTATCTTAAAGGGATATTCTTCAGCCCTAACAGGCATAACAACAGCTTTAAGTTCTTCTCCTTCCATAAATAAAACAGGTTTATTTTCACCGGTAGATTTTATTTCTGCGTTAGGGAAGTGCTTATTTAAAAAAGACAATTTATCAGTATTAAGAGCAATCTGTATTTTACCATCCGTAAGTATAGTTAAAGGTAAATCCAAATCCGTTACTTGATGACCCTGTAACCATAACGGAGTTGATTTTTCAATATCTTCTTTAGGGACTATTCCCTCTATTTTTGGAAAGTCTTTTACAAAATCTTTCTTATGTTGTTCAATTTCTTTATCAACTATTTTTTGGGCTTCCTGATAAGATATTTCTCCGACCTGGACCGCTTTTATTCTTCCCCTTCTATATTTTTCAATCAGATCACTTAAAACTGCCTTCGATACATCTTTATCGAAAACTAATAAGTGGCTATCGGTTAGTAATCCTTTTTCAAATCCACCAAAAATAAACCTTGCGTGTTCGTCTGCCAGGGGTCTTAATTGTAAACCCTTCGCCGGTGTTCCAATTCTATTAACATATTTCCCGGTCTCATCGGGAAGTGGTTGCTTGGAAGTCTCTAATACCTTTCTTAATTCAGGATTTTTCAATTCCTCAAAGGATTTATTAAATAAAAACTGACTGGTCTTTTCAAGTTCTTTGGGGATAGCCTTCGGAGTGGGTTCAATAGTAGGTTCTGCTTTTTTAGGTTCTACGGCTTTGGGAATTTCGGGAGCAATGGGAGCTTTAACCTTTATTTTGGGAACTTCTATTACATCTAATGGAATATTTTTTCTGGTTATTTTTTGCCCTGTTAAATTTTTACCAAAATCTAAATTTAATTCGGTTTTCCCTTGTGTTGTAATATTTACTTTTGTAATTTCTGCTTCTGTTCCTTCGGGTATATCTGCATAAAATGTCTTAAATTTTACTTTATCACCTACATTTAATTTAGGGATAATAGGTTCTTTAACTTCTGCCTTCGGGATTTCCTCTTTTACTTCAGGAGCAACAGGTTTCCCTACCGCCTTCCCTTCTGGCACAGCAAATTTTTGTCTTGCTTCCATAAATTGAATTGCAAGGGCAGGAGAATAATTAAATAATGTTTCAGTAACCTGTGAAAGTTTAACAGGATCTAATCCTTGTACCATTTCAGCAGTTACCTTGCCAACCTTAACAATAGAGTTTACTATTTCATCGGTTGTTATGGGTATTCCACCATATAATTGAGTTCCAAATGCACTAACCTGTTGAGGGATTTTAAGGTCAACTGGAAATTGCATTGGTTTACCGCTTTCTATTGCACTCCTCATATAAGGAGCTAAAGTTTTTACTGCTGCCAAATCATTATTACTTAAAGTAGCATTAAAACTTTTCGTTTCTGGATTATAGTTTTTTTCTGCCCTTGCAAATAAATTATTAACTTCTTCATCACTAAATACTCTACCTTTAATTCTCAAAGGAGTCTTAAATAACACATCTATAATTTGAGCACCCGTTAATAATACAAATCCCTTATAACCAAATGATTCTGCAGCAGTAGGATAATCCATATTGTTTAATTGATTGCGTAATTTTTCTGCTTTACCATATTTGGTATCCGGTCCAAATAAAATAGTTTTTAATAAACCTTCTCTTTTAAAATATTCTCCCCAACTTTCTTTTGGAGGAGATATGTTTCCATATTTTTCAAGATTAGATTGCATATCTTTTATGGTTATTGGGAGTGGTGTATCTGTTTGAAGTGAATATAAATAAGCAATTTCTGATTGTTCTTTGCTCATATTTTGATTTTTAAAATTGGGTAAGTCTGGCACTTCAGGCAAGAAATTGGCTAAATCTTCTATCTTCTGTAATTCAGGATTTGCCTTTTTTTGTTCTTCCCAAGTTCCTAAAGATGTCTCTATGCCCATTTTTAAACCTTCGGGAGTAGTAGGTTTTTGAGTTTTAAACCATTCCCCAATGGTTTTAG
>Ga0315274_10009803_pt1 | contig 13813 bp, 13 predicted proteins | sample YL17G02_20_MG_FD_203700 | JGI IMG/M metagenome (GOLD analysis project Ga0315274, IMG submission 203700) | Sediment microbial communities from Yellowstone Lake, YNP, Wyoming, USA - YL17G02_20 | ecosystem: Environmental > Aquatic > Freshwater > Lake > Sediment | place: USA: Wyoming | collected...
AAGGTTGGATTAGACACCCTGCTTGAAAAAGGCGGCATTGCGTATTCTCTTTCTGAATTAATAGGGGTGATATGTTATTGGTTGGCACTTTTAGTTACCTTTATGGTAGCCATCAATGCCGTAGGTTTAACTATCGCTGCAGAATTATTAAATAAAGTAGTCCTTTATATACCCAATATTATTGCTGCGATATTTATCTTAATCTTAGGCATGTTTGTTGCCACCATATTAAGAAATGTAGTTCAGACTGCAGCTAATAACGCTGGTCTTTCGCAAACCAAGCTCTTGAGTAAGATTGTTGAGGTCATAGTAATCGCCTTTGCTATATTCGTAGCTTTAGAGCAGCTAAAAATAGGCATTCGTATAACAGAGCTGACTTTAAGCATCGTCTTGGGCGCTGTGGGGTTAGGCTGTGCTTTGGCGTTTGGTTTGGGTTGTAAAGATATAGCTGGAAAATTTGTAAGCGAGTTAATCGACAAGGTAAAGACAAAGAAATAACCTTTCTTTTAGGAGGTCTTAATTAGCCCCGCATTTTCAATGTGGTAAGTGCGGGGCTAATTTTTTAAAATCACCCTTGAATAGATAAAAATTTTATGCTAATATGACAAATCATAATTCTGTGGAGGCGCTTTAGATGTCCCCTTTGCTGGTAGTATATATAGTGACAATAATAATTAGCATCGTGGCCGCAATAATGTTAGTCCAGTTGTCGAAATTATCGGGCCGGCCAGCAGCGGGTACTGATAAAAAAAGAATAAATAAGGCATATCTAGAGACAGATAGCAGTACAGATTTGCCTTTAAGGAATACTATATTCGAAGAAATAAGTGAATTGGGAATTTCAGTGCAGCAATGCCAAGAGGTCACTACAAACCTATTAGATGTTGTCAGTAATGAGTTAGAAAAAAGAATCAATCTCAATAATCAGGAATTGAGTAAAAAATACGAGACATTGATTGAAGATAAGACTAAAAACGAGGATATTGCCTGGAAAAAATACAATAAGGTCCTTACGGAGAAGAAAAAAACAGAGGCAGTTATCCGCAGCGTTGCCGAAGGGCTGGTGGTAGTAGATAGCGAAGGTAAGGTCATTATGATGAACCCTGCTGCGGAAAGGCTTCTGGGAGCGTCAGGTAACGACAAGATCGGCAAATCTTTATTGGATAACCTTAAGGAAGAACATCTGCTTTCTTTAGCCAGGGGTTCGCGTGATGCCGAAGACAGAGAAATAGAGTTAGTCAGTAAGCGGGATGAGACCAAAAAAGTATTAAGGGCAAGCAGTGCGGTTGTAGAGAACGAGAACGGCCAGACTGTGGGTATGGTTTCTGTTTTAAGCGATATTACTAAACAGAAAGAACTCGACCGGATGAAAGATAATTTTGTTGCCAGCGTATCCCATGAATTACGCACGCCCCTCGTAGCTATTGGTAAATCCATATCTTTGATCCTTAATAAAAACGCCGGAGAAATTTCTCCGACTCAAGAACAATTTCTCACTATAGCGGAACGCAACTTAAAAAGGCTGGGCCTCTTGGTCAATGATTTATTAGACCTTTCAAAACTCGAAGCAGGCAGAATAGAACTTAAAGCTCAACCCTCCTCAATCGATAAAATTATTTATGAGTCTATTGCAACGCTGAAGACCTGGGCAGAAACAAAATCTATTAATATTCAAACGAAGATACAGGAAGGATTGCCTGAAGTGAATATAGAAGAGAATAGAATAATTCAAGTTTTGAATAACCTGATAGGCAATGCAATTAAATTTACCCCTGAGAACGGCAATATTATTATTGAGGCCAGGCCTAGTAATAGAGAACGGACACTAGAAGTTAGCGTGGCGGATACAGGTGTGGGCATAGCTAAAGAAGACCTTGGAAAAATCTTCGATAAATTTTATCAGTCAGGAGAAAGAGTCTCTACTGATATAAGCGGAACGGGTATTGGTCTGACTATTGCCAAGGAAATTGTAGAATTACATCGCGGCAAGATATGGGCGGAGAGTGAGGAGGGCAAGGGAGCCAAATTTACTTTTACTTTACCATTGTGAGCAGTCTAGGCGCAGGAGGTCAAGGTATGGAAAATAAAAAAATTCAAGTCCTTGTGGTTGATGATGAATCAGATTTTTTACAGCTTATGACATACTGGCTTGAGTCAAAAGGTTACTCGGTTATAGTTGCTTCTAATGGAGAGAGAGCCGTTCAAGAGGCAAAAGAAAAGAATCCCAATGTTGTTTTTATGGATTTAAGGATGCCGGTTATGGACGGCATAGAAGCAATTAGGAGAATCAGGGAGTTCAACAAAGATGTCCCGATAATAATTATCAGCGCTTACGTAGATGACCCAAAGACAAAAGAGGCGATAGCTTACGGAATTTCAGGGGTTTTTTACAAAGGAAAGGATTTTGAAGAAGGTTTATCTCTGCTTGAAGTGGCATTAAGGACGCACCGGCAACTTAAAAAATAATCCGTGTCTTTCTAAGCTTAATTTAGTAAATATGTATACTGCATATTGGCAGTTAAGAGAAAAACCCTTTGAGAACACACCAGACCCGCGATTTATTTACTATTCACAACAGCATAAAGAAGCGTTAGCGCGCCTGCTTTATATCGTGCGTGAGCACAAAGGAGCAGCGCTTCTCACCGGAGAATATGGCAGCGGTAAAACCCTCTTGAGCCGCGTCCTCTGGCAGGAGTTACAGCAGGAACACCTTTACCAGCCCGTATTTATCCTCAACCCACGCTTATCAGGATTGGAATTGATACAAGAGATCGTCCATCAGCTAAACGGTAGTGAGCCGCTGCCGAATAAAATCGAGTTGTTTCATTCTCTGCATAAGATTCTATACGCTAATCATAATGCCGGTAAGCATAGCGTAATCATGATTGACGAAGCGCAGGCAATTCAAGACAATGATATTTTTGAAGAATTAAGGTTGCTTCTGAATTTTCAGTTAGACAATGCCTTCCTTTTAACAATCATTCTCTTAGGGCAACCAGAATTAAGTCCTGTTGTAGCTAATCTGCCTCAGTTGAGCCAGAGGATGGCAGTAAGATATCATTTAAGGGCATTGAATGAGCAGGAGACAAGGGCATATATTGAACATCGGCTGGAGGTAGCGCAAGCCAAAAAACCCATATTCGAAGAAGAGGCTTGTCGAGAAATCTACTTTTATTCTACCGGCCTACCGCGGCGTATAAATAATATTTGTGACCTGGCTTTATTAGTCGCTTTCGGCAATAGTTTAAAGATAATTGACAAAAAGACTATTGTAAATATTAGTGAAGACTTAGAGTCCTCTTCCGCTAATGAGTTTTTAAAGCCCCCTCATTCTGATAAAAGACAGGAGGCGATTGAAGACTCAGGCGATCACGGGCCAGATAAACAGAATCCTCCTGGTGGGCACTAATATGTTTAATATATCAGATATTCTTAAGAAATATAAAGAAACAAAGAATAAAAGCCAGACCCAAGAGCAAGAGAAAAAAGAAAACGAGGCTCAGAGGCAGAGTAGGGCAGAAGATAATATTAATATATCCTCCTTTATAGGGCAAGAGGCAGCAACGGTTAACAATGCCAAGTCCAAAGAAATATATGATGAGGCGCTCGCAAAGGCCAAACAGATATACAGACCTGATTTAGAAGGGGCTTTAAATCTCAATATCAATAGCTTAATAGAAAAAATAGTTGATTCGATAAGCAGGGGTAATAGAGACTTATTGAAGATTTGCTTAATGGGCTATGCTGATGCGGAAGATTATCTTTACTATCACGTAACTAATGTTTGCATTATTGCCGTTGATTTAGGGCTGGGTTTAGGTTTTGAGCCTTCGCGCTTAAACGAATTAGGCATAGCTGGCTTTTTGCACGACATAGGTGAGATTAAATATTTAGATATCATTAATAAAAAGAGCAGATTAACTAAGGATGAGTATAACAGAGTTAAGGAGCACCCTGAAAGTGGAGCGGAGATTTTGAATAAATTTAGTAAAGAGATCAATGCTAAGATTATCGATGCAGTGCAACAGGAGCATGAGCGTATAGATGGTTCGGGTTACCCTCGCAGGTTAAAGAATAATGAGATTGCTGAATATGCACAGATTATAGGACTGGCTGATGTATATGAAGCGATGTTGCATCAAAGGCCTTATCGCAGCAAATATACGGCGTTAGAGGCGATAAGAACCATTTTGAATAACAAAAACGCATTCGAATGCAAACTAATAAAGGTATTAATCGAAAGAATAGGTATTTTCCCAACGGGTATTCTGGTACGACTGAATACTAAAGAGACGGCCCTGGTAATTAAAGATAATCCAAAATTGCCTCTACGTCCAGTGGTGAATATAATCTTTGATGCCTCTGGTAAGAAACTAAATGAGCCTAAGCAGGTCGACCTGTCTGAAAATCCTGTCATCTGTATTGAAGATTGCCTGAAAGAATCAGTATGCAATTAGATAAATAATGAGAAGGTTATCCAGAGAAATAATTATATTTTTATTTATTTTGAGCTGCCCCTGTTTTATCTATGCCCAGGATGTAAAAGAAAAGGCAAGAGAATATTACAAAAAAGGCAGTATTTACTTCGAGGAAGGGAAATACAAAGAAGCGCAGGAAGAGTTTCAGAAGGCATTAGAGCTGCTTGGGCATAAGATTGACTTCCCTATCATTAAATTTCCAGAAGAAGAATTACAGAAAGAAAAGGCAACGACTTCTCCTGCGCCAACTGAATCTTTTAAGGAAGCCAAATCACCAACACCGACAGCGCCATCCACTCCACAAGAAACCAAAGAATCTGCGGACTACTTAATTGGCGAAGAAGACGTGCTGTATATTTCTGTCTGGCAGAATCCTGATTTGAGCCAGGAAGCAATTGTGCGTCCGGACGGGAAAGTCTCCTTTCCTTTGGTGGGAGATGTACAGGCGTCCGGCCTGGCGCCTGCGCAATTAGCTAAAAAAATAACTGATGTATTAAAGGAATACATCAAATATCCAGAGGTTTCTATTTCTGTAAGGAAATTTGGAGGGCAAAAGATTATTATTTTAGGAGAAGTTGTTGATCCTGGCGTTTATCAGGGGACAGGGAAGAGAACGGTTTTAGAGGCGATTGCCATGGCAGGTGGTTTTACACCTCATGCGGTTATCTCCAGTGTTGTGGTTATCAAAGGCGGGTTTTTAAGTCCCAAAGGCATGCGCCTGGATTTAAACCGCGCTTTATTGAAGGCAGATATGAGCCAAAACATCTATTTGGAGCCTCAGGATATAATCTACGTCCCCAAAAAGTTTATTGCCAATGTTAATTATTTTGTGAATCAGATAATCGGACCCATCTCCCAGGGAGTCTCTAACACCGAGAAATTTAATAAGGGCCAGCCGTGGTAAATTTTGAATAGACCTCACCGCCAAATTTATGAACTCGCTCGATAAAATCTACTCCAAGAATCCCAATATAGTCTTTCGCAAGATTGCCAATGAGTGTATCTTAGTTCCTATCCGGCATAAGGTAAGTGATTTGGACAGTATCTATGCCTTAAACGAAGTATCTGCGAGAATCTGGGAACTTATCGATGGCAAGAGGAGTGTGCAGGAAATAAAACAAATAATGCTGAATGAATTTGAGGTAAGTAATCAGGATTTGGGAAGTGATTTAGAAGGTTTATTGGGCAATCTTGTGGAGTTGGGATTTATTATTCCGGGTTCTTAAAAATACTATGGATTGTAGATATTTTTCTGAAATTAAATATAGTGAATTTGCCAGGGCAATAAATAGCGGGATTCCTAACGAGAGGATTCCAATAGCCGGGACACTCGAGCTTACCTATCGCTGCAATCTAAGGTGTATCCATTGTTATTGCAATCAGAATCCTGACGATAAAGGGAGGCGGGAGAAAGAACTTTCTGCGACCACTATCTTTAACATATTGGACGATATAGCAGAGAGAGGTTGCCTGATGTTGTTGCTGACAGGAGGGGAACCGCTTCTTCGGGAGGATTTTTTTGATATTTATATTTATGCTAAAAAGAAAGGATTCCTTATTACCTTTTTTACCAATGCTACTCTGGTTACACCTCGGATAGCAGATTTTCTAAAAGAGTGGCCACCTTCTAAGGTCGAGGTAACGCTTTATGGGATAAGTAAGAATATTTACGAGAAAACAACAGGCGTTGTTGGTTCATTTGAGCAATGTGTGAGCGGGATTAAAAACCTGATAAATAATAATATTCCTTTAAGCCTTAAAACCATGGTCTCTAATTTAAATAAAGATGAAGTGATTAAGATGAGAGAGTTTGCTAAGGGCTTAAAAGTGGATTTTAGGTTTGACCCCTTGCTTCATCCCAGGATAGATGGCTCAAAAGCCCCCTGTCAGTATAGGATAACTCCTAAGGAGGCAATCGAATTTGAGTTGATGAATGACAATAGGCTCCAGGGATGGAAAAAGTTTTTAGAGGGAGCCGGAGATTCTGAAAAATTAGATTCCCTCTATTACTGCGGAGCGGGAAGGGATTCCTTTTCTATTGACCCCTTTGGCAAGATGAGTGTTTGTTCTTCCTGTCTTAGTCCATCTTATGATCTAAGACAGGATTCCTTTGCTGAAATCTGGGATAACTTTTTCCCCCTTATCCTTAACGGTAGATATAACAAGAATTTTAAATGCAGAGAGTGCGAAATAGAAAGTTTCTGTACGAATTGTCCCGGTTATAGCATGCTGGAAAATAGCAACCCCGAGACTGTAGTGGATTATCTCTGTGAAATAGCGCATCTGCGTAAAGAAGCCTTTGATAATATATATAAAGGAGGTCTGGATGACAAAGAAAAAATATTCTCAGCCAGTGGTTAAAAAAGTGGTTTTTACAGATGAGGCAATATTAGCTCCGGGGTGTAAAGTCACCTCTTCTCAGACAGCAAAAAATAACAAAACATGTGGCAACGCTGCTTGTAAAAGTACTCTTGGTACATAGGATGTAGATGGTAAAATGGCGCATTTTAAAAAGGCTTAAATTAAAAATAGCTGACATTACCATATCTATAAATGCAGAGCATAAAAGAAAGATCTTACTTCCTAAAAAACAAAACTGCATAGATAATTTTATCTCAGAAGAGCCAGCTGATTGTATTCTTGATGTGCATAATTCCCGCCTGAAAGATTTTCCGCCTTTTCTCATAAAGGATTTGCTATTTAATACAGAAGTTACCTGGAGCCTGTATCAGCGCAGAGACAGAAACTTTCTCTGGCTTGATTCGCCTTCACCCAAAGAACAAGTAGAGAGAATGGCGATTATAGACTCGAATTTTAAAAGAGCCAACCTATATCAGGTTCCGGATAAACGATACAAAGATTATATAGTTGACCCTTTTTCTTATCCCTTTGACCAGGCATTGATAATCAATTTACTTTCTCGGGAAAGGGGGTTATTGGTTCATGCCTGCGCAGTTAATTACAGAGGACAGGGCTTGCTTTTTGTAGGAAAATCCGGTAGCGGCAAGACTACTATATCTAATTTATGGCACGCCAATAACGGAGCTAGTATTTTAAGCGATGATAGAATAATCATACGTAAAATAGACGGGAGGTTTAAAATCTACGGCACGCCCTGGTACGGCACTGGTAAATTTGTCAGTCCAGAGAGCGCATCATTAAGAAGTATTTATTTCTTAAAACACAGCCCAAGAAATAACCTTAAGCCTATTACGCATTTAGAGGCTGCTACCAGACTGATTACCTCAGCATTCCCCTCTTTTTGGGATAAGAAAGGCATGAAGTTTGCCTTATCTTTCTGTTCAGAACTGGTGCAGGGTGTTCCCTGTTACGGATTGGGTTTCCTCCCCGATAAAAGCGTTGTGGGTTTTCTTAAAAACAAGATATGAACCTGAATAGTAAAGAACTTATAGAATTAAGTAAAGAGATGATAAGGGATGGATACCGTGTTCGTTTACAGGCTGCCGGGAAAAGTATGTATCCTTTTATTAGAGATGGAGATATTATCGAGATTGAGAGGGTTGATGTACAACAAATAAAATTGGGGGATATAATTTTTTACCATAATGAAGACAGAGATATGTTTGCCCACCGGGTAATAAGAAAAAGTTCAGGTAATCTCGATCCGTTATTTATAACTAAAGGAGACGCCAATTCTGATTCCGGAGAAGAGGTGCAACCCGATAAAATTTTAGGTAGAGTAATAGCTATTGAGAGGAATGGCCAGAAAATAAGATTAGGCCGTTTTATAAATAGATTTATTAGCACCTGTTATGCTAAAGTCTCACCTTTAAGCAAATGGATTTATTTTGTTCCAAAAAAACTTAAACACGCAATAATGGAGCCCACCCCCCGCCTACGGCGGGGGGGTTCCTAAGGGCGGAATACTAAAGCGGCCACAACGTATCCGCGCCCTAAAGGGCACAGGTTTAAAGGCCGCGTAGTATAAAATGTAAATATGAAGCCTGAAGACCGATTAGTGTATTCTCTTGCCAAAGTAGATATTGACGCGAATACTAATCAAGAAATTAAGAAAATCTTAAGCCCAGATTTAAACTGGGCTTGGTTTTTTGAGCAAGCCAATAATCAAGGGGTTGCATCTTTGGTTTATAAGAGCTTATCTGAGATTGATTATGAGCGCTCTATAGTCCCGGAGACTATCCTCGCGAGATTAGCGAGTTGCTATTATAATGTTGCTTGCCGCAATACCTTACTCACTGAGAAATTAGCCGCTATTTTAGATTATTTCCAAAAAGCAAGAATTGAGATAATTCTTCTGAAAGGCATGGCATTGATCCAAACTATTTATCCTAACATAGCCTTACGGCCGATATGTGATATTGATATGCTTATACATCAGCAAGACTTCCCTGTCGTCAAAGCCGGATTAGAGGGATTGGGTTATTTTAATTCAGTTTTTTACCGAGAAGACTTCTATCAAGACAATATTATGGTTGACGTCCATGAGGAGTTAATTAATATAACTAGGATAAAATCCCGCAGGAATGCTCATCGTATAGATATGGATGAAGTCTGGAGGAGATCTCTAGCCATAGAAATCAACAGACAAAATGCCAGGATATTATCGCCAGAACATACTTTGATGGAACTGTGTCTGCATCTAACTTTACATCACGGCTTGCAAGGGCTGATATGGTTTGTGGATATAGCCAGGCTGGTAGAATATTATAAAAATGAGATAGATTGGAATAAGTTTATAAAGGAAACTTCGGATTATAGAATAAACAGGCCCGTTTATTATGCGCTTTTCTATGTCAATAAAATTTTAAGACAAGATATACCGGAATATGTCTTAAATCAGCTAAAGCCAGAGAGGCAAAATTTATTAGAAAGAAAGATTTTCAATCTAATATTATCTGGCAGGACATTAGAAAATATCCGTTTCTTTTTTACCTTAACCACTATGGAAAATTTACGGGATAAATTATCTTTTTTTAGAGAAATTACCTTCCCTTCCACAAAGACGCTTTCCGCAAAATATAATATTTCTTCCAGAGTATCCTTGCCTTTCTATTATATTATTCATTTTAATTCTATTTTATCTTCTTTTCTTAAATTACTACAAAAGATTCCGCTATAATATAATTATATTTGACATTAAATAACCGTAGATATATTATATAGTTACGAATAAAAGGGAGGTTTATGCCAGCGCAATATGAGTTAAACTTAAGAGATTACCTGAGGATTTTAAACAAGAGAAAACTCACCATAATTATAACCTTTATCTTGGTTGCCTTCCTCAGTGCCACATATACTTCTATGCAGCCAGTGGTTTATAAGTCAGAAGCTACAGTTAAGATAGAAGAGCGTAAGACCATTGCCGGGCTGCTTACCGAATGGATTATGTATAATCCGGCAGACGTAATGGAGTCTGAGGCCAAGATTATAAAAGGGTATCCTGTTATGAAAAAGGTAGCCCTAAGGCTGGGTAAGATTAACGATAAGACCTCGTTAGAGCAGATTAGTGATATAGTCAGCCAACTCCAGTCAAGCATCGAGACAGAGAGGATTACTAATACTAATATGATCCGTATTATTGCTACCTCGGGTAATGCTAAAGATGCTATGGAGTTAGCTAATACTACAGCTGAGGTCTATATTGAAGAAAACCTATCAGAAAAAGCCAAGCAGTTCCGTCAGACTCGCCAATTTATCGAGGAACAATTGTCTTCTTTGGAAAATAGATTGAGGCGGGCAGAAGAACGTTTAGAACAATTTGGCGATAATATCAAGAAAATAAAGTTAGATGAGGCAATCCAGCAAAAACTGGTTGATTTGGATTCACAGTTAGCTGAATTATTGCAGAAATACACTGATAAGCATCCTCTGGTAATCCAGTTGAAAGAACGGATTAAAGAAATAGAATCGCACTTAAAAGGTTTTTCTGGGCAGGAACTCGAGTATGCGCGGTTAAGCCGTGAGGTCGAGGTAAATAAAAAACTCTATACCTTGCTTAAAGAAAAGCTTGAGGAGGCACGTATTACGGAAGCGCAAAGGGTTAGCGATGTTTCTATAGTTAACCCTGCAGGTATGCCTGGTTCGCCTGTTTCCGGAAGTAGAAATTTAGGTATTGTGCTGGGAGCGATATTAGGGTTGATATTGGGGATTACCTTTGCCTTTATTTTTGAAGCGCTGGATACCTCTATTGGCACCATTGAAGATGTGGAGAATGTATTGAAACTGCCTGTGTTAGGAATTATACCTTCCATTAAAGCTGAACTTAAAAAAAAGCAGAGTTTTACCGCCAGGCTTAAGGAAAGGATTTTTCCTGCTCTTAATACTGAAACTGAGGAAAAATTAACACGTCTAATCGCCCATTACTTTCCTAAATCTTATTCTGCCGAGGCCTATCGCAACATCCAGACTAACCTTAAACTTGGTTCTTCTAAAAAAACCATTATGGTGACCAGTTCAGGCCCACGTGAAGGCAAAAGTAATGTGGTAACTAATTTAGGCATAGTTATGGCACAGGCCGGATTAAAGACCCTACTGGTTTCTGCTGATTTGAGGCGCCCTATTTTGGCTAAGGCCTTTGGTCTTAAGAAAGAGCCGGGATTAAGCGAGCTTATAATGGGAACAGCAGATTTGGAAACAGTATTGAATAATATTACAGATATTATGGTGGGTGAGATGAAGTTTGAAGATATTACCAAGACACCAGGCATTGACAATATCTGGATTATATCCTCAGGGCACTTACCTTCTAATCCCGTAGAGGTTTTAGGTTCAAAGGAAATAACAAATCTAATTGAACAATTTAAAAGCCGGTTTGATGTAGTTATATTTGATGCTCCCCCGGTGCTTCTGGTTACGGATGCGAGCATCTTGGCGCCTAAGATGGATTGCGTGGTTATAGTTTATGAAATTGGCAGGACCAGCAGAGACGCTTTGTTACGCACCAAGATTCAATTGGAATCAACAGGGGCTAAAATTGCAGGAGTGGTTTTGAACAATACGAGGTCTCAAACGGAAGACATCGCCTCTTATCCTTATTACCACTATAAATACAGATATTACGGTAAACATGAGTTAAGCGATAGAGATAAAACAGAGAAGCAAGAGGATAGTACCTAATTACTATGCTTGGGATTAAACTATGTTTAAGCGCGACAGTCCAGTCCTTGCGCATATTCTAATCTTTTTCTTTTTTTTTGCCGTTATTTTAATCTTTACCATCTTAAGACTTCCTTTCCGATTCTTATTTATTTTAATCCTTGCCGCCATAGTTTTTCTAATCTCATTTATTAATACAAATTTTGCCTTAATCATACTTATATTCTCCATGCTGCTTTCTCCGGAAATCCCCGTCTTTAAAGTTCCGGATAGGGCAGTAGTTGTACGCATCGATGATATATTACTTATAGTAATATTTCTTTCATGGTTGGCCAAGACCGCTTTAAATAAAGGCTTTGGATTCTTAAAAAATACTCCGGTAAATAAACCCTTAATTATTTATGCTGTTTTATGCATTATAGTTACTGCCTTGGCTATAATATTAGGCATTGGCCAGGCTAAGTTCTCAAATGCCTTTTTTTATATCTTAAAATACCTCGAGTATTTTGTTATCTTTTTCTTGGTCAACAATAATATAAGGGATCTAAAGCAGATAAAGGTCTTTACTGTATTGATGTTAATAGTTTGTTTTATTATCGTGCTTTACGGTTACTGGCAGATGCGCACAGGTGCATACCGTCTTTCCGCCCCTTTTGAGGGCGAAAAGCCAGAGCCAAATACCTTAGCAGGTTACCTTATATTAATGTTTGGTATTATGGGCGGGCTATTTTTGCACAGCCGTTCTTTAACAATGAAATTAATTATAGCTGGGTTGTTTTTATTTACAATGCCGGTCTTTCTTCTTACCTTATCCCGGGGAGGTTACCTGGCTTTTTTGATGCTCTATTTTTGTTTTATTATTTTTAGCAGGAAGGCAAAGTTTTTTTTAATCACGGCATTTTTTGTGTTCGCGCTCATTTTACCAAAGATGCTTCCCTTAAGTGTAATTGAACGGGTAAATAAAACTTTCCATCCGGATATCACCGTAGGTAAACAAAGATATGAAATAGGTGGCGAAAGCTTTGCCGTAGAAGAATCTGCAGCAGCGCGTCTGGAGGTTCTGAAATGGGTTATCCCTCTGTGGCTGAAGAGTCCGCTTTTCGGCTACGGCGTTACCGGCGTGGGATTTGTAGAAGGCCAGTATACGCGCATTCTTGCTGAATTGGGTATATTAGGTATTCTAGCTTTCTTTTGGATTATCTCTCGCTTATTTATAAACTTTTTAAGAATATACCGCTCTTCAGACGACGACTGGGTAGAGGGTATCTGCCTGGGTCTTATAGCCAGTCTTTTTGCTTTTCTTATTCACGGTACCGGCGCTAATATTTTTATTATTGTCAGGGTTATGGAGCCGTTCTGGTTTTTAACTGCCATGGTTCTGGCAGTACCTTATATAAAGAGAGATATTTCTATTGCGGATATAGGATAAATAGAATTTATTGTTCATAGGGTTGAGGAATATATAGTTATGTATATAGAAAGCTATTCTAGAGAGAATATAGTTAACCGAATGGCTAAGAATACCGGATGGATAATCTTCGGCCATTTATTAAATACAGCCATTGGGTTGATAACCGTCACTTATTTAGCGCGTTATTTGGGAAGTGAAGGTTTTGGAAAATATTCTTTCGTATATGCTTATTTATGGTTTTTCGGAATTATAACCGATTTAGGCATAAATACTATTCTGGTAAGAGATATTTCGCGCGATAGAGCAGAGGCTGCTATTCTTATTGGTAACGTCATTATAATTAAATTATTGCTTTCAATACTAACAATCTTTTTATCCTGCCTGATTATTGTTTACTTAAAATCTTCTTCTGAAATAAGGACACTAGTCTTTATTGGCGCTTTAGGTTTTATTTTTTCCTTTGGTTCGGTATATCGAGTTATTTTTCAGGCTAGCCTGAACATGTTCTATCCCACTGCCATTAATATTTTAGATAGTATAGTAAAATTTATACTCTTTATGTGGCTCGTTGCCATAAGGGCCTCCTTAGCTAAATTTGTATTTGCTACTGTAGTTTACATTCTGCCTGGTTTATTCGCGATTATTTATTTTTCAGCCAGATTTGTTAAGCCTGTGTTTAAAGTCAATTTTGCGCTATGGAGAAATCTTTTGAAAGAATCCTGGCCATTAGTTTTTACTGCGGTGTTTATTATAATCTATACCCGGATTGACCAGCTTATGCTTTTTTATATGAAAGGGGCGCGAGAAGTGGGTTATTATGCCGCAGCCGTGAGGGTCGTAGAAATCT
>Ga0315274_10009804_pt1 | contig 13812 bp, 10 predicted proteins | sample YL17G02_20_MG_FD_203700 | JGI IMG/M metagenome (GOLD analysis project Ga0315274, IMG submission 203700) | Sediment microbial communities from Yellowstone Lake, YNP, Wyoming, USA - YL17G02_20 | ecosystem: Environmental > Aquatic > Freshwater > Lake > Sediment | place: USA: Wyoming | collected...
CGATGAATCCACGCCACAGGGGATGGTTCGCACCCGCTCCGCAGGGACGTGGAGGCGAGCGATCACGTCTTGCCTGGTGCTCTCCGAGATGACGATCACCTGCCTGGCCCGGCGTGCCGACAGACCCACCAGCCAACGGAGGTACAACCGGGTCATGGCCTTGAAAGCATTTGGAAAGAGCAGGTAGCTCAGGTCAAAGACAGTGACTACCGTGGGGCATGGGCTCACCACAGGGGCAACGAAGGCCATCGCGTGTAGCAGGTCCACTCGCTCGCGGCACAGAGCGAGTGGGGCCACAAACTGCTCCCAAGCGATCCGTGTGTACGGCGAGCGGGTGGACCATCGGGAGCGCCTGACTTGCATGCCCCGCGGCGCGGCAAAGAGCGGCTCATACAGAAAGGCGGTATAGCGCAGTCCAGGGTCCGCGGCTGGCAGGTAACACAACATGTGATGCACGTATGAACTGGCCCCGGCGCCACGGTAGGTACCACCCAATGAGAGAAGGTGAGCGTTGAGGCCAACGTGCAGCGAGTGTCCCTTGTTCACGGTATCCCCGGCCTCAGAAGTCGTCCAGGATATCCCTGAGTTCCTCCTCCCAGACATTGCTGAGAGGGACAAAGGACATTTCAGTGAACTCCCCGTCAATCTCTTTCATATAGTCCTTGACCTTGAGCTGGGGCATCGCTTCCGTTATCTGCGCGATCTTGTCATCCCATTCCTGGATCAGGGCAGCGGCCTTGGCCTCGAGGTCGCTGAGGCCCACCCCCAGCTTGAGCATATGATCAAGGCGGGCCATGAGATCGTACCAGGCTTTATAGTCCTCCCCGATGGCCACCGACTGCACAGGGATGACGGCCTGGGAGAAATCGTAGGAAGGGACAAACGCACAAAAGCGGAATAACTCGATCCCGCGCGCCTCGGCCCGATCGGCCAGGTACATGGCGATGGTAGCTCCCCCCTTGTAGCTGGAGAATTTCACGGCATAGCGGGCCATCTCCTCCTTCATTGAAGGCAAGCTGTAGACGCACGAGATGTTGCGGTCCTTGCCGTAGGGCACAGCGCCATATACGCCGGCGACGGTGGCCACGCGCAGAATGCCAAGCTCCTCAACTGCGTCAAGAAAAGCCTCTGCATAGAGTGTTTCGTCCTGATGAGGTTCCTCGCCGAGGAAGACATAGAAACCGCGCTCGTCGTCGCCCGAGTAAAAGAACTCGTTTTTCTTGCGCTCCAGTCTCTCGCGGTAACCCTCATTGAGCTTGACTACAGGTCGCAGCAGGTGATGGGTTCCCGGGACCTGAAAGAGGTAGAAACTGCCTGGCCTGATCTCACCGATCTTGCGGGCGTGGGTATAGTCGATCAGGTATTGGGGTAACCCAGATGACGCAGCACCAGCATCGGCCCACTGATGCCAACCGGCGATCAGGGATTTTCCCGAGCCTGGCTTTTCCTGCAGTTCCAGCAACTCGCTCACGTCCATGTGTCGTTCCTGAGGCCTCAGTCCGTCAAGGGTCAAACGAGCCTGCGATAGGCCTTATCAGGGCCTCGTCCATCTTCCGGGGATGGGCTCTGGTCAGGAGCAGGCCATCATAGTAGCAGAAAGCAGGCTGTTTGTCAATTCTCGCGCGTTGCGCGTTCCTGGGGGACGTGGTACAATTGGGCCTCCTTGGGGGGTGAGCAAACTGGTATCGCATGGAGTGCAAGACATTGGGCGTCGATCCGAGATGGACGCTGAGCACCACGCAGGTCGCTCGGTCCGACAAACCTGGTGGTAGGGCGGACAGCGCTTTCGGCGGCTGGCGAGCTTGCTCGCTCTCGCTGAGCGCAACATGCTGCATCCTTGCCCTGCTGTGGCTGGCAGGATGTGCCCGCCACGATGGCTTGCTCAAGCCGGATGCACAAGGCACGCGTCCTGCCGGTGCGAGCCAACCGGGAACCGTGACGCAGGTGCCCACCAACACCGCAGTGCCGTCCACGTCTACACCACAGGCCCCGACCGAGACACCTACGCTCGCCTGGATGGCAACTGCCTCACCGTCCCCATCGCCGACAGTGACCCAGACACCTGCACCCTCGCCGACGGCAACGCCTAGCCCGACGCCCGGGGCGAGCCGGCGCGTGGTAGCCTTTGTCTCGGATCTGTCCGGCGACGACGATGTGTATCTGCTAGACCTGGAGACCGGGACCGTAGCGAATCTCACGCATGCTCCCGGCGAGGACCGGGATCCAGCTTTCGCGCCTGACGGACAGTCGCTGGTCTTTCGCTCGAACGCAGGTGGCAGTTGGGCCCTCTACCAGATCGATCTGACCACCAGCAAGCGGACCTTGCTGGGCGATGGAGGAAGCTCAGGAACAGCATACAAGGGACACTATAGTGGGAGCCAGGTATCTGGCTACCGATACGCCTACGAGTCGTACCAGGACGGGAATCTCAACATCTATGTCGACACTGACAAGGGTGTGGCGCCGTCCTTGACCCGCAATCGGGCTGGAGACTATGGCCCGGCGTGGCGTCCCAATGCGCCGCAGATCGCCTTCGCTTCCTGGCGCGAGGGCCAAAAGGACCTGTATCTGATCGATGCGGACGGCAACAACCTGGTGCGCCTGACCACCGACCCAGGAGATGAGGAGGAGCCGGCCTGGCACCCAGGCGGCCGGCGCCTGGCCTTTGCCCGCTACGTGGACTGGAATGCCGATCTGTATGAGCTAGATCTGGCGAGCGGCAAGGTCCAGCGGTTGACCACGGATCCCTACCCCGATCGCTCGCCAGCCTATGCCCCCGATGGCACGCTGTTCTGGGCGCGGTACGTGCCGGGCAAGCCATTCGAGGTGCACGATCCGTTCCTGGCGGGACACTGGCAGTTGTGGATGCGGTCGGCAGACGGCAAGGAGCAGGCTGTGCCTCTGCCGTCTGCCGAGATGGACGTGTACACCCCTGTTGCCGGTGTCGTGCCATGGGTCAAGGGGCTGTTCCCACCCCTGGCCGTGCCAATCCCTGCCCCTACGCCCGTGTTGGACCGACGGGTCGATCTGGTTGAACTGGATGTGAACTGCGCCGGAGGCAATCCGCGTCTCAACCCGGCCATCGTCGACAGCTACCAGGCGTGGCGGGCCGACATACTGGCCCAGACCGGCTATGACTTTTTGGGGACCACGAGCGACATGTTTCGCACCATCGCGCACGCCAAGCGCAACTACGGGCACCTGAGCTGGCATCGGGCCGCTCGGGCTGTGGATACGCTTTTCGAGTGGCACGACCCACCAGAGGCCCGTAATCAGCTTTGGGTCGTGCGCGAGGACTTGGGGCCACAGACCTACTGGCGCATGTACCTGGAGTGCCGGCAGCAGGATGGGACCATGGGAGAGCCGATGACGGTTGCCCCGTGGGTGTGGTGGTACAACCTGAAACAGGCAAAGGAGCCGGAAGCATATGCCAATGGCGGCCGGCCCGACACGATCCCATCCGGCTACCTGGTCGATCTAACGCGGCTGGCCAAGCGGCATGGGTGGCAGCGCATTGCCTCGTACGAGGAAGCCGATTTTGGCTGGAAAACGGATAGCGTGGGCACCGAGTTCTGGCATTACCAACGGACCGATGGGTTGACCTGGTGGCAGGCGATGAGCCAGATCTACCGTCAGGAGACCCTGGAAAAGTGGTATGGCTGGACGGTGGGCCTGGACAAGCTGGGCCTCGACGCTGCGTGGATGCTTGCCAAGGGGATCCCTACCCCGACTCCCACGCCCAGGCCGTGAGCGTCTATCGGAGAGGGGATACCACGCCACTGTCGCCTGCGCAGGAAGACATGCACTTGCAGATCGCGCCACCCAAACGCGTTCCTGCTCTCGACACTGCATTCCAGCCGATCGTTCTGTGGAACCACTCTTTTCTCCAGACGGTGAGCGCTTCCGGGCAAGGGGTGCCACTGGCCATCGCCCTGGAGCGGAGCGATGGATCGGTGTCGGTGTTCGAGAGCCGCGTCTTTGCGGAAGGCCACAAGCTGGCCGCTGCCAACCTCCCATACGCGGAGCGACTGGTGAAAACGCTGTTGTGGCAGCGGGGTGGGTACAGCGTCACGGTTGGTGGCCCCCGGTCAGTGGGCGAGCACATCCGGCGCGCCTATTCGCCGGGCGGAATCCGCGCCTTTGACGCCGCGTTCATGGGCGACCAGGTGTACGAACGTCCCTTTGTCGTCCACGTCGGTGACGTGGACGATGTTCCGACTGCCCGGGAGGCGTCGATCCCGCTGGGACGGCACCTGGACGGCTGCCGCATCGGCTTTGATGCCGGGGCCAGCGACCGCAAGGTAGCCGCTGTGGTGGACGGACGTCAGGTGTTCAGCGAGGAGTTGGTCTGGGACCCTCGCAACCAGGCCGACCCAGACTACCACTACCACCACATTCAGGCTGCGCTCCACCATGCCGCAGCCCACATGCCGCGCGTGGATGCGATTGGCGTCAGCGCGGCTGGCATCTATGTGGCCAACCGGGTCATGGTGGCTTCGCTATTCAGAGGGGTGCCGCGTGACCTGTTCCGGCGCTCAGCGCAGGACATCTTTTTGCGGATCAAGAGGGAATGGGGCGACATCCCGCTCGAGGTGACCAACGACGGCGACGTGACCGCCCTGGCCGGCTCGATGTCGCTAGGGGACGGGCGCGTGCTGGGCATCGCCATGGGGTCAGATGAGGCCGGCGGCTATGTCAACGGCGAGGGCAACATCACCGGCTGGCTGAGCGAGCTGGCGTTCGTGCCGGTGGATCTCGGTGCCCAGGCGCCGACTAACGAGTGGTCTGGGGACCGCGGGTGTGGAGGGGAGTATTTCTCCCAGAAGGCGGTGGTCCGCCTGGCACCGCTGGCAAAAATCGAGCTCGACGCGCGCCAAGCCCCTGCTGAAAAGCTCAAGGCCGTGCAAGCCCTCATGGCTCTGGGTGACGAGCGGGCAGCGCGCATCTACCGCACCATTGGCTGCCATCTGGGGTATGCGGTTGCCCACTACGCGGACCTGTACGACCTGCGGCACGTGCTCATCCTGGGCCGGGTGACCTCGGGCCCTGGCGGGCACTTGATCCTCGAAGAAGCGTTAGCCGTCCTGAAGGCCGAGTTCCCGGCATTGCTGGACCGGGTCACGCTGAACCTGCCCGATGAGTCCAGCCGCCGGGTGGGCCAGGCGATCGCTGCCGCCAGCCTGCCGATAGCGGGTCAGGCAGCGGGTGGGGCATGATAGGTAGGAGCACACGTGGATGACAAGCTGAGATCCCTGGATTTTGCCACGCGGGCAGTACACGCTGGCGAGCGGATGCCGCGGCCCGATTTCACTCCGGTGTCGACGCCGATCTATCCGTCGGTGGGGTACCTGTACGACGACATGGCTGACCTGGACGCCATCTTTGCCGGCACGCGCGCGGGCTATGTGTACACGCGCTACGGCAATCCCACAGTGAAGGCCTTCGAGGAGGCTATGGCGGTGCTGGAGGAAGGCGAAGCTGCCCTGGCTTTTGGCTCGGGGATGGCAGCGATCCACGCCACACTGCTGGGCCTGGGCTTGCGAGCAGGCAGTGCAGCAGTCGTCTCTCGGGATGTGTATGGTACAACCTATGCCCTGTTCGGCAAGCTGCTGGCCTCGCAGGGAGTGACGGTGCGCTTTGTGAGCATTACTGATCTGGTGGAGGTAGAGACCGCGTGTGCGGAGCTAAGGCCGGCGGTGCTATTTGTCGAGACCGTATCCAACCCATTGCTCAAGGTGGCTGACCTGGCGGCCCTGGCGCGGGTTGCCCACACGCATGGCGCGGAGTTGGTAGTCGACAATACCTTTGCTACGCCATACCTGTGCCGGCCGCTGGCCCTGGGCGCCGACGTGGTCATTCACAGCGCGACCAAGTACGTTGGCGGGCACGGAGACGTGCTGGGAGGAGTGGTGGTGACCTCGGCCGAGCGGTGGCAGGCGATCCACGAGGTGCAAAAGGCCACCGGGGGCAACCTGGGTCCGCAGGAAGCGTGGCTGCTGCTGCGCGGGATCAAGACCCTGCCGCTCCGCGTCCGTCAGCAATGCAGCAATGCGCTGGAGGTCGCCAATGGCCTGGCGCGCATGGGAGGGATCGCGCGCGTCATCTACCCGGGCCGCCCCGATCACCCTCAGCATGGCGTGGCCACGCGCCTGTTTCGCGGGCTGGGGTACGGTGGCATGGTGGCCTTTGAGCTGCGCAGCGGCGGCCAGGCCCGGGTCTTTCGCTTTTTCGAGGCGCTCAAGCTCTGTCTGCCTGCTACCACGCTGGGCGATGTGTATACCCTGGTGCTCTATCCGGCGCACTCTTCCCACCGGGCGCTGTCGGCGCAGGAACGGGCGGCGGTGGGCATCGGCGAGGGATTGGTGCGCATGTCGGTGGGCATCGAATCCCCGCAAGACATCCTGGACGATGTGAAGCAGGCGCTGGGTACCCTCGGCTAGAAAAGAGGAGACATGGTCAAAACGTGGCTGAACTTGCTTCTGGCCTTTACCAGGGTTGGCTTGTTCGGGTATGGTGGCGGGCCATCAATGATTCCCCTGATGCAGCGCGAGGTCGTCGATGTGTACGGGTGGATGAACGAGGCGGATTTCGTCGATACCCTGGCCATGGGCAACGCCCTGCCGGGCCCAATTGCCACCAAGATGGCCTGGTACGTCGGCTACAAGGTGGCGGGCATCGTCGGCGCGCTGGCCGCCCTGCTGGGTACCATCTGGCCTTCCACGGTTCTGATGACGATCGTGGGGCTCTTTTTCCTGCGTTTCAAGGACTCACGGTACTCCAAGGCCATGCTCACCGCCGTGCGTCCCGTGGTGGTGGGCTTGTTGGCGTGGACAACGTACGACATCTTTCGTCCGTCGGTCAAGAACTGGCACACCGCCCTGATCGCCGTGGTATCCTTTGCTCTCATTACCTTCCTGAACGTCCATCCGGCGCTCGTCATCCTGGGAGCGGCCGTCCTGGGTCTGATCGCCTATCGGTAGCAGGAGCGCAACGGGGACCCAGGCACTGGAGAGAATCGGACGCCGCGAAGGAAGGCCGGCGGTGGCCCTCGCACCTTCGCCATGCGCCCTGCGCCTCATAGCGAGCTGCCGCGATTTTATGCCTATCTGCCTGGCGTGCCGGAATGTCCGCTGTGGTCAGCGCTACGTCATGACCGCTGTATCCTGCTCCATCGATTCCCCATCGGTGTTCGGGCTGCGCCATCAAGCGCGACAGTTATACAGCCCAATCCCTTCCACCCACTGCTGCCCGGCCTGCGCTGAACGGAGAGAAGGGTCAAGCGCCGGTCGGTTGGCGTGGTCTGGTAGCTCCTCCCGTCACATCGAACACAGAATCGGTGTTCCTGGGCGACCGTGCCATCATGCTTTACAATCATGGGGAATATGCTATAATCGAGAGTATGGACCAACACAGCCAACCGATGCATGCGCCGGCGTTGATCGACACCACCGGTGCCCTGCAGGCGATGCTTGCGCGGCTGATGGCCGAGTCGGCCGTCGCCGTAGACACCGAGTCAAATAGCCTCTATGCGTACAACGAACGGGCCTGCCTGATCCAGCTTGCCGTGCCGGGGCAAGACTACTTGGTCGACCCGCTGGCCCTGGGAGACCTGTCCCCTCTGGGCAGGTTGTTCGCTGAGCCTGGGATCGAAAAGGTGTTCCACGCCGCCGAGTACGATGTAATGGTGCTTCGCCGTGACTTTGGATACCGGTTCGCCAACCTGTTCGATACCATGATCGCCAGCCGCATCGTGGGCTGGCCTCACTATGGGCTGGGATCTCTATTGGCCGATCATTTCGGCATCCAGACCGACAAGCGCATGCAGCGCACCAACTGGGGGCAGAGGCCGCTTTCCTCGCAGCAGATCCAGTACGCACAGGTAGATGTGCACTTTTTGCTGCCACTACGCGACCGGCTGATTGCCGAACTGGGGGAGCGGAGACGGGTTGAGGAGGCGCGGACAGCGTTCAAGCGGGTGGCCCGGAGCGAATGGGCCACAAGGCAGTTTGACCCGGATGGCTTCTGGCGGATCCGTGGGGCAGAGGGCCTGGATGACAGCGGCCTGGCGGTGCTGCGCGCTTTGTTCCTGTACCGGGACCAGCGCGCACGAGCGCTGGACCGTCCGCCGTTCAAGGTACTGAGCGATCATGTCCTGTTGAGCCTGAGCCAGGTGTGTCCCAGGTCGTGGTCCGAGTTGGAGGAGATCCGGGGGATGCCTCGCCACCTGTCCGCCCGAGAGCGGAAGCAACTCCTGACGGCGATCGAGGATGGACTGGGCAGCACTCCGCCCCGGAGGCCCAGGCGTGAGCGTAACGGTGGTCACGACCAGGCAGTGCTGGACCGCTACGAAGCGTTGCGCAGGTGGCGCAACGCCCGGGCCGCGGCCAGAGGGGTAGAGCCTGATGTCATTCTCTCGAACCGTATTCTGCGCCTGCTGGCCCGGCACAACCCGATATCGCCAGCGCAGCTCGAAGCGAAGGACCTGCTCACCGAGTGGGAAAGACGAGAATACGGACGAGAAATCGTCGAGGTGTTGTGCGGGCAGTTGCAGCTCGATCCGGCAAGAGCGCCCGAGCCAAGTGAGAAATCGGGTGGAGGACACGGATGAACGTCTACGACCAATTGATGGCCGACCTGAAGACGGCCCTACGCGAGCAGGATGAGCTGCGCAAGGGTACCATCCGCATGGCGCTGTCAGCGCTCAAGTACGCTCGGGTGGCCAAGAACGCGGATTTGACTGACGAAGAGATGTTTGCCGTGCTGCAGAAGGAAGTGAAGCAGCGGCAAGAGGCGATCGTCGAGTTCAAGCGGGGGGGACGCGACGACCTGGCCGCACAGGAGTCGGCTGAGATCGGGATCCTGGAGCCCTACCTCCCCAAAATGCTGAGCCGCGAGGAAATTGCCGAGGTGGCACGTGCGGCTATCGCTGAGGTAGGAGCGTCGAGCCCCAAGCAGATGGGCCAGGTGATGCGCGTGCTCATGCCGCGCGTTCACGGTCAGGCTGATGGCCGGTTGGTGAACGAGGTAGTCAAAGAACTGCTCAGTGGGAAGACGGGCTGAGCCTCAGTCTACCGCCATCGATCCAAAGGCAACTGGTGTCAGGGGCAGTGACCTGCGGATGGGCTGCGCTGATATGGCACAATGTAGGTGGTTAGAGGGGTGTCCGCTTGGCCAATCTGCGTCCTGAGCCGAAATGGAAGACCCGCCTCCTGCTTGTCCTGTTTGTGTTGCTCCTGACCATTGGCGTCGGATTGGCATTGTCCAGCGAGCTGCTTGTGCTGCGCCGTGTGGCGATCCAGGAGGGCCAGGCGGCGAGTGAGGACATTGCCGCGCCACGCCGGATCGAGTTCCCCAGTGAGATCCTCACCGAACGCGCCCGCATCAATGCCCTGGCGGATGTGAGGGAGATCTACGATCCCCTGGATCGCCAGGTAGGACGCGAGCAGGTGTACCTGGCCCAACAGATCCTGGACTTTGTCGATTCGGTGCGGGCCGATCCCTATGCTTCTCCAGCCTACCGCCGGTTCTGCCTGGGGAGTATCACAGAGGTCAACCTCTCTGCTGGGGTGATCAGCGACACACTGCAGCTCTCGGAGGGCGAGTGGGCTGTGGTGCAACAAGAGACCAGGCGCGTGTTGGCCCAGGTGATGCGCGAGGAGATCAAGACCGGGCAAGAGGATCTGTACCGGCGCAGCGTGCGGGCCATGATTGACTTTGACTTGAGCGAGCCGCAGACCGCCATCGTGAACGAGATCGCCAGCGGCCTGGTCAAGGTCAACCGTCCCTACAACCAGCAGGCGACGGAAGCAGCACGGCAGGCGGCGATCGACGGCGTGCAGCCGCAGATGCGGGTGCTGGAGCAGAACGAGATCATCGTGCGCAGCGGGGAAATCGTCACAGGGGAGCACGTTGAGGCCCTGGCAGCCCTTGGCCTGCTCCATCCCCAGGTGAACTGGTTAGCGATGAGTGGTTCGTTTCTCTTTGTCCTGGCGCTCGCCGTACCCACTGCGGTGTACCTGTCACATAGCGAACCGGCCCTGCTTCGTCAGCCCCATCACCTGCTGTTGCTGCTGCTCCTGCTGGTGGTGTTCACCTTTCTGGCCAAGGCAGGGTTGGGCCAGCCGATCTCAGAACCCTACTCCATGCCGTTGGCTGCGCTGGGAATGCTGGTGACCGTCCTGTTCAATCTGCGTTTAGGTCTGGTGGCCCAGGCGCTGCTGTGCCTGATCGTGGGATACATGGCCCAAGGGCGGGCTGACCTGTTCCTCTACACCCTGGCGGGCGGGCTGGTTGGCATCTATGCCCTGCGCCACGTCAACCGCATCAACACCTTTGTGTGGGCAGGCCTGTACGTCATGGGGGCCAACATTGCTGTAGTGCTCGCCTTTACGCTGCTGGGTGGCAAGTGGGACATGCTGCAGACGGGCCGCGTGGCTCTGGTCGGCCTGGCGAACGGTGGCATTGCTGCCATCCTGTCGTTGGGGGGCTACTACCTGCTAGGGATGGCATTCAACATCACCACGGTGCTGCAACTGCTGGACCTGGCAAGACCTACCCATCCCCTCATGCACCAGCTCTTGCTCAAGGCACCGGGAACGTACCATCACAGCATCATGGTGGGCAACCTGGCAGAGCAGGCTGCCGAAGCCATCGGTGCCGATGCGCTGCTGGCACGCGTGGGTGCGTTCTACCACGACATCGGCAAGACCGTGCGGCCCTATTTCTTTGTCGAGAACCAGATGCAGGGCAGCAATCCGCACGACCTGCTGGACCCGGAGACCAGTTCGCACATTATCCGCAACCATACCGCCGATGGCCTCGAGTTGGCTCGCCGGTTCCACCTGCCTCATGCCATACGAGCCTTTATCACTGAACACCACGGAACGGCCAAGATAGGCTATTTCTACCACAAGGCGTCCAAGGAGTATGGAGAGCAGAACATCAACGCCGACGACTATCGCCACCTGGGCCCTCTGCCCCAGAGCAGGGAAAGCGCCATTGTCATGCTGGCTGATAGCTGTGAGGCAACCGTGCGCAGTGTCCACCCGCAGAGTGCTGAGGCGCTGAACGAGCTGGTGCGGCGGGTCATTGCCGACAAGATCACCAGTCACCAGTTGGATGACACGCCGCTGACCCTAAAAGAGATCGGTATCATCGCTTCCTCGTTCATCGACACGCTGCAGGGCGTCTTTCATCTCCGGATCAGCTATCCGGATGAGGAGCCAGCGGGAGCTCCTATCCTCGAGTCCCATCGTGTCGTCGGCGCCCTTGACACTCCGAGTTCTGGCTCGTTGCTTCCGGCCAGCATGCCCTCGAACGGGGACGAGCCCACGACCGATGCTCCGGGCTCTCCTGCCGTAGACGCGTCAGCAGCGGATGTGGAGGGGATCGACGTAGGGAACGCTCTGTCCCAGCCAACGAAGCGGGGAAAGGGGACCGAAGGTGATCCAGGTGCTGATCCGGTCTCAGATTGAGCGAACAGTGGCTGCCCGGCACATCCGCCAGATCGCCAGTGCCGTTCTTGAGGCCGAAGCAGTTGCAGCCCAGGCATCGCTCAGTGTGGTAATCACGGACGACGACGAGGTCCAGTCGCTGAACCGCCGGTTCGGGGGGATCGACGCGCCAACCGACGTGCTTGCATTTGCTGACGAACCGAGCGGGCATCCTTTTGTGTCTGCTCCAGGGGAGCCGAGTTACCTGGGCGATGTGATCATCTCGTTCGCCCAGGCTCGAGCACAAGCGGCAGAGGAGGGTCATCCTGTCGAGGAAGAGCTGCGGTTGTTGATCGTGCATGGCGTCCTGCATCTGCTGGGATATGACCATGCTACAGTGGAAGAACAGAAGCAGATGTGGGAACGGCAGAACGCCATCATCGCTGTGCTGGGAGGAGGGGGTCATGGGTGATCCATCGTCGGGCGCAGGGATCCCATCGGTAGATCCTGCGCGATTGGCAAGCGAGAGCGCAGCTAATGCGGCCGGGTCGCCGGACGTGGCGTACCGTCCGTCCCTCGCTGCACGCCAGCGCCATGGGCTCGTGGCCAGCTTTGGTTGCGCGTCCGCGGGCTTTTGGCATGTGATCAAGACCCAGCGCAACATGCGGATCCACCTGGCGGTTGGTGCCGTGACAGTGGCCGCAGGGCTTGGCCTGGGACTGGACTGGACACAGTGGGCGGTGTTGGCGTTGACCATGGGGTTTGTACTGGTGGCCGAGATGTTCAACACGGTAGCAGAGGCGGCGCTGGACGCGGCGACGCCGTACTACCACCCCTTGGTCAAGGTCGCCAAAGATGTGGCGGCAGGGGCGGTGCTGGTCACCGCACTGGTGTCGGTTGGCGTGGGATTGCTGGTCTTGGGGCCTCCCTTGTGGTCCGTGGTGGTGCGCTGGTTGGGGAGATAGAGGGGGGTCTCGGAAGGGAGGGGGCAGAATGCACGAGATCAAGGTCAACGACAAGATTGTGATCCGACAGCTTGCGCCGTATGTCTGGGAGGTGGTGCGTGCAGGCGACATGCGCGTGCCTGGGCGAATCTATACAGACCGGCGTGGGATTGGCGAGCTGGCCCAAGAGATCAAGGATGGCAAGGAGTGGAATGCGCTGCAGCAGGTGGTGAATGTGGCCTGCCTGCCCGGCATTCAGACGGCATCGCTGGCCATGGCCGACGTTCACCCTGGCTATGGGTTTCCTATCGGTGGCGTGGGAGCGTTCGATCTCAAGGACGGTGTGGTTAGCGTGGCGGGCGTGGGATATGACATCAACTGTGGCGTCCGCACGCTGCGCACCACCTTGAACCGCGATGAGGTAGAGCCCAAAAAAGAGAGGTTGGCGGACGCTCTCTTTCGGACCGTGCCAGCCGGGCTTGGATCCAAAGGCAACATCCACCTGACGGTGAAAGAGATGGACAAGGTGCTGGTAGAGGGAGCAGGTTGGGTGGTGCGCCGGGGCCATGGGCTTGCCGAGGATCTGGAGTACGTTGAGGAGCGTGGGTGCATTGCCGGCGCGGACCCTGCCGCAGTGGGTCAAAAGGCCAAGGAACGCGAGTTGGACCAGGTGGGGTCGCTGGGCTCGGGCAACCACTACCTGGAGGTGCAGTGGGTGGATGAGATCTATGACGCTCACGCTGCCGACGCCTACCACCTATTCCCGGGGCAGATTCTGGTCAGCATACACTCGGGCAGCAGGGCGCTGGGGCACCAGATTGGGACTGACTATATCAAGGTGCTCGAAGCAGCCAGCCGTAAGTATGGCATTCCCATCCTCGAACGTGAGCTGGTGTGCGCACCGTACGATAGCCCCGAGGGCCGCCGGTACATGGCTGCGGTGTATTGCGGCATTAATGTCGCCTTTGCCAATCGGCAGGCCCTTGCTCATCTGACTCGCCAGGCGTTTCAGGACGCGTTGGGGATTCGCGCAGACGAGATCGCCACTCTCTACGAGATCGCCCACAACACGGCCAAGGTTGAGGAGCACCAGGTGGATGGTGTGAACAAGCCGGTCGTCGTCCACCGCAAGGGTGCCACTCGGGCGTTTGGGCCTGGCCGTACCGAGGTGCCCAAGGCGTATCGTGCGGTTGGGCAGCCAGTGCTGGTCGGTGGGACGATGGGGACCTACTCCTTCATACTTCACGGGACAGAGAAGGCCATGGAGGAGACCTTTGGCAGTGCGCTTCACGGTGCGGGGCGCGTGCTATCACGCACCCAGGCCATCAAGCAGTTCTGGGGGGACACGCTGATCAAGGAGTTGGCAGCGCAAGGCATTGTGCTGCGCGGTCACTCCAAGAAGGGTCTGGCTGAGGAAGCCCCAGGGGCATACAAGG
>Ga0315274_10009805_pt1 | contig 13812 bp, 14 predicted proteins | sample YL17G02_20_MG_FD_203700 | JGI IMG/M metagenome (GOLD analysis project Ga0315274, IMG submission 203700) | Sediment microbial communities from Yellowstone Lake, YNP, Wyoming, USA - YL17G02_20 | ecosystem: Environmental > Aquatic > Freshwater > Lake > Sediment | place: USA: Wyoming | collected...
GGCGCTTTTGGGCAGGGATACGGTGGAGAACTCCTGATGGAGAGCTGGCGTGCGCCATTCGGACTGTCCCACGGCCTTGACTGTGAACCTTTCCCCGTCGGTAATGCGGATCAGCATGTCCCGCTCCTTGAGACGGGGATGCGCCAAGGTCCAGCTGTCGAAGTCATGCCTGAACGACAGCCCCTGTTCCTTCATGTCGATGACCCGGCGTGGCAGGTCGCCATAGCGGATCTTGATCTTAAGTCTGGGGTAGTACCCACCAGCTATTCCGGTGCCGAAGCAGTTCTCACACCGGGCTGTATGCTGGTATTCAGGGTCGTCCGATTCCATTTGTTCGTCTTGCGCTGTTTCAGCGGGATTAAAGTCCTTGCCCAGATCAGTGTAGAAGGGGGTGGACATGGGGGTCACCCGGGTTCCGTCCTCGTTCAGCTCCACGCAGGGCTGTCCGTGCATCCTGCGGATATACAGGAAGTATTCTTCTCCGTCGTTCTCGAGCTCAAACTGGTTCCTGCGCCTGATCTCCTCGAAGTAATAAGACATGTCGTCATCCTTGGCGATGGTCTCTTGTATGTCCGGGCTAATAGCCGAGTGATTGGGATCAAACACCGAGTTGTTATACAGGTAAACTGGCTCGGCTTGGATGAAGATTTCCTTGCCAGCCGGGTTCAGGTAGGACACCCAGAAGTAGAACACGATGTCCTCGGGCAGGATGATCGGGGTGTTGAAGGTGGTTGTGTTCTGTGTGGCCGGAACTTCCTTCACCTTGTTCCTGAACATGGGATTGGGAGAGGCATACAGGATGTACCGGGTGGCACCCGCCTGTCTCTGCCAAGTGAGCCGGGTTATATAGGGGTCGTCTGTGGCGGGGGACGTCAGTATCGGTGTGCCGATATTGGTATGCGAAGGGAAATGACCGCACCTGATGGGAGGCTTGGAATCCGAAGTAACGGCTATGGTGTCTTCCTTGACGATATTGCAGGGAACCTGCCAGATGAAGCTGTGGTCAGTCTCGACGATGATCTTGGTGGTTAATCCCTCGTTGGCAGGAAGCCAAGCATCGAACAACGTCGGATTCGCAGGGGGCTGGAATAGATTGCTCGACGGGAACTGCTTGCCGAACTGGTCTGTGGGGTCACACCCCATAAGAAACCTCCCCTATCTTTTTTCGAGTTCGATCGGCCAGAAGGTTCCGGTCTTGCCCGCAATCTCGACACGGAAGGTTTCAGCGGTCTTACGGATGACATTGCCGAACCTCTTTGCCGCACGGACATAGACTCTGTCTCCGACATCGATGGCGGAATTCTGCTCGGGATAAAGATCTTCACGGAATTCGGAAGCCAGCGTGACACGGCCCATTGCGAAATGACAGGACGCCTGTCCCGTGAGTTTCTTCGCCAATTCGGGATCAGCAGTCTTCAGGGCCGCCATAGTAGTCTTGGTCTTCTTGCCCGAATCCGCCTGCTCTATCTCGACGTTTCCGGTCTGATCAACCGTCGCATCTCCCGCGGCTTCATGAAGGACAAACGGAAGCTCGAGCTGCTGGCCGGTAGGAGCATCAGCAAGAGGACAACCGGGCTCGTGCTCGTGCTCCTTGTGGGTAGTCTCCTGACCGACAGGGACTTCAACCCTCATCTTGACCCTGATCTTGAGTCCAGTGATGGGGTCAATCTGCTCTTCGTATTGTTCCAGCTCTTCTTCGGGCATCTGTTTCTCCTTACTCCGGATTATACCTTGCGGTCAAGGTTTGTGTCAAAAGATGTTTTTTACTCAGCGACCGACCCTTTTATGTCCGGTCCGCTTGCAGCTTCCTGTATTTCCTTAATCTGGGCTTTGACCCATTCCTGATTGCTGGCCTCAGGGGCATGCATGTATGTCGGGAGGTGCTTATAGAATGCCCCCATGTATTCCGGGGGCGACGCTTCATTCACGAAATCTATCAGCCATCCCAGCTTATTCAGGTCAGCAACCAGCCTGTCTTTAGCAGGCTTGTCTTTATGGAAGTGCCATTTGCTGAGCACTTCGATCGCATTCGCCACATCATTCAGGAACGTAATCGCCTTATCCCATTGCTCGTGAATGAAGGTTTCTTCATTGTCGAATTTCTCCGGATCCACTGCATGCATAATACTGAACATATGGCTCACAACCGCCTTGCTGGACATTCTGGTTTTGTACATGTCCATGAACGTCCTTATGTCGTCCCCGCTTTCCGGCAGATCATTGTTCTTCATGAGGTTGAGGAACAGGTGATTCATGTCTATCACGTCTTTCATGGCCGCATAGAACTTCTGGTAGTGGGGCATCATGTCGAACTGCAGGGAATCCATGGCAGTCCCCTTCTCGTAATCGTCGTTCACTTTTAGGGGTTTTACGCTCCTGTACTTCCCTATCCAGCTCGGAGGAGTGACGCCCGCAGGCTGGAGAACGGCTCCGACATACTTGATCCCCTGACGCTCCAAACGGGTCTGCAAGGTCCCACAGAGGGTCTTCAGGTGTTCCTTGGATTCATACGGCCTGCTCAGGAACACCCTCATATCATCGAACTCCATTATCTCGATGGCGCCGAATATCTTGACCATCTCTCCCATGGGGAAGGAGTCCGGTATTGCCGCCTGAACCATCAGATGCATGTTCTTTTGATCTCCGTGTAGTGCACTTCGCTTGCACTGATTACACCGTACAAGGATTTATCCCACTGAACAACAACATCCCCCGAGTCAGATACGTCCGTCATGACCGTGCCTCGATGGCCGGTATGGGTCTCGACATACGCCCCTATCCTGAGCTCACTGGCTTGGACGATATGGGCCGATGCCTCAACCCCGATCTGTTCCACCGGGACATCCTGATAGCGGACCGTCTTGTCTTCCCTGACCTGCTTGAGACGGGGGAACCGGAGGGTGCCCGCCATCTGGTCCTCAACGGTCACCCACTTGCCACCGTTGAACTGGGCTGCAGGCTGTTTCTTGACATTCACCTCGAGGGACTCTATTTCGACCACCATAGGTTCCTTGAAGGGATCCACCCATATCTGGGTACTGTCTTCGCTGACCTTGTTCCGCTGGGCCCAGTCCATAAATTCAATCCGCTCATGGTCGGTGAGACCACCCCCGATGTATCCGTCGAACCTGAAGCGTCCCTCCTTGTCCAAGAAGGAGACCAGCATGGCCCCTATTCTGTCGGGGAACTTCGGGGACTTGGTGACCGCTACTACCGCCATATCGTAGGAATGCACTGGCTTGATCTTGTATATCTCCATGGCGGTATGGGCGATGAGTCCTTCCCAGCCCTTCTCTTCGAGCTGGCTCCATGCCTCCTGTGCTTCCTTGATGCCGCCCTTGATGATCGTCGCTGGGCGGACATAGGTGCCTTTCCCGAACAGGGTGTCGATGGTCTTCATCTTGTCGTCCACCATGTACTCGAGGTAATCGACGCCGTCCAATTCCACGATGTCGAATATCGAGAGCCTGAGCTGGTTGTCCTTGTGCTGATTGGGATCCTTGAGCATGGGGACGGCCTTCATGTAGGGGACGGGCTTACCCGCCTCATCCACAGCATAGAGCTCACCCATGAATGCGGCCTTCTTGTACTTACCGGTCAGGACCTTCTCCGCTTCCTCAGTGGCAGGTAAACCCGTTCTCATCGTGCCCTTGTTGGTGAGCAGGGCAACCCGGCCGTTCTCGAAGTACACGCACACATTTTCCCCATCGAGCTTGACGCTCATGGTCATGGTGCTGTCCCCTATGGTTTCCTCAAACTGGTCCCATGTCAGGAACTTCATCTTATGGGTGGTGCGCCATGTGTCCGCCATCTCTGCCCCGGGATGGGTGGCGTCGAAGGATTTGATGAAGGCCTCAATCTTCCTGCCGGAAACATTCTCGAAATCGAATTCCGTCTGGGGGTCACCCAAGGGTCCTTCCACGACATGACCAACGTAATCGCCCCAAGCCTGCTTGGGATTCCCGCCGGTCTGTTCGGCTATATTGGCATGGATCTTCTTGATCGCCTCGAGATAGCCTATCCCGTCATTATGTCCAAGCTTCTTGATCGCCCACTCATAGAGGGCGCCTTCCTTGCTGAAGCCCTGCTGGTATTCCGGTTCCCTCAAGTGGCTGAACTTCTGCATCACATAGGGGGTTATCCGGAACATGTTCTTTTTTTGTTCGGCAAGGACTTGGGGCATTTAGCCTCCTATGAGAGGTATCGAGTCTCCTACAAAAGACACCGTTACCATTGCGTCGTCAGTGCCCGGAGTTCCCGCATTGGGATTCGTTATGGTAATGGCTATGACCTCCGTGGTCAGATATATGAACTCCTTGACGTAGATCTCCACCGTGGGGATCGTGATGGGAGGCACGGGAGCAGTTGGGTTGAAGGTGAGGGTGATGAAGATCGGAACCGTGCTTTTGATGAAGATGACATTGGCCGTCACCATATCCACGAAGTCGATGACTTTGACGTTGTTCCCGCCCACGGGTTCGATCATGTATTCCTTGGAGCAGTTGAGCTGGTCTTTAAGCATGTCGCAAGACGAGTAGGTTTCATTGACTTCAACCAAGCTCCCCCTGCGGGCGGTGAGCACTGCGGAGATGGAAGTTATCAGCTTTGTAAGGGACATTTGCGATTCTCCTTTTTCTCAGACATTATAGCATCTCAGACCATCGGTCTACGTTTATTGATGCTCTGTTGAACCCCGCCTATCAGGACATCCCAGTAGGACTTGAGGTCCGGGTACCTTCCATGCTTTTTATGGAAGTCCTCCAAGGCCTGCCTGAATTCCTGCGGATCCCTGCTGTCAAACAGCCTGTCCTTAATCCTCCTTAAAACCGTGTCCGCTATCTCCAGATCGGTGTCATAGTCGGTCATGGGGCGTTGAACTTCTGGCCGTTGATGAACCCCTTTGCCAGTCCAGCGGTCTCCCCCGCATCCCATCCATACTGGTAGGCGATCAAGCCGGTCAGGATGACGATCGCTATGAGGCTACCGTACAGGACACAGAAGTAGATGAAGTCCTCCCAGCAGGTGAAGTGGGTCTCCATGACAAACTTATGGAATTTCTTGAGCCATGCCCAAGCCTTCTCCAGAAGTTCGAGAAAGTCTTCGGTGGTCATTTATGCTTGTACACCAGCCAGATGTTGAAGCCCACTACGATCACGACGAATATCACGGTCAGGCGGAACAGGAGTCGGATGACTCCCCGGACGGTATTCCAAAATTTTGAGACCTTCTGCTTCTCGATTCTTAGGTCAGCCAACACCGGCCTTCTCTTCATTGTCGATCTCCTGCAGGATGCCCTCGGGGGGGACGAAAACCGACGTATCTACGGGCTCGTCCTTCCACCACTTGAACTGTTCTACCCTGAGGCATTTCCGGCTTTTGAGAAGATTGATGTTCCTCTCATATCCGAATATAAGCGGATCCGACTTTCCCCACAATACTATCCCCCTCTTGAGGCCATGGAAGGAGACGAGGTGGGGAAGGAAGCTGTCTATGGTGATCCAAATGTCGCACCAATTAACGAGATCTATGATTTCCTGCTCCTTCAGGACCCCCTCGATTTTCTTCACTTCGTGGCCCCTGAGCATGGCCAAGAGCGCATCCCAGTAGGGATATGCCTTGGCTTGGGCATTCGGGTTATTGCTGGGGACGATCAGGATCTTCACTTGCCCGTCTCTGCCTCCGGGGGTATGTACCGGATAACCGGGGTCTTGGGCGCACAGCCATAGATCTGAAAGAGTAGGATTGCGATTGTCACCGTCAGGATCGCCACCATCGTCTTCACCCCCCGTGCCGACGTTCTCCATTCATATTCATTTCGATCCATTTTATTTTTCCTCCTTGTGTATTTCCGCATACATCTTTTTGAAGGCCTCTATCAGTGTGCCTTGCCATTTACGGATACCGCACCACTTGTAGACATTATAGATGTCGACGTCGGTCACCTTCATGGCGTCGGCGATGCTCATCGTATTGCATCCGTGCATCATCTCCGGGTAACAGCAGGCGACCACGGATTCCGGTTCCGGCTTTATGGCCTGCAGGAACATGTAGTGGTCGCCGAGCCCGTTGTTCAGGACATAGAGCTTCCTCTTGAGCTTCTTGAATCCCAGCCAGCCCCGGAACAGGTTCTCATCGAACTGGTAGTCCTGAATGTTGTCGTCCGAACGGATCCCCCCGGTCTTCGACCTGAAGTGCCAAGTCACGCACTGGGGAACAATCAGGACCCTGTATCCCGCCAGCTTCATGGCGTGAGTAAACATGGTCTCTTCCCTGTGGGCCTTCCTGCTCAGCCTCAGGTCGTAATTGGCTATCCCGGTCCGGTAGAGGAAGGAACAGTGCAGGTGATCGACATCCTCCATGTGGTCAATCGCATACCACTGCCTGTTCGGCTTGCTGTCTATATCCTCGATCATGGAGCTGGCGATGGGGGGCGGAGGATCGTTCTTGGCGGGCGGTATCAGTATGCTTCCGCCAACCGCACCAATATTGGGGGAGGACTCCAGCGCCCTCTTCAGCCTCTCCAGCACTTCCGGTTCAGCCACACAGTCGTCATCCAGCCTCCATACAGCGTCATAACCGGCCGTATTCGCCATCTGGTGGTTGTGATGCTGTCCCCTCTTCTTCCCGAACACCACGTCCCATTTGATGCCCTTTGCGTCAAGCGTCTGGAACAGCTGGAGATAAACCTCGATCTCCCTCAGATCCTTGGGACTGTCATTATCGTCATAGAGGGTCAGGTGATCGGGAGGTACCGTCTGGTTGATGACTGACATGATGGCCATGGCCAGATGGTTCTCATACCTGTTCCGGGTGCTGATGGAGCAGAGGACCCTCACGATGTCCCCTCCAAGAACCAAGGGCGGGTAGCCAACCATGCCTTGAGCTGGTCCTTGTCCATTCCCCTGATTTTCAATAACAGTTCCTGCATCTTCAGGTAGTGCTCGGACTTGCTCTCGTCGCTGTCCAAGGATCCGCTGTCCGCCCCCCTCCAATGCTCCAGATGATAATAGGGGCCCTTGATCCAGTTGGTTAGATAACCAAGCTTCTCGACACGCTCAACCCTTTCCAACTCGACCGGACACCATCCGGTCATGTCCTCGTTCTCTCCCCCACACATTCCACGGAAGGTCTTCTTGTCAGCCACGAATAATCCCCCGGAGGCTTCGGCTACCGTCCGGTCATAGTATTTCTGATCATCGAGCATCTTCAGGTCCATGTCCTTGATGAAGTCCTTGCGGAACTTTTCGTTGAGGTAGGTCAGTCCCCACTGGGGCTGGAATGGCAGGGAGAGGGTCATCCCGTTCCTGACCGCATTCACCGACTCCACCACCTGTTCCGGCCGGAATATGATGTCGGTGTTCAGCATGATGACTATGGGGGTTCTGGCTATGTCGGTCATGTAGTTGACCCACTTCGTATGACGGAAACGCTCGGCCGTCACATCGGTCGTATGCATATATGATTCGATTCCGACGCACTTGTCCTCCACGCTTAAGCCGATCGGGGATTCTATCTCGACCACTATGACGTCGGAGTTGAAGCACTTCTGGACCATCCTCAGGCAGATGTCGAAGCACTCCAGCCTGTCCGGATGCTCCACCTTTACGGCGAGCATGAACGTGACATCCCGCATGAACGTTCTCACAACTTCTTAAACCCCAGACCCCTGCCGAACAGGTCGGTCCCGTCCTCAATGGCCTTCCGGATCCTCTCCGGATCCTTGAATTCATCCTTGTTGTATTCCTGATGGGCGGTATCCTCGATCTTCTTGATGATGGAATCAATGCCCCCGAAGTAGGAGAAATGCCATCCACCGACCGGGATCTTGCCACACTTCGTGTACCGGGCCCCGCAGGGAGACATCTTCTTCAGGAGGCCGTATGGCAGGATCTTGGCCTCCAGCCACTTGTCGACAGCCATTGTCTGCAGGCTGTAGTAATACAGGTCCATCTCGAATGACAGGATCCCCATCCCCGGCTTGTAGGACTTCACCGCATCCGCCTTCGGTATCTCGTCACAGTCCGAGATTATGACGACATCGGTATCACGGCAGTCCGTGAGGCCCCGCATGATGGCATCCCTCTGGTGCCTTTCAATGCTCCAAGGGTCGGTGGCAGGATAATCGTCCACCACGATGTGGGTCACTTTATTGAGATACTTGTTGAATCTGGTGAGGTTGTCCCTGAAGTAAAGGGGCTTGGGCTTGTTCCCGTGGGTCCTCGTGGCCTCCACGATAACGAACCTGTCTACCGTGTCGTAAAGCTCGACGAACCTCTTTTCCAGAATCTCGAATTCATTATTGAAGGGGAAGCAGTCGAATACGATGGTTTTGGACTGGATATCCTTCTTTTCACAGTGCCAGATGGTGGTCTTATCCGCCACGTAGGCACGGCTGAACTTCTCCTTCACGGCTTGGGTAACCCCCGCCCAAGCCCCGAAGTCATGCCCGCAGAACAGGCCGTCATCGGCAAGCAGATCCTTCCAGCAATCGATGTCCTCGCACACCTCTTCGTAGGTATGGCCTGCATCTATGAAGATCATGTCCGCCTTGACGCCGTTCTTCTTGAGCATCTTGGACATGCTGACGCTGGATCCCCTGATGGCGACTACCTTGCCTGTCTGCATCAGGTCGAGGTTGTTGTCGCAGAACTCCATAAAGGCATGATCACCATTTTCCAGCTTGGCAGAGGCATGCGCCCAGTTCGTTTCAGCCTTGGATCCGTTGAAGTGATCGACCGCATAGACGATCCCGCAGGCATTGTCGCCCAGCACCCTTGTACTGCGCCCATGCCAGCTCCCCACTTCGATTATGACCTTGCGCTTCTTCGCCTCCTTGGCGAGCCACCTGAGCTCTCCCTCATGCATGAACCCGTCGCACTTGAGGGCCCGGGCTATTTTGATGCTGTGCCTGTCCTCCAATAGCTTATTATTCTTCGCTATGAGATCCTCTCCACCCGGCCAGTTCTTGAACGAGACGTTACCCTTATGGAATATCGGGAACCCGCCCACCATCCTCTTCTCCGCATAGTATTGGTTGGAGGGAGGGACCTGAACCATCTTGTATCCGGCATCCTCGAGCTTGCAACAGAAGTCGGTGTCCTCCCCATAGCCGGGGGCGAACGCCTCGTCCAGTATGCCGATATCGCTTATCACGTTTCTCTTGGTGCAGACGCAGAAGAAGATCAGGAAATTCCGCTGTGCCGAGGGACACCATGTCCGCATGGGTCCCGTTATCCCCACCTTTGGGTCCTTGAAGGGCTCGGTCAGCAAATCGATCCACTGGTTCTTCGCCTGCTCGAGCAGGACAGTGTCGTTGTTCAGGAGGATGATGAACTCGCCCGTGGCATGCCTTATCCCTTCGTTGGTGGACTTGGTGTATCCCATGCCCTCGTCAAACCAGATGTATGGGAATAGCTGCTCACTGTAGTATTTGATCCTCAGTTCCTCCAGATAGGCCTGCGTTCCATCCGTGCATCCATTGGCGACCACCACAATCTCGATGTCAGTCAGGTCAGTGTATTTGAGGATGCTCTCTATGCAGGGCTTGAGCAGGTCGTCACAGTGGTTGTATGTCGGGATAACTATGCTAATTTTCTTCATACCAATACTCTATACCATCTTCTAAGAGATTTCCTCCTCAATCCAAGGCACAAAAATAGGCTGTGGAATCATGGCCGCCGCCACATAGGCGTACTCCTTGCCACTCGCTACCGTCCAGCTCGCGGTGGTGGTGCCGTCCCCCCCCGCCTTATCGGAGCCTCCATGACAGGCCTGCTGGTTATTGCCTCCAGACCCGATGTCGGACAGATATCTCTGGGTTTGGTTGGCTCCCGGGGACGTGATGTTTCCAACACCATTGACGCACAGGGTGTCGGCAACCAAGTCCTGAATGGCGCTGGCAGGCGTCAGGCTGACTGAGGTGCCGGTAGTTCCTGCATCGGTCGATGCCGCCCGGAATGGACCAGACTGTTTGACCCCGTAATAAACCCGTGCCGATAATTTTCCTCTCACCCTTGTCTGGGATCCGGCCGGTATGGTTACGGCAAGTGTTCCATTGACGACAGCGTCGGGGTTAAGGATGTAGGCCATCTGAGCGTGGGCCAAAGGACCTGCGCCTGTAATGTTCCCCACACTGACGGCTGCTCCGTTCCCGTTATATGTGGCGGTTATATTGGGTATGGACATGCCCGAAGCTCCAAATGGCCTGCAGTCGAACGTGATTACGATGATTCTGTACGGCACATTGGGGACGGTTATGGTCAGATTTTGGGTGGACGGGAATGTGCTGGTGTCAAACAGTACCGCCGTTTCAGCTACCGCATTGAACAGTATGGGCATGATCAGCTCCTAGCACTTACAGAGATGTCGACATCTCCGGTCACAACCTCCCCTTCTGCATCCCTGCTTAAGGTGAAGGTTTCGGTTATCGGAACGGATGCGGTGGTCTGGGGCTCTTGGGTATGGTCCCATCTCGTCGATCCCTCTTTGATCGTGACATCGATATGATGATCGTCCGTAATGAAATCAACCGTGGTCATCACGAGGGTGTCGTCATCATAGTTGAAGGTGATGACCGACTGCATCAACTTGGTTACGAACGCTCCCATTACGGCTTCGACAGGTTGATGATGATGGAGATCTCGGAGACCGTCCCGCTGAACGCTCCCCACATGATTTCCACATCCGATCCGGAAGCCACGGCACTGTTCCAGAGACCGGAGTTGAAGGCCCTCCAAGTGTCATCAGCGGCAATGTTCCCGCTGTATCCTGAGTATCCACTGGTGCTTCCGATGAGGATGTTCGCTCCCGAAATGGCGCCACCGCCCTTGCCGTGGGCAAATGCGGACAGGATGGTGCAGGCGAATGGCGCTCTCCAGATCGACACCGAGGAGTTGATTGCAGGGGCCAAGACAGTGCCCCCGCGGCTGAATGCCCCAATCGTCCCGCTGTACCCTGAATAACCGGACACGCCCGAGCCACTGTAGCCCGAGTATCCGGATCCACCGCTATATCCAGAGTAGCCGGAGTTTCCTGCGCCACTGTATCCCGAGTAACCAGAAGTTCCTGCACCGCTGTATCCGGAATAACCGGAGACACCTGAACCACTGTACCCTGAGTAACCAGATCCACCGCTGTAGCCTGAATAGCCTGACCCACCGCTGTAGCCTGAATAGCCTGACCCTCCGCTGTACCCGGAATATCCGGACTGACCTGCTCCGCTATAACCAGAGTATCCAGAAGCACCGGATCCACTGTATCCCGAATATCCGCTGACACCTGACCCGCTGTATCCTGAGTATCCAGAACCTCCGCTGTATCCTGAGTATCCAGAACCTCCGCTGTACCCGGAATAACCAGACTGTCCTGCACCACTATATCCGGAGTAACCGGAAGTTCCAGAGCCACTGTACCCGGAATAACCGGAGATGCCTGAGCCACTATATCCCGAGTAACCGGAGATGCCTGAACCACTGTAACCTGAGTATCCGGATTGGCCTGCACCGCTATAACCAGAGTATCCAGAAGCACCGGATCCACTATATCCGGAATAACCGCTGGCGCCCGATCCACTGTATCCAGAATAACCGGATGTACTGGTCCCGCTATAACCCGAATATCCAGACTGTCCTGCACCACTGTAGCCTGAATATCCGCTGACGCCTGAACCACTATAGCCCGAGTATCCGGAAGCTCCAGAACCACTGTAGCCTGAATATCCGCTGACGCCCGAACCACTGTACCCGGAATAACCAGACTGTCCTGCGCCACTGTAGCCTGAATATCCAGAAGTTCCAGACCCACTGTACCCGGAATATCCGCTGACACCGGATCCGCTGTAACCCGAATATCCGCTGATGCCCGAGCCACTGTATCCGGAGTATCCAGAAGTGCTCGTGCCACTGTATCCGGAATAACCTGAAGCACCGGACCCGCTATATCCAGAGTATCCGCTGGAACCTGAACCACTGTATCCGGAATACCCAGAGGTCCCTGCGCCACTATATCCAGAGTAACCAGATGCTCCGGATCCACTGTAGCCTGAATAACCGGATGCACCGGACCCGCTGTAGCCAGAATAGCCGCTTGTCCCGGATCCGCTGTAACCCGAATATCCAGATTCACCTGAGCCACTGTATCCGGAGTATCCTGAATCGCCACTGTACCCGGAATAGCCAGACTCTCCGAGATCACCGCTGTAGCCCGAATATCCGGACTTGCCACTGTAGCCGGAGTAGCCGGAAGTTCCGCTCCCGCTGTATCCGCTGTAACCAGAGGCACCGGAATATCCTGAATAGCCTGAAGCTGATACCAGAGTGGCCCATTGCACTCCGCCAGACCCATCTGGCCTGAGCACTGTGCTGGGATCAACACCGGACGAGCCCAAGAAATCCACCTGTATGGAGTCTGTGCCTCCGGCACCGGCTTTCTTGTGTGTCGCCTGATGACCCGGCAGTTCGCCCAAGGGAAGATCGCCGGATCCATCGAGAGAGGCATATCCGCTGATCTGCCCTTTGTCAGTCTTTAACTGATACTGTGTATGGGCGGTCAGGGAATCACGGCCTGTCAGGTCGTCATGTATGGCTGCTCCCCCGGTAGATGCCGCCACTGTGCCGATCTTGGGGCGCTGGTCCTTGATGATGGCTATGGTGGTGGCGCTCTTCTTGATGATCGGGGCACCTACCCTCATGCCGGTATACGACAGGAAGCTGGGTGCAAGCGGGTTGTTACCCGCTTCGGCTGTGGCTTGATCGGCAAACTCTTCCTGACCATAGATGACGTGATATTCAGGTCCGTCCCCATTCACCAATATGAAGAGCAGGTCACGGCGATAATAGTCGAGGGTCATTACCCCAAGGGTGCCATCCCCATCGTCGTAATTGAGATTATTGATTTCAGTCTGCGACGGCACAGAAACCCATTCCCCGGGGGTGGCGCTCCGGTACCAGTAGGTGAACGGTATCTCAGTGTCTCCAGCAAAGGAGCGCAGATCCATGCCCACATAGAATGTCCCATCCGAGATGTCCATCTTTCTGGTCGAACCGTTCACCGACAGAACGGCTCCGGTCTTGGATATCTGACCAAGCGTGGTCTCCAAGTAATCGTGCATGTTCGGTAGGTGCTGGATTAACCCGATGGAATAGGCGGACAAGATCTCTATTGAGCTTGTTCCAGCCTTGGCGAATCCGACAGCTATGTTTAGAATCTGGTCCGGCTCCGACCCACCGTGCTGTACTGTTCCAGCGCTGTCCACATAGATGTATTCCGTGGCGCCACTGGCGACCACCACAGTGGCGGAAGTCCATGTGATGCGCTTGATCTGGGATCCGGTTCCGATCCAGCCTGTTCCGCCCGTAACATCCACCTCTCTGGTCCCTGCACCACGGCTGACAACTCCTCCACCATAAATTCCGGTAGAGGCGTTCTCCAACATGAATGTGGTGGCCGGGAACATATTGACGTATCCGCTGACTCCGGATATGTCGAACCCGAGGTTGTTCTCTCCCACGATGACGTTCTGAGTCGTGCCTATGTCAGTGAAGTTCCCAGAGAATTGAGCTCCACTCACAACGAGTATCTTCGTCTTGTCGCATCCCCCACGGAAACCAAGAATGCCGGTGGCAGAGTCCACCTTAATGTGGCTGACCGCTGCACTCCCCACAGACATCTGCCCGACGCTCATTGTCGTGCCAGTTCCACCTCCGTCTATATGCACGGCTATGCTGGCTCCGTCCACTACGACGCCTTGGGCTACCGTGAGAGATCCGTTGTTACCATACAGGCATACCGCTCCGTTATTGTCGAAGTCCATGC
>Ga0315274_10009807_pt1 | contig 13810 bp, 11 predicted proteins | sample YL17G02_20_MG_FD_203700 | JGI IMG/M metagenome (GOLD analysis project Ga0315274, IMG submission 203700) | Sediment microbial communities from Yellowstone Lake, YNP, Wyoming, USA - YL17G02_20 | ecosystem: Environmental > Aquatic > Freshwater > Lake > Sediment | place: USA: Wyoming | collected...
CACCTTACGCCTCCACCATTGCTAACTTGACTCTTACCCCCTCCCTGCCGGCCAGCCAACCCCAGAAAACGCAAAACCGGACTTCTTCTTTAAACATTTTAACATATTTGCCACACCCAGGTCAACGCACATCGCACCTTATAACTATTATGTGATCTGAAGGGAAAAGTTCAAAACATCCTTATCAAACGAGGCGAGACACGGAGCAATCCGAAGGGAAACCTGTTTTTAAATGGATTTCTTCACTTTCCGGCCCAGATATAGGCGGTCCGAACCCCGCATTGATTCAGACCAAATGAGTGTGGGTCTTTTCTACAAAGTAACTAATACGATGATAAAGCGGCGTTCCTTGATGCTTGGCCACAGCCCAAATCAATTATAGAATTTCGTTGACGCAGATCGGAACGATGGTGTATACTTATTAATAAGGCTTGGGTGTATTTTTGGGTCCTCCTCTGGACAGGGCCGATCTCATAAATGGAGGATGCCCTTGAGCAGGAAGGCATTCACGCTAATTGAGCTATTAGTAGTAATAGCAATTATTACAGTACTGATAGCCGTCCTGGTTCCTACCTCGGTGAGGGTTAGAAACCAGGCCAGAGGGGTGGTTTGTTTACAGAACCTTCGAACGTTATCTCTGTCGTGGTTGACGTACAAAGACGACAATGGCGACAATCTTGTGGGGGGGCACGTCGGTAAACATACATACGACTGGGTACAGGGACCAACGGGCGAGGCAAGTCCGGTCGAATGCGAAAAAGAAGGCATCAGACGAGGTTCTCTATTCATCTATGCAGGCAATAACGTGAATGCGTATCGTTGCCCTGCCGACGAGAGAAAACTGACTTTGGATCAGGCGGCATTTCGCAGCTACTCAATCGCCGGTGGGGCTAACGGGGAAGTCTGGCAAAATTCATATTTGCAGGTTAAGAAGTACTCCGAAATAACCGGACCGGCAGGTAAATATATATTTGTCGAGGAATCCGACCCGAGAGGTTGGAATATGGGTTCATGGGTTATGAATCCGAAGACAAAGGCCTGGGTTGATCCACTGGCTGTGTGGCACGGCGGAGCCGGAAGCACTCTTGGTTTTGCCGACGGCCATGCTATGGTACGCACCTGGGTTGACGATAGCACTATCGAGATGTCACAGAACCAGGAGTTCTTCCATCCGATCCCCGCCGATGAAGGTGAAGACCTTATCTTTATGGCAGGCAGTTTCCCGTGCAGAGCCCCCGAAACCCCGTAGCGAAGCCAACGGTAGGATCGGATTCAAAAATACAAATAGGGGCAGTGGTGTCAAATCATTCGCTTCGGTATCCTTGATAAAGGTGGTGTCCGATATTAAAACAGGATTGAACAGGTAAAAATCACGGGTAACAGGCGGAACAGCATCGTTGCACGGCGCATCTTTAATCGTGTAGAATGTCCATCGCAACCGTCTTGCGGGGATTATGGCCGCTAATTCGCTCTTTGCCCTTCAGCTTATAGTAAGGTGCAAAAGAAAGGTATAGACAGGATGAGAAGTTCGAGAAGTAAAGGCTTTACACTAATAGAATTGCTGGTTGTGATCGCCATTATAGCCCTTTTGTTGTCATTGTTAATGCCTTCTCTGAATCTCGCGCGAGAGCAAGCCCGCAGTATTCATTGTATGAGCAACGTCAGGACCCTGTCTTTGGGTTGGCTGCTCTATAAGGATGCCAACGATGACAAGCTGGTACCTGCTGATGTTCGTGATGGGGTGAACAGTTTCGTTCTGACAAGAGTAACGAGCTTCAGCAACGACCCTTACGAACAAGAGCAGGAAGGCGTAAGACGTGGCATGCTTTATCCTTACGTGGGTAAGGCCGTGGATGTTTTTCGCTGCCCCAGTGACCGAAGAAAAAGAACGGCAGGTCAGTACGCATTTCGCACCTACTCGCTTAGCGGTGGAGTAAACGGTGAAAGTTGGTCAACCTATAAAAATGTCAAGCGATACGTCGAGATAAAACGGCCCGCCACGAAGGTTATCTGGCTCGCCGAGGACGATCCTCGAGGATATAATATGGGTTCGTGGCAGATGAACCCGACCTTACCTACACCTACATGGACGGACCCGTTTGCGATTTGGCACACCAAGCAGCGAAGCACTCTTGGTTATGCTGACGGCCGAGCTGAAATGCACAAATGGGTTGACAAAAGCACCATTGACATGTGTGATGCGGCCTTTAGGCGGTCGTTAGGCGAAATGTCCGCTCCCAACCCCTTCGATTGGCGCATCCCGGCCGGCGAAGGTGATGACTGTGAGTTCATGGCCAAGGCTTTTCCTCGCGTGGAAAGTAAGTAGAATAGCATCTGTCATCACAACAAGCGATGCGATGGATTATTATTGAAGCGGTCGTAAACTTAGCGGAGGGCACGCCGAATGTTCGACATTTTTGAACAGCCCTGGACGCTGTTAGGCGTCTCGGTAATCGTCTTTTTCGTTGTGTTGACCATCCGCAGTGTTTTTCCAGAAAAGCAGCACTGGTGGCAATGGGCGATACCGGCGGCAATCGCTGTGGCGGCTTTCGGACTGGACTTTCTTGTCGTCACCGACCTTGAGAAAATCCATTCCCTGGTCAAAACGGCCATCAAAGCGGTCGAGCAAGAAGACTGCCGGGCAATAGAGAACATTATCGCCGACGATTATCGCGATTCACGTCACAGAAGCAAAGAGGCTCTAATGGCGCATTGTCGGGCTGAGCTAACACCGCCCTGTGTTGAGGAAAACAGGAAGCTCGCTGTCCTTGTAGAGCTGTCACCGCCGGAAGCGACAGCCACCCTTTCACTGCTGATTAAGTTCGACCAGGATAGCCGAGTTACCAGAGAATACAAACGCTACGCCCTGATCAAAGCAAAACTGTATCTGCAAAAACAGCCCAATAAAAAATGGCTTATAGACCAGGTGGAGATACTGGAAATCGACAAGATGCCTTTTAGCTGGGAAGATTCCGGCTAACTAATCCAAAAATCCCACCAGAAAAAATCCAACATCTCACTCCTCAGCAGGTAGTACTTCGAGATATCACACCTTTACAGGCTTACAGAGATTCTTTTCGTTGGCTGCCGCCCGACCACATAATCTGCAATAGAACTTTCCATTCTTAACAAGGGCCTTGAATTCTGTCGGGTTACTTAACTGAAAACCTATATTGTTCAGATAGCACAGGTGCTTGTTGTGGGCCGGATGCGGCATCGCTGCTTTGGCCATTGCAGTCCCTTTCAAAAAAGGCCGTGTGTAACTCCTTCTCACTATTCAACGTAATGTCGTAGCGTTAATTAGTCAACCTATTTTCGTGCATAGGCACCCACGTTATTAGGCACAGAATCATCAAGACTTACTCAAAGATGCGATATTGAGCGTACGGCAACATCTGCTCGACAGAACAGTACCTTGATGCTACACTAATCGCCGGAAAATTCTTGACTCCGAAACAACTTGGCCTATCGTTATGCTTTTATTTATTTTTGAATAGGTAGGTAAGCAATTGGAAGACAACATGCTTTCAGGAGAATTCATTTTTGAGCCTTCCGATGAGGCACCGGTCGGTAGTGTGCTCTACAAGGAACACCTGGCACTAACAGACAAATCTCATATAGCCCCTTTTGCGGGCTATCTTATGCCGTTATGGTATTCGTCCATCAGTGCCGAGCACGATGCAGTCCGTCAAGCAGCAGGCGTCTTCGATTGCACTCACATGGGAGTTCTGGAAGTTGCCGGGGAGGATGCGGTGGGGTTTCTCAATTCCGTAACCACCAATGAAATTAACGACCTCAGCGTCGGAGCTGCACAGTATGGTTACATATTGGATGCCGCCGGCAACGTGCTCGATGATATTATTGTCTATCGCCGGGCCGAGGATAAATTCATGGTGGTTGTCAATGCTGCAAACGAGCAAAAGATTAAGGCGTACTTTGAAGGGCTGCAAAAGGATCAGGTTGTAATAGATACTAATGATCCGGGCAGAAAATTAGAGTATAAGCCCGCAATTCGTGATATGAAGAAGTCCGATGCCGCCGGCGATTGCAGAGTTGACATCGCGGTGCAGGGACCGAAGTCCGTAGAAGTGCTTTTTGCCCTGACTGAAAAAGAAACGTTGAGAGAGCAAATTGCTAATTTGAAGTCCTTCCGTCTTTTTGAGGGGCGCATTCAAGGCATCGATTGCGTGATTTCAAGGACAGGCTATACCGGCCAGAAAATGGGTTTTGAGCTGTTTGTTCATCCCCAAAAAGCACCGAAGCTTTGGAAGGCGATGCTGCAAAAGGGAAAATCGTTAGGGCCGGCGCCCTGCGGACTCGGCGCACGTGACAGCTTGAGAATTGAGGCGGGTTTACCGCTTTACGGACACGAACTGGCGGGTGAGTTTAGAATCTCACCATTCGAAGCGGGCTACGGCTGGGCCGTCAAGCTCCAGAAAAACTTCTTTATCGGCAAGACCGCAATGGAGCGGACAGCAAAGACACATCGCATGAAAGTGGCAAGAGTTGAGCTGCCTGGGGCAAAAGGTATTCGGCCTGTTCGGCAAAACGACGGGGTGCTTGACAGCAGCGGCGAATGTATCGGCTGGGTTTTAAGTTGTGCAAAAGTCGATGACAGACAGTTCGCACTTGTGTATGTTAATAAGGATGCAGCAAACGAGAATGACCCTGCAGGGATTTACTATTTGGCAAGAAGCGATAGTCAAGCCCAACAAGGCAGGCTTCAAAGCGTGCAAAAAGAACAACATTTAGAGGCTGACATTGTGGGCAGGACTGTAAGCCGATTTGCAAAATTCTGATTCGGAGAAAAAGTATGGTAGTCGAGGGATTGCTTTATACCAAAGAGCATGAATGGGCGAAAGTCGAAGACGGTATTGCGACTGTGGGAATTACGGATTATGCCCAGCAAATGTTAGGGGAAATTGTATTCGTAGAACTACCTGCCTTAGGCAAACAGTACCAGTCACATAATGAGATAGCGGTCGTTGAAAGCTCAAAAGCCGCCAGCGATGTTTACTCGCCGGCAGCAGGTACAATCATAGAAGTCAACTCCACACTTCAATCTGAACCGGAATTGATAAACAAGGCCTGCTACACGGATGGCTGGCTCTGCAAACTGCAAATTACAGATGACAAATCCATCGAAGGTTTGATGGACTCAAAGCAGTACCAAAAATTCCTAAAGGGACTTTGATTGTAATTAAACCTCACCAGACTAACACTTTGAGCATTGTCTTGACGTCTTTGCCATAGTCTTAATGGAGGGGCTTTGAGATGCCTTTTATATCGAATACACCTGACCAACAAGAACAGATGCTCGCCGATATCGGCATGACGATGGATGAGCTTTTCGCCGACATACTTCCGGAGCTTATGTGTAAGTCTTTTAATCTGCCCGGAGGTTTGAGTGAACAACAGGTGCGTAATCACCTCGCGGAATTAGCAGGCAAAAACTCCATACATTTGGCCTGTTTTCTCGGGGGCGGTTTCTACGACCATTTCATACCCGCCGCTGTTTATTCACTCATCTCCCGCAGTGAATTCTATACCGCGTACACACCCTATCAGCCTGAGCTTTCACAAGGAACTCTGCAGGCAATTTACGAGTACCAGTCTGCAATCTGCCGGCTGACTGAAATGGAGGTGTCGAACGCTTCACTTTACGACGGCGGGACCGCCCTGTATGAAGCGATGATGATGGCATTGCGTATTACCGACCGAAACAAAATCATTATAGATGACAGCGTCAATCCGATTTACCGGGTAATGATTCACTCCTATACTCGGAATTTGCAGATTGAACTCGAGCAGATACATTGTACGGACGGACTACCGGACCGCCGGCAGATACTGCGAAAAATCGACGACAAAACGGCGGCAGTTATCCTACAAAATCCGAACTTCTTCGGCTGTATAGACGACTTCAGCGATATAGCTGAAGCTGCTCACGCCAAACGTGCTTTGTTAATTGTCTCGTGCTATCCGATCTCACTGGGGATATTAAAAACGCCCGGGGCGATGGAAGCCGATATAGTAACCGGCGAAGGACAAAGTTTGGGTATGCCGATGTCGTTCGGCGGCCCGTATCTCGGCTTCATGGCTTCAAAAAAACAATATGTTCGTAAAATGCCGGGCCGCATCGTCGGCGAAACAACCGACAGGCTTGGGCAGCGAGCGTATGTTCTGACACTCCAGGCACGTGAGCAGCATATCCGCAGAGGCAAGGCAACTTCGAATATCTGCTCAAACGAAGCACTCTGTGCCTTGACCGCGCTTGTGTACCTTTCACTGCTCGGCAAAGAAGGCCTAAAAGAAACCGCACAACGTTGTGCCGATAAAGCAAGCTATGCCTATAACCGGCTGACGGCGATACCCGGCGTAAAGCCGCATTTTAAGAATAGATGGTTTTTCAATGAGTTCGTGCTTGATTTGCCGTCCGAGGCGGCTGATGTAATTGCCAAGCTGATAGAAAGAGGTTTTGCGGCAGGCTTTCCTTTGAGCAGGTATTATGACGGCATGAAAAATTCAATCCTGATTTGCGTTACCGAGAAGCGAACCAAACAGCAGATCGGCATGTTGGCTGAAGCATTGGAGAGTGTTTTATGAAATTGGTTTTTGAAAAGAGTGTACCCGGCCGCAGAGCAGTTCAACCAGGCCCCAGTGATGTGCCGACTACGATAAACATAAAAAGTGATTTGCTGCGGCGGCGACCTGCGGAGCTGCCGGAGCTAAGTGAGCTGGATGTAGTGAGGCACTTTACCGAGCTATCCCGCCGAAACTTCGGAGTTGACAGCAATTTCTATCCGCTCGGCTCCTGCACGATGAAGTACAACCCCAAAGTGGCCGAGCGCATTGCCGCTTATCCCGGATTTGCTCATCTGCATCCGTTACTGCCTCAATTGAGGATGGGCGGAATGCTAACACAGGGTGCACTGCGGGTCCTTTATGAAACCGACCTGCTGCTGCGTGAGATAACCGGTATGGCAGGCTTTACCATGCAGCCTTCTGCTGGGGCGCACGGAGAGCTGACCGGTATGATGATTATGGCAGCCTACCATCGGGATAAAGGGTATAAGAAAACGACTATTCTCATTCCCGATAGCGCTCATGGGACCAATCCCGCCAGTGCCGCGATAGCCGGTTACAAGGTTGCATCCATACCTACAAATGAAAAAGGTGTTATGGACATAAACGCCCTCCGGCAATCACTGAATGATGACGTTGCGGGACTGATGCTGACCTGTCCAAATACGCTTGGCCTGTTCGAGCCGCAAATTAAGCAAATCTGTGATCTTATCCACAGTGTCGACGGCCTGGCTTACTATGATGGGGCTAACCTGAATGCAATCGTAGGCAAGGCTCGGCCTGGCGACTTCGGTTTCGACATTGTGCATCTGAATTTGCACAAGACCTTCGCCACACCCCATGGTGGAGGCGGACCCGGCGCCGGACCGGTGGGTGTTAAAGAAAAACTCCTTCCGTTTTTGCCGGTCTCGATTGTGGTGAAAAGAAACGACGGAACTTATGCTTTGGAGTACGACCATCCCAAGTCGGTCGGCTATATCGCACCGTTCTACGGCAACTTCGCAGTCATATTGAGGGCTTATGTTTATATCCTGATGCTCGGCAAAGAGGGTTTGAGGCGAGTGGCGGAAAACGCTGTGCTCAACGCAAACTATGTAAAAGAAAAACTGAAGGGCCACTATGAGCTTGCATTCGACAGTGTGTGCAAACACGAGTGCGTTTTCAGTCCAACAAAGCAAATACTCGACAACGGCATTCACGCAATAGATATTGCAAAGGCCCTTATTGATAAAGGGTTCCATCCGCCCACCGTGTACTTTCCGGCGATTGTCAAAGAAGCATTAATGATAGAGCCTACCGAGACCGAGAGCAAAGAAACACTCGATGCCTTTATTAATGCAATGATAGAAATTGCCGAGTCGGCGAAAACCACGCCTGACAAGCTAAAATCCGCTCCGACAACTACGCCTGTCTGTCGGCCAGATGAGGTTGCCGCAGTAAAGAATCTTAATATTGCCAGCTTAACAAGTTAAGTTGCATTATCCGGAGAAAAAGACCATGAACTACAGAAGAATAATCCCGTGCTTGGATGTCAAAGACGGGCGACTGGTAAAGGGCGTCAACTTTGTCAAGCTACAGGATGTCGGCGACCCCGCCGAGAATGGTGCCGCTTACAGTAAGGCCGGAGCCGACGAACTGGTATTTCTCGACATAACCGCTACAATCGAGAAAAGAAAAACTCTCTTAGATGCCGTCAAACGAACGGTCGAGAGAATTTCGGTTCCGCTCACTGTGGGCGGCGGAATCAACAGTTGTAAAGCGATCGAAGAATTGCTCGATATCGGCGTTTCAAAGGTGTCAATCAATACGGCTGCGGTACGGAAACCCAACCTTGTAAAAGAGGCTGCAAAGAGGTTTGGCAGTGATAAGATCACCATTGCAATAGACACATCCCAAAATGCGAACATGCCGTCAGGATTTGAAGTGATGGTAGCAGGTGGTACAATCGGTGCCGGGGTCGATGCCGTGGAATGGGCGAAGAAGGTCGAAGACTTAGGCGCGGGAGCGATATTACCAACAAGTATGGATGCCGACGGAACTCAGGCCGGCTACGATATTCCAATGACCAGAGCTATAGCTGATGCCGTCTCGCTGCCGGTGATTGCATCGGGCGGCGCGGGAACCCTCGAGCATTTATACCAGGCTATAGTAGATGGTCATGCAGATGCTGTACTTGTCGCTTCGATAGCACACTTCGGCAAATACAGCATAAAACAGATGAAGGAATACCTTGCCGGTCGCAAGATTCCAGTAAGACTCTAATCGGCGGTTTTTATCGCTCTTTTAGCGATAATGTTAATAGAACGAAGGGTAAATAAAACGGTCGATATCAAAAGTCGGGTGCCGAATCAGCCGATAGATAGCTGGTAAGTGTTCTAATCTATTAGATTTACAATACCAACACTATGGCTGACAACTTTAGAAAAAATAAATCGCTCCTGACGCCGGTAATGAAACGAATTTGCCGACTGGCAAACCGCGGATTAAACATCCCATCCGGAACGCCGGTTCAAAATGCAGGTAAAACTATTCACCGGCAAGATAGCAATAGTCAAATCCCATCCCCAAAGGGTATAGAGCCTGAACTATTTACTATCGGCTGGTATCCAAGCAACCGAAGCTGCGCCAACATACAAGGCAAACGATTGAAACCTCAGCACATGCCGCCGCTAATGGTTCGTAAACCCGAATGGCGACGGTAACAATTCCTGCTTAAAACAACTCAAAAGACAGAACGCAGAATACAGAATACAGACTTCGACAGGCTCAGTCCAGGGAAGATAGGGGATAGGGGATAGTAAATCAAAATTCAAAGGGCAAAAATCAAAATTGCGGAAGGGAAAAAGAAGAGTTGAGAGGTCGGTAAATAAGCAGAAAAAAATGATTATTGATGATTGATTACTGATTATTTGAAGAGAGGGGTGGTTTGCGATACTGAGAATGATGATTTTATAGGACCATTGCGTTTTTGAACTAAAAATGAGGGTAAAAACGTACCAAAAAGTACCAAAAATTCTCCAAAAGTGATCAAAAGTGACTGGTTTTTAGCAAAAATAAGCAAAGATTGACACTTTTTGAGCGGTTTTTGATACCACTTTTGTGGTACAAGGGTATAGGGTTTAGGGTATAGGGATTAGGGGTCAAGGGCTAACGTAAAGCATGCAGCGATCAAGGGTAAATGAGTATGTGGGTATATGGGTAAATAGGTGAGATTGGATTTAAGATTTGCTATTTTAGATTTACTATCGGGAGACAGACGACAGACGAGGGACGAACCACAAGCGACAAATTAGACACGGATAAGCACAGATTTATCCGCCTTCTGCCCCAAAACTAAATCCGCCACACTTCTGGCGGATAAAAACTCACCTACCCGCCGCTGTGAGTGTTAGTTTAGTGCTCATCGCGCTTCTTACGACAGAGTCTCGTTTCTTTGCCATCTTGAATTTCGAGGCCGCAGTCGTAAATTATAATCTCATGTTCAACATCCAATTCCCTCCCTTTATACTCTACTGATTCCGAAGCATAATCATGTATCGTCATTGGAGCCTTGCAATAGGGACATAAAAACTCATCGAGTATTCCCTTCGCTTCTTCCATTTGCGTTTCCAGTATTTCCAGTTCTTTCCTGGTGTCTGCCAGTTCTGCCTGCTTCGTTTTTATAGCTTCTTGGTTCGCTTGTTGATCTTTAGACAGTTTTCTTATTTCATCTTCGTAGATTTTGATTCGAGATGAGAGCATTTCCGCTAATACATCTGGCGATGTGTTTTTTTCTAATTCCAATTTTTCTTTAAGTTGTTCAATCCGTTCCCTGAGTGTCTCTATAGTTGCATCTTTAGAGGAAACAAGGAGTCTGTAAAGGCCGAATAAGGTTATGATATAGGTCAGAAGAGAGGCCATTTGGATATAAAATATCGCAGTATTTGACATCTTTAAATCCTCACCTTAAACGGAATTCGACTAAATCTATCATCGACTCGTTGCTGCCGTTGTCTTCGGCTGATTCGTTGCATAACATTTTCCTTATCAATTACCTATGGCGTCCAAAGGTTGCCACACAGTAATGTTTCGAATATGTCATAAGTCTCCATCGTGATCGTGAGTGTTGGCATTATATAGTCACCCGAGCTTAACATTGCGACAATATTCTCTTAGTATCTGATTCACTATGTTTGAATCGGCTGTCAGACCATTCGCGGATGCTGCAATACCATTGAGGATTTTTATAAAATCATTATCCACTAATGGTATAATAAGACCGTGGCCATCTTTCAAAGTATCTTTGCAACGGTTAAGGAAAAGTTCCATATTGTCAATCTTCCTACATACGATAAGCCCGAATCGACTACGTGTGTCTCCGAATCGTCCGATCATTTGGTCTAATTCAGGATTCGCTATTTCACGACTATAGTTTTTACATTCCACAAGTATATAAGGGGAATATATGTTGTGTATTCCTCGGAGATCACAAAAGAAACCTTCAGCCGAGTTGTTATCGAAAGTTATGTCAATTCGTTTTCTTCCATCATTAATCTCCCTCTCTACTTTTGGACACTGTAATTGGGGGTAAAAGATAAGTTCCATTATTCCTGTAATAAGGCGATGGTAGTTTGTTGCGTTTTTATCTCCAGCGGGCATTTGCTGAAGTTGTTGCATAAGACTGCGGACTAAAAAGGGGATATCACATGAGGACAGTTCATCATTTTGGATATACCTTGACATTTGACGCGAATATTGCTTAAAGTTTTGAAAAATTTGCGGATGTCTTTCAGTAAAATCCATAAGGAAATGTTTTGAATAAGGGTACACCTCTTTCAAATCTTTTTTGGCAACCCAAATTTCGCCACTTTTACGTCTGCGAATCAGCACAGGATTAAGACTTCGCAAGTCGTTTTGCAGATAGTTTAATACATAATCATCATAGTAACGCTGTGGAGTGTACTCCCGGACAAACGACACGATCCCTTTGGGAACCAGAAGACGCCTCTTGCCGTCTATGACGAGCATCTCGGTATGTTCCGCATTCCATCGACCAAGGTTTCTGTCCCAAAAAGCTCCGGAAGATACGCCTGAGCTAAGTGAAATTCCATTAAGTCTGGCCTGATGCTGGGTGTATTCGATAAGTTGTTTGCGGATTATAGCAGTTGTCATGTCAGATATTTTATCTTTGTCAATACCCTCGACAAATATCCGGCAGTCCTCCAAATCTTCCACTATCCCCGTTGCTACCGCCTTACTCTTGTCAAGGCTATCAAATATTTCCCCCGCTTGGATTCTTCCAACTCCACGACCTTGAGGTTGCCCTTTTGAGAAACCAAGACATGTTTCATTTGGCTCCCCCATATTCAAAAGAAGGTTCTTTGTGTCGGGGTCTTTTGCCCTGATTAGATCAATCAATTTCTGAAAATAGTTGCGTATCGTCTCACATGCTTGGATACTCCACGGATCGAACCTGTTGGCTAAAAAGTAAGGGTCAAGGAAGAGCCGCATATCCGCAGAAGTGTCAATATCAACGAAATCCAATTCCGGTTGCTGTTTCTTGAGACATAATATTTCACTTATTCTAATCTATCCCTCCCGGCCAACTTTCTTGTGGGTTTGAATGGCCTGCTCCTGGCCTTTGATGCTCTCTTTCTGTAATTTTTCCCGTGCCTGCGTCATTCGGAATTGATTGGCCGCCAGCTCAGTTGTGTTCATACGGTCCATCAGGTTCTCCCGATTGTTGATACCCTTGAATCTTTTAATGTCGTCAGCGCCTTTGCCGCCATAAAGACCCTTATAACCGGCATCGTGAAAGACGCCGAACATTCTATTCTGCACGCCTGCATCACGGGCAGCGCCGGATAAAGCACGGAATTCTTCGGAGGCCTGTTTTCTAAGTTCAAGCCGTTCCCTGTCGGCAGCCAAAGCATCGGTAATTTCCTGTCGGCGAGTCTGAACGGCAAAGTATTTCTGTGCGTTGGCAATTTCGGGTTTGCGCGGGTCGCCGTTCTGAGCAATTAAATAGCACGCAAAGCGAGAAAGATGGTAATCAACGACATCCTGAACCGCCCCCTTGCCACCGACTATCGGTTTGCGCGCGCGCACAAAGTGATACTCCGGTGTATTGCCGGACTGCTCGCAGGAGACAATCGCCTTAATAATCGCGTTATCGAAGCTGCGCCACTGGTTGTAACCCAGCAGGAGCTGCAAGTCCCTTGCGCTCCAATACTCGGCACCATATTGATTGACTTGTTTCAACTCCTCAAACGTCTTTTGCCTGACGGCAGGCAGGTTCTTGTCTTCCATACTTTTTCTCCGTTATCAGCACACTCTCCATATTAAAGTGAAAAACTCTGCCATTTCGCAACTTTCATTTCGCCATAGAAAGGGTATGTTTTGAGTTAGAAGAAGCATTGCATATTCCTTCCGCCCCGCCACACGGATGGTGGGCAAGCAGAGGCGGATAAACTTGATATTCGCACCAGAGAAAATGATAGAAGAAAGTGGATTGCGTGTCAAGCACGGAATGACGCTCCTTCGCCCGGAGGGCTATGGAGGGCAGGCAACCCGGCGTGAAACGCCGGGCTAAAAATTGGAAATGGTGTGCGGTGCACACCCTACGATTCCAAATATCGGAAATTGGAAACAGTATGGGCTTCCACCTTCGTAGCCGACTACGGCGGAGTAGGCAAAGCCCATCCTATGTTTCTGCCGTGTGGGTGGTATATAAAGGGATGTGAAGAACGTAAGGTTTGAGAAGGACATGCCCACGCAAAAAACGCGTGGGCATGGCACCAAGATACATTCGGCAGTTGGTGAGACCCTGAATCAAGTTCAGGGTGACAAGGGGAATGTGTGAGTGACATCTCGTTCGGGGGCAGATGCCTCGACTGCGCTCGGCATGACAAAGTGAGTGATTGGTTGCGCTCAAGATGACAAAGAAGAACCCGGCCCCTCGAGTACCTCGGGGCAGGCAGTACAACGCCGGGCTAAATACTGAAAATGGTGTGCGGTGCACACCCTACGATTCGAGTGCCCCCCAGGACAGGCCTGGGGGCTAAGTATCTTGAATTGATGGGCACAGAACACCCCACCAAATGACAATGGATTCCCGTTTTCGGGCCTGTTGCCGAAGTCAATGGGAGGCGCTATATTATACGAAAAGGAATAATTTGTGAACTGGGAGATATAAAAAATGCAAGGAAGCAAGTGTTACCAGCCACGGATTTTTTATCAAGTTTCA
>Ga0315274_10009809_pt1 | contig 13810 bp, 10 predicted proteins | sample YL17G02_20_MG_FD_203700 | JGI IMG/M metagenome (GOLD analysis project Ga0315274, IMG submission 203700) | Sediment microbial communities from Yellowstone Lake, YNP, Wyoming, USA - YL17G02_20 | ecosystem: Environmental > Aquatic > Freshwater > Lake > Sediment | place: USA: Wyoming | collected...
GAGCGGAAGGATTGCCATGATAAGACTGAAATGGTTGTCAATGCTCCTGCTGATCGGCACTTTGACAATCGCCTGCAGGAAGAAGGAAGCCACCCGGTCCGTGAATCAGGGGGGAACGGAAGGCCCGCAGGCGCTGCATGCGGAAGGCCGCTGGATTGTGAATGAGGACGGAGCCAAGGTGATCCTCCGCGGCGTGAACATCGCCAGCTTGGAGTGGACGGTTTCCGGAGAAAACATGCTGCGTTCTCTCGACTCGGCCGTCGTCGGCTGGCACTCGAACCTCGTCCGCATCCCCCTGAGCCAGGACCGCTGGTTCGGCAAAACGTCCGAGCAGAGGGATGACGGGAGATCCTATCAGTCCCTCGTGGACCAGCTCGTGCAGTCCTGCACCGAAAAGGGAACCTATATCCTGCTGGAGCTCCACTGGAATAACGCCGGTGCGTGGGGCCAGAACATCGGGCAGCATAAAATGCCGGATTCGAATTCCGTTATTTTTCATCGCTCGCTCGCCGCGATGTACGGCAATGTTCCCGCCGTGCTGCTGGGACTTTACAACGAGCCCCACGACATCTCGTGGGACGTGTGGCTGAACGGCGGGCTGGTCACCGAGGATTTCGAGCAGAACGGCGAGACGAAAAAACTGTCTTACCGGACGATTGGATTCCAGGCCCTTTACGATACGGTGAGGGCCGCGGGCGCGACGGATAATCTGATCGTCATCGGCGGACTCGACTGGGCGTTCGACCTGTCAGGCGTGTTGAACGGTCATGCGGTGTCGGGCCGGAACATCATGTACGACACCCATCCGTATCCATGGAAGGATACCAACTGGGACGGGAAATTCGGAAACGTCGGCCGCCAGACGCCCATCCTCGTCGGCGAATGGGGCGGCAATTTTCAGGAAGGCCACAGGACGTACGGAAACACCATGGCTGCCTATCTGCGCGTCAACCGGTTCTGCTGGACTGCCTGGTGCTTCCACCCCTCGGCCGGCCCGACCCTGATCCAGGACTGGAACTACATTTCCACGGGTTTCGGGGGCCTGGTGAAGAACGAATTGGCACTTCCGGTCAGTGTGGAATAAAACAGTTCACGCAAAGTTCGCGAAGGGAAAAACGCAAAGACGGATTTTCCGTAAAATTCCAAAGAAGTTCACAATCAAACCCCTCACCCCTGGATCTCCGCAGGAGCGGACCTGACGGCCCGCTGGAAGAACGCGGGGATGACACCGCCCTAACCTTTTTCAATCCCCCTTTGCGCTCTCCGCGTTTCCTCCGCGCCCTTTGCGTGAAATCACTTTATGAATCCTATTTAACCAGCGTCATCCTTCCCGTCAGCCTCTGTCCGCCCGCCTCAATCCGGTAGATGTAGATCCCGGACGGCAGGGACGTCGCATCGAATCGGACCTCATGAGAACCAGCGCCGATTTTCTTTCCGTCCAGCAGCGCCGAAATCCGGCGGCCATCCGCATCGAAAATGGAAAGCGTCACTGTGGAAGGTTGATTTAGGACAAACCGGATGGTTGTGGACGCGTTGAAGGGATTCGGATAGTTCCGTGCAATCGCAATTCGATCCGGCATCTCTATATTTTTCCCGCGGACGCCGGTCAGGTCCGGCTTGCCGTCGGGCGACAGGATCGCTTCGATGGCCCACGTGAGGTACACCATGGGCGCGTTCCAGTTGATGCAGACTTCGTTGGACGCGTAGCTGCATGTTGCGTCCACAAAGGACAATGCAGGCAAATCCGTCGGGTAAATCGGGCACCCTTGCTGTTTATAATCTTCATGATCTGGATTCGGTCCCCCCACCAGGAAACCCGGGACCGGGTCCTTCACTCCATCCGCCCCGGATGGCCGGTGGTGCGGATACAGTGGCGTCTTGTCGCCGTACCCAGTGACGAAGGAATAACCCGTCGCGTTCCTGCCGAGCAGGTAATCGAGGTTTGAAAGCGCGGCCCAGAGGTACGTGCTGTCGCCAGTCGCGCGGAAGGCCTGGATCAGGGCGATGCCCTGATTCGCCGCCTCCGAATTGCATCCCCATCCGAAATCATTAGCTTCTCTTCCCATCACGATGCCGTACGCGGAAGTGTTCATTCCGGCCTTGAGCTGGTCGGCCAGCCCGATCAGCCGGTTTCGCAGGGCCAAAGTGTCCACCGAGTCCGGTACCAGGTTTTTACGGTTCTGAAATACGGAATAAAACCCGAGAGTCCGCACGCTCGGCCATCCCGGCACGTTTGTGTTTGAATTCTCGAACGGAGCGGCGGCTTTGAGAAAGCTGTCCTGCCCCGTGGTGACGAAAAGTTCCATAGCCGCCCAGTCCCGCTCGTCCGAAACGTTCCCGTCTCCGTACGCTCCGGTGTTAATCTTCGGCGAATAGGTCTTGTTCATCTCGTTTTGATTGTACAACACGTTCGGATTCCGTCTCCCCCAGTTCCATGCGCGAACGGCCGCGTCGATGCAGGAGTCGGCGATTGTCGGCGGAATCCGATCACCCATCAATGGATTAAGGATCCGGAATGCCTGTGCCATGACCGCCGCGAAATCGAACGTGGCCGCCGTGCTCTTCTGTACAACGTATCGGGGATTCGTGGCGTTCGCCGGCATCACGAATCCGTCGAAGTTCTCGTTGGTGCACTTGTGGTACACGCCTCCGTCGTCCGGGTCCTGCATGGTGAGCATCCAGCGGAGATTCCATAGCGCCTCGCTGAGAATGTCCGGAAGTCCGTATCCGTCTCCGGGAATTCGTACTTTCAGATCGCGGCAATACTCCGGAAATTGCTCATAAAGTAACAGGAGCGTGTGCATCGTAATGCCGGAATTGACGATGTACTTGTTGTAGTCGCCCGCGTCGTACCAGCCCCAGGGGCAGGAAATGAGCGTGTTCACGGGGCGCGATGCCGTGGCGGCTGAGGCATGCACCCGGACTTTGGTGTCAGGATGCCCCATCTTCCGTTTCCAGGGACCCGCGAAGGTCTCAGTCAATTCCATCGAAGCCCTGGCGAAGTAGTAGGCCTTGAGGCTGGCGGCCGCCACAGCCTGGTGCACGAACGGCTTGATGTCGAAGGGATGGGAATCCCCCAGGCCGGGAACGGACAGGGTGAAGGTGCCGTTGCCGGTGAACGCCGAAAAATCGGCCAGCTTCACCTGTTCATCCGAATGGGGCCACAGCTTCTCGGCGGACAGGTTTCCGCGGAACACGGTGTCGCCGGTCGCGGCATTCAGGACGCAGAACGCGCCCGCCGAAGCGCCGATCACCGCCGCGACCTTCGGGGCGGCGGGATAATAACCGATCTGGTTGACGCGGATGTCGGCTGAGACGTGGATTTCGGCATGCGCGGCATTGACGATCAGAAAAGCGAGCAGGATGAAGGCGGATTTTTTCATGGAGGCATTCCTGAATTTGATCATTGATGGAACCCATCAGCAATTAAGTGTTTTCAGGCGTGAAAATCAAGCGGGATTCGGAAAAAATCAACGTGGAGGAAAAACAGCAGCTTATCCGCGGTCTTCGAACAACCGTTCGAAACCGGTGTAAGGCGACAGCGGAAAGATATCGAAATCGATCAACCTTTCCCTAACCAGCGGGAGTGAGGCCAGCACCGCCCTCGTCTCCACGGCGTTGGCGCATTCGAGTATCAGGACCGCGCGGTGTCGGTCTTCGTCGAAATAAAACTCGCGGATGACGCCGGAATTGTATAATTCCAAGACCCGGCCCGCCTCCGCTTTCAGGTGCGGTTTGAAGGATCCGGGTGCTGCGCCGGGGAGTTCCTTTTCAATGGCCAGGATCTTCACCGCGGTTCCGTCCTAATCCTGTGCTGCAAGCCAGTCTTTGCCCGTTTCGAGATCCTCAAATGCCTTGGCATTCTGACCCGAAAACCTGACCACTGCGTCGAAGAGGATTTTCTTCAGCCCGGTGATGCCGATGACCGCATTTTTAATAACATGCTCTTTCGAACGCGCGGCGCTTTCCTTGAACATCTCCACCGCTTCCCTCGAGGCCACGCTGCCGGTGACATCGGTGATCAACAGGACCGACCCTTCGGGCTGAGTACAAATCTCAGCTTCCACGGACGCGAGTTCCGATTTCAGCGCGGGAAAATCGTCGATGGAGTATTGGGTGTAATCGGAATAGAGAATCCGCTCGCCACGGTGCGTCATCCATTTGGATCTCATCCGAACCGCCTCCTCTGTCATGAGAATTACCGCCTATCCAATAATCAAGCATCTTTTCCTCAAAAGTCAAGGGGAATTATAAAAAACCGACCGGGGTTTACGCCACGCGATCGCCCTCTGCGCCCTTTGCGTTTCCTCCGCGTCCTTTGCGTGAAACCTTTTTGGGGGATCCGGGGCGGGGAATATCCGCAAAAAAGTATTCAATCCTAATAACTATTTTCTCACGTACAGCAGGTACAGCACCGGCACCACGATGAGCGTGAGCGCGGTGGAAGTCAATAGCCCGCCGATGATCGTCCACCCCATGGGCGCCCAGAACGTGCCGCCCCCCAGCGTCAGCGGAAGGAGACCGCCCACCGTGGTCGCGGCGGTAAGCAGAATCGGAACAAAGCGGCGTTCGCCGGCCGCCTTGAGCGCGGGAACGATCGCCATGCCTTCAATGCGGAGCTGGTTCGTGTAATCCACCAGCAGGATGGAGTTCTTCACCACGATGCCCACGAGGCTCGTCAGGCCGATGAACGCGGAAAACGAGAAGGTGTTCCCGGTGGCCAGGAGCGCGAGTATGGACCCGATCACCGCCAGCGGCAGGGCGGAAAAAATAATGAGCGGCTGCAGGATCGATTTGAACTGGAGCACGAGAATCGCGAATACCCCGAGCATGGCCGCGAGGATTGCCTTCCCCATGCCCCCGAACGCCTCCTCCCGGCTTTCGATCTCGCCGCCCATCTCGAACCGGTATCCTTTCGGCCAGGGATACCCCTCGAGTCTTTTCTGGATGCGTTTCGACACGCGGTCCACCGAAATCCCGCGTTCCACGTCCGCGGTGACCGTGGCCATGCGTTCCAGACTCCGGTGGTGGATGGTCAGCGGGCTTTTGTCCAGTTCGATCGAGGCGACCTGCTTGAGCGGGACCGGCGTTCCGGAAAGCGAAGTGACGTAGATGCGGTCGAGGTCTGAGAGGTTCGGCCTACCGGAGAGCGGCATCCGGACGACGACGTCGTACGACCTGCCCTGGTTGTCGCGAAACTGGGTGACCGGAAGCCCCGTCATCGCGGCGCGCACCGTCCGTTCGATTTCGGTGACCGTCACGCCGAGAGTCGCCGCCTTGTTCCGGTGAATCTTGATTCGCAGGTCGGCCTTCGTGACGGCGAGGGGGTTGCGGACGTTCACCGCCCCCTTTTCCGTCCTGATCACGGCTTCGACGTCGCGGCTGATCTTATCCAGAATTTCGAGCTTGTCTCCGATGACTCGGACGGCCACGGGCACTTCGCCAGCAGCCCCCTGCTCGAGTTCCTTCACCTCGATCCTGCCCTCGGCGAAGTCACCGAATTTTTCCCGAAGCGAGCGGACGAACCGCTCCATTTCGGCGGGACGGTACCGCTTGAGTTCGACGAACAGCTGGGCGTGCGAGCTCTTCTGCCGTTCGGGAAACACGTTGTAGTAGAGCCGCGGATTCCCGTGGCCCAAGTTCGCCGTGACGTTTTTCACTTCAGGCATGCCGGCGAGCATCGCCTCGATTCTTTTCGCGACCGAGTCCGTCTTTTCGATGTTGGTGCCGACTGGGAGTTCGACGTTGACGAACAGCTGCGGTTTCTCCGCCTTGGGAAACAGGCTGACTCCAAGCAGCGGAAACAGGCAGAGGCTCATCACGAACGCGGCGGCCGCGAACAGCAGGATTTTCCTGGGATGTTTCATCGCGTAGCCGAGGCCGTTGCGATACCGCGTCTCGATGAAACGGTTCAGCCACCGCCTCGGCGGCGTGAACGATGAATCCTTGCGCAGGGTCATGAACCGGTTCGACAGGTACGGCGTCACGGTCAGCGAAACCAGCAGCGAAACCGTCATGGTATAGACCACGGTCAGAGGCATGGACCGGATGAAATCACCGACCGTGCTTCGCATCAGGATGATGGGCATGAACGCGAGCACCGTGGTCAATGTTGAGCTTGTCACGGCCCACCCCACCTGATCCGTGCCGAGGATGGACGCGTCGCGGGCGGAATACCCGTTCCTCCTGAGGCGCGAAATGTTGTCGGTCACCACGATGGCGTCATCGACCAGCATGCCCAACGCGATCACGAGACCGGCAATCGATACCTGCTCGAGTCCATACCCGCTCCAGTCCAGGATGCCGATGCCGATGATGCACGACAGCGGAATCGCGAACATCACGATCAGCGACGCGCGTGAGCTGTCCGCGAACATCAGGACGATGCCGACCAGCAGGATGCCCTCGAGAAGGTTCCGGAGAAATCCGTTGACGCGGTTCGCCACGCTTATGGACTGGTCAAAGACGATTTCCATCCGCATTCCCGCGGGCAGTTTTCTTTTCGAATCGTCGATCACGGCGCGAAGCTTCTTGAAAACCGAGAAGATGTTGGTGCCCGTCTTCTGGTTGGCCGTGACGAACACCGCGCGGCGGCCGTTGAACCTGGCGAGAAAATCGGGATCGGCCGACGCCCACGACACGTCCGCCACGTCCCCAAGGCGCACAATCCTGCCCGCCGCGGCATTGACCGCAGTCCGGCGTATTTCATCGAGCGTCCTGAAGGTCGCGCTGGTCTTGACGTTCAACCGCTTCGAGCCGATATCCACTTCGCCGCCGGGTATGTTGGTGTTGGCGTCCTGGATCGCGCCCATGACTTGGGTCAGCGGGATGCGCAGCCGCGCCAGCCGCGCCAGATTGACGGAGACGCGGACCTCCTGTTTGGGATTGGCCCACACCGCCGCGCTGCGGATGCCGGGCACCAGCTCGATGGCTTTCTGGATCGATTCTGCCTCGTCCTCCAATTCGCGGACTGAGGCGGAGTCCGAAAGCAGGGCCAGCTGGACGATGTACACGTCCGATATGGACCACTGCATGATTTCGAGCCCCAGGATGTTTTCGGGAAGTTTGGAACGGATGCTGTTCACCTTCTGGACCACGTCCGCGTATTTCTTGTCGGGATCGCTTCCCGGATCGAATTCGATCTCCACAATGCCGAGCCCGTCGTCCGCGGTGCCCTGCAGCGTTTTGATGTCCTCCAGTTCGTTCAACGCCTCTTCGACAGGTTCGACGACGAGTTCCTCCATGTCGGCGGGCGATCCGCCCGGATAGATGACGATCACGTTCGATCCGGCGGGCTGAATGGCCGGGTCTTCGGACTTCGGCATGGTGAAGAAAGACGCCGTTCCGACCGAAACGAGAAGCAGCATCACGATCAGCATGAAGTGGTGATTGTCTATTGAAAATTGCGGGAGTTTCATGACTTTATCCTTGTCGGTTGTCCCCTGTCCACCGGGGGCGTTCGGGATTCGAGACCGGTTCCAGCCGGGAGGTCAATCGGGCTGTCAGAAGCCCGCTGTTGATTCATCATAATCGGAAAAAGTCATCTTCCACGGGCTTCTGACAGCTCCGACGGGTTTGATTCCCCTCAACTTGCGAGTTGTAATCCGGGTTCATTGTGACCTTCGGCCGCCGCTTGCGGCGGAGTTATTCATTCCTCAACCGGCCTGACCGGCATGCCGTCGGAGAGATACGCCGAGCCTTCCGAGACCACCCGGTCCGTTTTTTCCAAACCCCGTTCGACGGCCGCGATTCCGTCGGTCAGAAAGCCGATCGTTACTGGAAGTTTTCGCGCGGTTCGGTCCGGCGAAACCGCGTACACGAAACCCCGCGTGTCGCTCACGTCGACCAGGGCTTCGAACGGGATCACGCGGTATTCGCGCTTGCGGGACGGGAAAATTTCGGCGTCCGCCATCAGTCCGTTGACGAATGCCCGCGTGCCTTTAAGGACCGACAGTTCGATTTCAAATACGCCGCTCATCGGATCGGGCGCGCCCCCGACGGTTCGGACCGACGCGGCGAACCGGCTCCCGGGAAAAGCGTCCAGCGTCACTGAGGCCAAGTCGCCGGCCGAAATCCGGACGACGTCCCGGTCGGTCGCCCCGACCTTGACCAACCATTCGGAACCCTCGGTTCCGAACACCAGCGCCGGATATCCGGGACCGATCAGTTCATTGGCTTCCGCGAGGCGCTTGAGGATCCGCCCGTCGGACGGCGCGACGATGGCGGAATGGGTCAGATTGAATTCGGCGGTGTTGTAAATCGCCTTCGCCACGTTCAGGCCGGTCTCGGCGTCCTGGATCTGCTCCAGGGTGGCCACGCTGTCGCGGTACAGGTTCTGCGCGCGCACGAAGTCCCGCTTCGCCTTTTCGTAGCCGTTTTGTGCCTGGTCGAACATTCCACGGATCTCGTCGAGTTTCAGGCTTGCGAGGATTTGCCCTTTCCGGATGCGCTCCCCGTCCCTGGCAAAAACTTTATCGATGATGCCGCCTGTCTTGAATGAAAGTTTCATCTCGGCTTCGGACGAAAGAAATCCGCTGGTTCGGACGGGTTCGCTCAGCCGCTGGACGAGGACGGGCACGGTTTTGACGGGGACGGCCTGAAGGTCCGCGCCGTTTCCCGCTTTCCGGCGGCATCCGGTGATGAGCAGGAGGCCGATCAGGCCTGTCAGTGCGATGCGACGCATGAATGACTCCTTAGATTAGTACCTTATCAATTCCTGTAATGAATAATGAACAAGGATGAACGATTTAAGATTTTAGAAAAAATTTAACAATTCCAGGTCATGATGTAGACCGGGTTGTAGGACGGTGTCGCCGCAGGGCTTCGCTCCCGCTCCGTCCACGTTCCGGGCAGTCCGGCTTCCGCCGCGGCAAGCTCGAAATGGCACGCCGCGATGCCCATGTCCACCCTTTGGAGATCGAGGCGCTTGAGCCACCGGAGCTGCCGGCCGTAGCCCGCGTCGCGCTGCAGAAAAAAGTGGAAGGCATTGGATTCCGGATTCCAGACGATCCTCCAGGGCTGCCTGTTGGACGCCGACGGCGCGAGCCGGACCATGTCAAAGATCCGCGCGTACGGCCCCGCCTCCGCGCGGGACAGCGGCCGGTCGAAACCGGATTTGAAGAAAAGCGACTCGAACGTTTTCCGCCGGTCTGATCCGGCCCCCGCCCGCATGAGGGTTTCAAGCATCCTCGGTTTTTCGGCCGGAACGCCGAATGACAGCACGGACGGCACGTATTCCCCGTCGGCCGCGCCGATGCGCTCCGAAAACCGGCTTTTGCGGAAACTGCCTCCCAGCCAGCAGGAGCCGAGACCCAGGTCGGCGAGCAAAAGGACGATCGCCTGCATCCGGAATCCGAAGTCGACCAATCCGGCCTCCCCTTCTTCCACGGCGCCGATGATAAATCCGGCCGGTTTGTGGATGACTCCGTAAGTGCCGAGCCCCCTGAGCGCTTCGGCATCCCCTTCTGCCGCCGATGCGACCATGAACCTCGATTTGGAACGCAGGGGCGGGTCGGGCAGGCACTTCAGAGTATCCTCAATTTTCCCGAGTATATCCTCCGCCACGGGATTACCGTTGTAGCTTCGGACGGATTTCCGCTTTAGGATGATATCGAAGATTGAATTCGTGTACTTCATTTAATAGCACCTTTTTAGTTCTGTTTTTAACGCATGGGCCATAGATTGAAAATCCTAAACGGTCATGACTATCTTATCCATTAAAAAATAATATCCGTGTGAATCCGTCCGGCTTGTCCGGGACTCCGGATCCACCGAAGGTCCGTGTTCCAATGCTTAATTTGTTCCCAGCTTCAACGGCCTCACCGCGGCGGCTTTCTCCAATTCCGCCGACCGGATGCGGAGGTCATAGTCGCACACGGCCGCGTTCAGTTCCGCTTGGGTCAGCGTGTTTCGCGCGTTGAGCAGTTCGATCTGAGGCGACATGCCCTCGCGGTATTTCCGGTCGATCAGGTCGAATGATTTGCGCGCCGCGAGCAGCCGTTCGCCGGCCGCGGGCAACGACTTCCCCGCGACCCGGAGGTTCTCCCAGGCTTCTCTCGCCTGCATCCGGATCCGGCTGCAAACGGCTTCGAGCTCGCTTCGCCTTTCCTTCTGCTCGATCTTCGCTTGGTCGATCTTCGATCGGTCCTGGAATCCGTTGAACAGGTTCCAGCTGGCGACCACCGAGGCCATCCAGTAATCGTCTTTTTCCGTGAAACGGTAATTCTCTCCCCAGTATCCCCAGTCCAGCACGGCCGTGACACCCGGCAGAAACGATGTGTGCGACAGGGCGGCCTTGCTCGCCATCAATCCCACCGCGCGGTCAAGCTGCTTTAATTCTTCGCGGTTCGCGACGGCGAGCGATTCGGCCTCGTCGGCCGTCCAGGGGGCGTCGGCGACGGGAGTGGACTTAGCCGATTGATCAATGAAGGCATCCAAGGGACGATTCAGAAGAAAATTGAAATAGGACGCCGCCAGGGTCCGGTTCTTTTCCGCTTCGGCTTGCTGTTGTTCGAGGCTGTACAGTTCGGCCTTCGCCCGGTACACGTCCACGAGCGTGACCTTGTCGTTTTTTAACAGGCTCTCCGTCACGCGGACATGCTCCGTGAGCAGGGTCCGGGTTTCGTTCAATAGGGCGACGACCCGTCCCGTTTTCAATACATTGTAATAGGCCGTCTGGATGTCGGCGACAAGCTGACGGCCATAAACGGTTCTGGACAGCGATTCGATGTCCGCCAAGGCCCTGCGTATCTTATAATTGTAATAAATCGCAGGCTGAAAGACCGGCTGGATCACCCTCAGTTTCGTCTCCTGCTCCCTTTCGCGGAGAAAGGGAATGCGTTGGTTGGGCAGATCCGCAGGAAACGGGGAGGATTGTCCGAACAATTGCAGCAGCGAGTTCAGCGTCTGATAGACGGGATTCATCAAATCCCCTATCGGAAGATCGATGATCCGGCCTCCTCCCGCCCGCGAGTAGCGCGCTTCGATGCTCACGGCAGGCAGGAACATTCCCCGGGCCTCGCTCAACGCCGCCATGCTCCGCCGGTAGGAGAATTCTTTCTGCTTGAGGGCAAGGTTGTTCTTCAATCCTTCCTCAATATAATTGGACAGAACCTGTTCCTGTCCATGGATCCGGGAACCCATGAAGACGACCAACAGGACCATTGATTTGTTAAACATATGCATTCTCCAAACGATTTTGTAATAAATGCCCTTCATTTCTTCTCCAGCACGCATCGGATCATTCGGAAGGTTTCATCCATGAGCGTATTCATCGGGAAACCATGCCGCTCCTGCAAATGCGGCCCCTTCCGCGTCACGAGCTCGATGACACCCGAGACCATTCCCCACAGAATCATGGCCGTTTTATGCGAATCCAATTCCGGTCGAATGGTGCCGTCAATGATCCCGTTTTGAATGGCCTCGACGAGAATGCCGATTGCGGCGTGCCCTGCTTCGTCGCACAGGCAGGCGACCGAATCCGCTTCGGAATAATCGACATCATTGACCTCGTAGTAGCTCAGGGCGTTGAAATAATCGACATGTTCCTCTGAAAACTGCAGGAAAGCCCGCCCGATCAGGAACGTTTTTTCAAACCCGGTTCCGCCTTGCTCGGAAGCCCTTTTGAAAAGGTCGATGAGAATACGGAGGCCCCGCAGATTGATGGCAAAGTACAGCTCTTCCTTGTTTTTGAAATAGAGGTAAAGGGTCCCCTTGCTGAGTTCGGCGGCCTCGGCAACATCGTCCATGGTGGCCGTCCAGACTCCCTTTGAAAAGAACACCTGTTCCGCGGCGTCTACAATTTCTTTGCGCCTCTGCTCTTTTTCCCGTTCTTTTCGCTCTGCAATACTCATTTTACACCGCCATATTTAATGACCATTAGTCATTCTATTGACTAAAATATAATTAATATATTTAAATATAAATAATATAATTGGGGTTGTCAAGAAAAAATTGCTTGATTATCTTAATATTCCTGATTACGTTTTTGAATGAATATGCACCTCCGGAAAAAGGTTTTAAGACTGGAAAGGATGGACATGATCATGGCAATGTTCAAGCGGATCGTCCTTGTCTTTATGGCTCTTGTCGCCGTATTGCGGTGCGGTTCATTAAAAAATGAGACATTCTCGGTAAAGGCGGAACGGATTCACGCGAAAATTCTCACACTCGACTCCCATGTCGACACCCCCATGCGCGTGTTCCTGAGGCCGGCGGATCTATCCGTGCGCCATCGGCATTCGGAAAAAGGCGCCGGCCATTTGGATTTTCCCCGGATGAAGGAAGGCGGTTTGGACGCGGCATTCTTCGCGGTGTACGTCCGTCAGGCCGATTGCACTGAAAAGGGACGGGCGGATGCGAAGATGCGGGCTGAAAAAATGATCGATCTCGTTCTTGACTGGCGGAAGCAATACCCGTCTCTGGTCGAAGTTGCATTCGCGCCGGAGGATGCGGATCGAATCCGCGGAACCGGGAAACGGATCGCGTACATCGGCATGGAAAATGGATTCCCGCTCGAGACGGATACAGCCCTGGTCAGGCATTTCTTCAAACGCGGAGTGCGTTATATCACGCTTTGCCATCTCCGAAACAACGACATTTGCGATTCCTCATCCGAACCGGGCGACCCGAAATGGAACGGTCTGAGTCCTCTCGGCAGGGCCGTGGTCCGCGAAATGAACCGTGTCGGGATGCTGATCGATCTGTCCCATGCCTCGGATTCGACTTTTTACCAGGCGCTGCGGATTTCGAAGACACCGGTGATCCTCTCCCATTCCTGCTGCCGCGCCCTCATGGACAGTCCCCGAAACCTGACGGACGACATGCTCCTCGCGCTCAAGCGGAACGGCGGTGTCATCCAGATCAATCTCTGTTCTTTTTATTTGATCAAAAGCCCGAAGAATCCCGCGCGCCAGGCGTCACTCGACTCCTTGAAGAAGATCTACGGGGAAAGGAACAATATCACCGAACCAGACAAGCTTCAGGAGTACGAGGATGCGCGTGCAGCCGTCGACCGCGCGTTTCCCGAACCGAAGGCAACGGTGAAGGATCTGGCCGACCATATCGACCACGCCGTGAAGGTGTGCGGCGGCGACCATGTCGGCATCGGCAGCGACTTCGACGGCGGCGCGGGCCTGTCGGACTGCGAAGACGTTTCCCAGATGCGAAAGATCACGCTCGAACTGGTCCGTCGCGGTTATTCCGAGAGCGACATCGCCAAAATCTGGAGCGGAAATTTTATAAGGGTTTGGAAGGAAGTCCTGAAGAAAGCGGAGAACTAAGCCTCATCCCCCTCGGTCCCCCTGCTCCGCTCGCGGAGAAGAGGACGACGGGGGAATGATACGGTTCACGCAAAGCACGTGGAGAAATTACCGCAGAAAACAACAGGGAATTGAGGGAGAAAGGATAAAATCCATGAAACCCTGGTATGTAGAATTGTTCGACAACTATGCCGAAACCTATGACCGCGAATCCTTCACGCAGGGCACCGCGGGCGAGGTGGATTTCATCGAAAAGGAAATCGGTCACGATAAAAACATCCGTATCCTCGACATCGGGTGCGGCACGGGCCGCCACTCCATTGAATTGGCCAAACGCGGCTACCTCGTGACGGGAATCGATCTCTCCGAATCCCAGTTGAAAAAGGCGATAGAGAAAGCGACCCGTGCCGGAGTCAGCGTCGGGTTTGTCCGGATGGACGCCACCCGTCTGGATTTTGACCGCGAATACGGTCTCGCGCTCGTCATCTGTGAAGCCGCTTTCGCCCTCATGGAAACGGACGAGATGAATTTTGCGATCCTCCAAAACGCCT
>Ga0315274_10009811_pt1 | contig 13809 bp, 10 predicted proteins | sample YL17G02_20_MG_FD_203700 | JGI IMG/M metagenome (GOLD analysis project Ga0315274, IMG submission 203700) | Sediment microbial communities from Yellowstone Lake, YNP, Wyoming, USA - YL17G02_20 | ecosystem: Environmental > Aquatic > Freshwater > Lake > Sediment | place: USA: Wyoming | collected...
CTGATCTCCGCCATGCTCGTCTCGTCTGATGCTGTAGTACCCGTGCGACTCTCGAACAAATGCCCCTGCTGCGTTGAGACGCAGATAGGAGCGAACCGACGATGACGGTGTGTCTCCCAGCATCTGACGTACACCTTCTTCGATCTCCTTGACCGACAGCGGCGCCGACGCCAAGTCCATCACTTGGACGATGGCGTCTCGAACGCGGCCAGGCTGGTATCTTCGCTTGGAACCCTTCATATCCTCATGATAGACGTCTAGACGTCTCCTTGTCAACTGGTGATGTGATCGTCAATCGTTGCCCGCCTCGATGTCGGAAGATAGCCGGTTCAACTCGCGCTCGACTTCGAGTCGTGTTTGTTCGATGGCTTCGGGGGATTCGTCGGTGGGCGGGACGATGGGGCGGCCGTAGGCGGATAAAACTTTCCCGAAAGGTTTCGGGATAGTGAAGCGGTCCCACGAGTTCAAATGCCACGCGGGATCTACTCTGAAGGCGTGGGGGATGATCGGAAGTCCGATTCGCGCGGCGAGGATGGCGATGCCGGGTTTGGCTACGCGGCGTGGTCCGCGCGGCCCGTCAAGCGTGAAGCCGAGAATCTTGACGCGCTTTGCTGCCTCGGCAAACCCGTGAAGGGCCTCGGCGCCGCCGCGGCTGGACGACCCGCGCACAGCCATCATCCCGAACAGCCGCACGACACGCGCCGCAAACTCGCCGTCAAAGCTGTAGCTTGTGAGGGTGTGGCCGCCGGTGTTCCTGTAGTGCCAGGCCGCGAGTGCCAGGGTCTCATGCCAAATCGCTATGAGGGCGCGGCCGCCGGTCGCCTTGAGCATCTCGTCCCAGTAACAGACGTTGCGGACCTCGTGGCGGCACGTTCGTTCGAGCGTCTTGAGGCCCATCGTCACGATCCGTGGAAGAAACAAGAGGGCGAGTTTCTGTTTAGGCGTAAAGGTGTAGGGGCTTGTGTAAGGAACGTTGGGGATTTTGTTCAACGCTGTTCCAGGCCCTTGATCAACTGCCACACGACGCGTGTGCGCGGCGTCGGGAGCGAGGCGAGCTGAGCACGGCGCAGGACTTCGCCGCTGATGGAATCGATCTCGGTTCGCTTGCCGGCGCGAACATCCTGCAACATTGATGAGATGTTGTCCGCGGTCTCTCTGCACACCTCCTCGGTGCGCTCGACGAGGCTGTAGCCGAACTTGTACCCTTCCGTGGCCGCGACCTTGGCCGTCTCGACGACAAGGTCGCGCATCAACTGTCGGACCTCGCGCATCTCGAGCAGTTTGCCGTTCGGCACGCCGAGCAGTGCGGTCAACGGGTTTATGGCCGCATTGATGGCCACCTTCTCCCACACTCTCTGCCCGGGCGACTCCGTCACCTCGATCTGAAAACCGGCCTTCTCGAGCGCCTCCTGGGCCACGCTCGGGGAACACGAGGTCCATGAGCCAATGATCGTCGGACCTGCTGCGACGTGCTTTACGTGGCCCTCCGACAGCAACGTCGACGCTTCACAAGTCACACCCGCCAGGACGCGCGCGCTGCCCACCATCGAACACAACGTCTCGATATTGCCAAGTCCATTTTGCAGGGAGAGGATCGGGTTTGAATCGCGAAACTGGAGGTTCTTCAGCGAATAGGCTTTGGTCAGGACGATAACGAGATGCTGGCCCTCGGGAATATGGGGCGACACGCTTGGTTTAGCCGTGAACGTACCTCCGGATTCCTCGACGGTGATGCCGGACTTTTGCAGTCGCGCCGCTCGATCCGTCCGGTAATCCACCAATGTCGTGTGTGCCCCACTCTTGGTCAACTTGGCCGCAAACAGGCAGCCCATAGCCCCCGGACCAACCACTGCAACCTTCATGATCTGTCACCCCGCTCACTTGTCACTGAAAACCCGGCTATCGACGCTTGATGAAGCTGCCCGCGAATCCGGCCCGCTTCTTTAACTCCTCACAAGCCTTCACAGCCGTCTCACGGTCCGGGTAGTTCCCGACAAAGACTCGAGTCATTTTGTCATCTTCGGACGAGACGATGTCTGCCTGCAATCCCGCGTTCGCCTCCAGCCGTTTCTTGAATGACTCTGCATTCTCCTTCCGTTTTGCCCCGGAAAAGGATGCCACCTGAATAGTGTAGGTCCCCTTGCCTGTTGCATTTCCTGCGGGCGCGGCCGTTTTCTGGGTCGCACCGGCAGGTGGCGGCAACGCGGGAGCCGCAGTCTTCGCGCCCGGCTGGGGCGCACCCGGAGAAGGCGCTGGGACTGATGGAGGTGTGGTCACGGGCCCCGTCGGCCTCGCGGGCGAGACGGGTACGGTCGGCGGGCTTGGCGCGGAGGAAACCGGCGCTGCCTTCTCGTCTCCAGGCTGTTTTGCGAGCGCCACGGGATTCGTCGGCGCTGGATGTTCAGCGCTGGGCGCGGCCCCGAGCGGCGCCTGCGACGTTGCGGCCGGCACAGCGCTCGGCGCACTCGGTGCCGGCGCCATTCCTGGTGAAATTGGCGGCGTACTCGGTGTCGCCGGCGGCGCTGGAAGCTCAGAAACGCGAGGCCCGACCTTTCCACTTGGAGACGCGGCCGGCGGCGACGGGAATCCGGGCGGCGCCGGCTTCTGCTGCAGCGACTCTGCGGGGCGCGGCGATTTCTGCACGCCCTCCTGTTCGCCGGGCGACTCCAGGCGGCGAGGACCCGGCGGCATAGGCACTGCGGCGTTCGAGGCACGGCCCTGCATTGATCGTGAGGAGCCGGCTTCGTATTTCCCTACGACGACCCCCAGCGAGAAGCATATCAAGGCAACCACGAGAAACATGCAGATCGCAATGATGAGCTGGCCCGGCGTGAATTCTGATGCCAGTTTCACGGGAGACCTTGACGATCTCGCTTTACTCGGATCGAGCATGATCGACTGTTTCTTGTTCCGCGCTCGGCGGGTTTTCCAGGGCGCTCAGACGTTCCATAAGCGCCCTGCGTCCCATCTCCAACTCCTCGTACGCAAGGTTGGGGTCGCGAACTTCAATCGGCCGATTGCCAATTCGATCCGCGAACAAAACTAACTTTGTTTCCCCATCTCCCTCGTCCGATTCCTTGATTAAGCGAAACGCCTTCTGCCGTCGAAGCAACTGCGCGGCAAGATACGCCACCGCCAGCTCGCTGCGCTCCTGCGATTCTACGGCTTCATAGAACAATTGGCGCAACGGTAAGAATACTTCCGGCGGCTCCTGTTCCGCAACTTTCGGGTCGCAGAACTTCGGCGACCACGCACAGAACGCGCCAATCCCGCATTCCGCTTTCCAACACGTTGAACAGTAGTCTGTTCGGACCAACTCCCGGTTCTCGATCCGAGCGACCGACGTCAACGCCTCATCATGCACAAAGGCGCGCCCGCAAATCGAGCACGCATGCGCACTCTTGCCAATCTTGATTTCCATAGCGAACCCTATTCTCGATCAATGCAACGCCACGCAGGGCCTGACTTACTTCGGCATTCCAACAATGCCACCGCCAATTTTTACCAGATCCGTGAGGATTTTTCTAGGGATGTCTATCACGCGCATCGCGTCGCTCGTCACCTCAAGGGCGCTGCTCACCAGCGTGACCCCCGGCGCCGGGAATTCCGACAGTTCGCCTTGAGGATTGAACGTCGGTCCTTTTACCTTGAACGAGAGGTCGACGTCCTGTTGCGCCAGGCGCAGTCCTTTGATGTTGAAGTTGTCGCGCAACGCCGGGATCCTCTCGGCCATTTTCGGCGTCACGGCCACCTTGAGGTCGTAGTCCATGTCGCCGTGCATAACAAAGGAACCGTTGCCGGTTACCTTGACGCCTTCCGACATAAGGCGGAGGTTCGGCGTGACGAATGTGTCGCCTTCAAACGATAGGTCGCTTGAGAGGTCCGAGAACTTCAACGAAGGAGGCAGCGAGGAGATTTTGTTTTGGAGCTTTCCCTCGATCTGCGATATGAGGAAATCCGCGCTGAACTGCCCATTCCGGACCTCGAACCTGCCGTGGCCTTTCAGTGTACCGGGGTCATCGCGGTCCATCGCGTAGCTCACTTCGCCGGATGCGGCGCCTGTAAGGATGTTCGGATAGTTGAGCTGCTCCAACAGATACGCGGCGGGGACGTCCGCCCATTTGAAGGTCATCTCGTAAGCGTTGTCTTGTTTTATGTTCCGATACATGCCTTCGACCTGACCGCCGCCCTCAGTCTTCGCGCTGAAACTCTTCAGGCCGGCCTCGACCGAGTTCGTGTAAGCGGCGCCCTTGACATCGATACATTTCCACGGGGGCACCTGCAAAGCGTCCGCGGAGAGATCGAGCAGCCACGGCCGTTTCAACGAAGAGAACATCTCATCCGGATTGAAAGCCGCGAACCATTTCTCGCGTATCGGCGGGAGCTGCGCCTTTTTCGCGCGCAGGCGCAAGGAACCGCTCGGCTGCGGCTCACCGGTCATTGTGACTTCCACCCGCAGCCCCTCGCCCGACACCGGCTTAACGGCGTCTTCGGGGAACAGAGAGAACTGGTCGACGTCCCCCGTGAGCTTCATCTCCCACTGGCTTTCAGCGGGTGTCACACACCGCCACTCGAGATTCCCGTTCGTGGCCGCGCCGCCCGCGATCTTGTAAGGAATTTTCAGGAGCTTCCCGAATGCCTCCAGGTCGATCTTCTCAGAGACGACATGTGCCGATTGCAGCGACCACTTGCCTTTCGTTTGCGTCAGTTTTGCCTCGCCCTCAAAAGGTGACGTTGCCAGATCGCCTTGGACTGTAATGTCGACGTTCTTGCCGGGAGCGATGTCAACGTGAAGCTTCCTCGCACTTGCGCCGACCCCTTGAGATTTCATCAGCCAATCCTTGTACCCGATCTCCGCTTGCGTGGCATCCACTTCCGCGTCCGCCGAATACCGGTTCCCGTTCCTGGCCAAGACGCATTGCAGATTGACCGACCCACCCATGGACACGTCCCTGTTCGACTTGCCCAGAGGCATTTTCTCAATCTCCGCCAGCGTGCCGTTGACGGTCAACTCAAGTTGGTCCGTCTCGATATCGTACTTGAGCCGTCCCACGAAAGGGTTGCCGGTAATCTCCATGTTCAGCGGGTCAATGCTGATTCGCTTGTCCTCGACGGTAAGCACGCCTGACACGTGCTGGGCGGTCAGCCCGCTCATGTTATGGGCCAACGTGCCGTCCGCAATCGAGATCGATCCGGACGGCGTAAGCGATTGAGAACTCCAGGTGAAATTGATGGGACCGAGTTGGAGTTTACCCTCCGGGAAAGCGTTCTCTTTCGCGGCGAGAGAAAACGCTCCGGCGGCGGCACTGCCATGGAAGGAGATCTCTGGTGCGTCGGTGGTCCCCTCGAGCGTCACGAAGACCTGACAAGGCTCCTCGAGCCTGAAGTCATAGGCGCCGTATTCGTCGGCACGCCCCTTGACAATATAGCTCAGCGCCTCCGCAACCGGCAGACGCGTGGCGTCCAGGCGGAGATCCAATCTGGGGATCGGGCCGTCGAACGAGATCGAGCCCTCGAGGCGCCCCGCCAACTGATCTGATTCCGCCTTGGCGGTCGTTAACGTCAACGTGTGGCGGCCCGAATCGTAGCTCGCCACGCCCGTCAACGTTCCCTCGGCAGGCCGGATGAAATCAGGCTGGTCCTTCAGCATGACGTCCCTGAATGGCGCCTCGAACGCTACGACTAAAGTCATATTGGGGAGACCCGCCAAACGGAAACTCGGGGAAACCCGTCCCGAACGCACAAAACGTTGCGATGCCGGAAAAAACGCAGCGACGTCCTCCGCCGAGATCGCCGCGCATTGCACCCGCAGGTCGAAATCCTCAATCGACGTGTAACGCAGATCCACCTTGACATCGTTCTCGTCCTTTGTGCCGAGTTTCCCGGATAGCTTTGCCACGATGTCCGGCGATTCCGTAAGGCGCGCTACGTCAAAGCTGAAATCCGAGATCATCAACTGGCTGGAGCCGATGATATTGTCAACCTCGATGGTGCTGTTCTTCCCCAGTATTCGGAAAGAAGGCGTTGAAAGGCTCTGGGGCTTATCCTCGAGATCGAGCCTTTCGGACGAAAGCCACAGTTGGTCCGGCGCCCGGCTCAAACGAACCGTGGCATTGTCCGTCTCGATGCGCTCTACCGTGACTACACCATGCAAAAGGTCGACAATATTGATGTAAATGTAGGTTACGGGCGTCACGAAATGGATGGCCGGCCCCTTCGCGGAAGATAGACTCACCTCCGCGTTGTCGACGCGCAACCCCCGCAGGCCGTTGACGACCACCGCGCCGACTTGGATGCGCGCCCCCGTTCGCGACTCGACGCCCTGCTGGACCACGGCGCGCAGGTTCTCGAGCTTATACTTGACGAAGAGCGCGCCCGCGGCAAACAACACCGTTACAATGAAGAGAACCAGCAGCCCCAGGCGGGTCCGCCGACCGTAGCGCGTCAGCAGCCAGTCCGAGTGTACCTCGCTATTTGCTTCCAGCTTTTTGTTCTTCCTGTGCCGGCGCGGCCGCCATCCAGCGCACGCCTTTGCTCTCGAGTATTCGCGCCCGCAGCCGCTCGGTCAGTTGAGGGTTGTCCTTCAAGTACTGGCGTGTCGCTTCCCGGCCCTGCCCGAGGTTCTCACCGTCCATCGAGAACCATGCCCCACTCTTCTGGATGAGCTTCTCCTCGACCGCCAAGTCGAGAATGTCGCCCTCCCGGGATATGCCTTCCGAGAAGAGGATGTCAAATTCAGCATGCCTGAACGGGGGACTTAGCTTATTCTTGACCACCTTCGCCCGCACGCGGTTCCCAACGTCCTGCTCCCGCTCCTTGATGCTCGAGATGCGCCGGATATCGACCCGCATGGCCGCGTAGAACTTCAGCGCGCGGCCGCCGGTTGTCGTTTCAGGATTCCCGAACATGACCCCGATCTTGTCGCGCAGCTGGTTAATGAAAATCACGAGCGTCTTGGACCGGCTGATAGCCGCCGTGAGCTTCCGCAGCGCTTGCGACATCAGCCGCGCCTGAAGGCCCATGTGCGAATCGCCCATATCACCCTCCACCTCCGCCTTCGGCACGAGCGCCGCCACCGAGTCAATCACGATCACATCCACGGCGTTGCTGCGGACCAAAGTCTCGCAGATTTCCAACGCCTGCTCCGCCGTATCGGGCTGCGACACCAACAGGTTATCGATATCCACTCCGATCTTCGTCGCGAACGTCGGGTCGAGCGCATGTTCAGCGTCGATGTAGCAGGCGATCCCGCCATCCTTCTGCGCATTGGCAACCACGTGAAGTGCGAGCGTGGTCTTCCCGGACGATTCAGGCCCGAATATCTCCACCACGCGGCCTGCAGGCAGGCCACCGACCCCCGTGGCGATGTCCAATGAAAGGCTCCCCGTCGAGATTGAGCGCGCCGGCTGTACAAAATAGTCGTCCCCCAACCGAACGAGAGTCCCGCGTCCGAACTGCTTCTCAAGCTGAGCCACGGCCACGGAAAGGGCCTTGTTCCGCGCATCGCTTTTCTGGCTGTCCATAGCAGATTCTCCCTCCATTTATACTGAATATATGTTCACCTTCCGCTATCATGACACATCCCTGCGCCCCTGTCAAGACCATCCAGCAACTCATCCAGCAACTCGCAAGCCCCCCGCGAACCTCGGCCTATGATCTCCTCCATCGTGCTCCCGCTCGTGCTTCATACTCGTACCTGTAATCGTCCTTAAGCCCTTGACGACGGACCTCGCAAGGGCACGCCGTTGCCATGGACTGGAACGCTATTATCAATATGCGTAGGATTGCGTGTGTGCGAATGCGCGCTGGAGGGTGCATTGAACCGAGGATGAACCCATGTCCGCTATTCTCTGTTGCTTGATATTGGCCGTGCCCCAGATCTTCGAGATGTCCCAAGCCGCACTCGACAACTACCTCAAGGCGCTGACCGCTCGACAACCGGACTTTGAGGCAAGGCTTGTTGACATTTCGGCACGCAGCCTGGGAACGCCTTATGCCTCGGATCCTCTCGGCGAAGGCCCGGGCGGAACCGCGGACAAGGATCCCATGATGGATCTCACGCGGGTCGATTGCGTCACGTTCATCGAACAGACCATTGCGCTGGCCGCCTCGGATTCATACAAGTCGGCTTTCGACACTTTGCAGAAGATCCGCTACAAGCGCGGCGAGGTGACCTTCGAGAAGCGCAACCATTTCATGATTGCGGACTGGATTGCGAACAACACCTTCTGCCGTGACGTCTCCGCCGAACTCGAAGTGCCCACCGCCACGGTGAAACGCACCATGGGCCGCAGGCATTTCTTCGAGACCAAGAACCTTCCAGACCTCGCGAAGAGTGCTGTGGAAGAGACCCTTGAACTAACGTACGTACCTGCCGCCGAAGCCGCGTTGGCGGAAAAGAATCTTCCGAGCCCGGCACTGATCCTGTTCATCGGCAAGGTCGACTGGCTGTTTACCCTGCATTGCGGCCTCTTCATACGCGGCGAGGAGGGCAAAGGCCGCGTGTACAACGCAAGCTCCACGGAAGGGAAAGTGGTTGCCGCCGACTTCGTGCCGATCTTCGAGAATACGACCCGTTACCTCGGTTTCACGGCATACGAGATCAAAAAGCCCGGCGGGTGTTCCGTGCGTTGAATCAGCAACTGCTAGTCTCGTTTCGCAAGGTGCCGCGTGGACTTCTCCCGTTCCTTGAGACGGGCGCGGGTCATGCGCTCCCGCAACCCGCCCTGCTCGACAAAGTTTCTCTCCAACCCTTGGATTTGGCGATCCAGGAGATAGGTAGCCACCTTGATCAGCCCGATTATAGCGTTCGCGCAGATCGCCGGCTCGGAATGTTCAACTGCGTTCCTGAGCGTGTCGTAACTCGCGTCCGGCTGCCGGATCAACGATCGAAGCCGCTTTGCATAGGGATGATCCGTGGTCCACTCCTCGATCCCGTGAGTTCGCAGAAAGTCGCGGTAATCGGCCAGCAGCTCCTCCAAACTCGCTCGCGCAACATTCGTCAGCTTGATCTCCGCCTCCTTCGAAGTCCCAGAGGCCTGACTGCCCTCGATGATATTCTGCTTTCCTGATCTGGCGGCCTGAATCATCTGGTCGCGAGTTCGATCATGGCGATCCAGGAGATGATCACAAAAGTGCACAGTGGCGTCGTAGATGATCTCAGCCCTTTGGTAGGAGAGCAATCTCCGGTAGCCGCCATGAGGCGGAATAAAGCCTTCAGTCATGCAATTCTCCCAAGAACAGGGACGCAAGGGACACAGGGGACGCAAGGGACATCCTGTTGAACGCGCATATGGCAATGATCATGGCATTCCCTTGTGTCCCTTTGGTCCCTTCCGTCCCTTATGTCCCTGTCATTTGGAACCGAGAAGCTGCGCTTCTGCTTCAAGTTCGCCGTTGCTCACTCCACATTTCGGGCATTGCCCCGCGCGCAGCAGTTCCGTTTGTTCCTCGAAAAGGATCTCGTTGCTTGAGAAAATGTTCCATCCCAACAAGCTGAAATCGAGACCGACTGCACCCTGGAACAGCGCGTCCGCGGTCTGACAGGCCGGCTGGAACGTGAACGATCCGCCAATCAGGAACGCCGTTTGCACCCATGGCACGAGCGTATCACCCGCGACGCTTAGCTCTATGCGAGGAAAGCAAACGCCGAAATTGGCCGAAGCGAAGTTCGGGGCGCCCGTTTCGTTCGTCTCCTTGCCGAAATTGATGGATCCGGCATTCCCGGAGACTTCGACGTCGACACCGTCGCATTTCACACCCAAGCTACTGTCATACGTGAATGTCGTCTTCACGCGCGAGCTGGCACTGGCCGGGATCTCCATCCTGATCACGAACTTGATCCTCACCTTCAACTCTACCGGGATGCCTCCCACGAGAAAGGGGATCTCAAAAATCGTTGCAGGCAGTTCGAGCTTGATGTCGTCACTTCCCGATGCGGCCACAACAAGGGACAGAGTCGCTTCGCCGCGCATGCCGGTCATTTGATGATCGAAGCTGCGTGTCTCGCCTTCCTTAAATACGATCTCGTCCTTGCTCCGGAACCGTGCGATCTCGCCCACGGCCTCGAGCTTTGCTTTGACGCCTGTGGCGAGGCCCTTCGTGACGGCGAAGTCGAACGTCGAAACCGCGTCGTCCAACGTCGCTTTGATCGCGTAGTTGTAGTCCCCGATATCGAACGAGAGATCGATGGAAGTTCCGTCCTTCGACGGCACAAACCGCTTGCCGGCAATTTCGATGGCTTTCACGTGCGCCGGATTAAACTCGACGCCATAGTCCCAGCCGATCGTTCCATCAGTGAATATCTCGTTCAGCGTGACCGGGTCGGTTTCAACAATGAGGTTGTTGCCGTCCGTCTGGACGGACGTGATCCGTCGGAGTGCAACGCCGTAGACAAACAGCCCCTTCCCTTCGGAAAGGTCAAGACCGGCGTTCTGCACTCCAGCCGCGTTAAACGTATAGATGTGATTCTCCGTATCCGAGTCCACAAGCAGGTCGAGTTGGTCCTGTCCAACCACGGTTACGTCGGGCGCGATTTGCACGCCTTCATACGTGAACGAATCCGGTTCCCATGCCGGTTCCGGTGGTAGATAGCCTCGTGCAACCGTTGTGGTTTCGCCTCCGGCAATCGTCACCGTTCGCGGTCCCGGCGTCGACCACCCGGTGATATCCTTGAGCGTGACTGTGTGATCGCCTTCAGAAAGGCCCTCGACGGTTGCGCCGCTATCCTGCCAACCCCCGTCATCCACCTTCCATTGCCCTCCGACGGCAACAGCCTCATCCGGCGAAAGGTCGACCGTGAGCGCCCCCTCCTTCTTAGGACAGCTTACCAACGCTAACAGGAGAAGAATCGCGACCAGAGATTGAACACTGCGCCTTAACGACATCTCATATACCTCCTCACTAGGCGGCGCAGCATTGCTGGCGGCCCGCCGCTTTCAAACCATATAAGCATAAGCGGAGGAGAAAGGCTTACCCCGCCTTCCTCATCTCGCTGCGTCCATGTTCGTTCGCTTTCGAACGTTTGCGGCCGCAGTTTGGGAGGCCGGCTGGATTCACAAATCCTCGGCGGAATACTGTAGCGCCGATTCGCAGCGGGCAGGGAACGTTCTCATCCAAGAGATTCGAGTACGATAATCCAGCCCGGGCATATGGGGAATTCACCTGGGTAACGTATGAACTCGACGTGGCCGTCCATGTAGAGCACATTGCAGCCGCCGGGGAGATGGTTCATCCATTCCGGTGCGCTCCTGCTGATGTCATCCCACATAACATGGAGCTCGCTTTGCGCCAATGCGCTCGCGGCGGGATTGTTGATGTCCGTGATGAAGAACCGTTCGATTCCTTCCCGAAAACGATAGACCATCAGCCCTTGGCTGCTGATGTCCCTGTCAAACACGGCAGGGTTCCCGCCCGCGCCCCATTCGGTTTCGATAGCGGTTATCAGGGTATCCACGCCCAATATGAAGCCCCCGTTAAGGTCGCCGAGTTGGACGTTGACATCCGAGGCGCTGGCCGGATTAGCGAAGACTTTGTCCACGGTCATGGCCCACCCATAGTAAAGGTAGGAAACGTCTCGGAACAGGCAGGGATTCGGCGGGCCATCCGGCGTGTGACCGGTGTTGAAGTCACCCTCCCCGTAAAGCCTCAACCCATCTGAGTCCGACGGACAGAAGAGGACGGCCGTGTCCGTGAGATACTCCGGATACACACTCACCCCATCGAAGAAGGCCCCAAAACCGTCCACGCGGTCGCAGTTGTCTCCGCTGAACTTCTTGATCGAGGGGAAGAGTTGCCCCTTCGACTCGTTGGCGTACATCTTGAAGACGAGGCCGATCTGTTTCAGGTTGTTCTGGCAGCTCGAACGGCGTGCCGACTCCCGAGCCCGAGCCAGCGCCGGAAGAAGGATGGCCGCCAGAATCCCGATAATCGCTATAACGACCAGAAGCTCTATCAAGGTAAAACCGTGCTTTCTCATGACGCTCCCTCCTGTTTTGTTCGGACAGCGTTTTATCCGGAGACACCCACGGCGACACAACTCCAACATTCCTTACGATAAGGCGCGCCGTGTCTTTTCCCGATGGTTTACCCTCTACCCGATTTTAACATAAAGCGGTTACTTAGCAAGCAAGCGGGGACTTCGAACCTGCAAGGCAAGGATATCTTCTTGTTCTTCCACCTGGTGAGTTTTTGAGCGAACGGGACAGCTTCTCGCTCAACTACCCTTTCCTTGCACTCGTGCGCGGAGGCGCTTGGCGAGCCGGTCTAGGGCGTTCGATCGGTCCATTGGGTCAAAGTGGGCGTTGATGACCACGAAACTGGCGGTGTGCTTCTCCGCCCTGATCAAGGCGTCTTCGAGTTCGTCTTCGGTATGGGCCTCAAGCCCGAGACCCTGCCGAAGCACCTCGGGCCAGCGATGGTAGGCCCATTCGTGGATGTCATTGTAAGGGCCATCCTGGATGAACCGCTCCGTGGTGTAGCCCTTGTTATTGAGAACGAAGACGATAGGGTTCAGGCCGTACCTGACGATCGTGGACAGTTCCTGGCCGGTCATCTGAAATGCGCCGTCGCCGACAAAGACAATCGGCCGCAAGTGGGGTCGCCGGATCTGCGCTCCAAGAGCCGCGGGCACGGCGAAGCCCATGGACGTGTAGTAGGCGGGGCTGACAAACTCGGTTCGGCGATGAATGGTGAGGTCCGCCGCGCCGAACAGGCTGTCCCCCGGATCGGCGATGACCACAGAGTCATCCTTGAGGAAGTCGTTCATCCGGGCAAAGAATCGCCGGACTGTAATCTTCCGTCCGCGCTGAAGTTTCACGGGTTTCGGTTTCGAGCGCGGCGCGAACCGCAGTTTCCGGCGCGGTCCAAGCTTACTCTTGAGCAGTCCTTCGATGAAATCGCGCAAGACAATGCCGTCGAAGTGGTGCCGCTGGATGGTGACTTGCTCAGCGGTGGCGTTGATCGTGCGCGACACGTCTATGTTCGATGTGAAACCGCCGAGGTCGATGTCGGTCATGAAAGCGCCGAGGAATAAGACGCAATCGGCCCGCTCAACGGCGAGGCGGACGTCCTCGCGGCCCATAGCCCCCTCGTATATTCCAAGGTATTGGGGATGCAGTTCGCCGATCACGGACTTCCCGAGTAGAGTCGCCGCAACGGGAAATCCGCTCCTTTCGACAAGACGGACCAGAAGCGATTGCAGCCCATACCGATGGATCTCGACGCCCGCGAGGATCACGGGCCTCTTCGCGTTGCGCAGCATGGACGCCGACTCCCGCAGCGCCTCCTTAAGAACATCGGGCGGGCTCTTCGGCGCGTCTTGCGGTTCCAGCCGGATTGAGCCGCAAAGACGATGGACCATATCGCGGGGCACCTCGATGTATACAGGCCGCTTCTGTCTCTTGCAGGCCGCGATGGCCGCGTCGATCTGCCGTGGCGCCGTCAACGGGTCCTCGAGGGCTTCCGCAGCGACGGTGACCTTTTCGAAGATAAGCCGTTGCGTGTTGAAATCCCGAATGCGGTGGTGAAGAAGCGGGGAAAACGCCCGTTCACCCAGTCCAGGCGCGCCGCTGATGAGGATGAGCGGCGATTTCTCGGCGTACGCGCCCGCCACCGCGTTCAGCGCGTTGAGTCCGCCCACGCAGTAGGTCACGCAGACGCAGCCCAAGCCGTTGATGCGGGCATAGGCGTCGGCGGCATACCCGGCGCCGATCTCCGTGCATGTCCCGACAAGCTCGATCGAGCTCTTCGCGAACAGGTCGTAAAGGCCCAGAACATAGTCTCCTGGAATTCCGAACACGTGTTTTACTC
>Ga0315274_10009813_pt1 | contig 13808 bp, 14 predicted proteins | sample YL17G02_20_MG_FD_203700 | JGI IMG/M metagenome (GOLD analysis project Ga0315274, IMG submission 203700) | Sediment microbial communities from Yellowstone Lake, YNP, Wyoming, USA - YL17G02_20 | ecosystem: Environmental > Aquatic > Freshwater > Lake > Sediment | place: USA: Wyoming | collected...
AGCCTTCTTGCTACGCCCGTCAGACCTTTCACCCCCACCCTTTTCCCTCCCCCCTCAAGGGGGAGGGTTTTCCTTGTCTTTCCGTATATTCCAGAGCGGTTTTTCATAGAACTTTTGACAATATCGATTCAAATAAGAAGAATAGTCATGGAAGAGTCAGGTATCCAGTGTGGTGTGAAAGTAAAGATCCTCAACCTTGATAGACTTTCTGATCAGTCCCTGTTCCAGGGATCCCTGAATTGCCCTCTCAACCGTTTTCCGCATAGCCCGAAGGCCCAATGGGTAAGGGTCTTCCCCAAATACCGCTGCCTGTTCCTTCCAGTCGTTCCCCTCAAAGTATAGATAGGCTGACTGAGTCCGTCTGGCCCGCTCGTAGGCCACCTCTTTTGATCGTTCGAAGGCTTTGTAGAGTTCCATCGCTACCCAGGGGTGCTCCCGCAGGACACTGTTCTTAACGATGACATGATGGTTCGCATGGTAACACCCGGTCCTACGGAAGAATTCGGAGATGACCGCTTTCCCCTGGTCATCGACCAGCCTCCGAATCCTTGGATTGTCGGTCATGGGGGTGCCACCATAGCGGTCGATCACAGTGGGATCGCCTGCGGTGATGCCCATCGACATGTTTGGCGGGAATGTGGCGTCCAACTCTCCCCGGTCAAGCATAACGTCCGGAGTCTGTTCAGCGGTGAGCCAATGGAGAGCAACACCGTTCGTCACCTCATGTCCTTTCAGGTGAAGGCCCACTGTCCCTCCGTGACTTAGCTCTTTGGTGCGCCAGTTGTACCAAATGTTGTCCCAGGCCTCAATGCCGTACAACTCCTTCAGCGTTACTCTGAACCACAAGGCAGCAGTCATGGCGTAGTCATGGACACCAATCCGCTTTCCTTTGAGGTCTCCAAAGTCCTTTATACCAGAGGAAGTGTTGACATAGAGATTAGCCCAGAAATGGCCCCTGCTCATAAATACTGGAATAGGGGTCCAGTCCCACCTGCCTCTGCCGAAGGTCTCGTTCCTTTCTTTGGTGAGGAGAGTTTCCGAGATGGACATTTCGGAAACATCGCATTCCAGACCGTTTGTTAGACCCTGGTAAAAGAGCATACCATCCCAAAACGTAATCGTCACGATCTCCAGATCAATGTTCTCTGGCTTGACTGTACCATCCTTGAGGGGGTCTATCCGAGGATTGTCGAAGAAGGACATCGTGAGCTTAAGTGCCATTCTTACTCCTTCCATGTTTGTTTTGTTTTTTTATTCCTGATTGCGATGACCAGGATACCTCTAACATTTTTGTATGCGCTTTGCTATTCTGGCAAAGAAAGAACCCTTCAACTCAGGGGTTAGAAAATTTCACTTTATTTCATAATAAATCGAATCTTGAAACTCACGTGTCTGGATCTTTCCTTCTTGAACCAGAGGGTTGATGTGTTTGTCCAACTCACTCTGGGAGATTCCCATCCCCTTTGAAAGGTCGGATAGGGAAAGGGGCCTTCGCCTCAGAATCTTTAAGATCTCTTCTTTTATATCTCTTTCCATGGCATAGGATGGATGGCGATCAAATTCCGAGATGATAGAAGCCTTTTTGCCAAAAAAGGTTTGGATCTGCTCCATCTCCTTTTGACTTAAAGGGGTTGCCCACTTTTCAGAGGGTGGTCGAACAACTGTATTTAAATGGATAAGATTGGGCTTAATTCGTTTAACAACTTCCTTCATTTTTTGAAGCTCTTCTGACGTATCATTCACTCCCTTACAGAATAGTATCTCCAGCCAGATCTGCCCCTTATATATTTTTCGAAATTCGACCATCCCTTCGATGACCCTTTCGATAGAAAGCTTCTTGTGAGATCGATTGATCTTCATAAAGACTTCGGGGGAAACAGCATCCAAGGAAGGGAGAAGAACATCCGCTTGAAGAAGATCCTCTCTCACCTCTTGCTCATATAGGAGAGAACCATTGGTAATAACAGCCACTGGAATAGTAGTGATCTCTTTCATGCCCTGAATAATGGAATGGATTTTAGAATGAAGGGTTGGTTCCCCTGAACCGCTCAGGGAAAGATAATCGATGGATGAGCTTCCTTCCAGAAGAAAGGTTTTCACCTCTTCGAGCACTTCTTTCACGGGAACGTATTCTCTCCGTAAAAGAGTCTTCTTTGTCGTCTTTCCGATCTGACAGTAGATACAATCATAGGTACAGATTTTATGGGGGACGAGATCAATTCCAAGCGACCTTCCTAATCTTCGAGAAGGGACGGGACCGTACAGATAACGAAATTTCCTGGTCATAGGGTCGCTCGTAATCAACCTATCTGTTGTCAATCCGGGAATTGAGAAAGTGGGGATTTGGGGAGGTAGGGAATTGGGGAGAAAATCCAAAAACCTCAACTCCCGATCTCCCTATCTCCTCATCTCCCCAATCTTCTTTTTCAATTCCGCCTTTCGCATTGTCAGGCTCATGCTCCAAATTTCTTTAATTTGAGTCCGTTGGCTAACATCAATTGGATGAGATCCACCGCTGGAAATCTCCCTAATTCTCCTCTCTGACAATGCTTTTCTGTGAAGCGCCGGGTGCCGTCCGGCCGTATGTATTTGGAATAAAAGAGGATAGGGTTGGGATGCCAACTGTGAGATTTCAAAAGGGAGGGAGTGGCATGGTCTCCGGTGATCACCAATACATCAGGTTTCGACTTAAGGAGCGAAGGGACGATTCGATCAATCTCTTCAAGGGCTTTTACCTTCGCTTTAAAATTTCCATCTTCTCCAGCCATATCTGGTTTTTTGAAATGAAGATAGAAAAAGTCGTATTGATTAAAATATTTTTTCAGAGTGGCCACTTCATCCGGAATGGTCTCCCCAGTTTCTAAAACCTCCATTCCTACCATTCTCGCAAGTCCCCGATACATTGGATAGGTAGCAATGGCAGCGGGCCGGAGCTTGAATCGATCGGCCATCGTTGGGATGTCCGGAATTTTTGAAAATCCCCTGAGAAGGATCGTATTGGCAGGATGTAATGGCTTGAGGACCTCGGTTGATCTCTTGATATAACCGTTCACGATCTCAGCCGTCCTTTGCGCCCCTTGAGAAAGACCTTCTGTTCCTTTTGCCTTCAGTCCATCCTTCTGTGGATCAGTATCCGTGAGGTCATCCTTCAACCCCTCTCCTTGAAATAGGATGACGAATCGATGTTCTTTCCCAGGATGAATAGAGATGCGGACCCCTTCAAACTCTTTGATTTCCTTTTGGAGGAATTTACAGATCTCTTGGTTCTTTTCGGTCGAAATTCTGCCAGCTCTCCGATCAATAATGATTCCTGCCTCGTCGATTGTTGCAAAATTACCTCTGGCTGCCAAATCATCCTTGGCCAGTTTTAACCCGATCCCTAATGCCTCCATCACCCCTCTTCCAATCTCATATCGAAATGGATCATACCCAAAGAGAGCCAAATGGGAAGGCCCGCTTCCAGGTGTGATGCCAAAAGAGATAGGATCAATTAATCCGCAGACCGATTTTGAGGCCAGCCGGTCAAGGTTTGGAATCTTTGCTGCCTCCAATTCTGTCTTCCCCCGGACTGGCAATCCACCCAGTCCATCGATAACGACCATCACCAACCTTGATTCTGTTTGAATGGTAAGGGAATGAAGAATCTTTTCTGGGATCATTTGCTCTTTTTAACCTCCTTTGTGAAAAGACGAAAAATGTCATACCGAACCCCGAAAGTGTCATTCTGAACTTGGTTCAGAATCTCTTCGGGGCAGGCTTGTTTCAGCATCTAATCCAATAGACCCTGAAACGGGTGACACAGAATGGATTTTTTAGAGATCTCAATTGGGGAACTTTGGCATCCATTTGACATTTGGATTTATTCTTTTCCAAGATACCTATCATAAAAAACAAACTCCGAAATTTCTTTTCTCTTGGGAGAGCTTCCTCCAATAGAGGGGTATCCGAGAGGAGTCATGGCCACCACTTCAACATTCTGAGGAACGCTCAATATCTCTGCTGCTTTTCGATGGTCGAACAATCCGATGATGACCGTACCCAGGCCCAGGGCATAAGCAGCCAAACAGAGGTTCTGCATGGCAAGGCCAGTATCGAACATCAACCAATCCCCTTTGACTGTTCTCGGTTGCCCTTTGGAGTAACCGGAAATCCCCTTCTTCCCACAGAGGATAAGAATCAAGGGAGCTTCAGTCATTGATAAGAGGGCTGGATTCGTTTCTCGAAGAGCTGTTGACAGTTCAGATTTAACTTTTGAATCCTTGACCACAATGACTTCCCAGCATTGGGTGTTGGCCCATGAAGGAGCCCATCTTACCGCTTCCATCAAAGTATGAAGTGCCTCTTGGGGAACAGGATCGGGCTTATATTTCCGAATACTTCGCCGTCCTTTGATCGCATCCATCAGATCCATTTTTCATTTCTCCTCTTTTTAATAATTATCCCATAATCATTCCTTTGTAAAGTAGAATCCAAATGCACATGTAATTATTTTGCAATTGACAGAGGGTAAATAAATTGGTATGGAGAAGAATGAATGACAAAGATTGAGTATTTTGACCAGAAAGTAGAAACGGCGAGCCAGGATGAGCTTGCAATGCTTCAGTTTCAGAAGTTGGAGGCATTGCTGAAAAAGGTCTCTGCCTCCAATTCATTTTACCAGAATAAGTTTCGCTCTCTCGGAATCACTCCTGCAAAAATTCGATCCATGGATGATCTCAAAAAGTTACCCCTCACGGTGAAACGAGAATTTGAAGAGGATCAGGAAAAACATCCTCCGTTTGGAACGAATCTGACCGAGCCATTAGAGAATTACGCCCAATACCGCCAGACTTCTGGAACAACGGGGAAACCCCTTAAATTCCTTGATACGCGGGAGAGTTGGGATTGGCGGGGAAAGGTTGCCTGTTATATCTTAAAAGGAGTAGGAGTTAAGAGAGGTGACCGAATTCTTTTCCCTTTCAATTTTGGTCCTTATACGGCCTTCTGGATAACGTATGAAGGGGCCTACCAATTGGGAAACCTCATCATACCGACTGGAGGATGGACCTCCTTACAGCGGTTACAATGTATTTTTGAAAATCAGGCGACTGTCATCCCAACAACCCCGAGCTATGCCCTGATATTAGCAGATACAGCATACGAAAACCAGATCGATCTTGCCAGTTCCAGTGTTCGGATCCTGATGCTTACGGGGGAGCCAGGGGCACTGGTTCCTGGGATCAGGGAAAAACTTCAAAGGCTCTGGAATGCCCAATGTTTCGACTACATCGGCATGACGGAGGTGGGGACCTGGGGGTTTCAGTGTACAGAAGAACCGAATGGTGTTCATATCATAGAGAGCGAGTTCATTGCTGAGGTGATTGATCCTGACACTGGAATCCATGTTCATGAAGGAGAAGTAGGGGAGCTTGTTGTTACCAATTTGGGGAGAGCATGCATGCCTTCTATCCGTTATCGAACTGGAGACCTGGTGAAGGTTAAGAAAGGTTCTTGTCCATGCGGGAGAACTTTTCGGGTTCTTGAAGCTGGCGTTATAGGGCGAAAGGATGAGATGGTGATCGTTCGGGGCGTTAATGTTTTTCCTAATGTACTGAAGAATATTGTGGAAAGTTATGTTCAAGCCGGAGATGAATATCAGATTGAAGCCTTCAAAGAAAAAGGGATTGATGAAATAGCCATCAAAGTCGAGATAAAAGATGAAGATAAGCGAGAAGAGATTAAAAGAAGCGTTCAGGACGAAATAAAAAGGAAACTCAACCTTCGCATTGAAGTCAAGGTTGTCCCCAAAGGGACTCTTCCCAAGTCCGACTTTAAAGCAAAGCGATTTGTGGATAGGAGGAAGGCAACTTCTAATACGCTTATCTAAATCATGAGGCAGGGATTTTTAATTTCGGAAACCTACATTTTTCACTGTTCCTCAATCATTTGTCATAGGTGTGATGTAGACCATGGTCCTTTTCGGTACCCATGGCATGGGCCATTTCATCCGTCATCATGGCACCATGACGGTACTGGAAAGGCCACATACTCTTAAGGTCAAAAACGCCCACACGATCACCATCGCGCAAGATATGGACCAAGTCGGGTTGGAGACCGGGCATAGCACTCAACTGCCCATTGATGAAAGTGATACCCCTTTCTTCGGTTGGCACTCCAAGGCGTGTCAACAGATCAGCCATAGTGCTCCCTTCGGGAAGGCGTATCTGTAAGTTGGCAAAACTCTCCTCCTCTGCCTTGCCACCGTAGTGTGCCAAAGTCCCGTACAGCCAAACATCCACAACAATATCTGTCATTTATCCTCCTGCGACCAGCGGGAAAATACCCACATCATCGCCGGGCTCCAGAAGCCAATCTGTTGGACGAGCACGGCCATTCACAAAAAATAACTTGACTTCTTCACGAGGCAATTTCAACTGATTCACCAAATCAGCCACAGTGGCATCTTCGGGTAGCTCCATTTCAAAAGGAGCTCCCGGTGCTGCATTACAAAAATAACGACACAAGGCTGCAAAAAGTTTGACTCGAATTTTCATCCTGCCCTCATGGGCATCGCACGATATCTTGAGCCCACAGCCGTTCATCGAGCCAGTATTGGGTGGTAGAAGAGATATGCCGTCTCTGGAGGAATGCATCGGGAAGGATCAACCGACCCTGTTCGTCGGTTTTCACCTTGGACATGGTATATATATAACTGGTGGCAGGGTAAAAATCACCCTGCCACCATAAAATAGGCTTTACAACTTCCCGAAAACAGAATCCAGTTCACTATCAGGCACATCAAAAACCTGATTGTGAGGTGGAAGGGGCTCGTACTTCATGAACTCGGGGATGCGGTCATGCTCCTTAGAAAGCCCAGCCGCTTCATTGAAGGACCGCTCCTTACGTAGTATTTCTGCCCCGATCTTGGCTGCATCCTCTGATTTCCAGTTTGTACCCAGTACGCCATTGCATTCTTCCATCATTCCCTCAAAGCCGCTTGCAATGTCCAAAATAGCAAAGGCGATGAACAGACAGTGACCGGTTGAATCAATAAATGCAGTCGTTGCCTGGAAAGCCCTACTGAGGTCAGCTTTCCCTTGAGGACTAAGAGGGTCTGCCTTGCCACCGACGCTCAAAATTTCTGGAGCAATGGTATAGCCAGCGGTGTGGTCTGCCCCCATTGTGGTGGTAGCGTAAGTAATACCAATCCCCTTCACCGCCCGTGGTTCATAGGCAGGCATGCTCTGTCCTTTGACAGTAGGAATGCGCGTGAGGCCATAGGCTTTACCAGCGAACTCCGTACCGCCACCCAGGATGCGGCCCAGAGCCGTCCCTTTGCCCATCTCCTGGACAAGCCCAATGGCTTTCTTGCCGTCACCAAAGGGGATCACACCAGCCTCCATTGCCACAGCCAGGGTAGTGCCGGTCTCGATGGTGTCCAGACCATAGGCGTTGCATAGACGGATCATTTCAGCTATATCGTCCAAGCTATCGATGCCACAGTTGGCGCCTAAGGCCCAGTCAGATTCGTACTCTACACAGGAGGTGTGCTCTGTACGGTCAGATTTGTACCAAGTATTAGAACATTGGATGATACAACCAGGACTGCAGGCATGATTGTAAACTTCCTTTCCCAGACGCGCCTTATTCCCTTCAAAGATGGCCTCGCCAGCGGTCTTGGCTGCACCCTCAAAGCGGCCATTAGAGAAGTTACGTGTGGGCAGGCCGCCAGCCTCATTCATAATATTGATCAGGACAGCCGTGCCATAGGTGTTCAGGCCACCTTTGGGCTTGGTAACAGCATGCGTGCGCAATGCCTCAACCAGTTTCTTGGTACCCTGCTCAAACAGGGCCTTATCCGCGATGGCGACTCCAGGTCCGCCTTTACTATCCACCACAATGAACTTCAGTCCCTTGCTAGCCAAAACTGTACCTAAACCACCACGGCCCGAGTACCGGCTGGGACGATTGGCAAGGTCGTTGAACACTATGCCGGAGTTAGCATAGCCATATTCCCCTGCCACACCACAGCCAGCAATGGAAGTTTTTCCGCCGAAACGCTTAAATACTTCTGGAAAGATCTCGTACAGATCTTTACCCTTGTACTCATCGGCAGACATAAATTCCACTTTGGGCTTACCGGCCGTTGCATCCCAGGTCAGATGAGCCATCCAATATTTGCCCTTCTCTTTAGGTTGACCTTCCACTACCAGAGCTTTGATTTCCATGGATGCAAGGTATTGGGGCCAGGGTGAGCCGGCGTTGGATTCCTTGATACCGCCCGTGAGGGGAGATTTTGCACCCACCGAGATACGGGCCGATGTGGGAGCCGTTGTGCCTGTCACAATGCCAGGAGCAAAGACAAGTTTATTGTTAGGACCGAGAGGATGACACAATGGTGGAACCTCATCTCGGACCATGGTGGACGTCAGGCCGCGGCCACCTAAGTTCTTATAAGCTGCCGGAACTGCCTCCAAACGATACGTACGGTCAGTCATGTTCACTCTTAAGATCCACATAATTCTATTCCTCCTTTCCTTGGAAATGGTTATTGGGTTATATGATCCAATACATGAAAAAATAAATTTTAAAAAATAAGAACCCCGATTTCTCTCAATTATAACGGAAAGAATTTTTTTATCAAGAAAATTTAAATACCAAAGACATAAAAAATGGAAAAGGAAACCATAGAATTACAACTTTGAACATTACCCAGAATTATCTTAAACAATAATCAATCTATTTTCTTGACACTTCTTACATTTTTTAGCAAAATTTAGATGTTTGAGGTGAAATCTATGAAAGAACTTCTCAAGCTATTCCGTTGGCAGGACGCTTTAGACATCATCATTCTAACTTTTGTTTTCTATCGTCTCTACCTTTGGTTGAGGAGAAAAAGAGCCCTTCGAATGATCCTTGCCATCTTAGCCCTACCCTTTTTCTATCTCCTGGCCCAATGGATCGATTTACCCCTTTCGGTATGGGGTCTTCAGAACCTCTGGGCTGTCATTCTCCTTGTACTTGTAGTGATTTTCCAACAAGAGATTAGGGAAGTTCTTGGAAGCATCAGCCTCCCCTCCTTCTTCTTTGGAAGACCAGAGGCACTCTCTTCAGAAGTAATCGATAAGATCACAGGAGCTGCCTTTCGAATGGCAAACAGTAAAATAGGCGGTTTGATCGTATTGCAACAGGAAAATGATCTCGATGAATTCATTCATGGACAGACGCTTTTGGATGCAGAATTGAATGAGGATATGTTGGTTAGTATTTTTAATCCCCAGTCTCCCTTACATGACGGTGCTGTTATTCTTCAGGGAAATCGAATTCGATATGCGACCGCCCTCCTCCCGGTCTCCCGATCCTTATCCATACCCAAAGAATGGGGAACCAGGCATCGGGCTGGGTTGGGGATCACAGAACTTTCAGACGCGGAATGCATTATCATCTCAGAAGAGAGAAGGGAAGTTCTACTGGCTTCCAGAGGGAATATTGAGAAGAAGGGGGGGAAAGAAGATTTAAGAGAGAGTCTCTCAATCTTTTCCTCTACTTCAGAGGAGAGGAAAAAAGGAAAGAAGATGATGAAAAAAGTCTTCGATCATCTACCGATAAAAGTATTCCTCCTGCTGCTTGTTTGTATCCTCTGGATCTTTCTAATCGGCATCCGTCAAGGAGAGATGATGTTCAACATCCCGATCGAATATTATTCTATTCCTAAAAATTTAGAAATTTCAGGGGAGCCGCCCAGGGAGATCAATGTGCGGCTCAAAGGTTCGCAAAGGCTCCTCTCTTCTCTCAAACCTGACCAAGTGCGATTGCAAATTGATCTCTCCAATTGCCGTTTCGGATCAAATCAGGTCCGTTTTTCAGAAGAGAATATCAATGTCCCTTCTGGAATTACAGTCACTCACTACTATCCTCAAAATATTAGGCTTCAACTCTCCCAAATTCCCAAGCCCGACAAGAAGCGATAATCTCTTTTTTGTAAAATGTGGTTCAGCCATTAGACCATAGACCTCAGACCCACCTACCGCAGGCAGGCATTAGATTAAAGGAAAGAAAATGTGAAAGTCTTGGGTTCGGTGTCTGAAATCCGATGTCTGATATCTGAAGTCCAGTGTCTGAATTGCAAAGAGAAGGATCATTGACACCCTTCTTTTATTTCTGGTAAGATTTCGTTGAATGAAAAAATTGAATGCGATCACTGATGTACCAGGGATTAAGGTTGGGCATGCAAGCGACTTCAAGGCTTTAACCGGGTGTACGGTTATCCTATGTGAAGAGGGGGCAATCGGAGGGGTCGATATCCGCGGGACTGCAACCGGGACGAGGCAGACCGATGCTCTTACTCCCCTCCATCTGGTCGATAAGATTCACGCCATTCTCTTAGCGGGTGGAAGCGCTTTTGGTCTGGATTCAGCAGGAGGGGTGATGGCTTATCTGGAGGAAAGGGGAAAGGGGTTCGATGTGATTAAGACGAAGATTCCTATCGTTCCTGCAGCTATCATTTTCGATTTTGGCATTGGCAATTTCCGTGTGAGACCAGATACCCAGATGGGATACCGTGCTTGCCTCAACGCATCAAAAAAAGTGGAAGAAGGAAGTGTGGGAGTAGGAACAGGAGCCACCGTAGGAAAACTTTTTGGCATCGATCGAGCGATGAAGGGTGGCGTGGGGACGTCAAGCGCTCAAGGACCAAACGGGCTCATCGTCGGAGCCCTCGTTGTTGTCAATTCCTTTGGGGATATCGTCGATCCTATGTCTAATCAAATTTTAGCAGGTGCGAGAAAATCGAAAGGAAGCTTCCAACTGGCAAATTCATCGAAATGGATGAAACAAGGGGTAACTCGAAAAGAGTTTGGAGCGATCACTCCTTCTGAATCCGCTGCTTTCAATACGACCCTCGGAGTGATTGCCACGAATGCCAGTCTATCTAAAAAAGAGGTCCATCAGGTTGCCCAGATCGCCCATTTAGGTTTAGCCAAGGTCATCTCCCCTCTCCATACCACATTTGATGGAGATCTTCTCTTTGCCATCTCCTATGGAAAAAAGAAAGCCAATGTGAATACCATCGGTCTCCTCGGAGAGGCGGCTTTAATGGAAGCTGTTAAAAGAGCTATTATGAAAGCCGACGGATTTGGGGTTATTCCAGCCTATAAAGATATCGTGGTTTAAGTGGGTTCCCTAAATCTCAACCTATGATTTTATGGACGTTCTTCCTCCCACCCTCTCCACAACCCTTTCCTCTTCTCCCTCGCCTCTCTCTCATATCTCCTGAACTCACCCACATATTTAAATGGAAACTTTGTATAAGCAAATCCATACCCCTGTTTGATGATTTCTGCATTCAAGAAAGTCCCATCCGAAAGATAGACATAAGCCAGGAGTCGGCCATATCTGTCCCTCTTTTGCCTCTCAAACTCAAAGCGGGCCTTCTTCCCATCAATCATCTGTTTGGTGAAAAGATACGCTTCTCTTCCAAAGTATTGGACAGGTTTTTGAGGATGTTTCGTTTCGGGAGTATCTACACCGATCAACCGGACTCGTTCCCCATTGATGAGGAGAAGAGTGTCTCCATCAATGGCGCGTCTTACCCTATAAATCTCAGCATAGGAAGTGGAAAAAAGAAAAAAAAGGATTAAAGCTGGAATAACAAAAATGAAAAACTTGCAATTGATAGAGTACTTTATTGAGGGTCCAGCCTTATAAATATCGATTTTCTTTTGCATACCTGATACACGAAGCAAATCCCTTGCCAAAGTTTAAAAATCTTATGAAGTTCACAACATGTCGAAAATCAAAGATTATTTAAATTGATATGACACTCTCGATAGGATGGAATTGCCCACATTTTTACCAGTAACCTACTTTATTGAACATGCTCCAGAGTGCAGATGAAGACAAGCGTATGATAAAAGGATAGAGATGTGGAAAAAGTTGAATAGCGGGCGTAGTCCTTCGAAGCATTAGCAATGAAGGGGAAAAATTATCTTTGGCAGCATTCCTGGAGGAATTGAGGGCTAAGATTTAAGGAGTTTCAAGAACCAAATTATCAAAAATATGGGAAAGGTGCCCCCTGATTCTCCTGATTTTTTTGCTTATGCTTCTTCTTTAGGAATGAGGGGGTCAAGTAGGGTAATCAGAGGTGGCAAATCGCTTTGGACTGTGTCCCAGACAATACCCAAGTCGACGTCTTCATATTCGTGGATCATTATATTACGCATACTAACCATTTTCTTCCATGGCAGGTTTGGGAATTTCGTAGTCGTGGCTGCAGAAACCCTCCCTGCTGCTTCGCCAATAATCTCCAATCGACGGATAACAGCATCTTGGCATTGAGTATCTTTCAAAAACTCTTCCCTTCTTTTGCCTTCCAGATAATTTAAGGCCAATTTAGCCGCTTTAAAAATATCCAATAAATAGACATTATCGCGAGACATGAATGACCTTGGCTGAAGATAATATTTCTTTTCGGCGTAAATAATTTTGGCTTGATTCAATACCACGGCGGCTCACGAGATCAACGCCACGTCCGAAAATATCTTTCAATTCCTCCTGCATGTCAACCATATCAAAGAGAGTCCAATGGGCGTCTCCGTCAAACGTGACCAATACATCAATGTCGCTTTCCAGATTAAAGTCATCCCTGAGTGCAGAACCGAAAAGAGCAAGTTCAGTAATCTTCCAGCGCTTGCAATAGTCGGCAATTTTGTCTGCCGGAATTTCAAAAACCTTTTTACCCATGGAATCAACGCCTTCCTATTTTTATTTTATATATACGCCAAGAAGATATAAACTGCAAATAAATAATTTCTCAGTTCTTACGTTTATAAATTATGGTCGCCCATTTTCTATTCAGAGCTGTTGCTCCACCTGTGATGGCGGGAAGAAAATTATCTTCAGCAGAATTCCTGGAAGGATTGAGGGTGAAGATTTAAGATGTCTTAAGGACAACATTATTAAAAAATATGGGAAATGTCCCTCCTGCTATTTTATGCAACCCATGTCAATACTTTATTACGATTGCCTGACCCTGCCCTTTCTGCCCTGTCAAGTTTCAAGGCCAGGCACCATTTACTTTTTTTAATCTGATATAAATCCAATCCAATACTTTATTACGATTGCCTGACCCCATTGCAATTCATGTTTCTTACGACTTTTTTTAGTATAATGTTTTAGGGCGGACGTTGATACAATTTCTACATCAGTGTAGATGCCAGTTGGTGCCTTAATGCACTCAGCAGATTTCAACCATTGCTTCATGTTTGACTTGGCCATATTTTCTTCGACTATGGCCCACCCTCTAAGATAAAGCCAATCATTATATTCCTTAACCGACTGGATGATGGATATTTCTTGACTAAATAGTCTTGCTGATTCTGCAAATACTTTTACGTTTACCTGATCTGGCTTTCTGACCTCGCGGCCATTGGTCGTGAAATGACTGAAGAATGTATGAGTAACGTAATATGCATATCCACCGCATATCATTCTAAGGTCGAAAAAGTATGCTGACTGCAAATCTGGCAACATCTTTCATGCTCTCCATTAAATCTAACAATTAAGCTAAGGGGCGCGGCGGTCTTTTGCCGCGTCCCTCTTGAGCGACTTGATACTATTTAAGGCCTCCCCCTAAAGATGGTAATGTAGGTTTACGACAAAACTATATCACATCAAAAGGAGGAAGGCATATGAAATTCTACACCAAACAGCACAAGTTTTATTGTGGAATCGATCTGCATACCAAAAATATGTTTGTCTGCATCCTCGATGCCGGAGGCAATGTCCGGATTCACCAAAACATCCACACAGATCAGGAAGCTTTTCTCCGT
>Ga0315274_10009814_pt1 | contig 13808 bp, 8 predicted proteins | sample YL17G02_20_MG_FD_203700 | JGI IMG/M metagenome (GOLD analysis project Ga0315274, IMG submission 203700) | Sediment microbial communities from Yellowstone Lake, YNP, Wyoming, USA - YL17G02_20 | ecosystem: Environmental > Aquatic > Freshwater > Lake > Sediment | place: USA: Wyoming | collected...
AGCACATCCTCACCTGCAATTCCAGCATTGTTGACAACAATGTTAAGTTTGCCAAACTCTGCGACAGCTCTATCCATAAGATTCTTGACTTGATCTTCTTGAGACACATCGGTTTTCACATATATACCTCGAGTTTCTTTGGCGACATCACTTGCATCCTTAATATCAGCCACCACTACTTTCGCTCCCGCCTGGGAGAATCTCACGGCAGTTGCTTTACCAAACCCTGAAGCCCCACCAGTAATTACTGCTACTTTCCCTAGCAATGAAAACATTTATCACCTCGAAAGTTTTTCTTTAAGATTCTGTCCTGTATTTTTCTGTATAAGGGTAAAACGAGCCAAGGGCAACTCCGATTCTTCAGGTTGTCCATAGCCTCGGCGCCGGATAGTGCCACCACCTCTTTCGGCTGCCTGCTTTTCCTCTCATCACCCGGTAAGTTTTTTCATGTCCCGGTCATGAAACCGCGACGCCAGGTAAAAAAGGAACGCCCCCACGAACCCCACCGGAGGGACGAACATTAAGGCCGCCGTGAGGTCCGGATTTCCCGGCGTGCCGAAAAAGTCCGACAGCCAGCCCACCACCACCGGGGCATAGGCTGCGAGCGTCCCGTAAGTAATGAGCACAAGGATCCCCATGCTGATGCTGCGCATCCCTTCCGGCACGAGGTCCTGGCTGACCGAATAGGCCGGCGCTGTGTAGGCGAACATGAGGATCCCCACCAGGACAAAGACGACGTACGATATGGACTGTATGCCCGCGATGTCGATGAGGAATCCGGCATAGAGAAAAATCCCGCACAAGAGCGCGATGATGGCTGCCGTGAGCGGCCTGGCATTGCCCCTCTTTTTCCGCCACCTGTCCGCTAAAATCCCGCCCACAACAGGCCCTATGACGGCGAAGATGATGATGCCTCCCATCATGAGAGATGCACGCGCGACATCCACGCCCCGGCTGCGCATAAAATACGTGGGAAGCCAGTGGCCCACTGCGCCGCCGATGAAGCTCATGGCGCCAACGCCAAAGTAGGTAAAAAGCAGGGTGGGGGTTTTCAGCACGGTCATGAGTCCCTGCCATACCGAGAGCTTTCTTCCCTCACCCCCGTACCTGATGCTGACCGTGGGATAGTCTTTGGTGAAAAGCACCAGGATGCCGAGAAGGACCCCGGGGATGGCAAAGAGATAAAATGGTCCCCGCCAGCCGAAGCCGAATATGTCCGCCTTCGCCACAACCCCGGCGATCACGATGCCCAGGATCGAGCCCAGCGGCTGGCCCAGATTGAAGACGCCAAGCACTTTGGCCCTCACAGACTCCCTGAAGGAGCCCGAGACATAGGCGATGCCGCCGGGCGTAAACCCCGCCTCGCCGACGCCGACGCCGCCGCGGGCGTTGAATAGATGCATGAATGTCGTTCCCATGCCGGTGAGAAAGGTTGCGGCGCTCCACAGCAGCGCCATGATGGAAATCAGCTTCTTCCTGCTCCATCGGTCGCAGAGTATGGACGCAGGCAGCGTGAGGACGGCCACGATGATAAAGTAGATGGTGCCCAGCCAGCCGCACTGGGTATCGGTGAGCTTGAGATCGGCCTTGATCAGGGGAAGCGTGGCCGAGAGCACCATGCGGTCCATGTAGTTGATGATGTACAGGAGCGTGACGACGACGAGCGTAAAGACGGCGGCTGCTTTTGTGACAGGGGGCATGCTTCCATTTTTATCTTCAGGGGACATAGAGACCTCTTGCAATATTCATTTTTTCTTAAAGGGCGATGGTCAGCTCTGCGAGCGTGTCCGGCGCGTCCGTAAGGCGCATATATCCCGCATCGGTGATGAGCACCGTGTCGGAATGGCGGTAGCCTCCTTCGCCGGGTATATAGATTCCCGGCTCGATGCTGATGAGCATGCCCGGTTCGAGCTTGCGCCGGTCGCCGAGCGCCACATAGGGGGCCTCGTGCCCGGTAATGCCCAGGCCGTGCCCGGTGCGATGCAGAATGCCTTTTTCATACCCTGCGTCGATGATGACCTGCCTGACCTTGCGGTCTATCTCCTCCAGCACGGCGCCCGGCTTCACCAGTTCGTAGGCGAGCGCACGCGCCTGCATCATCACCTCGAACGGCCTTTGGGCATGGGCCGGTACGGAGCCCAGGAAGAATGTGCGCTCCACCTCCACCCCGTAACCGTTCACCTGGGCCGAGACGATCGACACATGCGGTCCCCCCGCCTCCATGGTCGTGAAGGGCGTCGGCACTATGTGCGGATCGTGCGATATGGACGGCGGCCACACCGCACCGACGAACCTGGAAACGATGAGATTGGCCTCCGGAATATCAGAGAGCGCCTTTCCCATCATGAGGCGCACAAGCTCGCCGTAGATGAGCACCTCCATGCCGCCCGGTCGTGTGATCTCCAGGAGCTTCCGGTGGCCCTCGTTGATTATGGAGCAGGCGTGCACGGTGCGCCCGATCTCGTATGCGGTCTTCACGAGCCGGACATCGTCTATGATATCCACGTCCATGCGATCTCCCGGCGTTTCTTTGGCAATAGCTACCGGAAGCGCGGATTCAAAGCCGACCTTCGCATCCTTCCTGATGAGGGGTCTGTATACATCGAACCAGTTCTGTCCCTGCGGTGCGGGGAACTCGTAATACGTGACATATTCCAGATCGCACCGCGCCCGCGTTTTCACATGGGATGACTCCAGCAAGGGGCAGACCATTATGGGCGTGCCTTTGCTGGGGATTATCAATATGAAGGGCCGCTCGTGGACATTGTTGGCGAAGTTCGTGAGGTAGTAGATATTGACCGGATCGAAGGAAACATAATAATCGAGGCTGTTCTTTTCCATGCGAGCGCGGACCTTCGCGAGCCTCCCGGCAAGTTCGTCTTTGTCGGGCGGCGTGGTGATGGGTTTTGGAAATTCAGGCATGGCATATCCTCCTTTGGCTTATGTGGTAATAGATGAATACCTGTCTTTGCAAAAACACTCTACGCATAAGCCAAACACAGCAAACAAGTTCCCCTGCAGGACAGGAGGCGCTGCTCACAGTTCAGGGGTCAGCTCTTTGGTGAGAAAACGTGAGGTGCTGCACCTCTTCCGAGGTGCATGGAGGAGGTGTTTTCAAGCCGATGCGTGAATGATAACGTTCGCAGTGGCAATAGTCAATCGCTTTTCTTAGCCAGCTCTTCAGGTCTGGTGGGTGCCACCCCGTGACCATTGGCACAGAAATTAGGCGATCAATCTCCTGCGCCAGCGCAAGACAGGGTGTGTTTTGCATTGACAATAATCATTATCTGTATATCCATTGCAGGTATTGCATAAGAGATCAGGTTCTTCACACGGAAGCAGGCTTTAGAGGAAGGGCATGGTGGCGGTGTATGATCTCGTATGGGGCAGGACGGCGGAACGAATACGGACCAAGGAATCAATGGGTATTCTTTGCCAAGGGAAGGTCTTATAGGAAAGCAATCTCTGGTGAGAGAGATTTCCACAAGAGGTATTATTCAGGCGGAAGGTTATTCTTCAAAACAATGGGACCAGAGTCCCCAATGGTTAGGAGGGTGCGATGAAAAAGTTCGGATCAGCCTTATGCTTGATACTGTTAACGCTTGCCGCTGGGTGCTCCCCTTTGACCAACGGCGCTGCATACCTGCCCAGTCCTTCTGTCGTGCAAAAATTGAAGAATCTTTCGGTAATCAAGGAGGGGGAGCGGCTCGTTTTTGGCGCGGGGTGGATGGAGATGCGGGAAGGCAATCGCATCCTCCATCTCAAAGGGTCTCCCTACGAGATGGGATATCAGCATGGGGTGCTCTTGAAAGAGGATATCGCGCAGGGCGTGGTCCCGGTCTTTGCCGATCCTGTTTCGGGGCTTTCCACGTATCGCAGCCTGCCCAAATGGGTAAGATCTCTTATCATCCTCTACCTCGACTTCACCCTATACAGCCCTGTTGAGCGGAATCAGCCCGGGGAATATCTCTCAGAACTCAAGGGCATTGCCGATGGCAGCGGGACAGATTTCAGGGTTGTCTTGCGGGCGAATTTCCTTTCCGATCTCGCCATGCATATGACCCCCGTCATGGTGAAGCAGAAGGTTAAGGCGCTCGGTCCTTTTGGCGAATGTTCGAGCATGGTCGTATCCGGCCCTGCAACAGCGGATGGAAAGCTCATCTTCGGGCGGAATACCGACTACAGCGGACAGGGCCGATATGCCCCCCACCAGGTAATCACCTTCTATGAACCTAACCAGGGGTATCGGTATGCCAAGATCTGCACCGCCGGACTCCTCAAGTGCAACTCAGCGATGAATGAGAAGGGCATCGTCATCGGGGGACACTTCATGCCGTTTTCCGGATCAGATCCAAAAGGATACTCGTTCACCATCCTTGAGAATGAGATCATGCGGAAGGCAGAGAACCTTGATGATGCCCTTTCCCTGATCCGCAACGTGCGCAGGGGGGGCTCCTTCGGACTCATGATCGCTGACGGCAAAACAGGTGGAGCAATGGCCGTGGAGGCGACCAGAGACCTGCTCGGCATGCGGCGCATGGCGAACAATGCCCTGTGCCTGACGAATTATGCCATAACCCCGGAGCTTAAACCCACGGACCTTGCGGCGAAATATAATTTAGAGATGCGCGATGTTGCAGGCAGATACGCTCGATTGGAGCGCCTCATCGATGAAAAGCGCGGGAACATCACGCCCGCGCTCGCGGCAGAATTCATGAGCGATCATGTGGATGCAGTCTTGCATCATGAGCGCGGGGCAGGCTTTACCGTATGCAGCGTGAACAATGTGGAGTCGGCCATCTTTGTCCCCCAAGATGGATTATTCTGGGTAGCCACCGGCAAGGAGCCTGTGTGCATGAATCCCTATGTCGGCTTCGACTTCAAGGCGGAATTCTCTGGGTCTCAGCCGCGGGTGAGTCCGCGATGCTTACCCGGGTACCAATGGGCTGACCCATTGAAGAATCAGGGGCTTTCCGCCTATATGGATGCCTTTATTGCCTATCTGAAAAATCCAGCGGATAAGGCAAGGGCCATGTCGCTCCTGACTGAGGCCCGCAAAGCCGACCCGCATGAAGCCGTGTATGCACGGTTGGTTGCTAGTTTCCTCGTCAACCAGGGCGACTTCGCTGGGGCCATTGCGCTCCTGACGCAGACGCTCGGATTTTCGCAAACGCCCAATGAAAAGGCCATGACCTTCCTGCTCCTCGGCCAGGCGCATGATATCGCCGGAGAGAGGGATAAAGCGGTTTCCCTGTATGAAGAGGTCGTCAGCCTGCGGAAGAGGCATGGGAACGATCACCTGACGGGGATCAACGACCTCCTCTATGGCAAGGCGAAGAAAGGGCTCAAGAAACCCTTGCGCAAGGGTGGTGTCGAAGAATTCGCCGCATTCGGCATGGGGTCGGGGTACGAATGAGAAGGGGCATCAGAACTGCCCCCGGACCCCGTGCGACGCCAGGATGAGGAATCTTAAAAATGGGGTTTGATCAATCTTGATTGGTCATGCTTGGGTTTTATTCGTTCTCAGATTTAAAAAGATTGGAGAGCAACGAATTGTTCCTGATAACGTTCGAGCATTATTTAGTGAACTTCCCTGAAACAGGCCGAACAGAACTGACCCGATGAGCTTACAGGAAGGGGGCTTCTCATGAAAAAAGATTTTCTGGAGCTGAAGACCTTGATCGAAACAGAGCCGATCATCGATACGCACGAACATCTTTCTTTTGTGCATGCGAGCGACCGGCAAAACCTTGATCTCCTATCGTTTATTGCCATTGCGTACGTCGGGGAGGATTTTCATTCTGCGGGAATGGATCCCGCTGCCTGGTTTGAGGGAGGCGGTTTCGAGGAGCGCTGCGATAAGCTAGCCGCTTTCATTCCCCGGGTCAAGACAACCACCTATTACAGATCCATGTCGGATGCCATGATGGAACTCTTTGCAATGAAAAAGGAGCTCAATGCATCCAACTGGAGAGCATACGACAGGAAAATCCGGGAGGCAGGCGTTGACAAAGGATGGTTCGAATATGTTTTTAGAAAAAAGTGCAAGATAAAAACCGTCCTGCTTGACCAATTCTGGAATGAAGGCAACCTTGAAATAGACTACGATTATTTCGTGCCCGTGCTGAGGATTAACATGTTTGTCATGGGAACACATAATGAGCCGGATATGATGGGCTGTTCCGCATTCGCTTACGCGCAGAAAAATGGAAAAACCATTGCGAGTTTTGATGATTATCTTGGTGTCATAGAATGGGCGATCATAGAGCACAAGAAGAAAGGATGCCTGGCGCTCAAGAACGCGCTTGCGTACGAAAGATCGCTGTATTACGAGGATGTTCCGGAGCCAGAGGCTCGAAGGATATTCGCAATCCCCAAAGAAAAGCTCATCCCGGAGGAGAGGGGCAAGATACAGGATTTCATCATGCACCATATCCTCAAGCTTTCCATCAAATACAACCTTCCGATGCAGATCCATACCGGCATCCAGGCGGGTAACGGCAATATGCTTGAAAACAGCGACCCCATCAAACTCAATAACCTGTTTTTACAATATCCCGCAGCGCGCTTTGACGTCTTCCATGCGGGGTATCCCTTTTCGAGCGCGCTCATCGTCCTCGCAAAAATCTTCCCGAATGTCTATTACGATCTCTGCTGGATGCCGATCATCTCGAATTCGGCTGCAACAAGAATTCTTGACGAGGCCCTGGATATGATACCGAACAACAAGCTATTCTGGGGCGGCGACTGCATGTTGATCGAACATGTCTACGGGGCCGTGAAATTTGCCAGAAGTTTGTTATTCAACGTCCTCTCCGCAAGAGTTAGAGAAGGAACCATGGATATGGACGCTGCCAAGGACGTCGCGGTGAAGATCCTCTGGAAGAACGCTTCCGAATTTTATGGGATTACCATGTAGCATCAACGCACCCGCCTTTTATTCTCGATACTCCACTACCCCAAGATCGGATAACAAACAGTGGCAGGTTCATGACAACCAGAGAGGATCATCGCGCAGTCCATTCGCCTCAGAGCAAATACCTGCGATCCTTGTTTTATCTCGAAAGACATAAATATTCAAGATCTTCAAAAGAGATCGATGCAGAAGACGATGTGGTTTCCAACTGTCGCTCCTGGCACGAACTCTATAATTGGAATTCTGAGATAGAAATCATAAATTTATTGCAGTAATCAATGGGTTGGTTGATAGATGTCTTTGATTAGGGAGCATGTGTATAATCAATTTTGGTCGGAACCTATTTTGTTATACTAAAAAAGTTGGTATAGTAATTGTTATATGGGTGCCAAATGATATCAGACCTCATGATCGGGAGGCGCGTATGAAGCTCAAGAAGAACCAGGTCGTTCTTGCTGGGCATAATGGCAGGGTTGCCATACAGAGGAACGAGAATGGCATACCAATCATAAAGGCAGAGAACTTGGTGGACCTTGCCTATGGCCTCGGTTGGGTGCATGCGAGCGACCGTCAGCTGCAGGCTCTTCTGACAAGGATTCTCCTCAAGGGTCAGGCAGCTGAAAAACTGCAGAACACCCCCGAACTGATAGCGGTAGATACCTACATGCGGACAATGAATTTTCTACCCAATCCCGAGGATGTGATTACCAAACTGGAGAATGAGGTCAAGCAGCAGCTCGATGCATACGCTCAAGGTTTCAATTCCTATATCTCGCAACATGGCGTGGTGTACGAGCTGAAACTCCTGGGATATAAACCTGAGCCATGGAATATATCGGATACGCTCATCCTGGGAAAGGTGTTCGGATTCATTGGCCTGGCTGACGCACAAGGGAATATGGAGAAACTCCTGGTTCAGATGATCCAGCAGGGAGTAAGCGAGGATAAACTACGAGAACTGTTTCCATATCTTACTGAAGAGATAGACTATGAGCTCTACAAGAAAGTGAAGCTTGCACCCGCCCTGGTTCCGGAGTCTCTCAGATGGCTTGGCAAGTTGCCAAAGTTTCGGGCAAGCAATAACTGGGCCGTATCGGGCAGTAGCACTTTGTCCGGGAAGCCGATCTTATGCGGCGATCCGCACCTCGAGGTGAACCGGTTACCTTCGATATGGCAGGAAATCGTGATGGTGCTTCCGGACAATCTTCTTCTTGGGGTCTCCGTCCCTGGGGCACCAGGTCTGATCCTTGGCAGGAACAATCATATCGCCTGGAGTGCAACATATTCCTTTATGGATATGCTTGATTTTCGCATCGAACGTTGCAGAGAAGGTCAATATTGGCGGGAAGATGGATGGAAAAACTTCACGGTCAGGGAGGAGACTATCAGGGTCAAAGGATCACAGCCGATATTGCACAAGGTCTATGAGAACGAGCATGGTGTGCTTGAAGGCAACCCCTATGAGGAAGGCCTTTACCTTCTTCTCTGCTGGTCCGCCCGAGACGATTGCGGGGCTGGCGATTTCAATGGCACGCTGAACCTGGCCAAGGCACGGAATGTGAAAGAGGCTATGGACCTCCTGAAACAACTCGATGCCGCCTCATTCAACTATGTCATTGCGGACGTTGAGGGCAATATCGGCTATCAGATGACCGGAAGGCAGTATCGCAGGCCACCAGGCATAAGCGGGCTACTGGCACTACCTGGCTGGGAGCAGAAGTATGACCCGAAGGGTTTTGTCGAGAAGGATATGTTACCCTCAGCCTATAATCCTGATGAGGGTTTTATTGCTACTGCAAATCAGGATTTGAATCATCTTGGACGATCTGATCCGATCAACTTGCCCATGGGTGCCTATAGGGCCGAGAGGATAGCGGACATCCTCAGGGGAGGGCAAAAGTTGACTGTTGAGGATATGAAACACATGCATTTTGACCTCTATTCCCTGCAGGCTGAGCGCCTGATGCGGATCATTCGAGGACTTCTGCCGGACAGCCACAATGGCAAAATCCTCAAGGCATGGGATATGCGTTATGATTCGAATTCAAAGGGTGCCATGCTGTTCGAATCGGTATACCGGGCACTTTACCGAGTGGTCTTCGGCGATCATAACCTTGGCAGGGAAGTGATCGATTACCTCATGCGGGAAACGACCATGTTCAATGACTATTATGCCAACATTGATGCGATTCTCCTGCGTGAAGATTCTGCATGGTTTGGGGGAGAATCCAGGGATGTACTGTTCAGGCAGGCCATTGAAGAGGGACTAAATATCGAAGCACAATCCTATGGCAAAACGAGGAAGGTCATGCTTTCCAACCTGCTCTTCGGAGGGAAGTTTCCGCATTTCTTTGGGTATGACTACGGGCCTGTCGAACTTCCGGGCTCCAGGGCAACAATACCCCAAGGGCAGATATTCAAATCAGCCGGCCGATTAACAACCTTCTCACCTTCCTACCGTTTCATTACCGATTTGGCCACATGTGAAATGCATACAACCATCGCCGGAGGTCCAACTGACAGACGGTTTTCCAGATGGTATACAGCCGACATTGATAATTGGGTGCACGGTAGGTATAAGGTTTTGAAATAGCGCATATGGCTTGCCAAGTGGGAAGCGCAGCTTCCTGTATACATAAAGAAGATCGATATGACTTTCGGTACGGATTCACATTTTTTGAAATAGGAGCAGCACCATAGATACTGATACTTTTGCGTTGTACCTAGAGGTTCACAGCGAGCATGGGGTTGAAAAGATTGTTGTGGGAAAGTGTAGATTGCGTGCCATTAATCTAAGCTTAGCCCCTGTTGAATATTTCTTGAGAAGATCATTATATTCCACACACCCTAAAACCGAGCATCTATCGCAGTTATATTCACTATGGGCAAAGCAATGATTTTGGCATGTAATCTATGGCAAATGTGAATCTGTCTCCAATTCAATTAATCACCAATTTAACCACAGGAATAATGAAATTAACCCTGAATATGAGCCCAAGATACCGGCAGTTCTATATTTATTGGTTGAATTGTTAAAACCAGTAATCTGGAAAATCTTCCTTATCTTTTTATCCACCATGTTCGAGAACAATCTTGATGGCCTTTTCCTTTCCCTTGGAAAAAAACGTCTTTATGGCCTCACGGTAGCTCCTCATAGGAAATCTGTGGGTGATGATTGTATCGATCGAAAGATTCTTCTTTGCAAGGAGGTCAGCAGCCATGTCAAAGGAGGACCGGCCACCCTCTTCAATGGCATGACAGTTGATTCCTGTAACCGTGATCTCCTGGTGCCATATGGTTGAATAATCGATCTTTCCGGGTTTGAAATTGATGCCGATGATTACCACGCCACCCCTGCTCCGCACCCACCGAAGCGCATTATTTATACTGCTGTCATTTCCGACGGAATCGTAAATGATGTCGAATCCTCCAAGGAGTATCCTGTTTCCGAAATATCCCTCGAAGTATTTTGCTCCGGTCAAATCGGCTATTCGCCTGTAGGGATTCTTTTCCCCGATGATCACTCCATCGGCCCCCAGCTTCCGGGCCGCCTCGGCCTGGAAAGGATATCGCGCCAGGGCAATCACCTCTGAATCCTGCTGTGTTGCCTTTGCCACTGCAATGGTTAACAGGCCGATGGTGCCGCACCCTAAAACCAGTATGCGATCGCCCTTCTCGGGAGGGAGTTTTCTGACTCCATGTACCGCACATGCCAGGGGTTCGAGTAGGACCGCCTCATCGTCGCTGAGACCGTAAGGCACCTTGAAGGGTTGCGTCCGATGCATCACCATATACGGAGAGAAACCACCCCCGACATCGACGAGGGGAAGCTTTCGGGCCCCGGGATTCTGGCACAGCATATACTCACCTTTCTGGCACTGGGGGCACATCGGGTTGATCTCCATTTGATAGCATGAAGGCCAGTCAATGCGCAGGCACACTCTATCTCCCTTCTTGAAATCAGTGACTTCAGCGCCCGTCTCGATCACCTCACCAACAAGCTCATGTCCGAGATATTTCCGGGAGATACCAGGTATTGCCGCCGGGAAACTCTTCGGATCCATCTCCATGAATATGAAGTGAATGTCGGAACCACAGAGTCCACATACCCGGTTTCGCACCTTGAGCCATCGCGGATTAGGAATTTCCGGCTCCGGGACCTCGGCGTAACGGGTGGGCGAAATGGCCGTGAGGGCTGCATTGCGGTAAAACATGGATACGGCCTGCGTCATAACAAGTTTCACTAGGATGTTGTCAAAATAGAGTGCTTTCATTGTTTTTCCCTCAGTCAAAATGAACACATATGGAACTATGATACGAAACACAGCCTGGAAGTCAATAAAAAGGTTACGTAATCCATGTTTTATCAAAGACAGAGCTAGAAATTATGGAACAGGTAAAATCATAAATTTTGTGCCAAGAGCGGCGGTCTCGATCTTTGAAGATCAATTGTTGATCTCTGCGATAACTCATCTGCCTCAATATTTGAATATCAACCGTAGATTTCTTCGATTTCATCTCGGTTTTGGAATTACAGAAAACTGAAGATCTGGGATTGAAACATACGAAACCTATCTCTTCATACCAGACCATGACACCTGGCACGTGATCTATACTCATTCTTCTCTGCATGGGGATGTCCGTTGAAGGGCTTGCAGCCATACCCCGAAAGGATTATAATACAAAGGAATTATGGACACCAAAATTCTCGGTGACATCATCATCATACTGGGGCTCATTACAGCAGTTATCCTCATATTCCTGCGACTCAAGGTGCCTGCCATTATTGGGTTCATCCTCACCGGCATTCTGGCAGGGCCACAGGGATTTGGACTCATCGGGGCTTCCGATGTTGGATTCGTTGCAGAACTCGGGATTGTCCTCCTCCTCTTCAGCATCGGGATAGAGTTCTCTATCAAGGATTTATTGGAAATCAGGAGAAGCATACTCATTGGAGGATCGCTCCAAGTAGGCGCTACTCTGGCAATAACCTATGCCACCTGTTCCTTTTTCGGAGTTGGCCATGCTGAAGCTTTGCTGATAGGCCTTCTTGTCTCCATGAGCTCCACTGCCATTGTACTCAAGATGCTTGAAGAGAGGGCGGAGATATCAAGTCCCCATGGTAAGAACGCATTCTCCATCCTTATCTTCCAAGATCTGCTTGTTGTGCCAGCCATGATCTTGATCCCCGTTATGGCGGGAGGTCATCCCGGAAGCAGAGAACCTATGTGGGTTTTTCTTTCCAAGGCTGGTGGATTCATTATTTTTTTGTACACCGCCTATAGGTGGATCGTGCCCCAGCTCCTCTTTCAGATTGCCCGCACCAGGAGCAGGGAGCTCTTTCTTATCAGCGTCATCCTCATATGCCTTGGCGTTGCATGGCTCACTTCGTTCCTCGGTCTTTCCCTGGCGCTGGGGGCATTCCTTGCAGGACTGATTATATCGGAATCCGAATATGCCCAGGAAGCCCTTGGGAGGACACTGCCCTTCAGGGATGTGTTCCTGAGTCTGTTCTTTATCTCGATCGGGATGTTGCTGGATCTTGCATTCCTCCTTGACCACCTTTTGATTATTCTGGGTTTCGTCGTGTTGATAATCATGCTGAAAACTCTCACGGGATCTTTCTCTACGCTCCTGCTCGGGTATCCCCTGCGCACGGCCGTGCTTGTCGGCTTCTCGCTGGCCCAGGTGGGAGAATTCTCGTTCATCCTGAGCAAATCAAGCCTTGAGCACGGCATCCTCGGTACCAATGACTACCAGACATTGCTCGGGATCGCACTCATAACCATGGCAATAACACCCTTCATCATGAAGATGGCTCCCCAGCTGGCGGACCTGTCTGTCCGGCTACCCTTCTCGCAGAGGATCAAGAGCGGGCTGAGACCATTGAAGATCGTTCCTGATGCGGAACAAGCGGTGAAGAAAAAGGACCATCTCGTCATCATCGGATATGGGGTGAACGGAAGGAATGTGTCTCGGGCGGCAAAGCTCGCAGACATACCCTATGTCATCATTGAGATGAATCCAGAGACAGTCAGGGTAGAACGCATAAAAGGCGAACCGATCTATTATGGTGATGCAACCCAGGAGGCCATTCTTGAGCATATCGATATCCAGGATGCCCATGTCATGGTAATAACCATCCCGGATGTTGCGGCTGCACGCAGGGTAACAGAACTGGCCCGGAGATTGAATCCTGCCCTCCATATTATTGCCCGCACACGGTACCTGAAAGAAGTGGCACCGCTGTATGAGCTTGGCGCAGACGAGGTGATCCCTGAAGAGTTTGAGACCTCGATTGAGATATTCTCTAGGGCTCTTTCCGAGTATCTCATTCCCCGTGATGATATTGAGCGCTTTATATCTGAGTTGCGTTCAAGTGGCTATGAGATGCTGCGGAGCCTCTCAAAAGAAGCCACAACAGTATGCAGCATCGAGAAGGATCTCCCTGATTTCAAGGTGAGCACATTCAAGGTCCATCAGGACAGTGATGTGGCGGGAAAGTCGTTGGCGGAACTGCAGATAAGAAAAAAGTACCGTGCCAGTATTCTGGCGATAAGACGCGGCAGTGAGACCATCATTAATCCAGGCGGAGAAGATATTCTCTATCCTGATGACCATATCATCCTCTCTGGTGATATAGACAGCATCCTCTCTATAATGCCTCTTTTCAGAAGTAAAACCCGGGTTCCCAAGGATCTCGGCCAGACCGGCATCTGAAAGGCATGCTCTCGCCCCCGTATTTTTCATCAGCAAGCAATATTCGGTTTTCAATTGGGCGACTGGTTTAAGTGGGGTGGAGGAACTGGGATTCAGGGCAGGCATCAGGCCGATAACCATGCAGGCCAAAAAGAACAACCAGAAAAGGATCTGCCAGAAGACCAGCCTTAGG
>Ga0315274_10009816_pt1 | contig 13805 bp, 37 predicted proteins | sample YL17G02_20_MG_FD_203700 | JGI IMG/M metagenome (GOLD analysis project Ga0315274, IMG submission 203700) | Sediment microbial communities from Yellowstone Lake, YNP, Wyoming, USA - YL17G02_20 | ecosystem: Environmental > Aquatic > Freshwater > Lake > Sediment | place: USA: Wyoming | collected...
GGCCGGGCCATGTGGGAACTGGCCAGGACGCCTGCCGATACCACGACAACTGCCAGAGCCACCAGGGCAACGAGGACCAGTACCTTGTCGATGCGTTCCATGATCAGAACACCTTCTGCTCGCCCGGCATCGGCAGGGCGTAATGCGGCTCCCGGCAGTGGTAACACGATGCCTTATCCACCGCGGCCTGAACCGCTGCATGGATCCCCGGCTGCCACTCCTCCAGATCGGATGTCCACTCGCCCAGCCGGTACTCGGTGATGAGCTCGGTGGTGAACTGGTCATTGACGACCCCCTTGATACGCCATACCTGGACCGATGCGTCCCCGTGCTTCTGGATCACGGTGACTACTACAGTCCCTTCCCTCACCACGAACAGGGCGTGGTTCCCATTCGCGAGGGGCCCGCCCTTGGGGATATACACCGGGGTCAGCATCTCGCCGTACTCCCCGGCAATGACCTGCGCATACCCCGTGTTGGTGTACCCCCCGCCGCATTCCCATAGCGCCGGGAGCCCCTTTCCCGTCCTTTCGATGTCCAGATCCACTCTTGGTCGGGCGCCTGGAGAGGCTTCCTCGTCAGCCATTCAGCTCACCCGCCACAGAGCATCGATGTAGGTTTTGAGGAGCCCCCGTGCCGTCCGCATCCCAACAAAGTCTTGTCGCTGGGCTGCGGCCCGCAGGTTTTTGGCGTAGACCTCGATCTCGACGCTGAGCTCAATGATTGCAGGGTAATTGATCTCGTTGCTCATTTCAGACCACCACCAAATGCCCCCAGGTTCACGTTCACGGCCGCGGGCTTCTGCCCGCACTCCTGGCACATCTCGATCTTGTCAGCCATTCAGAAGACCCCCTTCATCCGCTTCAGGAATGCGACCTTCTCCATAGCGTTGTCGTGCTCTGCGGGGCTGTTACTCGTGATCCCGCGGATAAGGAATCTCAGGATATCCCGCTGGTAGGCAAGTTGGGAGATATACTTATCGCGCTCCTTGAGTTCCTTGGAGAGGCCATCGGCACGCTCGGTCTGGATGTGCACTGCCTCCTTGAGCTCCTTGATCTCGATGTCCTTCAGGACGAGTTCCTGGTCAGCCATTTTAGCCCTCCTCACGCATATTGAATACTTGCCTGCGCTTCTCAATAGATTCTGGTTCCCTGTCGTGGAGGTAAACGCCCGTCATTTGGTAGATCCGTTCCTCCCATGCGTCGGCAATGATCTGGTGACCGGGTCTGTGAGTGTAGAGTTTGCAGCCCGATGCAATATCGTGGTCGAGATCGTGGAGCAAGTCAATGAGCTCTATAATCTCACCCTTTGATACCTCGCCAGCTCTTGCCCGCGTTATCATGGCATCCCATGTCGAGGTCATTCAGACCACCTTTTGGGTAGTCTTCTTCGTGCAGACCTCGACCTTCGAGATGCACTTCATGTGTGCCCTGCAGTAGTGCTTACAGCATTGGCCTTGGGCACTCCGGCTTCGGCTTCGGAAGACTGTGCGCTTAAAGTCTTGCGAGGAGTGGAGACTGATGCAGCCCTTACACTGGGGAAGCCGCATTCAGACCACCAGCGCAATCCCCATCCGCCGGGCGAAGGGGAGGTGGAATAACCTGTGGTCCACGGCCACTTGGGCCTTGGCCTCGATCTCTGCCTCGCTCGGGATCTTCAGGGCCTGGTCGACCTTCTCGACGTTGGTGATGCTGGTCCAGAAGACGGTGCCCTCGGCATCCTTGATGCCAACGCGGTTGACACTCTCCACGGCTAAAGCCGGGAGATTCAGAGTCGGTTGCATCCTAACCGGAGCTCCAGTGGGGTATCAATGCGCCCATCGTGCAGCTCTCTGACACTGCATGATCGACTATGCCTTCTCTGACGGAGTGCGATGTTGAATGCCGCATTCGCGCCGGCATGATCAACGTGCCCGCAGACTGGACACTTGAACTCCGGGCAGCATGGTGTATTCCAACCATCTGTACCCGGTGCTGAGATATCATTTCAATCGCTCCTGATCTGACAAAGGGGACCGTTATCCCCACGACTAAAGCCGGGGGCTTGCACGTCCCCTTTACCCCGCGTTTCTCTGTCAACATCCGATTCGATAATCTCAGTAATCTCCCTCATCGCAGCCTTCGCGGTGAGAGGGGCTGTCAGTTTGGCGTTCGCGGTGTTTGACATTGCGGTGCCTTCTGTGCCTATGCACATACCCCCATGTGCGTTGATACTATAAAAGAGTTGCTATCTCACCTGCCTGTCCTGTGTGGGGGTGGGGTTGGGGGGTTTATAAGGGGGGCCCGGGAGGGGGAGAGGAAAGATATCGACCCTCTGTTATCCCCACTGCGTTGCCATGGCGTCCGCGATTCCTTGGTAAGTAAGACTCCGGATCTTCCCACGGTCCGGTGAAGGCCCGATCTTGTTTCTCCCGCTTGGAGTTTGATTATCCCAGTGACCCTTGGCCGGGAGAGGGAGGATCTTTGTGGGGATTAGTGGTGGAAGGTCTTTCAGCCAGAGCCCCGTGGCTTTACTTTCTGAATGCCCAAACTCATATGGCTGAATTATCTGATCCTGCCGCCGCCCGATGATGGCAACGGCGTATTTATGCATGATGGGATTCTCGACTGCAATGCTGGGGATATCTGCATCAAGAAACTTCTTGAAGAAATGAGCTCCCTCCTCCATCTTTGTCCATCGCCCCGGATCCCGGTGTAGCACCCAAACACCGCTGTTTGCGAGATACGTGCAAGGGGGGTGGGCAATCATAAGATCCCAGCCTTCATCAAGATGCTTCAGCACATCATCTTTGATATGGGGGCCAAGCTTCTCCGTTGGAAGGAGATCGCAGGACCATGCATCGTGACCCCTGGCGAGGAATGCATCCCGTATTGTCCCGGAGAACTCACACGCTACCAGTACCTTTAAACGGGGCTTGTTCCTCTGCTCAAGGGTCGCCTGTTTCTGCACATACCAGTATGGGTGCTGGGTATCTAAAATAGTTTTCGATTTGGATGGGATCCACCCCACCTGGCCCTTTAGTGGGATATAGATTAGACCCTCCGTGTGTACTCAAGGCAAACTGCCCAGTTCCATATCGCTGCCCCGGTAGAACCCGTTCGGCTACGAGAAAGTTGAAAACGTCGATACGATCTTTATCAGTCACTGGATCAAACCCCTGTGACCACCCCATCTCAAACCGCCCCATCGTTTCGCGGGTCCACCATTTCCCATGCCACTTGATCCGCTTGGAAAACTTTGGCACTCTAGCTGTTGACGACATCCACGGCATAACTCACCCCCACATCAAAACATCTTTTCTCACGGCAGCTTCACCAGATCCTTCTTTGTCAGCCCCCTGGACTTCACCAGTTCCACGAAGGCGTTGATGTAGACCATCCGCAGGGAAACTCCATACTTCTGGGCCAGCTCGAAGAGCGTTCCATCCTCAATGCGGTTCCACAGCACCGCAGCATTGTTGGTAACCGATACAATCTGGTTGTAGTCGTCCCGGATCGCCTTCGGGGCAAGGAGCCCGCCGGCTGCGCTCATGGCATTGATGACGGCTCCCCTGACGGTTGCTGCTGCCCACATCGCAGCCTTCTCGATGTCGGATACCTTCTTCTTCTCCCTGGCGATGGCGGCCTTCTTCGCGGACTCGAGCCTGCCCGCAACCTGTGGCGTGATCTCAAGGTAGTTCCCGATGCATTCCGACCCGACCTCGAGCCTCGCACCCGAGATCCTGTTGGCTAAAATGTAGCCATACCGTATCTGGTGCCCGCAGAGCTGGCAGTGTGCAGTCTTCCCCATCTGGGTATGGATCGGGCCATGGTCGTCCACGGTGCCCGTGAACTCCCATTCCCTCTTCGCAACGTCGTACCGCTCCTTCTCCACGCTCTTCCCGAGGATGGAGGCCATAACAGCCTCTTCGTAGAATCTCTTCGGCACGATGTTATTCCTTTCTCGCCGGATCGAATCTGATGAACTGGATCTGGTGTTCCCGGAGCCACTTCCTGGCCTGTGCCGGAGTCCACACATCTTTCCGGAACCTGTACGCTTGGGTGACCATGGACGCCCCCCGCGGCTTCAGCTTCCCGATGATGATCCGTAGTCCCTTCGCGATCTGCTTCGACCGCATTGTGTCCTTCTGAAACCGCCCGAGCTGGCGGACTCTTGCTGCATGTTCGTTATGGTAGGGCATTCCTTTCACCGCCTTCCTTTCCGGCCTTTTGGCTTCTTCCGGACCGGGTACACCAGATCCCTTGCAGGCACGCCGGCCTCGAGGGCATCGGTTCTACAACAGAACCTGGCCCCTGTCCTCCGGTCCCGCACCCACCGGTCCCCACGGAAGATAAGCTCTCGGCAGAGGGCACATTGGTCAATCGGCTTGGGGGTCACTTCAGGATATCTGCCCATCTCCTTTCCTCCTCACTTGAACCCGAAGATGTTCTTCGCCATCCGGTCCGGATCCGGCTTCCCTTGCCTTTCTTGGGCCTGCCTGATGAGCTTGAGAGAGGTCTCAATATTGAGCAGGCTCATCTTTCCGATTCTGCGGTCCTTCTTCCCGCATCCACACGAGATCAACTGCCCACCGCACTTCGGGCAGCGCTCGATGTCGCAGCCGTAGTGGTGGAGCGCTCCTTCCCTGGCCGGGATCCCGCAGTCACACCGCCAGCCCCGCGGGGCATCGGTGTACGGATTCCTGATGTTCCGTAGGTAAACCTCCCCATCGAGAAGGATGTAGGAGAACCTCCGCTTGTCACAGGTTTTCGACCCGTGCATCTCCTTCCCACAATCCTTGCATTTTGCCATGGTCTTTACCTCACTCCGACTGCCGCCTCAGTGGATCTGCCACGAAGATGTTCCAGCCGCGCCTGCCCTTCGCGTAGTGGACCTCGTAGTGCTTCTGTAGATACTTCCGCTTCCAAGCCCGGGCTTGGGCCTCGGTCTTTACATGCCGGATGAACTGGCAGTAGGACGTGCCGAACAGGCGATACCCGCTCGGCAGGCCGTAGTCCATCCGCGTTGTCCCGAACTGTCGTGTCATGGGTCATCGCCCCTTTGGCCGCACGTAGACCCAGTAGATCTGGTTCTTCTGCCCAGCCGAGGTCCATGCCTTGCCCCACACAATGCGGGCCAAGAGACCTCTATCACGGTACAGCTTGAGGACTTCCGTGGGGTTTGAGCCCCCTGTATAGTAGGGCCCCTGCCCATAGTACCTCTTCCCGCCGAACTTGCGGGGGCACTCCTTCTTGTAGCTCAGCTTCTTTGTCATCGGGGATCACCTCGCCTTCCCTTTCACGACCCTGGCGTTGGCCCCAGGGAAGTTCTTGTTCGTCTCATCAGCATACTGCTGGGCGGTCCTGCGTTTCAGCCAGTACTTCTCGCTGGTGATCCGCTCTCCATCCCTTTGGATCCTCGCTCGTACTCGGTAGACGACCATTAGTTCACCTCCCCTGGCCGATCCTCTTCAGGGTCAGGGCCAGAACGGCCCGCTGCTTCAGAAGCCGCGTGACCTTCATTGTTCTGTGCCCAACCTGCGTCGGGTTCTTCACCCGCGTCCCGATGGGTGCGGTCCTGATGGCCTCCAGAAGAGTGAACGGGATGGTCTCGCCTTCATGGACGCCAAGCATCCTGCGAGTCGTACCCTTCTTCCCAATCGCTTCCTGAATGAACTTCTCTGTCATGGTTTCACACCAGATACTTCTGCTTTCTGAACTCCTGCATCATTTTGTCGAACATCTTTGGGTGGTCTTGTCCAAATGAGACCAAGGGACCAATAGCATACTGTAATCCCCGAATCATCACGTAGACTAACGCACCATCCGTGAAAAGATCAGCCGATACCCTCACAGTCTCATCCCCCTCTCTTTAGATGGTTCCGCAGCCCTTTCCTCCAGATGAACTCGACCCGCCAGCAGTAGTCTCCCCAGTTCACGCGGAGGATCCTGGCGGCCTGCTTCTCCGGGCCCTCTGTGGCGACATAGTGCGCCTCTACTGCCCAAGACAAGCCATACCTGGCATTCACATACTTCTCAGTGGTCTCATGGACCCCTAGCAGGATCCTGTCCTCCTCCAAGACCACCTTCTTGGACTCGGTGACCGCCCCGGATCCCGGTGACCAGGTGCCCACCATGGGAACATACTTCGCGCTCCGCACCTTGCTCCGGTGGACCCTGCCATCCCATTTGAACGAGAGCTGGTTCCCTTCCAGTGTCAGCCCGGTAAGCGGCTCGCTGACCAGTCGGGTCACCAGGCGCCTGTGGCGTGACGGGATGACATTGAGACTCATTCTCGCCTCTTAACCGTCCTTTTACCGATGCGGCCCCTGAGGAACGGTTTCCATTCCTGCATGAGGTGTTTCCTGACCTCGCGCTTGACGTACTCCGGGATCTGTTCCGGGTGGCTGTACGAGATGAAGGCCGCCCGCTGGCTCCCTGCATGAACCACGGGATGGTCGAGGAGGGTCTTGCTTTCCACGACCAGTCTCTTGCCAAGGCGCGACTTCTTCACGTAGACGTGCCAGATCTCGTTCCGGAAGAGGGTCTTTACCTCGTCCTCGGACTTCTTTTGGGAGCCTGTCTCGAACTTGAACACTTTCCCATCGAATATTCTGGTGCTGCCTGAGTTCGCATATCTGGCTGCATCAGCGAGAACCCGTTTTGGTGAGTGATTCGGCATAAGTCACCGTGCCCTCCTCATCGACCTGCAGATGTATACCCTGTAGCGGGGATCCCACGGGGCGTTTCTCCGCACGATGGCGTTGAACCCCGCCGTCTTGGCCCGTTCCCGGGCGCGTTCTGCATCCATCCGGGTCATGTGGTCCTCGTCCAGGGGATGATAGAGCCGCTCACCGACCCGGATGGTGCCGTAGTACTTGATCGCATGCTCGCATGCTGACCGCGTTGCCGCGATCTCGGTTGATGTGAAGGTCAGTGCCATAGTTCACCTCATCACGTAAACGCCCTGGCTGGAGTCCCACCGGATCTTCGCCATCAAGGTCTTGAACCGGCGCATGTGCTTGTTCCTCTCGCGATTCAGATCGGCGATCTGTGCTTTCTGCTTGTCAGATGGAGACCGCTGGATGCCTGAAAGCAGCCCGGTCCGCTGGAAGTTACTCCTGCGAATGTCGTAGATCTTGGAGTAGAGATCGTCTGCGGCCTTCAGCTCCTTCCTGGTCTCGGCATAGATTTGCTCCGCCGATAAGTAGGATGGTTTCTTTGTTGCCATTTCTTATCACTCTCCTGGTCCACCCAGGAACCTGGCCACTTCCTCAAGATCCTTTTGAGTAATCTGTGCGGCGCTACCGATGAGCTGCGCGAGGAGCCGGGCCAGCTCGGGCTGCTTCTGCCTCAGGTGGGCGATGAGGCGGTCCGGATACCACTGGATCTTCCTTGACCCCCATGAGATGTGGTTCGGATACCGCGGGTCGATCCGACTCATGATGATGTGCCCCCGTGGGTTCCTTGGGAAGGTGATGTGCTCGAAGATGTACGTGTAGTCGCCGGCCTTGATCCGGATCATCCGGTCGTTCGCCCCGTTCGGATAGGTCTTCGACTGATCGCTCTCCAGGACGACCTGACCCCTGGTCGAGAACTTCGCTGGACCCCGTGGCGCCGGCCTCTTCTCTGCAATCTGGCAGAGGATGTTGACCTCGAAGTAGTCCGTCATCGGGTCGTCATGCAGGTGCTCACGACCCACGGCCTTCTGGACCTCCCACTGCGCCCGGTTCGCATCCTCATGGGTGTAGTTCCCATACAGGGTGATCTCAATCCAGTTCGAAGCCGTGCCGGTCCCATGGACAACGGAGAAGTCCTTGAACCCGGCCTTCCTGAGGGCTTCCTGCGCCCTCTTTGTCTCTTCCTTCTTACCCAGATGCTCTCTCCCCATATTAGAGCCTCCACATGTGAACGGCGCCGCATCTCGGGCAGACGTTCGAGTCTTCGTCATCGGGATCGTCGCTGAGAGGTGCACCGCACCGCATGCAGGTCGTGGTTGCCGGGAGCGGATGTGATGCCCCCAAGCCCGGCCTGGTGCCGACTGCCCTGACCGCATCGGCCATCGCCGCGGCTGCCGCCCGTTTCTCCCCCATTGCTGAACCACTGGCTCGGCGAGCCAGGTTCATCCGCTCGTACAGCACGAAGATATACTTCATATCCTGGTCAGCGGGACACCGGAGTTTCTTGATGATGATATCTCTTCCCCTCTTCCGCATGTACGTCGCACGCTTCATGGCCCGCTCGTGCGTGTAACTCAACAGGCGTGTCGGATTCGCCGGGGAGAAATAGAATGTCCTCGCATTGACCGTGATTGTCTTTGGGAGGTGGAGGCCCTGAACCTCCGGATGGACTGGATCCATGGTTTCACCTCACAGATCCTTCACCTTGAAGGTGTTGTTCGACCAGGACCGCATCAGCGGCCCAATCTGGTCAAGCCTCTTCGTGTAGAGGGGGTCGATCTTCTTCCCCGTAACCGGCACCAGTTTGTACCGGTAGCCCCTGGACCGCATCTTGCGGTCAACTTCTGCTTCTGTTGGCTTTGTTGGCATGGTTCATTCCCCTCCCGGGCCACCGAAGAGCCGCTTGGCTGCATCGTCCACGGACTCGATAGCCATCTGTCCCCTATGGCCTTCCTGGGCTTGGTAGGATTCTATCACGTCCTTGAAGTAACGCAGAACTTTATTCACATCCACATTGAATTGTGACATGTTCCCGGTCGCTGGGATTTTGATCGTTCTGGAGAGGATAAGTTCATCATTCCTGAAGAGCCCCAGCCTGATCATTGGGCTGCCGAAGAGAGACAACTCATCAAATCTCCAAATGACATAAACGCCTGATCTATAGATTTCCTTGGCCACGGTTATCGCCCCCTTGGCTTCAGCCTCGCCCGGATCTTCTTCCAAGCATCGCTGTCCCAGATGGCCTCGCCGAAGTACCTGTCTTTCCCACCATAGTACCATGCGGCTTGGTCACCTTTCCGGTACCGCTCCCGGTTCTCCGGGAAGCTCAGCCAGTCCGGCGGGACGGCGAGGTCAATCTTGTTCACGTCATACCCGGCAGCCTTGAAGATCTTCTCCCTGTTCAGGTTGACAGTGTACGCGTACCATCCACCGCCGACATGGCGCAGCTCCTCCTTCCTCAGGTGGAGCTTCTTTGCGGTCGTGAGGGTCAGAATCTCGAGAACGACGCCGTTTAGCGTGCGCTTCCGAACCACCCCACCCTCGATCCGTTCTGTGGTGTATCGTGCTGGCATTGTTAGGGCACCCCCAACCGCGTTGAGAACTTGTTGTCCGCTATGTCCATAAGTCCGAGTCTGATCTTGTCAAAGATGTTCAGCGCAACCCAGAGATGATAATACCTGTCGGGTGTTCTCTCGACGTATACTTTGCACCCATCGCTTTTTGCCAGCGCCGCCATCTTGTTGGCGAGGTTCTCATCTTTGAAGGTTCTGATGTAGGTGTAGGTGATGCCATCCCTGGTTCTGGTGTCTCTCATGGTGTCACCACCTCGTACACACGGCAGGGCATCTGCACCCCGACCGCATTGTGGGCCATGTGATCGTCATGGTGGAAGAACCAGAAGTGCCCCTGCCGCATCTCCATGGTGCGGTGGATCATCTTCTTGGGGATCGACGGGTTCAGGCTCCCCGACATCGAGGCGTACCCATTTCCCAGGTAGAAGCTCCCTCCCGGAGTGGTCTGGAGGCCGTCACTCCAGTCGTGCGCGAACCGCTCGAAGCCCACACCCGGTATGATGACAAAGTCCCCAACCCGGGGGCCACGCTTCCGGTTCCATGCCCTATACCTGGCCAGGGCAATCTTCCGGTCCTTCTCATCCGGCCCCACCGGGTAGTCGATCTGATATAACCGGATCTCACTTCCCGCCATCAGAATAACCTCCCCATCTTGCCGATTGCCATGGTATCATGCCCTCCGGACATAGACCTCGTAGCGACCTGAGATGGAGGATTTGATGACGACCACCCGGGCGAGATACCCGAGTTCCCTCAGGGTTCTGGCGGCTTCGTTGGCCCATTTCCGCGAGGTGTAATATGTCCCATAGCGGTAGTACAACCGCTTCCCGAACTTCATCAGGGCGTCCTTTCTTCGGAGTGTCCCCTCTGCCAGTTTCCGAACTTCCTTGGCAACTTCTGGAGGTGTTGCCATGGTCACGTCCCCTTCCTGACGTAGATTGCGCTCTTGTATGCGAGCTGGACCACCCGCACACGCCATCCATGGGTCTTCCTCAGCCGCCGGGCCTCGCGCAGTGCCTCGAGATGGGAATAGCGGGTTCCATCCAGAGTGAAAGCCTTCCCATCGACCTTGATGGTCTTCCTCAACTTTGAGTCTGGTGTTGTTCTGGCCATAGCTTACTTCCCCTCCCGGCGCTCTTCCTGGACTTTCTTCAGGAAATAGTCCAGCGTGTGGAAATCCGAGTAGTGTTCCTTGAACATCGAATCGTCAAGGAGGATCTTCACGGCACCCCGCATCCTCGCGATCCTGCGGGGCGTCAGGTGCTGGAAATGCAGATGCCAGTCTTTCCCTGTCGGCATGGTTCACTTCACCCCGCATGCTTCCATGAACAGCCCACGGTTGAACCGCGGGTTCTCCTCACCGAACTTCCTCGCCCACTTCTCTGCCTCGGTCTTCCTGGCAGCGAGCGGCGTGATCTTGCTGACCGTCAGGGCAACCGATCTGAAATCTTTTCTCGTGTACATGGTTCACTTCTCCTTCCAGACGTACACCGAGTGCGCCCAGTTCGAGGTCGGATCCTTGGTAACCCGTGCGAGGTATCCCATCCGGCGGTACTTCGCTGCGAGAGCGTTCGCATCGGACTTAAGCATTCCACCTCGGATCCCAATGAACTCACGGCGACCCCACCGTGAGCTTGGCTTCCCGTGAACCGTGATGGTGCGGTAGCCCCCCTTTTTGTGTTCGCGGTACTCAATCCCCAGTTCATGCCGTGTTGATTTTGCTGTGATTGTTGCCATGTCTTCACTTCTCCTTGTATAATGGGGAGTGGGTGGTGTGGCCTATATAACAGTATCGCGCCTGTGACAGCGCTGCGAACCTATTGCGCCCATGCGGTGCCCCCCGCACGCCTGATGCCTTGTTGCGCGGTGTTGCCAGGCTCTAATCAGCGCTATGGCCCGTGTGGTGGCGTTGTCCGTGCCCACTGCCCAGATTGCTCTCGCTAACCATCCTGGTGTTCCAGCGCATCGGCCCGCCGCATCAGATCCATCGCTTCAGTGCGGATTCGCTCCACCTCCTTCTTCCTGTCAGTGGCCTCCTCCTGCTCCTGCCAGATGCAGTCCTTTGACTTCCGCATCTCCGAGATGGGGATCCGCTTATACTTGAACTTGTATTCGCGTTCCCACCCCTTGTCCTTTCCATGATTGTAACTCTTCAGCACCCGCTTTGATGTTCCGCACGATGGGTGTGCCACACAGGGTTCCTCGAATCCGGCAAGCCAGTCCTTGTCATGGATCCCCAGCTCGCATTCATATACCCGGAACCTCCCGTACATGCTGGTCAGGAGCATCCCGATGAGACAATGCTCGCAGACTTCATCGGACACTACCATCCCCCCGTCTCCCTCTGTCAACTTCACGTCGACTTATACCCCGACCTTGGGGTGGGTATAGCCTTTTGACAGAACGCACATCTCCGCAATCGAGACATGTGTAAGTATAATAGAGCCCGTGCGAATCAAAGCGATATCTATCGCTTCCACATTTCTTACAGCTTGTCATTCATCGCTTCCCCTGGGGATATGGGCCTTGCGGCTGTTACCTGCCCAGAGGACTATGACGCCATCTCTGCGGTTACTTCCCGCCTGAAGTCTTCCGCTCTGGCCTTCCTGAGGATCCGCTGATCCTGCTTGCCGTTCCTGTGGCACCTGCAATGGCCCATGCACCGCTGGGCAAACGGATGGAAGAGGCCGAAGATATCATTGAATCGCTTCCACGTCCCGCGAACTGGGCGGTTGTAGAACCGGAGAGTGTGGCTCATTGTTTCACACCTTCCCATTCCCGTTCTTGAGAGCTAAGATTTCCACCCTCATTTCATTGATTTCCTTCTGCTGGTTGATGATGAGACCCACGGCCTGCTCGTACTGGTACTGGAGCGTGGTACCACCAAAGATCTTGGCCTCAATGGAAGTCAACTGCTTTGCCAGCGGCCCCAGGGTCTCCTGAATGGACGCAGCCACAGCAATCCCCACGATGGGCTTGATGTTGGCCGCATTGCGCAGACCGAGGTCCACTGCATCCGCGATGGCCGGGTTGAAGGTCTCGAACTCTGCGACCGGATGACCAAACCCTTCCGGGGACTTATCGGCGAAGATCCCGGGCAACATGATCTGCCCGTTCGCAAGGATCATCTGCTTCGCCAGGTGCGACTCGAACCCGTAATGGACCGGGCCGACATTGCCTGGCGAGCCGAGGCTGATCGTGCAGTTGTTCCAGCTCTGCTCCCGCAACCAGATGTCCACACCTTTCTGGACCTGCGCATATGCCACCATGTCGGCCTCTTCCCGGGATCTCGCCGGTATATGATTCCGGTTCACTCTCGAAGCTATTACAGCTTTCGGATGCCATTCCACCCCCACCACGGCCTCTTTTGTCGTGACGTGCCACAGGTGCCTGAGAGAGCCCTTAGGACTCCATGACTTGATATAGATCGACCTGTTCTTCGAGTGGTGGGTCGCCTTTAAATCGAGCTCGCCTCGCATGGAGAGGATCGGATACTTCGGCCTGATGTTGTGCGGTATGCAGAGCGTAATGGCCCCCGACGCAAACGGGTTCTGGGCAACGAACCGCTCGAGCCGGTCGGTGACGTTCCATGTCGTGCACCGCCCGGTCAGGGGATCCCCGGTCGCCACCGTCGTCGTCTTCCCCTTCCACCGGACCGAGAACCGGTTCGGGGTGACGAGCCCCCACTTCTCAAGAGCCTTTACCAGCTTGTTGACCGTGGAACGCGAGATGTTGAGATGCCTGGCGGCATACGCTTCGTAATAACCCTCTTTTAAAAGACGAATGATGCTTATGTGGGTAGGAGGTAGACTCTTGACGTACTGGAGCGCATAAATATCGTCCAGAGTGGCTTGCCCGGTACCCACCCTGTCACCACCTTACCATCACTACCTCCTACCCCCTTCACTTCTTCTGCTGCCTGATCATCCGCAGCGCCGCCTGTTGTGACTTGATCCGTTCCCGGCTGGATGGCGGCAGGTCGACGTTTGCACGCTTCACCATTGTCTGCACCTGATCCCGCAGGCGCTCTGCCGTGCTGTGCAGCCCCCGCTTCTCTGCACGGTCGGCATTGGCGAGGATCTCTTTTGCCTTTTCGGTCTGGATCGAGTCAAGCCCCGAGAGATCCGGCCCACCCAATCCCTGAATGATCATCTTTAGCCCCGGTATGTTCATAAGAGACGCTCCTTCCTTTCAAGTTCATTCACATTCGTGAGATAATTACCTTTCCGAAACTGATCCGGATGATCCGGATTACTTCTTCTGCCCCGTTCTCCCCGAAGCTCTCACCTGCTTCTCCATCCGCTTCAGGTGGGTGTAGTACTTCGGATCCTCAAGCAGGTGATCCTTTGCCACCCGCTTCGCATCCTCCTTGCTCAACCCATGCTCCTCTGCCTCTACCCGGATCCCCATGCGGAGCTGGACCGGAGAGAAAACTGCGTCGGGGAGTGCCCGGCCACGTATCAGGTTCAGGGCCATCTGCAAATCACCTCAGCACTTATGACGGTAGTAGATCTCCCAGCCCTTTGCCAACCAGGGGACGATGAAGAACCCTACCGAGTAGTTAGCGAACTGAT
>Ga0315274_10009817_pt1 | contig 13805 bp, 15 predicted proteins | sample YL17G02_20_MG_FD_203700 | JGI IMG/M metagenome (GOLD analysis project Ga0315274, IMG submission 203700) | Sediment microbial communities from Yellowstone Lake, YNP, Wyoming, USA - YL17G02_20 | ecosystem: Environmental > Aquatic > Freshwater > Lake > Sediment | place: USA: Wyoming | collected...
AACAATTCATTAAAAGTCGACTTTAAAAAGAAGATCTCGGTTAGATTTTCCTGTGTCCGGGAAAATGCTGTTTCGGTTAGATAGTTAAATGATTTGACACGGATATAAGGAAAAACTCATTGTATTAAGACAGGCTTTTCCACCCCGTTTTTATTCAGGAAAATTGATAAATAAAAACATTACCCGGTTCTTTGTCTAGAAGCTTAATCCAGAAAAAAGCAATCAGAAAATAGTTCTTTTGGGTTCCTTGGTTGCTACTTTTCCCTAACTGGAAAAGCCCCCGAAGGGGCTAATCCAGAATGAAAATTGATTGAGGGTTTTTTCTCCCTCAAATAAATTATATTAGAAGAATGAGCAAATTCCAACTCCGAGTAGATAAAGGACGCCAATGGCAAGAACGGTAAGAATGGTAAAAAGCATTAGGTCTCTTTCATTACCTATCGTAGCTTCTTTAGATGGTTTAAAAAGCGCTTCAAGAACACCAATAATACCGGTTCCAACGAGTCCAATGCAAGAAAGGATTATAAACCCTACTGGGATTCCTACAAAAACAATGAGTAGGGCAAGGACAATTGTTAGAAGTAATCCCATAGTTCTTTGAGAATTTATTTTTTAGGAAAAAAAGAAAGCCATCCTTCAAGTCTGCCTTTTACAAGTCTGTTTGAACTGTCTCTTTTCGCAGATTCAATAAAGCCTTTTGGGCTATCCTTGTGAGTTTCATAAATAACTTTCCAAAACAAATCGTCCATAAAGTTAAGTTCCGATTGATTGATTTCTCTTTGAACAGCTTTCTCTTCAAACTCTTCATACCAAATACCATTCATTTTCTGTATAGCTTTCGTAAAATCCTCATTAGAAATACCTTCTATCTTTTCCCAACTTCCTACTTCATCAGAGTAATCAACGCAGTCAGAATATCTAGGGTCGTATTCTTGTATCTTTTTCCAGTATTCTCTAATTTCATTTCTCAAACGCAGGAATATATGAGGAAATTCTTGCTTCAGGAATTCATCTTTTTCTGCCTGTTCCCTTTCTTCATTTTTCCTTTGGATTTTTAAGAGTTCTATCTGGTTTCTTCTATAAAGCTGATAGACAACGAGACCTATTACTATGATTAAGACGATTGAAAAAAAGTTATCCATTAGCTTATTATACCATTTAAACAATTCGCTATTGACATAGAAAACAAAAGTGCCATAATTTAGTTGAAACCTTGGCAGGCATTATTATTTCAAACTAGCTTTAAAGCAAAGAGCTGGGAGGCGCCTGCCAAGGTAGCTCCCAGCTTTTTGTTAAAAAGAGATATGGAAAAAATAATGTTAAGCAAATTACAGAAGGGAATACTGGCAGACCTTGAAATAATAGAGGAAATAGATATTGATGACTATTTTTCATTATTGCCAGAAATAGTAGATATTTTATCTGAATTGAAAAAAATTGAAATGGGACGAATTAAATGTATGTCAGATGATTATAAGACAAGAAAAAAACTAAAAGCAAAACTTAAAAGTCGCAGAGAACAAATAAAATTAGTTTTTAATCAGCTTTATTTAAAAGGACTGGTTAGTGGTTGGCACGGCAAAAGAGATGGCTGGTTAACACTTACTGAAGATTTGGAAAAACACCCAGAAATGAATAGGAATTATTTTACTGGTGAACCAAACACTGGCTCGATAATAAAGAGCAAGGATTGGAATAAATTGTGTAATCAACAATATGCTAAGGGTGAATTGGTCTTTGTTGGTTCTGAAGCTTGTGATTGTGTTTGGCCGAATAGAATTAAAAAACTAACTAAATAAAACTATGGAAAACAAAAAGTGTGTTATTTACACGAGGGTTTCTAAGAGCGATGAGAGCCAAGACCCAATCAATCAAAGAGAGCCGTTGCTTCACTTGGCCGAAAACTTAAGTTTGGAAATTGTCGGAGAATACACCGACCACACTTCTGGAGGAAATGGCAATCGTCCGGAGTTCCAACGAATGTTAGCTGACGCAAGGAACAGAAAGTTTGAGATGATTTTAGTTTGGAGCTTGGATCGTTTCAGCAGAGAAGGAATTTCCAACACGCTGGGCTATTTGGAGCAGCTTGATAGAAGCGGAGTAGGGCTTAAATCCTTACAAGAATCTTGGCTGGACACGACTGATAATGGCGTTGGAAAATTGCTTTTGGCAATTATGAGTTGGGTGGCCAGCCAAGAACGGCAGAGGATTTCTGAAAGAACAAAAGCCGGATTGGCCGTGGCGGTGGCTAATGGAAAAACTTTAGGTCGTCCTAGCGGCGCTAAAGACAAGGGTCGAAGAAAAAGGTCTGGATACCTTTTAAGGTGGCAAAAAGAAAAAGTTTCAGCTTAAAAATATGGCTATGGAAAAAATAGTTTTATACGCCAGAGTTTCAACCAAAGAGCAAGGCCGGAAAGAAAGTATCCAGACTCAACTTTCGAAGTTAAAAGAGAAATATCCCAATACGACGCAGGTATACAAAGACATTGCTTCCGGCGCTTATATTCAAAGGGACGGATTGAACCAATTAAGGGAAGACGCCAAAAAAGGATTGTTTGATATAGTTGCTGTTTATAGTTTGGACAGGCTATCAAGGAATCTTGGCCATCAGATTGCTTTGCTGGAAGAGTTTGAAAAGGCCGGCATTAAGGTTGAGGTCTTGGGGGAAAACTACGAAGACACTCCAGAGGGAATGTTAAATAGAAATATCAGAGGAGCTTTCTCGGAATACGAAAGATACAAGATAGCCAAGAGAATGACAGACGGAAAATACCGAAAGGCAAAAGACGAATTTATGGGAGGCACCCCGCCTTACGGCTACAAGGTAATTAAAAACAGCTTAGGGAAAAAATGCCTTGAGATAGAACCAACAGAGGCAAAGGTTGTTAAACAGATGTTCAAAGTTTATCTTGAGGAGCAAGGTTTAGGTAGGACGGCTACGAGGATTTACGAGATGGGTTTCAGGTCGAAGACAGAAAGGAACGGCGAACATATCAGTTTCAGCCAGTTTGTGATTGGCTTTATTTTGAATAACGAAACTTACATCGGTAATTCTTACTTTGGCAAAACCTATCCTTGCGAACCAGACAATCCGGTAAAGAAAGAAAGAAAGAGCCGGCTGTCAAGCCGGAAGTATAGGCCAAAGTCGGAATGGATAAAACTGACAGTGCCGGCAATCATCGATAAGACAACTTTTGAGCGAGTCCAAAAAATCAGAGAAGAGAAAGCGAAGCAATCCCTAAAGCCAACCAGAAACTATCTTCTTCAAGGTTTGATTAAGTGTCCTCATTGCGGCTATAAATACATCGGCAAGATGAAATCAAAGAGTCATCGGCCAGCCAACGGCCACAACTTTTCTTATCTTTGTCCGGGCAAGTCAGGAAGGCGTAGGCCGGAAGGCCATCGTTGCCACTCAAGGGAAATCAGCACCAATTACCTAGACGAACGGGTCTGGGATAAGTTTAGTTCGCTTATCAAGCAACCAAAGAAACTTAAGGAATCAATCAAGCTTTCAGAGGAAAAAAGAAAAAAAGAAAAAGGTTTCAATCAAAAAGTTTATGACACCTTGATCGTTGAAAAAGCTGAGATAAAAAAGAAAAAATCCCAGCTGTTGGATTATTTCACCGGAGGGAATTTGTTGAAAGAGGACTTAGATAGTAAGCTTTCTGACTTAAACAATCAGGAGCAGGATTTCCAGGGGCAGATCAAAGAGATTGAAACAGAACTCGCAAAAATAGAAACGAATTCCGAAGCGGAAAAAGAGATTGAAAATCTTTGCTTAGAATACCAAGACGAGATGGGGACAGCAGACTTTGGATTCGAGGACAAAAAGAGAATGCTTAGAAGATGGGTTAGAGAAATAATGTTGCCAGATGGTGGCGGAATTGCTATTAAGTTCAGGATTCCTTCTGTAGAAGAACCGATTAAGCTTCAATCTGTGCCGAATTCTGTCGGGGCGTCAAGCGGTTATCTGAGTCAGAAGAAGTATGATGCGGAGAACGGAAGGGTGGCGTCCTGATAAGAAAATCATTTTCGGGTAAAAGACCGGCAATGCTGTAGATTTGCGTCACCTCCAATGAGTTTTCAAAAGAAAGCTTGGGCAGGATAGAGCAGATGGATTTTGCCAGCAGTGTTTTGCCTGTTCCGGGCGGACCGGTCATGATAAGATTGTGGCCGCCGCTGGCGGCAATTTCCAAAGCTCGCTTGGCATAGTCTTGACCTTTTATCCAGCCAATGTCAATCGCGGAAATCGTTTTCTCGAAGATTTTTTCTCTCTCAAGATTGAAAGAGGGGATATCAAGTTCTCCTTTTAAATAATCCGCGATTTCGCCTAGGGTTTCGGCGCCAACAACTTTAATGTCTTCAACGAGAGCCGCTTCAGGCGCGTTTTGTTTTGGCAGAATGATTTCCGAGAAGCCGTATTTCTTAGCCTTGAGCGAAAAAGAAAGAGCGCCGCGAATCGGCCTTAATTTACCATCCAAAGCGAGCTCGCCGACAAAAATCTTCCCTTCGGTATTAAAGCGCATCTGTCCGGAAGCAAGGAGATAACCAAGGGCAATCGGTAAATCATAGAGAGCACCCTGTTTTTTTAAATCAGCGGGAGCTAAATTGATTAAAACTCTTTGGGATTTAGAGTAGGGAGAATAAAAACCAGCGCTTTTAAGCGCTGAACCAATTCTTTCTTTCGCTTCTTCTACTTCCTTTCCCGGCAGGCCGACCATCGTGAAACATCTTAGGCCGTAAGAAACATCAGTTTCCACTTCAATGATTTGGGCATCCAAGCCAACGATCGCTGCCGAAAGAATTCTAGAAGGCATTATAACAAAAAATCCAATGACAAAATCTCAATGTCAAATGGTCTTTATTTTTTTTGTTCAATTTCACAGTCGCGGCAAAATCTGGCTTCGGGGATAGCTGAAATCCGCTCTTCCGGGATTTTTTTGCCGCATTTTTCACACTGGCCGTATTTATTTTTCTCAATTTTTTCCAAAGCCACTTCAATATCCTGAAGTTTAGTTTCCATCGCGTATTCGACCGGAAGAAGGCGTTCATATTCTTCTCTTCTTTTGGCCGTGTCTTCGCCGCTATCGTCGGTCGTTTCCATGCCGATATCGGGGAATTTGGTATCCCAGTCGCCTTTTAAGATTTTGTCTTTTTCGGCAAATTTCAAGAGTTCCTTTTCCAGAAGAGCTTTTTCCTTATTCAATTCTTCTTTGGCTTTTTCCAAAAATTTCTTGTCCATAATTTAGTGGATTTAATCTCTTAAATTATTGATTAGCGCTAGTTTTAATTTTATCAATGACTTTAATGGTTGCCTCTCCCGAAGAAGAAAAAACAAAATAATTGTTAACAATAGCCCAGCAAATGCCAAAATCTTCTTGGGGAAAGGAAAGATAGCGGAAGATCGCGCCTTTGTAGGTTGTTTGTTCAAAAGTTCGACCAGTAATCGGTTCTGTTTTACCCAGAGCGAGAAAAAACTTTTCCGTATCGCTTTCCATCGTTACCTCCCATAATAAGAGTGGATCAGAAAGATTTTTCCCTTCTTTGATTTTGGCGATTAGACCAAGCCGATTTTTATTGGTAGTGGTAGAAAAAAGAGGATTGCTTAAGGGATAGACAAAAAGGGTAAAATCTTTTTCCAGGTTTTCCTTAATTTCGCTTGGCACGATCACGCCGAGATTATTGAGAAAATCAGCTAAGCCAAGAAAAGTCGTTTCCCCTTTATTTCTAAAAACAATTCTTGTAAATTGGTTGGAACTGAAGTTTTCTTTAAGGGCGAGAGTAAGAACATCATTGAGATTTTCTTCAGAAGAAATTTCAATAACTTTGGTTTCACTAACAGCGATAAGCGCCTCTGGAGGCGTAATTTCTTGATTTTGTTGATTCCCTGTTTCTTTATGCGTTAGCCTTACGATTAACATTTTAAAATCAGTTGCCTTGGCGTATTTTAGAAACCAGTAAGAAAGACCGGCAACTCCTAGAATAAGAGGAAGGACAATGAGAACAAAAGAAATTAATCTGCGTCTTTGCCTTTGCTTCGTGCTTGGTTTTTGCGGTAGGGGACGGAGGACTTCAACTCGCCCTTCAAACATTTCTTCTGCCTCTTCAGGGGAACTCACTTTTTTTTTAAGAAAAGGCGGTTTTTTTTCGTTTTCTTTCAGCCTTTGCCTGAAAGCATCCATTTCTTTTTCTATCTTTGGATCCTGTTCCAGCAATGATTTTTTTTCGTCCTCCCGCAAAAGTTCCAATCTTCTTTTTGCTTCCGCTAAACGTTCATCACCTCCTAATTTTTGTGTTGGTTGACTTAAAGGAGAGGCTGGCGCCGGATTGAAACTAGGGGCAGCTGCTTGAGTCTGGGTTTTAGCGCTGGGTGTTATTGCTTGAGGAGCAGTTGTCTTCCCGAAAGGCCAAATTTTCTTTTTTGGAGAACCTTGAGGCAATTGTTGTCCTGGGCGCTCGTTTTTTTTCTGCTTTGGCAGGGTTTCTGCCGCTTCCCCAAAGCCCGCGTTCTCTTTCAGTTTTAATCTGTCAAGGTTTAAATCCAATTCTTTTAATTCTTTTTCCATTGTCGCTAATTCCCGTTCTTCTTTCCACCTTCTTTCTTCTGTCTCATTTCTTTTCTTTTCCAAATGTCTTCTGGTTTTTTCAATTGCCTGACGATCTTCTGTGTCGGTGGTGTTCTCCTCTTCTTCAATAAGGTGAATTTTTGTTTCAACGCTTTCCTCTTCGCTTTTAATCAGAGAAAGAATCTTGCCTATTTCACTTTTCTTTTTCAAAAGTTCTACTCTTCTTTTTTCTAGATCTCTTCCTTCTAGAGCTGAAGAAACTGAAACTAGGGTTGGTTCCGGGGGAAGCGGTTTAGCCTGTGTTTGTGGCTGGGGTTGAAGTTTGGGCCTTGGCTGGGGTATTGGTTGGGGTTTTGGTTGAGACCTGGGCGGGAAAACAATTTTTGCTTTTTCTTCAGCAACCCCTTCTTGTTCTAAAGTTTGGAAAAAAAGGGGCGGTAGCGCCTTTTTTTGTTCTTGAGGCGCTTGAGAAATCTTTGCTCCGAAGGTTTCCGTTGGCTTAAATGTTTCCGACTCTAAATCAGGCGAGGCCTTTTCGGAAAAAGGTTTTCTTCGGAAAAAAACAGGCGAAGAAGGACCGCCTTCTTCAGACGCACGAATGGTTGGCTTTGGCCGAGAAACAATTTTTGGCTCCAGCGAAGACCCTTCTTTTTTTAGACGGCTGAACAAACCAATTTTTCGCACCTTTTCTCCAAAACTTTCCTCTCTTTTTTTGAATTCTATTTGAGTTCTTTCCCGCTGTTCCTCTAGGGGCGTTTCTCCAGACTGCATGGTAACAATTTTTTTCCTTTCTTCTTCTGACTCCAAAAGCCGAAGACGGGCGACATCTTTTTTCATCGTCCTGATTTCCACTGGCGGCTTTTTGCCAATCCTTTCTCTAATTTGTTCCTCTTGGTTTTCGGCCATAGCTTCCTTGGGGTTTACTAAAACCTTGGCTTGTCCCCAAATCTATTCTTCCCATGTCATCAATTTTAATTACCCTTACTTGAATTTTATCACCTATTTGTAATTTTGGGGGGCAAAGAGAACCACGCAGAAGGCCTTTTTGCCTGGCACTCAACTCAATAATCGCTCCCACGCCCAAAATCTTTCTTACAGTTCCTTCAAAAGATTCTCCGATCTCTATCTCCTTGACAATGTTTTTGATAAGGGAGATGGCTTTTTGCGCTTTTTCTTCATCAGCGGCGACGATATAGACAACGCCTGATTCTTCAATCGTAATTTCCGCGCCTGTTCTTTCTGTAATGTCTTTGATGGTTTGACCCTTGGTGCCGATAACCATGCCGATTTTTTCCGGATCAATTTCTATCTTGAAGATTCGCGGAGCATATTTTGAAAGTTCGGCTCTGGGTTCGGGAATTGTTTTTTCAATCAAATCCAGAATTTTTAGCCGCGCTTCTTTAGCTCTGGCTAGAGCTTCGGCCATAATTTTTTCGTCAATGCCGTCAATCTTGACATCCATTTGAATGGCGGTAATGCCTCCTCTTGTTCCTGCGACTTTAAAATCCATTTTTCCGTGAAAATCTTCCGGGCCCTGGATATCAGTTAAGAGCTTGTAGTCTTTTCCTTTTTTTACCAAGCCGATGGCAATGCCTGCCACTGGTCTTTTAATCGGCACGCCGGCGTCCATCAAGGCGAGAGTGGAAGAACAAACGGAAGACATTGAAGTTGAGCCGTTTGAGGAAAGAATTTCACTGACAATTCTAATGGTATAGGGAAAATTATCAATATCGGGGATAACAGCGAGAAGTGCTTTCTCCGCCAGCATTCCGTGACCAATTTCCCGTCTGCCCGGTCCCCTCATTGGCTTGGCTTCGCCGGTAGAGTAGGGAGGGAAATTATAGTGATGAAGGAATCTTTTCTTGTTTGTTTCTTCCATTCCTTCTATTAATTGCTGATCTTCCGGCCCGCCCAAAGTAACAATGGAAAGCGAGCGGGTGACGCCGCGCGAGAAGTAGCCAGAGCCATGCGCTCTTGGCAGAACAGCCACTTGGCAGTCTAGGGGCCTGATTTCGTCTAATTTTCGGCCATCAACCCTTGCTTCTTTGGTTAAGGCTTTTTGCTGGAGAAGATTATCAACTTCTTCTTCAAAAATATCATTTGCCTCTGCCGGATTTTTTTCAGGATGATTTTCTTTAAGATGCTTTATCGTTTCTTTTCTCAAAACATCCAGCTGTCCGGATTTTTCTACTCCTTCTTCAGCTGTTTCCTGTTTTTTCGCGAAAAGAATTTCCTCGATTTTATTGCTAAGAAATTCTTTAACGACTTTTTCTGTTTCGCTATCGCGCTGTTTTTCAAAAATCATTTTTTGTTCGCCCATCTCATGAGAAATTTTTTCCTGAAACTCAATCAATTCTTTTATCTTGGGCAAGGCGATTTTCGTTGCTTCCAGAATTAATTTTTCTTCTATCTCCTCAACTTCGGCTTCAATCATATTAATAACCGCTTCGCCGGTGGTTTTATCTTTCTTGCCGCTTAAGACAATATCCAGTAAACTGTTTTCCCGCTCTTCGTAGGTGGGGTTAACAATAAATTCGTTATTTTTGAGACAAACTCTGACCGCCGCCACTGGTCCGTCCCAGGGAATTTTAGAAAGAGCCAGGGAAAGAGAAGTGGCCAGAATGCCTAAAATATCGGGATCATTTTCCTCGTCCCAGGAAAGGCAGGTGGTGACAATCTGGACTTCTTTTTTAAACCCTTTGGGAAAAGCAGGCCTGATAGTTCTGTCAATCAAACGGCAAATCAGGGTGGCATTGTCGGAGGGCTTGCCTTCTCTTCTCATATAGCGGGAACCTAAAATTTTTCCGCCGGCGTAGAACTTTTCTTCGTAGTTAACAGTCAGAGGGAAAAAGTCCTGGCCTTCGATTTCGTTTTCCGACATGACGGCGGCGGCCAAGACTTCGGTTTCGCCAGAGCGGATGCTGGCTTCGCCAGTGGCTCTGATGGTCCAATTCTTTTTTTCAAATTCTATTTTTCTTTTTCCGATCTCAATTTCAAAACGTTTCATTTTAGCAAATATTTTTTAGGTTCTTTTTCTAAATCAATAAAGTCGTCAGCGACCTGCTTTAACTGGCCAGAACAGGATTTGCCGAAAGCAACAATTTCCACTCGTACAGGCGTCGCATTTTTTAGATACTCTACCAGAGGAACAAAATCTCCATCGCCGGTGATGAGGACAATAGCATCGGCGTTGTGGCTGAATTTGATGGCGTCAACGGCCATGCCTACATCCCAGTCGCCCTTTTTCATGCCGCCGGGAAAGACCTGTAGATCTTTTATCTTAACCTCAATGCCCATATTTCTTAAAGCATCAAAAAAGGCTCTTTCTTCTTCGCTTTCAGTCCTGATGCCGTAAGAAATGGCTCTGATGATTTTTCTTGAAGCGATGGCCGTCCGCAAAACTTCTTTAAAATTGACCCGCGCCCGGTAAAGATTTTTGGCAGAGTGGTACATATTTTGAACATCAATGAGAACGGCCACTCTCTGGTCAACGTGTTTCAACCCCCCTTGCTCTTTTTTTACGATGAACATAGCTTAGAAAGCCGAAAGGAGAAAGCAATGAGATGGCTTTCAATCCTTTCGCTTTAGGTTTTTATTTTTTTAATGATACTTTCGTATTTTTTTTCGTCTTCTCCTTTTAAGTAGCGGAGAAGCTTTCTCCTTTTGGAGACCATTTTTAAAAGACCTCGTTTGGAATGAAGGTCTTTGGGATTAGTTTTGAGATGGCCGAGAAGCCGATTGATTTCTTCGGATAAGAGAGCAATTTGGACTTCGGAAGAGCCGGTATCATCTTGATGAAGCTTGTTCTTCTCAACAATCTGATTTTTTTCTTCAGGAGTTAACATAAATTAAATAAACCGTTAAATTGTTAAATTGTTACAGACGAGAAAATCTTAACTTTTTTATTTTACCCCTGATTTAATCTAAATGCAACTTTTAAAATTAGGAAGGAGGAAAGGGGGGATGAAGGAAAAAGACGGAGAAGAAATTGCGGGGAAGAAATGTGGATTGGTAATGAACAGTCTCCTTTGGTAAATCCAAAATAGCACAGATATCTCAAAACTCAAACTGGAATCTTGTGGACTCCGAGTTTTCACAAAATAGCGTTCTTTGTGGAACCAAGGGTTCCACAAAGAAGGTTCCGCTTTAAGGATCGCTTAGCTCCCTAAAAAGGCCGCTTAATTCTCCACCGAAGAATTAAGCTTAGAGCTCGGCTCGCTCTCTTGCCTTTAGGCAAGAGCCATGGCCGCTCGCCTCGCATATCCTTTTTAGGAAGCTAAACGATCCTTCCAATTACCCATATACTTAGTAATGATATGGTAAAACTAGAATGGTGAAGTTTAGCTAACCGCTAAGGGACGCCTTCGCAGGCCGAAGCCGAGTCTGACTCGGCCGAAGCCAAGTCTGACTCGGCCGAAGCGGGCAGGGTGTCAACCGAAGGTTGACGAGCGAGGCCGAGGCGGAACAGCGATTTCCCCACAGTGACTGTGTCAACCCTTAGCGGTTAGCTAAACTTGCGGAAACGCCAACTTACGGAAACTCGGGTTCCGCAGACTTGATTTTATTTCACAAAAAATATCTGATCTTCGTCTTGAAGCTCGTGATGGGGACCGACAAATTGGTTTGGATAGCGGCTAGATGGTCCCCTGATTTTTGCGCCCTTGACCTGGTTGGCCAGAGCCTGGGAAATTTTTGCCGCTGCTTCCTGGACTGTAATTTTCGCAGGGCAAATCATTGGTTCTGGTTCTGGCCTGGCTTGAGGATCGTGACGAAGATAGAGCCGGATAAAATTTAACTTTGAAAAAATTATTTCTTTTAGTTCTTCAATACCGATATTTTTTTCCGCGCTGATAAAAAGACATTCTCTTTTTAGTTTTTTCTTTAATTTTTCCTGTTTGTCTTTGGGAAGAGTATCAATTTTTGAGATTACTTTGATTGCCGGGACGTAAACTCGATTAACCATAAAAGCGTCAATTAATTGATCTTGGCTAAGCTTGTTTTTAAAATAAATTTTAGCGTTAGGCATTCTGAATTCTTGGGCAAGGGAAATCACTTCTTCTTTAGAAAGTCCGGGCTTGCCGGTGATTTCAATGCCGCCTCTTAGTTTTTTTTCAATTATTACCTCCGGTTTTTTTTCATTGACTCTGACGCCAGCCAAAGAGAGCTCCTCTTCCATTATTTTGAAATTGGGATCGTCGGCTGTAGCCATAAGAATAAGCAAATCCGTTACTCTGACAACAGAAATAATTTCTTTGCCTCCGGCGCGGCCAGAAGCCGCGCCGCTAATCATTCCCGGGACGTCAAAAATCTGGATTTTCGCCCCTTTGTAATCCAGCATTCCCGGGATGACATCAAGAGTGGTGAAAGGATAATGGCCGACTTTGGAATTGGCATTGGTTAAACGATTGATAAGAGTGGATTTTCCCACCGAAGGCATGCCAACCAGGACCACAGTCGCATCGCCTTCTTTTCTGACGCTAAAACCGCGGCCGCCTCCGCCGCCTTTACCAGCTTGGAACCCCATCATTTCGTCTTTTAGCTTGGCAATCCTTGCCTTGAGTCGGCCGATATGATGCTCTGTGCCTTTGTGATAAGGCATTTTTCTGATCTGGGCTTCAAGCTCCTTTATTCTTTCTTTAGCTTTAGCAGCGTCCATAAGAGAGCTTTTAAAGTAAATTTTATTTGCTTTTCCTGATTTTTAATATAGAATAATAGAGAGAAAAAGAAAGTACCACGAGGATTTATTTCAATAAATTATTTAACCACTATGTCAAGCATTTCCCAAAACAGAAGAAGATTTGATATCAGAAAAAATATGAAGAGAAGGGCGAAGCTAAGAAAACTGACAGAGCTTTATACTAAGACCAAGGGCGAAAAAGAAAAATGGAATATTTTTGAGAAAGTCAAAAAAATTGCGCCGCAGGTTATTGGTAGGGGAGTTTTTCGCGGTTTTCCTTCTTCGCCGAAATAAAAAAGATTCTAAAAATATGGGCGGCCATTCAGGGCCGCCCATATTTTTTTATTTGAAAAAATAATTTTTTGCGTAGTGCCCCCACCAGGACTCGAACCTGGATTAACTGGTTAAGAGCCAGCTACTTTGCCAACTAAGTTATGGGGGCCCCACTTCGCTCTGATTATATCAGAGCTTCGAGGGGCGAGAATACTTGGAAATACATTTCTCGTCCTTCCGAAGCCAAGCTAAACTTGGCGTAGGAGGAAGTTATGGAGGCTGTCTTTCAGAAATTCATTACTGGGGGCTAAAGGAGCATGATCCATTAAGGCAAACCCAACCTGCGCCGCCGCAGTCCGCGTCTCTAGAACATGTGTCTCCGGCTTGATGTCCTCCTCCATCTTCTGCTGGTGCTGCCATCCCAAATCCGCCGCAATTAATCTGGGACCAATTTCTGATGCCCCTGCCTAAATCGTTATCAGCCAAGTTGATAAAGCCCATAAAAGTGTTGACTAATATCCAAGCGCCATAGATAACCACTAGGCCAACAACAACCCATTTAATGATATCTATTCCTTTTTTGTAAGTACTGGGATTGCCGCCAGCTAAAAGAATTTGCATTCCTCCCCAGGCAATCATCAAGATAGCTAAGGGTGGGATAATTGTTAGAAGAAAAAAATCAATAATCGCTCTTCCCATGACAAATAAGTGGCATAATTGGCAAGGCATTGTTACTCCGCTTGATTCTCCTTCGCTCGCCATTGATTTGCCGCAGGGGACAAAGCCATTGAAGGTTACCGTGGCGCCATCAGCCGTATAAGTGCCGGCCTTAGAAACCAGAGGCATAAGTAAAATAACGCAAAAAAGGGAAAAAAACAAGTAAAAAATTTTTTGTTTCATAAATTTTTTAAAATAAATATTTCTCTATTATACCTTGCCCTTTTATTTTTTAAAATCGGAATTGCTAAAAAGCTCTTTTTTAGCAATGTATTATTTTAGTGCTCTATTCTTAAAATAGTCCGAACGCATTTCGCCGCCGAAGGCGGCGACGGCAAGCCCCCCAAAATTTGAGCGGCTTCGCCACGATCTTTGACAATTTCAAGTTTTTCTATGAGTTTATAATAACTTATTTCAGTAAATTTTTCAAGGAAAAATTTACTGCTGTCAACGGGAAATAGAAATGTCATACTTCCAAGGATTTAGAAATGTCATACCTTGGCGGCAAAATTAAACTTTCTTCTCCAAGGATGATCAGCGGGCGGGATGTAAACAGGTTTCTTACTGGCAGG
>Ga0315274_10009818_pt1 | contig 13805 bp, 8 predicted proteins | sample YL17G02_20_MG_FD_203700 | JGI IMG/M metagenome (GOLD analysis project Ga0315274, IMG submission 203700) | Sediment microbial communities from Yellowstone Lake, YNP, Wyoming, USA - YL17G02_20 | ecosystem: Environmental > Aquatic > Freshwater > Lake > Sediment | place: USA: Wyoming | collected...
GAAGGGTGAATCTCATACGCACTGGCGATCTCGTTGACCGTCTTGTGACCCCCGATCGCCTCGACCGCCACCCGCGCCTTGAACGCACCGCCATGGTGCTTCCGCTGTGCCATGATAACCTCCTGTCGGACGCCACCCTACCACAGCCACACTACCTTATCCACTGGTCCAGAAAACCGGGAGTATTATAGTCATACACCGAATGGCACCGTCAAACCTGTTGACGACGTCTCACGTTCTTGAGACTGGGCCAAGACAACCTGCGCGGACGGGTGGCAGCGTCAAGGCCGAAGGCCCATGAATGGCTGCGCTTGACGATGGCACTACCAGCTCACCCTATGCTGTCGCCCTTTGACGGCGGGCATTTCGGCTCTTATAATCCGCATCGTTATCAGGAGTGCTCTATGGTGCAGGTGCTGATTGGGGTGGGGATCATCCTGGTTCTGGCGGTGCTGGTCCTGCTGGCGTGGCTGATCGCGGCGAATCTCGCGACGCGACGGGAGATGGCGGGCCAAGCGGCGGGGACCGGGCTGCTCCAGCAGCAGCTCGAGGCGATCAAGGTGGCCCAGGACAGGACCTCGCAGACCCTGCAAGGCTCGCTGCAGGCCGGCCAGAACGCCGTCGCCCAAAACCTCCAGTCGAGCCAGCAGGTCCTCTCGCAGCTCAATCGCCAGATCGGCGAGCTCCAGGGCACGAACAAGCAGATGCTCCAGCTCGGCACCGACGTGCGGCGGTTGCAGGACATCCTCAGCAGCCCCAAGCTTCGCGGCCAGATCGGTGAATGGTCCCTCGAAAACCTGCTCAGCCAGGCCCTGCCCAAGGGCAGCTACACACTCCAGCACGCGTTCAAGGACGGTCGCGTCGTCGATGCCCTCGTGCAAATGACGGATTTCTCGGTCGGCATTGACGCCAAGTTCCCCCTGCCGAGCTTCGAGCGGGTGATGAACAGTCCGAGCGAGGAGGAGCGGCCGCGACTGCGCCGCCAGTTCCTGCGGGACGTGTCCGCCCACGTGGACAAGATCGCCTCCGCCTACATCCGCCCGGTGGAAGGGACGCTCGACTTCGCCCTGATGTACATCCCCGCCGAGAACGTCTACTACGAGACCGTCATCCAGTGCGCCGGCGACGAGGACCTGCTGCACTACTGCCTCGACCGCAAGGTGATCCCGGTCTCGCCGAACCTGCTTTACGCGTACCTGATGACGGTGGCGATGGGCCTGCACGGCCTACAGATCGAGCGGCAGGCCGCCGAAATCCGCCAGAACCTCACGCAGCTCAACGGCTCCTTCGCCGAGTTCGTCAGCGTCTGGGACACCCTCGGCACCCACCTTCGCAACGCCTACGCGAAGTACGACGACGGCCAGAAACGCCTCGACCGCCTCGGCCTCCAGCTCGGCCAAATCCAGCAACCCTCCTGCCCCGCCGAACCCACCACCCAGGCCACGACGCCACAGTAAAGAGATGATGCAGACGCGGATGAATTACGGGTAGGATGGACAGGTTCCCTGCCCATGCGGATTCCATCGCTGATTTTCCGGCGGGAAACGGAAGCGAGAAAGTGGTAGGATAGTGCACGTCCAAAGCACGGGTTGTGAAGGCCGCTTTGATGGAGATCGAGAATGTCGGACCGCAGCATGCCTACAGGCAAGATCGGTAATGTCACGATCAGCCGGCTGATCATCGGCGGCAATCAGTTCAGCGGCTGGTCGCATAGCAGGGACTTGAAGTATCTGCGGGACCTGTTCAAAGCCTACGCCACCGAAGCGAAGATCATGGACACCCTTCAACTGGCGGAGGAGAACGGCATCAACGCGATCATCACGTCCTCCTCGGGCTACCTGAGCAAGTATTGGAAGGAGCGAGGAGGGCAGATCCAGTGGATTGCCCAGGTCCACCCCAAGACGGACGACGTGACAAGCGACATCAAAAGGGCGATCGACGGGGGAGCCGTGGGCGCCTACGTGCAGGGCGGCGTGGGGGACAGCTTCGTCAAGGGCGGCCGCGTCGATCTTCTCGGCAAGGCCGTGGAGTTCATCAAGGAAAACCGCCTGATCGCCGGGATCGGCGGCCACTCCATCGAGGTCCCGATCGCTGTGGAAAAGGCCTCGATACAGCCCGACTTCTACATGAAGACCCTGCACCACGGCAACTACTGGTCGGCGACTGCGAAAGAGGAGAGAATCGAGTTCAACGTCGATAGCGGCGGGCCGAACGATCGTGACAACATCTGGTCCATCACGCCGGAGAAGACCATTGAGTTCATGGGAGCGGTGCCCAGGTCCTGGATTGCCTTCAAGGTCCTGGCGGCCGGGGCCATTCATCCCAGCGACGGCTTCAAATACGCCTTCGCCAATGGCGCGGATTTCATCTGCGTCGGCATGTTCGATTTCCAGGTCAGAGAGAACGCCATCATTGCCAGGGACGCCGTTGCCGGCGCTCAGAACAGACCCCGTCCCTGGCGGCCATGACGGTGAAGCAGCTCGATATTCCAAAGACTCGCGTCGAATGCGTTTACCGGTAGCGTCGGCCGCGGGTGGTGCCGGGCTGCTGAGTCTCCTGGCCGCGGGTGCCGCGCTGGCCGGTGCCGGGGTACATGCCGGGCTGCGTGCCCAGGCGCTCCTGGAGCTTCTGCTGGCGCTCGTCGTCGATCTTCCACTGCTGAACGATCTTGTCCACTCGCTCCTGGCGGGCGAGCATGAAGCCGGAGATCGTGGCGACCGTCCTCTTCGCCTCCTCCTCCGTCGCGACCGTCCGCAGGGTCTCGAGCTCGGCCAGGTCCAGCTTGTGCACGGCCGTCAGCAGGGAATCCTTGCTGTCCGCCTTCGCGCTCACCCACGCCTGGGTCTGGGACTGTGTGTCCCCATCCACCGGCGGCTTGTTCGGCTCCGGCCTTGCGACAGCTCTGGACATTGAAGTTCCTGAATTGCCATAAGGGCTGTTGCCGCCCTGCATGCCCGTGCCGGTGGTCCTGCCTCGGCTGGTGCGGCTGGCCCCCCTGCCGCGCCCCATGCCCATCGAGTCGGCGCTCTGCTCCATCGCCGTGCGGCGCTCCTCGCGCAACGCCTCGCCGATCGCCATGCCCCGCAGCTTCCGCTTGGCCGTCAGCTCATCGATGGCCGGGATCGTCTTGGCCGCCTTCTCCTCCGTCGCCACCTGCTTGATGAAGACCAGCTCGTCGGCGAACTGCCTTTCGGCGGCGCGCGCCAGCGTGACGCGATTGTCAAGGCGCCGCTGGATCCAGCCCTTCTGCTCGACGCCGCTCTTGTCATCGACGGCCTTGATCGCCAGGGCGAGCCCGTCAAAGGCTTTCACCTGGTCGCGAATGGCGTTCGGATCGATCTTCACCTCGACGGAGGTCGTAGGCGCGGTGACCGGGGCCTGTCCCTGGCCCATCCCCATTTCGTCCCCATACGGCGACATGCCCCGCTGCATCAGGACCGGCTCCTTCGCGCCATTCTGCTTGAGAACGTCGACGACTTCGAGTTGCTGGCGCCTCTGGGCCAGGATCAGCGGCGTCTGCTTCAGTCGGTCTTCCGCGTTGACGTCCGCCCCTGCCTTGATCAGGGCCTGGACCATCTGGATGTTGCCCAGAGCGGCTGCGAAGTGCAGCGCGGTGCTCTGGGATTCGTCCTTGGCCTTGGCGTCCGCGTCCGCGGCCAGCAACACGTCGATAACATCCTCCTTGTTGGCCTGGGCCGCACAGATGAGCGCGGTCCTGCCATTGGGGCCTGTGGCGCCGGCCTTGGCCCCGGAGTCCAGGAGCAGCTTGACCGCTTCGGCCCCAGCGCCCTCCGCGGCGTAGCACAACGGCGGCATGCCGCGCTCATCCGGCCTGTTCAGGTCCGCACGTTTGGCAATGTGCAGCTTGAGCTGCTCGATGTCGCCATCGGAAGCCGCCCTGTGCAGTGCCTTGGTGGGGTTCGCAGCATCTTGCGCGAGAACCGCCCTGCCACCGAGGGCGAGCAACGATACGCAGACGATCACGATAGTAGCTGAGCTTCTCACAGAACACCCTTTTCAAAGCGGTTGTCCGTCGATCTCCGTGCCGCGGCTACACAGCCCCCGCGGCCGATCCTACCATTATACACAAAATCCGCCGCAAGGGTAAGCAAGCAAATGGGATCGCCCCTTCCGGACACCCCTGCCGGCCACCGAGCGGCGATGTAAACCCTTGCCGAGCCGTGATTTACAGGAGACATACCAAGCCAAGCCTTCGCCCGCGAACAATGGCTGAAACAAATCCACGAGATTCCTCGCCAATCGCCCGAAAAAGAGTGGGGACTTTCGGGAAAGAACGGCGCAGTTCGGTCGCGGGCCGGTATAATGCAGCTCTGATAGCTGTGCCTGGACTGATGATGACAGGCCGAAAACGATGGGAGGTACGAGCTGACGCACGCGATATCCCCGGGATCATACCGTCGCTACAGCGCAACTGTTTGCCAGGCAATGGGCCTGCCCGTGGTGAGATCCGAAGCATAAAGCTCGAGTTTCGGTATTCGGATCTCGGATTTGATTCGTCAATAGGGTCTGCCGGAGAGAGCGTTTGTCATCCGGCCGGAAAATGCGTCTTGGGCACCATGAGGCGATCCGGACGCAGAGGGGGATTTGACCATGAACGTGAGGGCGAGCGGCGTTGCTCGGCTGGCTTTGGCTCTCGCGCTCTTTGTGTGTGTCCGATCTTCTTCTGTCTCTGCGCAGACTGCTGCAGTTACGATAACTGTGCGGGCTATTCCATCTGTTGTTCAAGGTAACCAGGTCTCGGTGACCTGCGACATCCACAATGACAGCGATGTGAGTCGAACATTTGGTGTTGGCGCAGAAATCAAGGATGGCGGTACGATCAAGGCCGATCTGGGGACGAGGACGACCTCCATTATCAGCCCAGGGTCTTCGGCTTCTGTGACGTTTACGTATACGATTCCCACAGAATGGACCGCAAAAGACTACACCCTTCATGCTGCAGTCTGGAGTGGCACGCCCGGATCGAGCATGTGGCTCGATGACGATAACCGCACATTTACCGTGGTTGCGCAGACTACCGCAGCTACGATAACTGTGCAGGCTATTTCATCCGTTGTTCAAGGGAACCAGGTCTCGGTGACCTGCGACATCCGCAATGACAGCAATGTGAGTCGAACATTTGGCGTTGGCGCGGAAATCAAGGACGGCAGCACGATCAAGGCCGATCTGGGGACGAGAACGACCTCCAGTATCAGCCCAGGGTCTTCGGCTTCCGTGACGTTTACGTATACGATTCCCACAGAGTGGACCGCAAAGGACTACACTCTTCATGCTATAGTCTGGAGCGGCACGCCCGGATCCAGCACATGGCTCGATGACGATAACCGCACATTTACCGTGACTGCAACGCCGTTAGACCTACAGGGGAGAATCGCCTACCACTCTTACAGTGCCTACCTTGCATCGCCTGTAGATTCCGTCGATGGAAATGTCTTTGTCTATGACTTCACCACAACAAACAATCAGAGGCTCACGGGCTCGCTTGGTGTTCAGAACGCGATGAATCCGCATTTCTCACCTGACGGATCAAGGATCACCTTCATGGCGATTCCGGACAGCGCGTCAAGAGCCTATTCCTCTCTGGAGATCTATGTCTACGATTTGGCCGAAGCACAACTGGTACGGTTGACTCAAGACTCCATAGCCGATGAAGACCCGAAGTTTGCTCCAAATGGTGGGACGATCGTCTTCAAGCGTAACGGTCAGGTGTGGACGATGAGCACTGACGGCTCCGACGGGCAACAAGTCACCACCACGGCTGACGAGAAATCTGGGCCGAATTACTCTCCTGATGGATCAAGAATCGTTTACTGGTCAGACGCTGGATCATCCGCCGATATCTGGTGGATGAATGCGGATGGATCGAACCCTGTCAAGATACTCGGAGTTGCGGACCTCCAGGAATACTATCCACTCTTCCATGATTCAAACAGGATTCTTTATACCCGATGGGAATCGGCATCCGATCCCCATGACAAAGTCTACGAATACTCGATAAGCACCACCCAAAATGAACGCCTTCAACTCAATGTGACCGGTGTCGAGGACTCCGATCCTTTCCCCATCACGTCAACTCTTATCGGCTTTTCCAGCCAAAGGAGTGGGGGGAAAGGCGGATGGGATGTCTACGTCGGCCAATCATCGAACGCAACGTACTACGCCATCAGCCAAATCAACAGCCGGCATCACGATCTCGGAGGCGCATATTCACCATACAGATACGCGAGGAAGACCGCTGTTGCAAGTCCAGCCAATGGCGCAAGCCTTGAAGCCTCTTCGTCATATCTCCTGAGCGTTCGGGCCTACTCCGACGGCGGAGTCTGGACGGGCGCGAATCCTTCCGTGACACTCTCGGGCCCAGAGGCCCAGACATATCCAGGTTTGAGAGACGATGGAACGGTTGGCGACCAGACAGCCGGGGATGGAGTCTACTCCAGGACCGTCACCCTGCCATCCACGAGTGGGACCTATTCCATCACGGCAAATGCGATCTCTTCGGACAATGGCCTTGAGAACAATTTGATCTCGGAGAGTGTCAACATCACGCTATATCCGCCTGCGCCCTCCGCCCCGACCGGGGTCTCGGCAACAGACGGAACGTACACGGACAGAGTGCGCGTCACATGGAACGGCGAGAGTGGAGCGACCTCCTACGAAGTGTGGCGTCACACGAGCAGCAACTCCAGCTCGGCGTCCAACGTATCCAGTCCCGATCCGACCGGAACCACATACGACGACACGGCGGCCGTGCCGGGGACGACCTACTACTATTGGGTCAAGGCGAAAAACACGGGCGGAGTCAGTCCCTTCAGCTCGTCGGATAGCGGCTGGCGGGCGCTGTCACCTCCTGACGGAGTCTCGGCTACGGACGGGACGTACACGAACCGGGTATGGATCACATGGAACAGCGTGACCGGAGCCAGTCACTACCGGGTGTATCGTCACACAAGCGACGACTCATCCGGCGCGAGTGCATCAGGTGATTGGGAAACTTCCACCAGTTACGACGACTATGACGCGATACCCAGCCAGATATATTACTATTGGGTGAAGGCCGCCGTGAATGGCGCCGGGGCAGATGCAAGTGGATTCAGTTCCTCAGATGCAGGGTTCCGCAAGGCCGATCCAAGACTGTCGGTTTCACCGGAGACCCGTAATGTTTCTTCGACGTCGGACGGTACAAGTTTCGACATCTCAAACGCTGGCAGTGGCACGATGCCCTGGACTGCACAGGTGATCTCCGGTGGCAGTTGGCTATCGATCAGTTCGGAAGCGAGCGGCACAAATAGCGGCACAATCACTGTCTCCTATACACAGAATACTGGCGTCAATTCACGTACAGGGACAGTCCGCGTGACGGCCCCGGATGCGAACGACAGCCCAAAAGATGTGACGGTGACTCAATCCGGGGCCTGCACATTGACGGCTTCGGTGGTCGGCGGGCACGGCACAGTCTCGCCGACGAGCCAGACGTATAATTACGGGCAGGTGGCTTCGCTGCTGGCGACACCCGATGATACGGGCTATCGCGTCAAGTCGTGGTCCGGAACAGATAATGATGCGTCGACGGCGACGACAAATGCGGTAACGATGACTTCGAATAAGACTGTGACCGTTCAGTTCGAAGCTGTTCCGCCGCCGACGTTGACTATCGAGACGGCCGACAGCATCGATCCGGCGGATGCGAACGATCAGGTGACCTATACGATCACCTATGGCAACACAGGCCAGCAGGATGCGAGCAATACGATGATTGCCGAGATTCTGCCTGCGGGCGTGAGCTTCGTCAGCGCTTCAGGCGGCGGTGTGTACAACGCCTCAACGCGGACGATTACCTGGAATATCGGGACCTTGGCCAGTGAGACGACCGGACAGACGGTTTCCTTTGTCGTCAAGGTGGATGGCATCATGGCCGAAGGCGGCACGATCACGCACAACCAGTTGACCATCGACTGCGATCAAACCGGTCCCGTAACGGCGGCCGCAGAGACTACCACCGTCAGGGACACCAAACCGCCGCAGATTTCAGGATGCACGCCCGCCGCTGATGCCGAGATGGCCGCTTGCGGCGGAATGATTCGACTACACACAACTGATGGCGGTTCCGGGGTCCGCTACGACGGCGGGACGGTGACGATCACCATCGAAGGTGTTCTGATCTACGATGGGGCGCACGAGACCTCTTCCGGTGTATACGACACGAGGTCGGGCAACTGGGCGGTCAAAGGCGTTTGCCGCCGGACCGGCACTTCGGCGGACTATGTGTTCTCCTTCACGCCGTCCACCCGGTTCGATCATGAGCAGAGTGTCGATGTTGTGGTGACCGTGGCCGATACCGCGGGCAATACAGGCACGAGGAGCTATTCCTTCAGTACCGAAACGCGTTTCTTTGGCAAGAACGCCAAGGTCAACAGCGACACCGGCACGCTCATCCAGGATCACTCGGCTACTGCCGTCGATTCGGCCGGGAATATCTGGGTGGTCTGGGATCAACAGACAGCGGCCGGAGATACGGACATCTATATCGGCAAGCTCGCGGCGGCAGGCACCGCCTTCGGAGCCAGTGCCGCCGTGTATACGGGGGCGAATGTTCAGAGCTATCCCGTGGTTGCGGTGGATCGCAGCGACGGGCTCTATGTGGCCTGGCAGAGCCAGGGGGCCAATGGCAACTGGGACGTGTATGTATCGCGTTCGACCAATGGAACTACGTGGACCGCGCCGATAGCGGTCAACGTCGGCGACCCGAACAACACCAGCGATCAGAGGTATCCCTCCATTGCGGCCGATAGTCGTGCGCCGGGCACGGTCTATGTCGCCTATGACGACTACCGGGCCGGGAACTGGGATATCTGGGTCGCGACCTCGATCAACGGGACCGTATGGACCGAGACCCGAATCACGACTGACCCCACAGATGAGACGCTGCCCAGGGTCTTCATCGACCCGAACGACAGCGCTGCCTACGTCCTCTGGGCGGACGCCCGCAATGCCGCGACGCAGGGCACGGACATCTACGCTGCGTCGTCCGAGGATTCGTGGAACCATATCGCTGTGGTGGCGAGTACGAGCAACGAAACCAGTGCGGTCGGCACGGCCTATGATACGATCTACTTGGCTTGGGTCTCTCACAAGAGCACGCCGCCAAGCGTCTACTACGGCAGTGATACGGGCGGCCTTCCGGTCACAGGGACCGGGATCGCCGACGAAACCGGCGTGAGCCAGGCGTCGCCGTCACTGGCGCTGCGGCATGACGCCAGGGGCACGAAGCTGTTCGCCGCCTGGCGGGACGGCCGCGATGTCAGAAACAACAGCGATACGGATGTCTATTTCGCCGAGAGCGGCTCTCCGTTCGGCACGAATATCCTTGTGAACGACGATACCGGTACGAGCGCCCAAACCGCCCCCGCCGTGGGCGTGGACCACAAGGGCAATCCCTACGTCGTGTGGGTCGATGAGAGAAACGGCAATAAGGACGTCTACTTCGCGGGTGCCGTGGGCATTGGCGAGCCGATGCCCACGACGGTCGTGACAAGTGGCAACAAGACGACAGTCACGGCGACGGCCCAGGCGAATCTCGAAGTGGAGATTCCGCAGATGCCCAGCGGGGTCCAAGCCGATGAGATCACCATCGCCGAGGTGAGCAACCCGCCGCAGATGCCGTCCGGAACGGGCGAAGTCGGCTTGAAGTACGAGTTCGCACCGACCGGGTTGCAGTTCGCCACGCCGGTGACGATTCGTATTCCGGTGGCCGAAGGCGGTGGCTACACTACCTACCGCGTTTACCGGTACGATCCAAACGATCTGACCAGTCCATCGTTCCCGTGGACCGAGAGCGGTATCCACAACCCCGCCACGAAGGTCACCGGAGTGGGTGGGACGTATTTGGAGGTTCAGGTGGACCATTTCAGCATTTACGGTGCGGCCGGCGTCACTGTGCCACTGCCCGGCGGCGGTGGCGGCGGTGGCGGAGGCGGGTGCGCACTCTCTCCGTATGGTGGATGCGGCCCGGTGGAGTTCATGCTGCCCGTTGTCATGTACGTACTGGTTTGGGTCGGCATGACGCTGGCCCGCAGGCGTCGTCACTGCAAATGAACGAGAAGTGGTTCTTCTTTCTACCGGTGCGAACGAAAGATTTTCATTTTCGCATCCACATCCACCCTGCGAGAATCGTCTCTTTATATGGGGTGTTGTCCGGATACCCTCGCGAGAGGGATAGCGCGCTAACCCAGGGCAGCACCCCTTTTCCTCGATCATCTGTGATTCCACCGAGGGCGGGCTCATCTGCTTGAAGGGCTTGGCTACTGTCAACAAGATGGCACGTGGACCGGTCGTCTCAGCTTCGGCGCAGCCGCTGTCCTCGTGCCGATTGCCGGCCCGCCTGCCATACTTTTGCCGACAAGCGAGAGAATCATGACCAGAGCCATTGAAATCGGATGCAGTACCTGGGTATCATGGGACGTGTACCGTGCAGGAGCGCCGTCGATGAGGTCAAATGGGAAATCCTGGTTTGTCCAGCTTTCGCGAAAGGAGTTCAGGCATGAGAAATCGTACGCGATGGTTCGTCGGATTGTTCCTGTTGCTGGGGGGCCTGTCCGCAGGTGCGTTCGCCCAGGACGGATCTCTCGCGCCGGCGATGGTCGAGAAGATTCGCGGCGGGTTCCAGATGGACGCGCACGCGCGGGCCATGCGCAACGCCTTGACGGCCACCGGCGTCAAGGAAATCGCCGAGAACCGAGAGATCCTGGCCGACCATGACAACACGTTCAGCCACAAGATCAAAACCAAAGGCATCAGCAACCAGAAAGCGAGCGGCCGGTGCTGGATGTTCGCCGGCTTCAATATGATCAAGCCGGTCCTTATGAACAAGCTCGATCTGGACGAGTTCGAGTTCTCGCAAATCTACCTGCAATTCTGGGACAAGCTGGAGAAGGCGAACAAGTTCCTCGAATGCATGATCGCCTATCGCGGCCGCGACCTGATGGACCGCGATGTCGTGTTCTTGCTGCAAGACCCTTGTCCGGACGGCGGGTACTGGGAGAGCTTCGCCGACCTCGTCGGCAAGTACGGCGTGGTTCCGAAGGAGGCTATGGCCGAGACCGCCAGCTCCGAAGGCACGGCTATGATGAATCGCCTGCTGGCTGTCGCCCTGCGCAGACAGGCGACCGAACTACGCGAAATCTACCAGCAGACCGGATCGGTTGCGAAGATGCGGGAGGCCAAGGAGAAGATGCTGGCCGAGGTCTATCGCGTGCTGGTCCTCAATCTCGGCGAGCCGCCGACCGAGTTCATCTGGCGGTACAAACCGAAGGAGAAAGACAAAGAGGACAAGGACGCCGGCAAGGAGAATGGAGAAGCCGATAGCCAGAAAGATAAGAAGTCGGAGGATTACCAGGTGGAGCAGAAGTGGAGCGAGCTGCGCACCTTTACGCCCAAGTCCTTCTACAGCGAATTCATCGGGCTCGATTTGGGTCAGTACGTCAATATCGCTGACGACCCGATCCGGCCGAAGGGCAAGCACTACGAGGTCGACCTGACGAACGGCGTTCATGGGGGCGCAAACTCGAACTATGCGAACGTGGATCTCCAGGTGCTCAGAGAGGCGGTGGTCAAAGCGCTCCTGGACAACAAGGCCGTGTGCTTCGACGCGGACGTATCGCCGGACCAGGACGGCGCCAAGGGCATCATGGCCCGCCACCTGTACGACTACGAGTCCGTGTACGGCATCGGGCTGGGTCTGAACAAGGCCGAGCGGCTGCTCTTTCGCGACGGCACGATCAATCATGGCATGGCCTTCATCGGCGTGGACCTGCGCGACGGCAAGCCCGTCAAGTGGCTCATCGAGAACAGTTGGGGCTCCGACCGTGGCCGTAGCGGGCTGTGGACCATGTACGACGATTGGTTCGAGGACAACGTCTACAAGGTCATCGTGCACCGCGACTACGTGCCCGCCGAGGTCCTGAGGATTCTCGAACAGCCCGCCATCACGCTGCCCGTCTGGGATCCCATGTGGTAGCAGGCCCCGGGCAGAATGGCGCATGAACATGCGAAGTGCAACACGGCGGTTGGCGACAAGGGCGAATCGTCCGGTCGCATCACAAGATTCATAGTTCTGGGGACGCTGTCCCCAGGGGAATTCCGGGACACCATAGAATGGCGGTCCGTTAAGCCTCCCAGCCTGGTTTTTCGCGTTCTTCTGCAGAGTGGCCGCCCGAATGGCTGAAGTTGCTCATACGCACGATTTCTCCCCGGGTTTCGCGGTGAGAGCAAGAACCGGCGACGTGAACGGATGTGATCATCGCCAGGGACGTTCTCTGCCCACAAATCCCTTAATCGACCGCCATTCTATGGCACCCCCGGATTTCCAACAACCGACGAGCGACAATCGAGGGCAGTGGAAATGAAAAGACAGGATGCGTTCACGCTGATCGAGCTGCTGGTCGTTATCGCCATCATTGCCCTGTTGATGGGAATCCTGTTGCCGTCGCTGGCCAGGGCCAGGGACCAGGCCAAGAAAGTCGTCTGCATCGCCCACATGAAGGGTCTTGGTGTAGCCCTGCGCATGTACGTGGACGACTACAACGGCAAGACACACAACGCGCCGAACGTCGGTCTCTGGGATAACGCCTACGAGAGCCCCGCGATCGTCAGGAAATACCTTCCAAATGACGACATGGCCTACTGGGGCGTTGCCTACGAGCCGTATGCCAAGAATAAGAAGATCTTCCGGTGTCCCGCCACCAAGCGAGTGGATGACTGGCCCGAATGGGGATGGGGAATCAGCTATCAGCAGTACTTCAAGTATTGCTCGTACGGCCTCAACGGGTACATTTCCGACAAGAAGATCGACCAGATCTTCAAAAAGCATGACGAGTTGATCGCCTTTCAGGATCACATCGAGCAGAAGCTCGATGACAACGGCGACATGTTCTACATCCAGCCCGGGGCCTCAATCAATCTGACCCAGTGGCGCAACGGCGGCACGCTGGGGAACTTCCCCGAGGCTGTCCAGGAGTGTTTCCGCCACATGGGTGTGTCGAATACCTGCTGGCTCGACGGGCATGTCAGTGGCATCAGAGAAACGACAGGCGAGGACGTTCCCGCCTACTGGTATACCGGCGTGAGAGACGGCACGTGAGTGACGGAGACTCAGATCGCCGCAACAGGCTCGTCAGGATGTTGCGGCGCAGAAGGAGTTGCACAATGAGCGTCAAGTACTGGGGGCATTGGATCATCACAGCCGCAGTTCTATTGGTCGTCTTCGGCTGCACGAAGAAAGAGAGCGAGCCGGTGCAGACCTCGCAGGGGGCTGGACCGGGCCCTGCTGAAATCGCTGCCGTGAGGGACGCCCTGACGCGCGGGATGCAGCAGATCAGCCTCGACAAGCTCGCGAAGACGCACGTCGGCAAACGGTGCGTCGTGACGGCCCGCAGCATACCTATCGCCCCGCCTCCGCCCCCGCTCGGCATGGCACGCATCATGGGATCGACAACGCTCTACGCGGGGGAGCTTGACGAAGTCTCCGCCGACAGCATCAAGATCCGCGCAGCCTATCCCACATCGGGCAGCTACAAATACGTCGAGGTCGCCAGAGCAGATATCCAATCCATCCACCTGGGTGGGTGACTTTCACACTGCCACAAGCCCCATGGATTCCGGGGACAGCATACTAATGTCGAGAATCTCGTTGACGTTGCAGAGGCAACCGGGTAGGCTGGTGACATGGCGCGATTGGCGAGAGTTGTGGTTCCGGGCGTTGCCCACCACGTGACACAACGTGGCAATCG
>Ga0315274_10009819_pt1 | contig 13805 bp, 9 predicted proteins | sample YL17G02_20_MG_FD_203700 | JGI IMG/M metagenome (GOLD analysis project Ga0315274, IMG submission 203700) | Sediment microbial communities from Yellowstone Lake, YNP, Wyoming, USA - YL17G02_20 | ecosystem: Environmental > Aquatic > Freshwater > Lake > Sediment | place: USA: Wyoming | collected...
GGAGCACGGCTTCTGTGGACACGAGCCGCAGGAGCAGGGCCTGGAGGCGATTGCGAGCATCATCCGAGCCGGCGCGAGCAGAGGACTGCTGATGCTCGTGTACGCGAACAACCACTTCGAGCCGGCGACATAGTGGCCAGTGAGGGTGAGGTTTCGAACGCCCGCGACCGATATGTCGAGCTTCGCCCTCTGCCCCTTGCCGAGGGCGTCCGAGGCGCAGAGGCGCTTGCCGATGCACTCGTGCTGCTTGGGCTCCGCTAGGACAGCGACGAGGGCGTCGGCTTCGCCGGCGAGCTCAGCCGCTCCGTCCAAGAGGCCGCCCACCGCGCCAGCCACGACCTGGCCGAACAGCGTGGGTCCTTCCCGAACTGGGCCGGGAGCACTTGGGATACTGAGCGCCATCGGCCGATGCGGAATGCCTCATGCACGACCATCGCGCCCACGGGCAGCCTCAGCATCCTCGCCCAGCCAGAGGATTCCGAGAAGGCTGGCCGAAGCACTCGCCACAGCCCACCACGTCTCCCCCGAATGGCACGTTCGGATGCAGGCGGCCCTCCAGGAGCGCACCGACAACGCCGTCTCCAAGACGGCCAATCTCCCCGCGGATGCGACGGTAGCGGACGTGGATAGGGTCTTTCGGCTGGCTTTCGAGCTCGGATGCAAGGGCACGACGGTCTACCGGGACGGTTCGCGGCCGGGACAGACGTTCTCGAAGGCCTCAGGGATGGAAGACGGCCTCCAACTGGGCGCCGGAAGCCCCAGGCCGCGTACCCGGGTGACGGCCGGCAAGACGTTCAAGTTCCGCATGGGCTGCGGATCCCTCTTCGTCACTGTGAACCAGGATGCGCACGGTCTCTGCGAGGTCTTCGCGAACCTCGGCAAGGCCGGCGGCTGTCCCTCGCAGTCCGAGGCGACCTGCAGGGCCATCTCGGTTGCCTTGAGGTCTGGCGTCGAACCCAGAGAACTCATCGAACAACTCCGCGGCATCCGATGCCTCTCGACGGCAAGGGCGCGGAAGAACGGTGACGACGTGAATGTCCTCTCCTGCCCGGACGCAATTGCGCGGGCGATCGAGGAAGCAATGGGCGAGCCAGCGCAAGCCGCGACCATTGCCCGCGAGAATACCTGCCCGGATTGCGGCAAGCGGTTGCGAAGGCAGGAGGGGCGCTTGGTCTGCACCTGTGGGTTCAGCCGATGCAGCTAGCGGGATGTGGCAATGGCATCGCAGCGACCCAACGATGAGAGGAATCACTGAGATGGCGCAGAACTGCAGCCTTCGCACGGAGACGAACACGGGGCCAGCTGTGGCTGCCGGCCAGCCGGCAGCCCTGCTCGGTATCAAGGCCGTTGCGGAGCTGCTCGACTGCTCCGTTCGCCACGTCCATCGCCTGCGCGATGCGGGCAAGATGCCGCAGCCTGTCCGGCTCGGTTCGCTGGTCGAGTGGCGGCGCGCCGAGATCGAGCAGTGGGTCGCGAGCGGCTGCCCCAATTGCCGGCGGAGTGGCCGATGACAGCCGCGAAGAAGAAAAGGCTTGACATGTTCATCGGGCCGTGATATTCATCCCGGCATGAGAAAACAGAAGAACAGCATGACCGACCTCCTCAAGCAGGCCATCGCCAACAGCGGCCGAACGTTCACGGACATCGAGAGAGCGGCCGGCGTCCAGCGGGCGTCGCTGCTGCGCTTCATGCGGGGCGAGACCTCGCTGAGGCTGGACAAGGCCGATGACCTCGCCGAGTACTTCGGGATCGAATCCCGACTGAAAAGGAAGTGACACGTGGCTACCGTCTACCGCAAGACATTCACGAAGCCATTGCCTGCCGGCGCCGAAATCGTCAAGCGAAACGGCCACTACTTGGCCAAGTGGAGAGACGCGAACGGCAGGATGAGAACGGCGTTGACGACAGCTGGTGACACACGGGTCGTTTTACAGGCAGCAACCTATACGGCGAAGTACCGCACTGCCGGCGGTCAGCTTACCGAGGCCGCAACGGGGTGCCGCGACAAGGACGCTGCGAAAGCCTTCCTCGCCGAGCTGGTCCGGCGAGAAGAGCTCGTCAAGGCGAAAGTCCTGTCGAGGGCCGAAGCCGATGTGGCCGATGCGGCGAAGCTGCCGATTGGCGCGCACGTGGAAGCCTATCTGGACCATCTGGGCGTCAAGACCCGCCACGGTTTTCGGCTGTCCGACGCGTGCAGAAGGTGGCAGAAGTTGGCAGAACGGAGGCGGAGAATGGTGCCGCAGGGGAGACTCGCGGCCCAACGCAAAAGCCCGATTCTCGCGGGAATTCGCGGGAGAATCGGGCTTCCGGGGATGGTGGGCGATACTGGATTCGAACCAGTGACCTCTACAATGTGAGTGTAGCGCTCTACCGAGCTGAGCTAACCGCCCCCGCACGCCCCTCAGTCTATCACCCTGCCGCCGACATGTCAAGCGTTGCATGCTGTCCGGCTGTGATCCAGACGTGAGGCCGGCCCCTCACGGCTCCAGAGCGAGGGGGCGCGTCAGATCAGGTCGTAGCGGCGGCGGAGGGCCCATTCGGCGCCGGCGAAGGCGAGCAGGACGATGAAGACGAAGGGCAAGTCCCACAACTCGCGCTCGCGGTGGAGGATGGTGGTCGGCATCTCGCGCTCGATGGTGTCGGGCAGCGTGGCGAGGTCGCGGATCGTCAGGTAGCGTCCGCCCGAGAGCTCGGCCATCTTCCGCAGGAGGTCCTCCTGCATGGCGGGCTCGAGCTGCTCGAGCGGCGTGGTGGTGACCTTGAGCTCGACGACGTTGGAAGCTTCCGCCTCGGCGGGCGCGGTGCGGAGGCGGTAGCGGCCGTCCTGCTCGGGGGTGAAGAAGCCCTGGTAGAGGCCGGCGACGTCCTTGACGGGCTCGAGGCGGACGCTGGTGACTTCGCTGGGGCCGCCCGTGGCGCGCTCGGCGTAGAGGGTGTAGCTCGGGGAGGTGATCGGCTCGTAGGATTCGTTGAGGACGTTGGCGTAGATTTGGATGCGCTCGCCGGTGCGGAACTCGTGGCGTCCGGTTTCGAGGTGGATGCGCTTGTTTTCGCCGAGGAGGCGGCCGAGGGTGAGGAACTGGATGGCCTGGCCCCAGAAGCGGGCGTGGTACTTGTCGCCGCGCCGGAAGCGGAGGCGCCAGAGCTGGTCGGTGCCGACGTAGAGCGACTTGCCGCTGCCGTAGCGGTGCCAGGCGACGAGCGGGTAGGGCTCGCGCCGCCTCGGGGCGTCGGAGAGGGTGAGGAGGACGATGGCGCCGGGCTTCGGGCCCGCCAGGATGGGCACCTGGTAGATGGGCCGGACGAGGGCCCAGAGCGCCTTGTTCTCGTCCTCCGCTCCTTCGAGGGAGGTGACGGTGCTCTCCTGGCCGGCTTGCGTGACGATGGGGTGGACGGCGTCGTCCACGGCCTCCCAGCCGGCGGGCTGGAGGCGGACGGGGAGGACGTTGGCGATGGGGGTGCCGAGGTAGGTGGCCAGGGGGTGGTGGTGGCCGGCAATGGCGAGGAGCGAGCCGCCGCGCTCGCGGACGAGTTCCTCCATGCGGGCGAGTTGCGCGGGGGCGAAGTACGTCGCGGGCACGTCGCCCAGGATCACGAGGTCGAAGCGGAATGCCTCGGAGGCGACCTCGGGGAACTGGGCGAGATAGCGGTCGGGGTTGGCCTTCGCCAGGTCTCGGTCGCCCTGGGTCATGAGGAACTTGACGTCGAGGCGGTGGTCGCGCAGGAGGACGGCGCGGAGGTAGCGGTACTCCCAGCGGGGCTTGCCCTCGACGTAGAGGACTTTGATCTTCTCGTCAATGACGCGGAGCGTGCGGTCCAGGCGGTTGTTGCCGACGGTGGTCTCGCCGGGCTGGGGCGAGATGCCGACGTCGAGCTTGAAGAAGCCGCTCTTCTGTTCGGGGATGAAGGTGAGCTCTTCGAACTGCGGCTTGCCCGTGAGCGTGATGGTCTTGCGGGCGACCTCCTGGCCGTCGAGGAGCGCGGTCAACTCGACGGTGCGGTTGTTGTAGCCGTTCGAGGCGACCTGGATGCGGACGGGCACCTTGTCCTTGCAAAAGACGGTGTCCTGGACGATGAGGCTGGCGAGGCGGACGTCGGGCGGGTTGGGCAGGCCGATGCCAATGGTGTAGAGGGGGATTTTGCGTTCGCCCATGCGGCGAGCGACTTCGAGGGGTTCAAGCCCTTCGTTGGCCGCGCCATCGGTGAGGACGACGATGCCGGCGATGGACTGGCCGCTGTAGCGGGAGACGGCCTCTTCGACGGCGGTGCCGAGGCGGGTGGCCTTGCCGGTCGCGGCGACGCGCTTGAGGGAGTCGGCGAGGATTTCGCCCTCGCCGGTCGTCGGCGCGAGGCGTTCGGCGAAGCAGAAGTAGCGGACCTTGTGGTCCTGGCCGAGCTTCTTGAAGACGTCCACCTGCGGGTGGGTGAGGATGCCCTTGGCGAGGGCGAGGCGGGACTCCTTGGCGACCTCCGCGCGCTCCTTGGGGCTGAGGACGTGGGCCGCCTTGTCCACGGGGGCGATCCCCAGGCAGAGGGCGGCCTCCATCAGCTCGCGGTCGGTCCGCCGCGCGTCGCGGATGCCCATGCTTTCCGAGGAGTCGAGGAGGACGAGGATGTTGCGGCGGACCTTTTGCGTGGAGGTGAGGCCGAGGACGGGCTCGAAGAGCATGACGATGAGCACCGCGTAGAGGACGGCGCGCAGGGTGCCCAGCAGGACTCGCCGCGCGCGCGACACGCCGCGCTCGCCGCGGTAGAGCAGGGCGACGTAGGCGATGGCGGCCAGAATCAGGAGCAGGACCACCGCGGCCGGCCAGGGGTAGCGGAGATACCCTTCCAGATCGGTCACGTCCTTGAGGCCAAGCAGGCGTGCGATCATGCGATTCACTCGGAGAGGGCGCGAGCCCTCAAGCTCGATCGGACCGGTCGGACCTGTCGGACTCGTCGGACGGGTCGGACCGGTCCGACGGGTCGGGCGCGCTCAGCCCGCCGCGCGCTCTTCGGGGGCGGCGAGCGTGGCGGGCGTGGTGATGGTCCGCTCCTCGCGGGCGCCGCCGGGCGAAATCCGCTTCGTGAAGCGGCGAGCCAGGTACGACTCGAGGGCCAGCACCGCCAGCCCCGCCAGGAGGAGGTAGCGCCAGAGCTCGCGGCCGACCCGGCTTTGCTTGATCGTCTCGCCGACTTCCTCGCCCCACGGGACGTGGCGGGCGGGAAGCCCTCGGAGCACCTTGGCAATGCCTTCGCTCGCGAGGATGCGGACGTCGGATTCCGAGGGGTCCACGTTGACCGCCGCCACCAGGGGCGCGGCGTCGGAGGCGTAGCGGAGCTCATAGAAGCCCGGCAGGACGGCCTCTTCGAACTTCACGGTCTTCTGGCCGTTGCTCTCGGTGACCTGGATGGGGGCTTCCTTGCCCGTCGGGTCGCGGAAGATGACGGTGGGCGCCAGCGTCTGCGCGGGGAGCGGGAGCACCATGGGGTCGCCGACCGTGAAGGGGCGCTCGTGGGCCTGGCGGGTCAGATAGGTCACCGCCTGGTGCAGCAGGATCGGGTAGATCGGGTGGATGACGAGATTGTTCCACTTGCGGGTGGCGGAGCTTGTGAAGAGCAGGACCCTCCCGCGGCCAATGTCGCGCTCGACGAGGAGCGGGGCGTCTCGCCCCGCGAGCCTCAGGATGGTGCGGCCGCCGGGCAGGACGCGCACCTGGAAGAACTGGTGGAAGCGGGCCTCGTTGACCAGCTCGCGCGGCAGGCCCTCCAGCGGCTCGGTGATGGGGTGCCCGGACAGCGCCGTCTCGAGCGGCCAGCTCTGGGTCCGGTCGGCCGACGTGTTTCCGAGGGCGACGATCTCGGCGGGCAGGAGCGAGCCCTCGCCGTGCTGCATCCGCGCGTTGATGAGCTTGGGGATGATCTTGTCGCCGAGGAAGATGACGAGTCCGCCGCCCTGGGCGACGAAGTTGTAGAGGGCGGCGGCCTGGGTCTTCCGCAGGTCGGGCACGTTGGCCATCATGATGACGTGGTAGTCCGCGAGGCGCTCGCCGCCGAGTTCGAGGTAGGGGATGGTGCGGACGACCATGGTCGAGCGCAGGGCGCCAGCGGTCTTGGGGACCAGCCCCGCGCGGAGGAAGTCGGTCTCGCCCTGGAACGGCTTGTCCGACGGGTCGCCGTCCACGAGCAGCACGCGCACCTGCTCGCGGATGCAGGCGGTGAGGTAGCGCGTGTTGTCCACCAGGAGCGGGTCGGGCCCGATGCGGGCGACGAGGCGGACGTTGCCCGCGCGGTCGAAGCGGGTGAAGAGGGGGACGGATTCGGACTCGTTGGCGCCGATTTTCTCGATGACGCGCTGGTCCACGGGGCGGTCGTCGAGGTAGAGTCCGACGGCGACCTTCTCCTGGGGTCGCTTGCCGAAGTTTCGGACTTCGGCGATGCAGCGGGCCATGGCGCCCTTGCGGAGGGTGCCGGAGGCGAGGCTGAAGCGGGTCAGGCCCACGTTCTCCGCGCCGTCGCTCCCCGTCGAGAGGAGGAATAGCTTCGCGTCGGTGCCGATCTGCTGGAGGATGGCGCGGGTCTTCTCCGACGGCTCGTCCCACGTGGTCGTCTGGGCATCGGTCACCAGGTAGGATTCGCGGACGGGGGCCTTGATCTCGCGGATGAGCGGGCCGAGCTCTTCGAGGCAGAGCTCGAGGTTGAGGCGTTCGGGCAGGGGGGCGGCATCGCGGAGGACCTTTTCGAGCCGCGCCTCGTCGTAGCCGACGTTGCGCAGGAGGATGCGCGGGCGATTGCCCAGGAGCACGAAGCTCAGCGGGCTGCCCGTGTCGAGGGTCTTGAGAACCTCGCGGACGCGAGCGACGGCGCGGTCGAACCGCGTGCCCACGCCGGGCCGGTGGCCCATGCTGAACGAGCCGTCGAGTGCGACGACGGCGCCCACCTGCGCCCGGGCTCCGAACCACTTCGCGCCCGCGGCCGTCAGGGTCGGCCGCGCCATCGCCAGCGCGATCAGGAGGACGGCGAGGCAGCGGAGGATGAGGATCAGGATGTCCTCGAGGCGAATCTGCCGCGAGCGGACCACCAGCGCCCGCCGCAGCAGCTCCATCGCGCCCCAGTCAATCTCCTTGTGGCGGTAGCGATTCAGGAGGTGGATCAGGATGGGGATGAGAATCCCCAGCGTGCCCCACAGCAGGATTGGATTGAGAAAGCCCATATCGAGCCTTAGGAATAGGACCGATAGGACCTATCGGACCTATCGGCCGAAGACCAGGTGCGGCTCGCCGAGCGCGATCCCGCAGGGGAAGCGCATCCGCGCGCCGAAGTCCACTTCAATCGCCAACTGGTCGCCCTGCGGCACGTCGAGGGACAGGGCCTCCGCCTTGTCCTCGGGTGCGAAGTCTTTTTCGAAGAGGGCTTTGCCCGCGGCGCTGATTCGCACGCGGACGTCGCCCCGCGCGCCGTCCACGGGGCCGACGGCGGCCCGGAAGGCCAGCTTCTGCCCCGCGGGCCTCGCCAGCCCGTAGCGCACCGTGCACTTCGGCCAGATCCGCAGCCCGCGCGGACACTGGGCGCCTTCCGGCCCCGCGCCCGGCTCGTATTCGACCTTCTCCGGCGGCACGGGCTGGGAGACCAGCGGAGCCGCGTCCACCGACTGGAAGGCGACTTCCGCCAGGTAGAGCGCCGAGGGCGGATGCCGGCGGATGAACTGCACCGCCCGTTCGGGGATCGAGAGCTTGCCGAGCACGGCGTGTTCGAGCTCCACGAGGCGCGCGCCGGGCTTCAGGGTGCCGCGCAGCCGCGTGCCATCCACGAGGCCAACCTCGTCCTCATTCGGCTTCGGGCCGAGGGGCAGCCCTCGGCTGAAGACGTAGCGGCTCACTCCCTGGCGCGGCACGGTGAGCACGCCCAGGGGGCTGTCGATCGCAATCCGCCGCTCGTCCACCCAGAGGAGCTGGCCGGGGATCGGCTCGCCCTCTTCGCGGTAGAGCGTTTTCGCCTTCAGAGCGCCGTCGGCCGGGAGCCGGGGCAGGAAGTCCAGCGCGGCGACGAGGCCCGGATCGATCTCGCGTTTGCCAAAGAGCGCAAAGCGGAGCTGGAGCTTCTTGGCCGACAGCCCCAGGATGTCGGCGCCCCAGACCTCGCCATGGGTCAGGCGGACCGCCTGCGGCGCGCCCAGCCAGCGCCCCGCCGGCTCCTGCACGACGTAGAGCAGGTCCTCCCATCGCACCGACTTGTCGCCGACCGTCAGGTGGTCGGCCAGGAAGCGCACGTGGCCTTCCAGCCGCCCCTGAAGCGCCTGAGCCACGTCCGCTCGGGCGAGGCCGCAGAGCATCAGCACAGCCGCAATCGCTCGGGCCGCCGCCATAATCGGTCCCACTGGTCCCATCGGTCCCATGGGTCCCATAGGAGCGATGCGAAGCTATCGCACATGGACGCTGCGGATCCGGCCTATCAGGTAGGCCGAGAGCACCGCGTCCACCGGCCGCGAGGTGTCCACGAGCATGTAGTCAATGTGGTTCCGCTCGCAGGCTGCTTTGATCTGGTTGACGAACTTCCGCAGCTCGGCGAGGTAGGCGAGCCGAACCCGCCGGGGCTGCGTCACCACCTCGCCGTCGAGCTCCAGCCCCTTGAACTTGCACGAGCCGTCGAACGGGAACTGGAGCTCGTAGGGGTCGAGCGTGTGGAAAACCGTAACGTTGTGGCCCTGGAACCGCAAGTGGTCCAGGCCCTTGAGAAACTCCTCGACGTGGTCGAAGAGGTCGGAAAAGAGGATGACGAAGCCGCGGCGCGGAATCCGCACGGCGAACTCGTGGAGGATGTCCGCGACGTTGGTCCGCGGCACGGGCTCGACCTTCTCCAGCTCCTCGGCGATGTTGCGGACCACGGTCATCGTGGTCTTCGGCTCGATGTAGGTCCGCAGCGCGCTGTCGAAGACGCCGAGGCCGGCCGAGTCGCGCTGGCGGACGATGAGGTGGGCGAGGCTGGCGGCCATGAACTTGGCGTATTCGAGCTTCGAGACGGCGGCCGAGCGGTAGTGCATGGAGGAGCTGGCGTCGAGGAGGAGGTTAGCCGTGAAGTTGGTCTCGGCCTCGTAGAGCTTGACGTAGTAGCGCTCGGTGCGGCCGTAGACGCGCCAGTCCACGTGGCGTAACTCGTCGCCGGGGACGTACTGGCGGTGCTGCGAGAATTCGGTCGAGAATCCGCGCAGCGGGCTCTTGTGCATCCCGACGTGGAGTCCCTCGACGACTTCGCGAGCGACGAGCTCGAGCGAGCCGATCTTCTGGAGGGTCTCCGGGTCAAGATACCGAAACTTGGACCGGCTGGGTGCGGCCGCCATCGTAGAGTCGCTCGTCAGCGGGGACGGTTTCGAGCAGCTTCTTGACAATGTCGTCGCTGTGCAGGCCTTCGGACTGAGCGGCGAAGTTGGGGATGATGCGGTGGCGCAGGACGGGGAGGGCACAGGCCTGGATGTCCTCGATCGAGCCGTGGTAGCGGCCGCGGAGGATGGCCCGCGCCTTGGCCGCCAGGATGAGAAACAGGCTCGCGCGCGGGCCGGCGCCCCAGGTGATCCAGTTGCGAATGAAGTCGGGCGACTCGGGGTCCTTCGGGCGCGTGCAGCGGACCAGCTTGGCGACGTAGTGGAAAATGTGGTCGGCAACGGGCACGCGGCGGACGAGGGCCTGGAGCGCGAGAATCTCGTCGCGGGCGAGCACCGGGCTCAGCTCGCGGTCGAGCGAGCTGGTCACCGTCTTCATGATCTCGATCTCTTCGTCCCAGCTCGGATAGTCCACGAGGATGTTGAAGAAGAAGCGGTCGAGCTGGGCCTCGGGGAGCGGGTAGGTGCCTTCCTGCTCGATGGGGTTCTGCGTGGCCAGCACGAAGAAGGGCTCTTCGAGCGGGTAGTCCACGCCCGCCATCGAGATCTTCTTCTCCTGCATGGCCTCGAGGAGGGCGGCCTGGGTCTTCGGCGGCGTGCGGTTGATCTCGTCCGCCAGAATGATGTTCGCGAAGACCGGCCCCTTGAGGAACTTGAAGGCCCGCTGGTGCGTCACCGGGTCGTCCTGGAGGATCTCCGTGCCCGTGATGTCCGAGGGCATGAGGTCGGGCGTGAACTGGATGCGCTTGAAGGAGAGCGACATGGTCCTGGCCATGCAGCTCACGAGGAGCGTTTTCGCCAGCCCGGGCACGCCGACCAGGAGGCAGTGGCCGCGGCAGAACATGGCGATCATCATCTCGTCAATGACCTGGTCGAGGCCGACGATGATCTTGCGCAGCTCGGTGAGGATGCGGTCGCGCGCCTGGCGGAGGTGCTCGACGGCCCGCTCGTCGTCCTGCCCGATGGTCACGCCCTGGTTGACGGCTTCTTCAGTTCCCATGCTCAATCGCCTCCTGGGGTAACGAAAGCTTCACCATAGCAATAAAGGGCGGGGGAGTCAAACCGTACTTGAGAGGGATAGGACCGATAGGACATATAGGACGCATGGGACGCATGGCCGCCGCGAGGGCGGCAGGGCGCTATTCCACCTTGCGGAGCCGGAGAGCGGCATCCCAGGCGATGTCGGGGAGGGCGATGGAGAGCTGGCCATCGGGGCCAACCGTGGCCTCCTCGGACTTGCTCACCTCGCCTTTGACGGTGTCCCAGTGCTCGACCTTCCAGCGGCCGGCCAGGAGGCCGCGGAGGTTGACCCGCCCGCCCTTGGCGGGCTGCGGCTGGTAGCCGGGCGCCGTAGCGTTTTTCCAAGTGTGAAGTCGGTTCTGGACCCAGACGAGCGCCCTCGTCTGGCCGACAAGCCCGTAGGCCCGCAACGGCGCGTCAATCCGCTTCGTGGCCTTGAGCCACGAAATGCGGTAGGAGCCGACCGACATCCAGTCCTTGCCGATGTTCTCGACCCTCACGGTGTGCTTGCCGGCGGGCAGGTCAATGGCGTGCACGCCGTCGGCGTCGTGCAGCACGTCGTTCTTGTTGCCTTCGGGCACGGGGCATTGCTTCTCGAGGGCGAGCTTTCCGTCGAGGCTGATCTGGAGGTGGCCGGCGCCATAGCCGGAGACGCCGGTCACCTCGACGCCGAACCTGTCCGGCTCGGGCGCGTCGCACTCGAAGGTGACGGGATTGTGGAGCTCCTTGTGGAAGTCGAGGCCGAAGAGGAGCGAGGAGGGGGCAATGGCATAGGTCGCCAGGCCCTCGCGGTCCACGCGGACGGTGAGCGGCTGGTTGAAGTCCGCCGCCTGGTACGCGCCGCCGACCGTTCTCAGGGTGGTCGGCTCCTTCAGGACGATGTCGTCGCAGGCGACCTCGATGCCGTCGGGCCGGGCCTTCTGCGCCGCAAAGTCGAAGCCGGCGATCCAGCGGGCGAAGGCGCCGTAGACCGGGTAGAGGCTCTTCGGGTGGACGTAGGAGTCCCACCACCAGGTCATCGGCGTGCCGGCGTTTCCCAGGCCGACGCAGGCGTAGAGGGCGTTGTGGAGGTGGATGCCGGTGGGGTCCATCTCGGCGGTCTTCTGGCCGTCGGCGATGCCGAACTCGCCGAGGAAATGGGGGCGGTTGCAGGCGGCTTCGCGGGTCTGGGTCAGGTCGTCGAGGAGCGCGGCCACGTCGTCGCCGCCGTAGCTGTGGGTCTGGGCGAAGTCGAGCTCGGTCAGCGCGTCGAGCGTGAGGTCGCCCTGGGCGTTGGCGACGCTGGTCGTGATGAGGTGCTGCCAGGGGTCCAGGCGGCGCAGGGTGCGCGCCATCTCGGCGTGCCAGGCGGCGACGATGTCCGGGTCATAGCCATCCACGAGATCCACCTCGTTCCACAGCTCCCAGGCGAAGAGGCTGGGGCTGCAAGCGTAGCGGGCGACGAGGTAGCGGAGGCGGTTCCGGTAGGCCTTGAGGCTCCAGCGGTTGGTGAAGTAGTCGAGCGGCTGGCCGAGCGGGCCGCCCTGGAGGCGAATGTAGGAGGCGTCCTCGTAGTTGCCGGGCGCCCGCTCGCGCGCCCGGAGGATGTTGAAGCTGTCAATGCAGGGCATCACGCGGATGCCGAGCCGCTCGGCGGTTTCGAGGACGTGGTCGAACCGCCAGGCGTTGGCGAGGTCAATCGCGTCGAAGCCCGAGGCGGGCGTGTTCATCCCGAAGGTCACCCAGAAGGGCGAGAGCCAGACGCGAACGAAGTTGCAGCCGTTCTCCGCGTAGCGCGCGAGCCACTCGTCGTAGGTGAAGGTGCGGCCGGCGTCGGCCCAGCAGACGTTGGCCCCGACCGGGAAGAACGTCTCGCCGCGGTCAGTCGCGAAGTAGCGGTGGTCGCGGGGGTGGCGGCGAACCATGCCGGGGACGTCGTCGTCGGCCACGTCAATCCGCAGCGTCTCGGAGACGGCGGTGCCGGTGCGGTCCCGCGCGCAGACGAGCACGTGGTGCGGCCCCGGCTCGCGGAACGAGAGGCGCACCTGCCAGCGCGGCGGACCCGCCGGGTCGAGCTTCTCGACGCCGTCCTCCAATCGCCGCTCGAAGGGCTGGTAGAGAAACCCCGGAACCCACCAGGTCTTCAGCGAGGGGCCGGCCACGACTGCCTGGACCAGGATGTCGTCGGCGTCGAAGGGATTGTCGTAGGTCGCGTCGAGGTCCAGCTCGAGGGTGACGCGCTCGTAGACGCGGCACGCCGTGCGGTCCGGCTCGACGGCTCTGAGGGCGAGCAGTGAGGGCGGCGGCTCCAGCTCAGCTTTGCCCGCCGCGTAGTGTTCGCAAATCTCGCCGGCGTTCAGTGCCCGCTTGTAGACGCGGACTTCGTCAATGATCCCGTTGCAGGCCCAGGGATGGCGGTTGTGCCGGCCGATGAAGAGGTCGGTGTGCTCGGCCGGCGCCAGTTCGCCCTGCGTCGCGACGCGGCCGGTCTCCCGGCCGTCGAGATAAACCACCATGCCCTGGCGCGGGTCGAACGTGGCGGCGACGTGTGCCCACCGCCCGATGGGCAGCCTTGCGCTCGACGTGCAGACCTGCCACTTCCCGCCCGCCCCCGCCTGGAGTCCGAAGTCGCCCGCGCCGTCGGTCCCGAAGTAGTAGCCGAGCGGATGGTCGTGCTGGTTGACGAAGGCGCACCAGCCCTCCGGGGGCTCGATGAGCTTCACCCAGGCCTCGAGGGTGAACGCGTCAGTCAAGCGCGGCGCGAACGCCGCGGCGCGGCTGAGGTAGCTCGAGAAGCCGTTGAACCGCAGCCCCGTCCCCGAGGCCCCGCGCGTCCAGCGGGCGAAGCGGGCGGCGTCTTTCGAGCCGCCGACGCTGTCGAGCGCCTCGTCGCCAGTGGCCTCGTCGAAGCGCCACCACGCGACCAGCGACTTGTCCCAGCGGCCCGGAACCAGGAGGACGGACTGGAGGTTCATCACGGCGCCGCGGGCCTTCTTCGTGGGCTTGACGGCCAGCGTGTGGCCCCCCGCCGGGAGTTCCAGGATGCCCAGCGGCTCCGTCACGAACTTCCCCCAGCCCTTCGTGTTCTTGATCGCCCCGCTGAGCTTCTGGTCGCCGACGACCACGTCGTACTCCGACCCGCAGTTGCCGGGCGGGCAGGCGTAGGTGACCTGGACGAGGAAGGTTCCGCCGGTGGGCAGCGAGAAGTCCCAACTCACCCAGTCCTTCGCGTTGTTCCAGAAGCCGATGTTGTCGCGCTCCGGGCCGAACTCGTATCGGGGCGAGGTGCCGTGGATGGCGGCCTGCTTGGCGTGGAGAAACACGGTCGGCGGGGGAGGGCCGGCGGTTCGGGCTCTCTCGGTCTGAGCGGCCGCGGGCGGCGGGCTGCCGGCCCCGCTCCGCGACGCCTCTCGCACACCCACGCAAGATGTCAAGCTCGCAAGCCACA
>Ga0315274_10009820_pt1 | contig 13804 bp, 15 predicted proteins | sample YL17G02_20_MG_FD_203700 | JGI IMG/M metagenome (GOLD analysis project Ga0315274, IMG submission 203700) | Sediment microbial communities from Yellowstone Lake, YNP, Wyoming, USA - YL17G02_20 | ecosystem: Environmental > Aquatic > Freshwater > Lake > Sediment | place: USA: Wyoming | collected...
CGGCAGTGCAGAGAGCCGGTTCAACAAACGGGCCGGGGTCTGGCCTTATCATCGCAGTCAAACATCCGCGAAAAGGCCTGACCCCATCTTTGCCCGTTTGTTGAATGGTCTCCTGCGGCGCGGACCTCGAGGGGTCTGGCCTCAGCAACCTTGCTCGGACTTCAGCGAAGAGGCCTGACCCCATGATTTGCGCCGCAGGATGGAACAGCTCCGCACTAATCAGGCATGAAGGAATGAGGAAAGAATGTTCCGCCTATGTCGCAATCGAATCTGCCAACCTGGACCATGGCGGAGGGTTCCGGCTCCAGTCAAGACGGAGCCGGACGGCCGGCATCCCTGTGGGGTCAGGCCTTTTCGCAGGAGAACGAACTGCGATGATAAGGCCAGACCCCTCTCCGGCCCGGCGAGAACCAGGCGCCAATCGCGGCGTCTCCCGCGCCCCTTTCGCTCCATCTTTTGAAGAAAGTTGTTCCGAAGTTTCGGAAGCACGAGCGAGTCGCTCGAGCTGGTTCCGATGTTCCGAAGTTAAACTCCGAAACACCGGAACCCCGGAACCGCGGAACAATCTTTCCGCCGCATGTCTCGTCCCGCATCTGTGCCGCAGCGCGCTGCGGGTCAGGTGGGGTCAGGCCGGTCAGGTGGGGTCAGGCAAAATGGGGTCAGGCCTTTTCGCAGGAGAACGAACTGCGAGGATAAGGCCAGACCCCTCGAGTAGCGCCTGTTGCTGAGGTTGAATTTCAAGGATGCTATTGCTATGCCCTGAGGGGGAAAAATCGGAGCCGGAAACTAAAGTCAAAAATACCATTTCCTCCTTTTCATTTCAGGAACCCGTCAAAGAACCCCATCATCCGGTCGAAGGCATCCCGCGAGGATATTTTCCAGAACTGGAAGTCGAAGCCGTGGGTCTGAAAGGGATAGACTTTGATTTCAACCGGCGCGCCGGATTGCTTGAGCGCTCGGTAATACTTGCTTGACTGGTGGTAGATGGGGTCCAGTCCGCCGACCACGATGAATGTGGGCGGGGCGTCTTTGCTGACGAAATTAACCGGCGAGGCCAACTGATAGTTTTCCGGGACCTGCTTTGGAGACCCGCCGAGGAAGGTCTTGGGGATGTTGGTGAGCTTCATCAGTCCCCCGCGCTCAAAATCGAAAACCCCGAAAAACGGGACCTGGGCTTTGACGTTGAGTTCGAGTTTCTTGTCCTCGTATCCCGTGGGCTGGAAATGCGGGTCGTTCCAGGCGGTGGCCACCATGGCCGTGAGATGCCCTCCGGCTGAGCCGCCGGTTACGCCGATCCTTTTCGCATCCCCTCCGTATTCCGCGGCGTGTTGCGTTATCCAATACATTGCTCCGAGGCAGTCATTGACTTCCACCGGGAATTGGAACTTTGGAGCGAGCCGGTAGTTGACGTTGAAGACCAGGTAACCGCGGTCGGCCATGCGCCGGCACCACTGGTCCATCTCGCTCTTGTCCGAGGAGGTCCACCCCCCGCCATGGATGTAAACAATGACCGGCAAATTCTTGCCGCGGTCGTCCGGCATGTGCACGTCCAGCTTGAGCAGGTCGTCCCCAGGCAGGCCCTGGGCATAGGGGACGTTGTAAAACGATTTTGCGGTCGGGTGAAAAAACCGCTCGCCCTTGAAGCAGCCGGCGAGGAAAGCGAGAGAAAGCGCAAGAATAAATGGAGTCATTTTCAGGCCCTTGTTCATAATCAGCCTCCGGGAAAAAGTCTTGGAGCAATTCTAGCTTTTTTTGCCGGGGATAAGAAATGGTGTTATCCTCAAAAAGTCATGACGTAATGACCGCAGGCAGGAGTGCCTGCCCCCCGAATTCTGAAAAGAGAGAGAAAAACTTGGCGCACCTGGATGAAATAAAACTTGACCCGATGTATCTCACGCCCGCGGAAAAGCAGATCATCGATGAGCAACTGGCGCAAAGCCAGGGGCTGGCCGCGGTGGACAAGCCGATCGCGGATTACGTGAAACAGATCAATGCCTACCCGTTCATCGCCACGGTAAGGTCCTGCTCCGGGCACGGGTATCCCGGCCATGTCTCATTCAGGCTGACCAGGGAATGGCATGAAAAGTTCATCCAGACCGGGATCAAGCCGCTCATCCTGGAAAAACTGTGCAAGATCTATCTGGAGGTCGGAGACTACCTGCGCACCGAAACCGGGCTCTATTTCCGCTGGAACGCGAAATTCACCGAGGAAAACCGGGACGTGTTTTTTGGCGAATTTCTGAGCTGGCTGGGCCGCGAATCCGATCCGGAAAAATCAGCAAAAACATCTACTTAGAAAAAAGCAAAAAAATCGTTCAACCAGATTGAAATTCCGCGGTTTTCATCCCAATTCGATTTTTGCCTGCAATATCATTCGGTTGTGCCCGGAATTGGCTGCTCAAGCCGCGGATATTTTTTGCTATTAATAGGGGGCGAGTAGTGCGCATCAAGGGCAAATATTCGCCTCGTGCTCACGCGATATGAATGCCAAGATTGAAAAAGAGCCTGAAGCCGGAGACAAAAAAACCCGGCTGGCGATGTTTGAGGAAGAACTGGAGTTGATCCGCCAGCTCCACCTCCGGAGCATAATCAAGGGCGGCAAAAGCGGGGAAGTCAGCGGGGAACTGCTCAAGCAGATCGCGAGCTACCTCAAGGTCATTGAAGAATTGATCCACGTCTCGCTTTTGCGCGCCGACCAGGCCTGCTTGAGCGCGCCTTCGGTCCGGCTGGTGTGGGAAGTGTTGTCGGAAATTCCCGAGTTCAGGCCGCTGACATCAGACCGCAGGATCAGGGCCAAGGTGCTGAACGAAATAAAAAAAAGACTGAAAGAGCCCGAGTGAACCGCTCAGTCATAGCTGCAGTTGCAGGACTGGTCCTCGCAGGGAATCCCGAGCAACTGGTGCATCTTGCGGGTCTCCTTGCACAAGCCCACCCGCGGGACTTTCAGCTCCTTCAAAAAATATTCGTACATCTCCAGCCGCAGGTCCGAAGGCACGCGCCAGCGGCCGTCCGGGTCGCGCTCGTCAACCCCGTACTTGAAAATTTCAACGCCGCCCTTGGAATGATGGCGGAGGTTGTTGAAGAACCGGAGCGAGCCGAGGGTCACGGTTTCGGGCTGGATCGCGTTGATGTCCCCGATCACCGGCTTGTAAATTTCCCTCCAGTCCGGCACCGGGATCACCGGGTCAAGCCGGAGCCGGACGTTCCAGCCCTGGAGCTTGAGCGCCTTGGCGGACGCCAGCCGCTTTTCCGGCCGGGGCGATTTCTTTTCAAAGCGCGCGGACACCTCCGGCGCGTTCACCGAAAAGCTCACGATCACCTGCGGGCTGGGGTCCATTTTCAGCAATTCGAAAATGTTCGCGGACTTGGTGAGCAGCAAGAGCTTGTGCCGGCTCTGCTCCGCGAAGAGCGGAACCAGGTTTGCCGTGAGCTTGATCTCGCTGTCCCAGACCAGGCTGTCGCTCAACTCCCCGGCGTTGAGCACCGAGGGCTTCTTGGTCGAGTAAAGCCATTCGCGGATTTCCTGGAACATCCGGGCGGTGTTGGAAAAGACCGTCGGCTCCGGCCAGTGGCGCAGGGTCAGGTTGAGGTAGCAGTACTGGCACTCAAACGGGCAGCCGTTGGCAAAAGCCAGGATATAAAAATGCGGGCAGATGATGCCCTCCGGGGTCTTGTCAAAATAATGGATGAAAGAGGTCTGGCGCTTGCGCAGAACAAAACCCTGCTGCCGCTGCTTCTTCTTGTTAAGGCGGAACAGCGGCTCGTCCTCCCGCTCGCCCGGAACCGGGACCGATTTCCCCAGATAAGTCCCCATGGTGCGGTGCGCTTTCCAGGCCCGCACCGTGTGCTCCTTGATCCCGAACTTCTCCGCAACCTCGGCCAGAGGCGCGCCCGGGTTCACGGCCATGTACTCCAGCACCTTCTCGCGCATGGAGGATACCATCCGCTGGTACTCGCGGCGGGCTTCGGCGCGCATGTCCTCTTCCAGTTCGGTCTTGGCGCGCTCGCGGTCGAGCTCCAGTTCCGTGTCGCCGTATTTTTCTTTGTCTTTTCCTCTCAACATGGAATATCAGCCAACTATTTTAAAACTCTAAAAAGGATCGGTCAAGTGGGATGTTTGAGAGCAAAACCAGGGACAATTCAAGTCTGCTTGTCAAATTGATGCTGCGCAAAAGTTTGCTCGGGCTCAAAGCGGTGGAGCAAAAATGCGCGCTGGACCTGTTCGCCGGGAACGGCGAAATCGCCTCAAGGGTTTATCAAGATTTCCCCGAACTCCATTTGGTTGAAAACGACTCCGCGAAATTCGCGCGGCTTAAGCGCAAATTCGGAGACGAGGCCGGAATAAAACTCTGGAACCTGGACAACCGGGAATTCCTCGCCCGGAAATTGAAAACCATCCCCGAGCTCAGTGTGGTCGATTTCGACGCTTACGGCTCGCCCAACCGGCAAATCCAACTGTTCTTTGAAAACTGGCGACTGAAGAAACAACTCCTGATTTTCGCCACCGACGGCTTTACCCTCGCCCGGCTGCGCGGCCGGGAATTCTCGCCCATGCTCTATTGCGCGGGCCCGGATTCGGAGAGCGGCGCGGGCTATGACCCCGTGCTCTCGCGAAATTTCGAGCTCTTGATCCGCGCGTTCTGGGAAGAGATGTCAAAGCTGCACCAATTCCGCATTCCGCTTTTCAAAATCCTCTGGAAAAAAAGGAGGCAGGTGGCTTACTATGGACTCTGGATCGAACCGAAATAAAATCGACTTCCGGTGGATTGAGCGGGAAAACATCCGGCCCAACCCCTGGAACCCCAACCGCATGAGCCCGGAAAACGCGGCCAGGCTCGCAAACGAAATCCACGGCTGCGGCATCATCCTCCCGCTCGTGGTCCGGCCGCTGGACGGCAAATTCCAGATCATTGACGGCGAGCACAGGTGGCAGGCCGCAAGCCAGATCGGGCTTGAGCGCCTCCCTTGCATCGTGGTCGAGATGGACGACCAGGAGGCGCGGCTCAAGACCATCCAGCTCAACCGCCTGCGCGGGGAGGACGACCCGGAACTGCTGGCGCGACTCCTCCGCGAGTTGAACGTGGACCTGGGACTGGACCAACTCTCCAGCCGGCTGCCCTTTGACCAGCTCGAAATCCAGCAGACCATCGAGCTCTTGGAACTCAAGGAAAGCGAGCAGTCGCGCAAGGAACTCGAACGCGAAATGCAGGAGCTGATGAAGGACCGGCTCTTTTCCGTGGTGGTAACCGAGCAGGAAAAAATCGCCATCGAGCGAGCCATCTTCCTCGCCCAGTCCAAAGCCACCCAACCCCTCAGGCCCGGCAGTGCGCTCGCCCTGCTTTGTGAAGGCTCGGTTTCAGATCGCGCGGTTTCGAAATCAGGCGGCATCTAGAGCCGGTTTTTGCGGGGCAAACAGACAATGAATCAGACGAGCAGTATGGAAAGCGAAACCCAAAGGTCTTATTCAAGAGGCGCATTGCTAAAAACCCTTGAACAGGAGAAGCTGTTGGCCCGTATCTGCATAAATAGCGAGGGCATGATCATTCAAGACAGTCAGAGCTGGCCTGAATACTGGCGACCAGTTTTGAGAACAGAGATGCCAGCAGTAATGACAGCGCTTGATAGATTGCACGAAATCTGGATTAGGTATATCCGCTCAAATTTTGCAAAAATCTGGCAAGCAGATTACTGTTACAATTATTTCAATTTGCTTGATACCGTGTTCAAGGCATGCCGGGAAAGAAACGAGTCCGAACTAATGCGGCAGGCGCTCCACACCGTTTTAGCTTTTGAATGTTTTGGCATTTGCGCATTACCCTTGGGAAATGATATTCATGCCGCAGGCACTTCCACACTTCGAAACCCCGCTTATCTTTTGACCAAGTTACGCATGCCGGCGGCGATGGATGGTCCGCAGTTTCTGCCTCTCATAACGGCCTCCGGAAGCAATCCGGTATCCTCATTTTACCATTATAGGCAGCATCGGCTTTCGGTCGATTCAGATAATTCCATATTACTATACCTCTCCACAACACTAACACTCACTGGTCGCGAAAGAAGCTTCGCGGCTATCAACAGGATTGAGCGCGCTATTAGCAGGGCGATTGATCCTCGAGCCGATGAACGGGCGTCGCGTATCGCCCAAAAAATAATAATACCGCTTTTGAATAAAGCCTCATCCAATTCAAGGCAATGCCACCCAGGTGGGAATGCATTGGAACTCATAGATATCGGCTCAGGTAGCGGCATGATGGCGATCCATCTTTTCCAAGAAATAATCAAGCATGGCGCAGCGAATGGAGCAAGGTATGCGATCCGCGCATGGATGCTCGATTTAACCGTGGCTGAACCTATCCGGATTGGATCTTGGAAAAAAATCCTGCCGCATATGGACTGCATTGCTTCCATAAGCGCGGATTACAAATATTGGTCTGGCGCGAATTGCGGGCCAAAGAATGGAAACGGGCTAAGAGTTGGCCTTGCATCTCGGTTTTTCAACAGCATGAGCGAATTCCAAATTTGCCCGGTTTTGGAAGATCCAGTCGTTAGCACGTCGGCCGAATTGAATGAGCACAAGAGCAGCGTAGCTTGGAAAAAGTGTTCGCCCGTAGAGTGTTTGAATCCAGAATCAAGAAATGTGCATAACTTGGTGGTCTCGAATAAGCGGATACCCGCCAGTAGAGGGCGAAGCTATCTGCAAATTTCTCTTTCCCCATATTATCATGCCCTTATGGAAGTCTGCTTGCCACGGCCAAATGCCGGTCAAGGCGATGGGGAGGAAAAGCTTTTCCTTCCCATCCGGAAATTTCGCGATGAGTGTCTGATTTCCGGCAGCGCAAAAAATGTCCTGGAAACACTTTTTGAAAATTGCGACTTGGCAATAGTTCAAGATGCAGATATGAGGCCGCAGGATGTTGAATATCAACGGGGAACCACAAGAAAGGCCTTTGCATCTGCAATTGACATGACGAATGCTCTGGGACTTAGGAACCATTATTCATATGTCTTTTTGAGAAATAGAAATATTGGTATAGAATTATTGAAGGGTAAAAGGTTGTGGTGAGGATATTTCACGTCGAACGCAAATCAAAGGTTTTGACGCCATCAAGCTTGGCATGCCTTTCACACATCCCAACAATCAATCTGACGACCGGATGCGCGCACGGATGCATTTATTGCTACACTCGGGGCTACAGCGTATATCCCGGGGAAAACAAGGTCGCTTTTTATGCCAACACTTTTTCGAGGCTTCGTGATGAGATCTTGCGCAAGAAAAAGCGGCCGGAAACCATATACTTCAGCCCTTCGAGCGATATCTTCCAGCCGGTGCCGGAAGTCCTTGAATTGGGATACAAAGTAATGGAGTTTTTGCTCAGCTTGAAGATAGGCGTGGCATTCCTGACCAAGGGCCGTGTGCCTTTGCGGCACATGCGCCTATTGTGCAGTAATCCGAACCTGGTCAGGGCGCAAATAGGCCTGATCAGTGTCAATAAGGAAATAACGAAGCGTTTTGAACCGCGCGCAGCGGCGCCTTCGCTCCGGTTGTCGCAAGCAAAAAGCTTTGTTGACGCGGAGATTACAACTCAGGTGCGCGTCGACCCGGTTTTGCCCGGGATCACTGATTCCTACGACTCATTAGACGGTTTATGCATGGAAATCGCTGATGCGGGAGTTAAGCGCATCGCGGCCAGCGTTCTTTTCTTGCGTCCGGCAATTGTTGAATCCCTCAGGCGAAATTTGCATTCCCGGCAGGAGCTGGAAAGCTTGTTAAGGCAATATGAGGGAGCGGGACGGTTGAGCATTCACGCGGAACATTCGTCTGTAATCGCTCTCCCGATAGAAGCCAGGCAGACAATCTATCAGCGTTTGAGAATGATAGCTGAAAAACATGGGCTTACCGCCCTCCTGTGTAACTGCAAAAACCCTGATCTTGCCAGCGATAGTTGCAGCATTGCTGGAGCGCAGAATGAGCCCATCCAAAGGACCTTGTTTTCATGAAAGGAAGCGACAAATCTTGATTCAAGAAATCAATATTGACCAATTAATTCCCCATCCGGGTAACTGCAATCATATGAACGCAGAAAAGCTGGAAAAACTCAAAAAGCACATTGGTTTTTCCGGCAGATATGAACCTCTAACAGTTCGCCCGCATCCAACGGAAGCCGGAAAATTCCAGATAATCAATGGGCATAATCGTTTCCTGGTTCTGAAATCACTTGGATGTGAATCTGTTCTGTGCGGCGTGTGGAATGTAAATGATATCCAGGTCGGAATTTATCTGGCCACGCTCAATAGGCTTTGCGGAAGTGACGTTCCGGAGCGCCGGGCACTCTTGATTGAAGACATGCTCGGTGATTTTTCCGTGGACGAACTTGAGTCGTTGCTTCCAGATGGCCGCGAGTTGATTCAAGAATTACAGCGCCTGTCAGCGTCAACTCAAGATGCGATCTCGCGCATGGAGACTCCAACTGTAGAAGATGTCAAATTACCATGTATTTTGAGCTTCATGCTTGATGAGTCAGACGCATCTGAAATCAATTCTGCCATCGATTTGGTCTTAACCGGTTCCGAACAACACATCACGAGAGGAAAGGCGCTGGTTGAGATTGCCAAATTTTATGCAAGGGCTCATGGGATGGCCCAGCGCGCGCCGGAAATCTAAGGAAAGGTGGGTTTCTTATTTCCAATGAACGGTTATCATATGGGTTGCGATCATATTCCTGTCAGCGGCTGTTTTCTCGGAATTCCGTCGAAGCGCCCGGACATTGGAAGCCATGGCCAGGCTGGTCTATAAAGAGCGCAAGGGCTTGGTGCTGACCAAGGTGCCGCTTCCCTGCATTACGGGTTACTATAACATCAACCTTACCGGCGGGTGCGCGTTCAGGTGCATCTACTGTTATGCCCAGGGCTACAGCTCATCCCCCAAAGACGAGACCGTCACTTTCTATTCCAACACGTTCGAGAAGCTGAGAATGGAATTGCCCCGGAAGCGGGAGCGCCCTCAGATTGTTTACTTCAGTTCGGCCAGCGAGCCCTTTGCTCCTTTTGCGCCGGCGCTGGACGAGCTGTACAGAGTTGTGGAGTTTATGATGAAAAGCAATATCAACATCTTCATCTCCACCAAAGGCCGCATACCTGATCGGTTCCTGAATTTGTTTTCCCGGCGCCCGGAGTCGGTGCGCGTTCAGGTGGGAATAACAACAGCCGAAGATGAGGTTCGGAAAATTTTCGAGCCCCATGCCGCCCCGATTGAACAACGACTGTTTAACATCGAGCGCCTGAACTCGGTGCGAGTACTCACTGAAGCCAGGCTTGACCCTCTTATTCCCGGAATCACGGACCAGGAGGAGTCGCTTGCAAGACTGTTTCGGGCGCTGGCCGGCGCGGGGATCAAGACCGCCATTTCAAGCTACCTGTTTCTCCGGACCTCCAACCGGAACCGCCTCCGGAAAGCGTATGAACGTTTCAATCTGGACCTGGACTACTATTTCCAGGGCGACAAAATAAATTACTGCCGAGGCGGCGAAGTTGACATCGCCTCGAAGCAATACCGGAGCGCGAAATACGACAGCATCATAAGAATCGCAAAGAACGCAGGAATCAGAATCAAACTTTGCCATTGCCGGAACCCGGACCTCACCGAACAGTCCTGCCATCCTCAAGGAGAGGATTTTCCCATCGCCAAGCAATTGACCCTGTTCCAACTGTAGCGAGGACAAAATGTACCAAATGATTTCTACACGAGACCTTATACCTCATCCCGAAAACAGCAACCGGATGTCAAGCAAGTTCATGAAAAAGCTCGAAGAGAACATTCGAAAGTCCGGCAACTATGAAACGATCACGGTGAGACCACATCCGGAATTTGAGAACAAGTTTCAGATAATTAATGGACACCATAGAGTCGAAATATTAAATAAATTGGCAATCGAAGAAGTAAAATGCGACGTTTGGAAAGTAAACGACTCGGAAGCGAGACTTCTCATTGCAACCTTGAACCGGCTCGAAGGACAAGATGTTCCCGAACTTCGCATGAGTCTTTTGAAAAACTTGATATCTGATTATGAAGTTTCCGAGCTTGAGTCCTTGATTCCGGAAAGCGCGATGCAACTGGAAGAGATATTGGAACTCAATAAGCAGGATTTTGAGGAACTTCAGAAGCAAATCACGGAGACAACATCTCACTTTTACTCCGAAATGCCCGATACGAGAATTCTCGACTTTTTTCTCAATTCTGAGCAGTACGAAGTAATTATTAGAGCGCTGGAGCAACTCATTGAGCATAGCGGTCTTAGAGATAGAAACGAGGCGCTCTACGAGCTTGCAAGATTCTATACTCATCAGAACAAAACATAGTCGGTATCTTTGGCGCGACTACTAGATATTTATTTTGCGAGAAATAATGGGAAACACCAAACTAGACTTGTTGCGAGACTTCGAGGCGGTGCTTGAAGAACAAAATGTCGTGGGCGCGGTGAAGTATCACCTATCATCGAGTGTGGTGGCATACAAAATTCGTAATCCCGAATGGATTGACACTAAACACTTCATCCCCGTCAGAAATCACTGGCTGAAAAAGGGAAATGAAATACGATTCTGGAATCTTGAGGAAGATAAAAGTGACCTCCTGATAAGGAAAATGATCAATTGCCTCGATTGTGGATTCTGTGTAGTTGAATGTTTTCAATGCCGTTATTTTGATCGTTCTGTTGGACGACTAACAATTAAGGGATGCATACAGTGCGGCAAATGTCTGCGTCTCAAGAATTGCATGGGGTGGCAAAATAGGTTTTGGAGGCGTATAATTGTCGAAGGAGATTCATTAGGAGGGTGGACGCGCTGACTGGAAATCTGTTTTCATCCCCGGATCACAATCCGAATCGTGAGCCAGTGCTGATTAGCACCTGTCTGCTTGGCATACCGACCAGATGGCATGGAAGGAAACCGGCGAAAAGGGAGGCGCTTATCAACCGGCTCAATGCGAAATATGTGTTGATCCCTGTCTGTCCGGAGCAGCTTGGAGGCATGCCGACACCGAGGACCAGTGAGACTCTGAAAGGTACCGGCGCGCAAGTCCTGGATGAAGGTTTGCGGATTATCGCTCCGGAGACTGGTGAGGATGTAACGATGTCTTATATTAACGGCGCCAAACACGTTTGTGAGATCGCGAAAATTATAGGCGCTCGCCGGGCCTATTTGAAATCAGGAAGTCCTGCTTGCGACCGTTATGGAGTGACCGGCGAAGCGCTCACGCGCGCCGGGCTCAAAGTTATCCGCGTCGCTTGACCAGGTCTTCGATCCCTATCTGAAAAAATGATCACATCCAAACGATCCATGCTCATAGAGTTCGAGTCAATTCTCGAGGACTCTCAGGTTAAAATGCCGGAACTGGATGACCCGGGGACTTTTGTCAAAGAGGTCCTGGGTCTCAAGCTGGAATGGTTCCATCGCGAGTGGCTGGCTTTCTATCTTGAGAGCCGGCAAAGCCTGATCCTGGCCCCGCGCGGACACGGCAAGAGCACCATCTGCACCGTGGCCTACCCGCTCTGGCGGCTGCTCCGGGACCCGGAGCTGCGCATTCTGATTGTCTCCAACACCCAGGCCCAGGCTCAATCCTTTCTGCGCGAGATCAAGTCGCATTTGGAGTCCAATTTCCGGGTGCGGGAAAAGTTCGGGGACATGGCGGGCAAGCCCTGGAGCGAGGACCAGGTGAATTTATGCCTCCGGCGGCGAGCGGCCAAGGAGACGAACCTCACGGCCATGGGCGTGTTCGGGCCCATCATCTCCCGCCATTACGACATCATCATCCTTGACGACGTTGTTGACGAGGAAAACGCTTCGAGCCCGAGGCAAAGGGACCGGCTCTGGAACTGGTTTTACAAGACGCTGATGCCCTGCCTGGAGCCGGGAGGCGAACTGCGCGTCATCGGCACCCGCTACCATTTCCTCGACCTCTACGGCCGGCTGGCTGAGCGCGAATTCAAGGACCTTCACCGGGTTTACCGCGCGATTGAAACAAACCGCGGCGAGGAAAAGGCCTTGTGGGAGGAAAAGTTCCCGCTCGAGCTCCTGAAGGAAAAGCGGCGGGACGCGGGCACGGCCATTTTTAATTCCCAATACCAGAACGACGTGGAGCTGATGAAAGGCGCGATGTTCCGGCCGGAATGGATTCAATACTACGCCCCCTCTGACCGCCGGCTAAATTCCTCGGCAGGCCCAGGCCTGCAAAAAATGATCGGCATTGACCTCGCCATCAGCCGGAAGGACTCGGCTGATTACTTCGCGCTGGTGGTCGCGGGACGGGAAAAGAAGACCGGCAATATTTTCGTTCTCGACGCCATGCGCGGCCGCATGAGCTTCGCCCGCCAGGTCGAATCCGCGCTCAACTTCTTCCGCAAGCATAATTCCCCGAAGTCCCCGGTCATCCGGGTGTGCGTGGAGGCCAACGGCTACCAGGAGGCATTCGCCCAGAAGCTGCGCGAGGCCGGACTACCGGTAAAATCGGTCACGCGGGTCAAGGACAAAATCTCCCGGGCCTACCAGCTCCAGTCCCGGCTCGAAAACTCCGAAATCCTCTTCCCCCGGGATGGATGCGAACTACTCGTCAACGAACTCATCCTGTTCCCCCAGGCCGACCACGACGACCTCTTCGATGCCCTGGAAATCATCGTCACACAGTTCAAGTGCCTTTTCCCGCCCCCATATCCCCAGCACAATATGGATGTGAGTCCGGAATGAAACCCTAAGCGAAAAATCGGCAGGAGCAAAAAATGGAAAATCAAAGAGAGAAATTTGACTATATTGTAAGACCCTTGCAGCATCTCGCTATTCCAATAGAAAATCTTATGTCTGATCAAAACAATGCAAGGTTCCATCCAAAAAGAAATATAGATGCAATTCAAGAGAGTTTGAAAAAATTTGGCCAGAGAATCCCGATTGTAGTACAGAAGCATGGAATGATCGTTCGTGCGGGAAATGCTCGTCTTGAAGCGGCGAGAAGATTAGGGTGGACTCATATTGCCGCCATAGTGCTCGAAGAAACGGATTTTGAAGCAATTGCCTACGGTATTGCAGATAACAGGACAGCGGAACTCGCGGAATGGGACAAAGATTGCCTAGCCAAGTTGCTTTCTGACTTGAAAGCAAATGATAAATTTGATGAACTCGAAACCGGTTTCAATAATGTTGAAATAGCAAAATTGCTATCATTTGTCGACGAAAATATCAAGGCAATAGAATTAGATTCACAGTATTACGTGACAATAGAGGTTGAGAATTCAGAACTTCAGAAGCAGCTTTTCGAGGAAATGACCAAAAGGGGTATGAAATGCCGTCTTGTAATATTTTAAGAGAAGTGTCGATTGATCCGACCTTTCGGGTTTCGCAAATCGCCGGTATTTTCGATTTGCCTTTTAAAGCAAAATCTCAATTTGAACTTTCAGTAAATATACCCATAGATGATAACGATTGGAAAATAGGTCTTATCGTAGGACCTAGTGGTTGCGGCAAATCGACAATTGCAAGGGAACTCTTCCGAGAAGATTTGATAGGTTCCTTTGAGTGGCCTGCAGATAAGTCGATTATTGACTCGTTCCCAGATGAAATGGACATAAAGAAAATAGTACAATTGCTCAATTCTGTCGGCTTTTCATCTCCACCATCATGGTTTCGACCATATATTACCCAGAACTTTATGTAGTTGACATTTTATCATATTAGTTCATCGCATACCGCACCTTGGGAGCCTCAAAAAACTTTTTAACGATTTCCGGCTGCCTCTGGGTGCTCCGGCAATATCCCCGGA
>Ga0315274_10009821_pt1 | contig 13804 bp, 14 predicted proteins | sample YL17G02_20_MG_FD_203700 | JGI IMG/M metagenome (GOLD analysis project Ga0315274, IMG submission 203700) | Sediment microbial communities from Yellowstone Lake, YNP, Wyoming, USA - YL17G02_20 | ecosystem: Environmental > Aquatic > Freshwater > Lake > Sediment | place: USA: Wyoming | collected...
GGGCCCGCTCCACGGCCGCATCCTTTTCGCGGTATGCGGAGTACATCTCCCATTGATTACGGAGGATCAAGGCGAGGCGGTTGAACTGCAGGGACCCCGAACGCTTGATGATATAGTCGTTGGCTCCCATACGCAGAGCGTTGGCGGCCACCTCCTCGTTTCCCTGGCCGGTGAGCAGGATGAAAGGGAGGCGAGGGTCCCGTTCCCTTATTTCCCGCAGGAGGTCCAGGCCGTTCATACCGCCGCCAAGGGCGTAGTCGCTAAGTACGACGTCGACATGCTCCCCCTGCATGAGCTCGAGCGCCTCCTCGGCGCTGGCAGCGGTCACGACCTCGAGTCCTGGGTCCTGTTTCTCCAGGCTGCGCCGGATGAGCAGGGCGTGATCGGGGTTGTCTTCCACGTGCAGGACGCGTATCTTCTCTGCCAAACCCTGACCTCCCGTTAGAGGGTCCAGTGTAGCGGCCGGTCCGGGGAAGGCCGCCGACCGACACGGCCGCATCGCGAGGCTGAAGGATAGGGCCTGCCCGTGCAGCGCTCAAGCTATAGCCCCCCATACCCAAGCCTGCGTCTGCCAACCAGTATAGCCTCTCGGGTTCTGTTTGTGGTTTACCCGTGAGTATCCATACCCTGGGAAAGCGGGGGGACCTCGCGCGTCCAGGTGGTCAAAGCGCCGCATCCCACCGAATCCACCAAGATCCTGTAGATCGCAGAGGATAGGAGCGCCGCCTGCAACCTTATGCCCGCAGATGAGGGGCAGGACGGTGACCCCGGGCTACCTTTACGGGCTGCCGGGTAGTGGGCTGAGATCTCTCGTCTTTCATATTACGCGGCGAGCCTTATAATATGTGCATGATCGATTTCCAATACGTAGGCGACACGGCAGCCATGCGGGAGATGTTGTCCCATCTGCATGGTAGCCACTTTGTAAGCGTGGATCTGGAGTCCGACAGCTACCACAATTACGCGGAGAAGATCGCGCTCTTGCAGATAGGCGACGGCGAGAACATCTTCATCCTCGACCCCTTCAGCGTGGACCTTGCACAGGTGGCCTCGCTGTTCAAGGACAAGTCAAAAGAGAAGGTCTTTCACGATGTCGACTACGACGGCAGGATGCTCCTCACCTTCCTGGGCGTGAAGCCGACCCCTATCTTCGACACCATGGTGGCCGCCCGTATCCTGGGCAAGGAGAAGGTGGGGCTGGCCGATCTGTTGGGGGAGTACTTCGGGATCTCGCTTGACAAGGGACTGCAGAAGGCCGATTGGTCGCGACGTCCCCTCTCGCACAATATGCTCGAATATGCGGCACTCGATGTCGCGCACCTCATCCAGCTGCGCGACCGGCTGGCCGCCGAGATCGAGGGCTTGGGCAGGGCGGATTGGGCGCGGGAGGAGTTCGAGAGGTTAGTGGAAAACCTGGAGCCCATGCCCGACAAGAGCGCCGACTTCACCAGGGTCAAGGGAGCCCGGGACCTCTCCCCACGCCAGCTGGCCGTACTACAGAAGCTCCTGGAGTGGCGGGAAGCCAAAGCCGAGAGTATGGGCGTACCTACTTTCAAGGTGATAGGCACCGAGAGGTTGCTCAATATAGCCGGGAAACACCCCCGCAGCCGCCGCGAGTTGGAGAGATCGGGGTTCCTCTCAGAGCGCCAGGAGGCACGATTCGGGAACGACATATTGAGGGCGGTGGAGAGGGGGATGAAGGTGGCGGATGCGAAGCTGCCTCGGTTCCCGGCACACGCTCACCAGAAGAGGGACTTCCTGGCCGAGAGGATGCTCAAGAAACTCAAGAACGCCAGGGACCGCCGGGCGGAGGAGCTGGGGCTGGACCCCGGCTTCCTGCTGCCAAACGCTGTTCTAAAGGCGGTAGCACGGCAGAACCCAGCCGACCAGCGGGAGCTGGAGGAGAGCGGCTTGCTCAAGGGCTGGCAGATGCAGGTCATTGGCGATACCCTCGCCGCTTGCCTGCGGGAAGGATAGGCGGGGTTCTTCTCCTGAAAGCGTGGGTAGCGAGAGACAGACGATTGCGGGCCTGACCACATCTCATACCATCTGTTCATGTACACTACTCGGGCAAGACCCATAGCCTGAAGCCTCAGGTCCGAAGACCTTGGGGGACGAGAGAAGGCGGGCGCGGTATCCCACGCCCGTCTCAGTCTTTCTTTACATCTTTACGTCTGGTATTACTCGTGAGTCGCGCCGCAATTGCGGCAGAAACGTTCGTCCGGCTTGCCCTTCGGGTGGCCGCATTTCTTACAGAACCTCGGCGCAGCTTCGGCAGTTGCGTCGCCGGCCGTGGCCTGCGCTGCTCCGGCCGCCTCTGGCGGTGCCTGGGGAGCAGCGGGAGCCGGCATAGCGGTGGTTACGGCTGCCACCGCCGCTGGGGCCTCTGTCTCGCGTGTGAAGACGTAGAGCAGGAGTATCAGCGAGAGGATGATCACCAGGGCGAAGATGATGGTGAAGAGCGTCTTGTTGTCGGCCAGCACACCTCCACTCCCCTCCTTGGCCACGTAGGCAAGCTCGTACTCGATGGCTCCCGTCGAAGTGTCGAAACTCGCGTTGGTGCTGCCGTCGGGGAGGTCGATGATCACCTGTTCCTCGAGGTTCATGTTCTCGAAGAGGGTGAACTCGTTGTTCACACCCTCCCATGCGGCCTCGAGCACGACCTCGTCGTCGCTCTCGTCGGCCACCTCGTAATTGCCGTAACCGTAGACGGACCAGTTGTCACCCATGTTGTAGGCTAGCCCCGGGGTGTCGAAGGTGATGGTGATGGTGCCGTCCCCCCGGTCGATATCTGCCTCGAAGTTCTCCACCTCGCCCACATCGCTATCCTCGCGATAGCGGCGGGAGAGGAGATTGGGGTTCTCCTCGAACAGGCTGCCGTATTCCTCGAACCAGGCCTCGTCGTAGGTGATGGTGTCGGTGATCTTACCGTCGCCGACATCGTTGATCTCGATGCGGTATTCCTCCTGCATGGTGTAGGTCGTGCTATCGCCTATACCCTGGGCCAGGACCACGGGGGAGACGAATAGAAAGATAGCGACCAGGCATAATACCGGAAGTATCTTCCTCGAAACATTTACCGTCTTTACCATATCGGCATCACCCCGTTCTTCCAGGCCTGCTCGATGTCGATCATGATGAAGCTGCCCTCCTGCATCGCCTGGTCCAGCTCGGCCGCGGCCATGTCCACGCATTCCGCAGCGGTGACCTCCGGGCTGGTCTCGCCCGGGAAGTGGGAGAGGGCGTAATCCTTGTCGATGAAGGTGGATTCTATGGCGTACCATTCTCCGCTGTTCGGCAGCTCGATCACCGGTATGGCGTGCCCGGGTATCAGGGCCACGTAGGACTTGATCCCCACCGCCTCCATGAGGGCGGCGTAGCAGATGGCCAGATCCAGGCAGGTGCCGGTAGTGCGGGACAGGGTCTCCGCGGGGTATTGTACGTACTGCGCCGCCCGGTCCGACCAGTAACTGGAGGGCTCCTGGATGTACTTCACTCCCAGTTGCCGCAGGCCGTCGAAGACGCGCAGGAAGGCGGTGCCTACATCCTGGTCGTTCATGCCCGTCTCCAGGCCCCCCGCGAGGGCGTTGGCCACGCTCTTCACCGTCTCCTCGTTGGGGGTCACGAAGGCGGCGACCATGGGGTAGTTGTCGAACTGGTCGGTGAAGGTGAGGACGTCCTCATCCGCCAGGGAGGTGAAGACGAAATCGTTCCTGCCCAGCAGGTAGATCTTATCCGTGTCCTCGACGGGCTGGCTCAGGCCGTCGTACTGGTATCTCACGGTCAACTCCACCGGGGTCTTGGTGGTGATCTCCTTCATCTGGGCGTCGTCGAGGTTGGGCCAGCAGTAGTCGCGTACCGTCTCTCCCGGCAGGATGGTGGGGTAATTCTCGGTCGAGGTCCAGTCGCAGTAGCCCTCGATCTTGTAGGAGATAGTGAAGCTCTCCACCGGCACATCCCCGACGTTCTTGATCAGGGTCTTGGCCGCCCATTGGTTCTGCTGGTCGTCCCCATAGACCTTGTAGGCCGCGGTGAGGATCTCCTCGCGGGGCAACAGCTGCACCTCCAGCTTGGGCTCGGCGGATGCGGCGCTGCTGGAAGTGAGGGTGAGGATAAGGCCGGCGGTCGAACCGAGCAGCAGGACTATGGCGACGATGGACAAAACGGCTTTCATGTTCTTACTCATAGGCATCAACTCCAGACTAGTTCATCTACCGGGCATCTTTCCGACCCGGACTCGCATATATCTTCCTTATTACTGACGGCTTCTCCTCTGTTTCGGTTTCGTAATATCGGGGTACATGGCTTAACTATATGCGTAACGGCCTGCATTGCAAATGATGAAGAACATGCGGAAACCCCGCGGCTGAACCTTGCGACCTGCATGCTGCCGCATAGGGAAACCGTGAGCCCCGCCCCCGGAGTCTCTTTCGCTCCCGGCCAGCCCGACCGCATGCGGCATATGGCCAGCGAGCGGCTTCAGCCGCGTATCAGGGTGTGATAGAATCTTCTTCTATGGAGCTCAAAGGGTTGATACTATCCGGGGGAGAGGGTACGCGCCTGCGCCCCATAACCCACACCAGCGCCAAGCAACTGGTGCCGGTGGCCAATAAACCCATCCTTTTTTACGGCCTGGAGTCCCTGCGTGAGGCGGGCATCAGCGATATCGGCATCATCGTAGGGGACACCGCAGATGAGATCCGTGAGGCGGTGGGGGACGGCTCCTCGTGGGGGGTCAGGGTCACCTATATCAGGCAGGAGGCGCCCCTGGGATTAGCCCACGCCGTACTCACCGCGGCCGATTTCCTCGCGGATTCGCCCTTCGTCATGTACCTGGGAGATAACCTGATCAAGGAGGGGATAGCCGCCTTTGTGGAGGAGTTCCGGCGTAAGGACGTGGACGCCCTCATCTTACTGGCCCACGTGACGGAGCCGCAGCGCTTCGGGGTGGCTAAGCTGGATGGGAGCAGGATCGTGCAGCTGGTGGAGAAACCCAAGGACCCACCGAGCGACCTCGCCCTGGTAGGGGCCTATATGTTCCGGCCGTCGATCCTTGCGGCGTCCCGGGCCATTTCACCCTCCTGGCGCAACGAACTGGAGATAACCGACGCCATCCAGCACCTCATCGACCACGGCCATCATGTGGAGGCGCACATCATCGAGGGATGGTGGAAAGACACCGGCCACCTCGAGGACCTCCTGGAGGCTAACCGCATGGTGCTCGAGGACATCGAGACGCGCTGCGACGGCAGCATAGACGCGGCGTCCCGGGTGGACGGCAGGGTGGTCGTCGAGGAAGGGGCGGAGGTGGTCCGCAGCACCCTGCGCGGCCCGGCGATCATCGGCAGGGGCTCCAGCATCGTGGACTCCTACATCGGGCCCTTCACCTCTATCTACTACGGCGTCACCGTGGAAGGCAGCGAGCTGGAGCATTCCATAGTCATGGAGAACTGCTCCATCGTGAACATCCCCGGCCGTATCGAGGACAGCCTGATCGGGAAGAACGTCGAGATCTCCAGGTCGCCTGCGCCCCCCAAGACCTTCCGTTTCGTCTTGGGAGATAATTCCAGGATAGGGCTGATCTGAGGAGGGCACATTGATCGAGGGGGTTTCAGTACGCGAGCTCCGGTCGAGCCTTGATGCCTCCGGCCTCAGCGTCGAGATCTGGGACGGCGGGAACCATCCGGGAATCCTGCGCGCGGCATCCTGCCGCACGGTCTTCCCGGGAGTGGTAGAGGCCTGGGTCAGTCGAGAGAAGGCAGCGGAGAGGATCGCCTGCATCGAGGGCATGATCAAGCTCGTCCTCTGCGACCGGCGCGAGGATTCGCCTACGCGGGACGAGGTCATGGAGCTCTTCCTCGGGGAATACCGTTTCCGCGAGGTCGTGGTTCCCCCGGGAGTACTCAGGGGATGGAAGGCGGTGGGGGGCCGCAACGCGCTGGTCCTCCTGTTCCTGGAGGGCGAGGACGGGGACTCGCGTTTTCTCTCCCGGGAGGAAGCGGGAGTGCCCTACGATTGGGAGATCGTGATGCAGTAGGCCCCGGCACGCGAGCGCTGGCGCGGGGTTGCGGCGGGGGTATCAAAGGGAAACAGAGAGCGAGGGACGCGCTATGCGACTGCTGGTCACCGGAGGTTGCGGATTCATCGGCAGTAATTTCATCCGCATGGTCCTGGAGGAACACCCCGAGGACGAGGTACTCAACCTGGACAAGCTCACCTATGCCGGCAACCCTGAGAACCTGAGGGAGGTCGAGGGCAGCCCGCGCTACTTTTTTCAGAAGGGCGACATATGCGAGGCCGAGGACGTGGCCAGGGCGTTCGCCTGGGGACCCGATGCGGTGGCGAACTTCGCGGCCGAGACCCACGTCGACCGCTCCATAACCTCCCCGGAGGCTTTCGTCAAAACCGATGTCCTGGGCACGTACCGCCTCCTGGAGCAGGCGCGTGAGCTCGGCATACGCTTCATGCAGATAAGCACCGACGAGGTCTACGGCAGTATCTCAGATGGTTCGTTCACCGAAGAGAGCCCCCTGCGCCCCAACAGCCCCTATGCCGCCTCCAAGGCCGGGGCCGACCTGCTCGTCCGCTCCTGCGTGCGTACCTACGGCATCGACGCCGTCATCGCGAGAAGCTCCAATAACTACGGGCCTTACCAGTACCCGGAGAAGGTGATCCCGCTTTTCGTCACCAACCTCCTGGAGGGCAGGAAGGTCCCGTTGTACGGGGAGGGCAGGAATGTGAGGGACTGGCTCTACGTGAGGGATAACTGCAAGGCCATCGACCTGGTGCTGCGCTCCGGCCTCTCCGGGGAGGCCTACAACATCGGCGCCGGCCAGGAGAAGACCAACCTGGAGTTGACACATGCCATACTGGGGATCATGGGTGCGGGCGATGAATCCATCCAATACGTGACCGACCGCCCCGGCCACGACCTCAGGTACTCGGTCGATTCCTCCAAGCTGAAGGGACTGGGGTGGAGCCCACAGCGCGATTTCGAGAGCGGGCTGCGGGAAACGGTGGAATGGTACCGCGATAACCCTGGTTGGTGGAAACCCATCAAGAGCGGCGAATTCCGCCGTTACTACGTGGAGAAATACGGAGACATCTAGTCGATGGTGAATGGTGGATAGTAGATGGTATGGGGGGGGCGGGCGCACAAGGGAGTTTCGGGGCAGAAGGCGAATACGGGGTCGTCGAGCGTTTACGAGCAGAGCAGGGTAAGCGGGACCACGCCGACCGGATCCTATCCAGAGATCACAGTATGAGTGGAGGGCTTGAGAAATGAAGTTGTCGATCGTGATGCCGGTGTTCAACGAGCGCAACACCATCAAGGAGATCCTGCGGCGGGTGCGGCAGGTGGACCTGGGCGCCCTGGAGAGAGAGATCGTCGTCGTGGACGATGGCTCCTCCGACGGGACCCGCGACATCCTGGCCATGGAGGAGGACTCGGGAACCCGGGTGATCTACCACCCGGAAAACCGCGGCAAGGGCGCGGCCGTGCGCACCGGATTCGCCGCAACCACCGGCGATCTCATCATCATCCAGGACGCCGACCTCGAGTATGACCCCGAGGACTATCCGAAGTTGATCGAGCCGGTGCTCAGGGGGAAGGCGCAAGTGGTCTACGGCTCGCGCTTCACCGGCCCGCGCAAGAACATGCTCTTCTGGCATTTCGTCGGCAACCGGTTCCTCGCATTGTTGACCAACATCCTCTACAACACCACCCTCTCGGATATGGAGACCTGCTACAAACTGTTCACCCGGGAGGCCCTTGAGGGCATGGTGTTGAAGTCGGACCATTTCGACATCGAACCGGAGATGACCGCTAAGATCCTCAAGAAGAAGATCAGGATCTTCGAGGTCCCCATCTCCTATGCCGGAAGGGAGATGGAAGAGGGGAAGAAGATAACCTGGAGAGACGGCATCCCCGCCCTGTGGACCCTGGTCAAGTACCGCTTCGTCGACTGACTCGTCCCACGGCCGAGAGGAGGCAAAGGACATGGAGGAGAAGGCAAGGTGCGCCGGCGTGGGGCTCGCGAACCCCTGGCCGAAGCCCGTCTCATTTATCACCACAGGCTCGGCCCTGCCTGCGTCGGCATTGGCATTGCGTGCGCTGCTCAAGGAGAACCGGCGCAAGCTCCCGATCTACGGTGGACTCTGGGCAGCCTTGGCCACGGTGGCGCGCAGGGACATATGCGCCCGCTGCCCCTATTACGGGGAGTACTGTTCCACCCTTTTCGGCAAGGTAACGCCCCTGATGTTCCCGCGCAGCGACAAGCCCCTGACCACGCAGGGGTTCTACTGGGACCTCGCCCTGTTACCGGCCATATTCCTCTATCCAGTGCCCGAGGTCTTCCGCGTCTCGAAACGCCTTTTTGCCGCCTACCTCGCCGCTTGGGCGCTCTACCTCACCACCATGTACAACCTGGCGTGCAAGAGGTGCCCACTGGAGGCATGCCCGGTAAACAGATGGTCTTAGACAAGCCGGGGAGCTGACCCCAGGAAAACGGCTGCGCTGTTTACTTCAGGTTCTCGATGAAGGTGTCCAAATCGATGGCCGGCAAGGTCATGATACGCACGGTTCCACGCGAAGACAGTTGTACGGATATCTTGCCGATGGTCTCGTTGTTGGGCGCCTCGACGATGTTGATGAAGTCGTACTGGCCCATGACCACATACTGTGCCAGCACCTTGCCGCCCATGGCCTCAACGTCCTTGTTCACTTCCTTGATGCGGTCGGGGTTCTTGGTGAGCGTGGCGCAGCCCTCATCCGTGAGACGGCTTATGAGTATATAGGTAGCCATCCGCACTCCTCCTTTCCTTCTCCCTTTTACGGGGTATCCGGACCTATGGATATAATCTTTCTACCCCGCGAGGAGCCTGCATAAACGGAGGAATACGGCATAGAGTTACTAGCCCGGGGAACTACTGGGTCGGTCTGAGCAACCTCACTAAGAAACCGAAACGTGCGTATTCAGCGGTAAAGGGGTTTAAGAATTTGTATCGTGCGTAGCCCTACGGATAAGACCAACGAGCCCGGCGAGCAAGGTGCTCGGAGGAGCTTGCGTCTGAGCTGCCACTAGCCCGGGAACTATGGGGTCGGTTGGAGCGACGAAGCGAAAAAGGGTTTCGAAACGCGCGTATAAGGTGGCTAATAGAAAAACGATCCCGTCCCGTGCGTCTCCCTACTACAAAAGACCAACGAGCCCGGCGAGCAAGGTGCTCGGAGGAGCTTGCGTCTGAGCTGCCACTAGCCCGGGAACTATGTGGTTGGAGCGACGAAGCGAAAAAGGGTTTCGAAACGCGCGTATAAGGTGGCTAATAGAAAAACGATCCCGTCCCGTGCGTCTCCCTACTACAAAAGACCAACGAGCCCGGCGAGCAAGGTGCTCGGAGGAGCTTGCGTCTGAGCTGCCACTAGCCCGGGAACTATGGGGTCGGTTGGAGCGAAACCTAAAATAAAGTACCGAGGTGCGCATATACTCTGTCAGGAGAGAAAGAGAACGCCCAGGTGTAGCCCTACTATAATATACCAACTAGCCCGGGGAACTACTGGGTCGGTCGCAGCCAGCGCCTTGCCCGGAAAACTTGCTTAAGTGAGAGGTTCGAGGCGCGGAGCGAGACCGTTACCCAGAGGCCCCGGGCCGCAAACCTCCTACTTCATGGATTGGATGAAATCGTCTACGGGCATGGCGGCTATGGTCTTTATCCTGAGGGTTCCGCGCGAAGCTAGCTTCAGCGAGATGCGCATGATGGTATCGGTGTCCGGGGCCTCCAGGATGTTCAGAAAATCATCCTCGCCCAGCAGCGCGTATTGGGCGAGGACCCTTGCCCCCAGATCCTCCACGTCCTTGTTCACTTCCTTGATGCGCCCCGCGTCGCGGTTGATGGTATTGGCCCCCTGCTCAGTGAGATTGGTCAACATGACGAAAATAGGCATCTCAGCACCTCCCTGTTCGGTTCCTGGATAAAGGTGATTATAGCACGCGACGGGCGTCATATAGCCATTGACCGTTTATGGTTTATCATTGAGCGAGAGGCCATCGGCGGCGAATATGCGGGGAGGGAGACCTGGGGGGCGAGGAGAAAGTGAAGGTCAGCGGCGCGGGAACCATGGGTCGCGGGCTTGCCGCATCCTCTGCCTCATGCGACCACGGGGTCCGGCTCGAAGATAGCGAGGAGGCCGCACCGTGATCCGCCTGCAGCGGGGTGCTCGTTACACGACCCCGCGATGGCTGCCGATAAGCGGAACAGAGGAGACGGATAGATTCTGGAAAGGGTTAAGAGATGGGCGACGAGCCGGAGACGGAAAAGCCACGCTACAAGCTGGCCTTGGTCTATCACCCGGATTTCGCGGTACACGGTTATCCCGCCTTGCGGGACCGGGTCGCTCCCGCCTTTGAAGAGCTGCGCGCGCGGGGCATGCTCGACCGGGAGGATGTCGAGGTGGTGGAGGCTGAACCGGCCGACGAGGAACTGGCGGCCCGCATACACAGCCGATCCCATATCCACAGCGTGATGAACAGCGGATACTACGACACCGCCATGCTCTCCGCCGGCTCCGTCATCCTGGGATCGCTGGAGGTGGCGGCGGGGAGGGCAGCGTGCTCCTTCTGCTTCGTCGGGGCGGCCGGTCATCACGCCAGCCATGACGGGTTCTGGGGCTTCTGTTATCTCAACGACGTAGCCATGGCCATCGCATACTTAAGGGACGTCATCCACGTCAACCGCTTCGCCATCGTGGACATTGACCCCCATTTCGGTGACGGCACCCGGGATATCCTGGGGCAGGATCCCGACGTCCTGCATATCAACTTCCACTCCGGGTACGCCATGGGCAGGGAGGACGGGCCGAACAACCTCGACGTAGCCCTTCCCCACCAGGCAGCCGACGATCGTTTCCTGGTGGGGGTAGACGAGGCTCTGCGGGCGGTCAAGGACTTCGACCACGACCTGCTCTTCATCATATTCGGGCACGACAGCCACCACGACGATTACGGCGCCTTCGAGCTCAGTGACGGGGTGTACGAGGTGTTCGCGCGCAAAGTGAAGGAGCTATTCCCGCGCCGCGTCTGCTACGTGCTCTCCGGGGGCGCCAACCCGCGGGTGGCCCGCAGGGCCATCGGCGATGTGGTGGAGGTGCTGGCGCTCTGACCAGAGGTGGAGGCATATGTTCAGCGCAGGCTTGAAGACCTTCAGGGCGGCGGTAGTGGTCCTGGGCACGGTCGCCATGCTCTTCTTCCTGCTCCCGGTAGCCGGCGGCGGGGGGGAAGCCCGGGCCGCTTCGTCGCAGCGGGTGGTCTTGACCTTCGATGACGGCTACGGCTTCGACCACCGCATCCTGGACTTCCTCAACTCCCAGGGCATCACCGCCTCCGCCTTCGTCATCGGGTCCTGGGCGCAGAGGAACCCTTCCCTGCTCCAGGAGATGGATTCCCTGGGATGGGATATATGCAACCATACCCAGAACCACCCCTGGCTCACCAAGATCACGGACCAGCAGATCGTGGCGGAATTGAACACCTGCCAGGCGGTCATCGGCTCGGTGACAGGCCAGTACCTGCCCATCTTCCGGCCTCCCGGTGGTTTTATCGACGCCAGGGTGATGAACCTGGCCTCTTCCATCGGATACGCCCCGGTGATGTGGGACTTCGACAGCATGGATGCGCTGAACACGAGTATCCCCGTCCCGGAGCGGGTGAACCGCATGGTCGGCGCCGCGGGGGATGGGGACATCATCCTCTTTCACTTCGGGGGCCGCAACACCCTGGAGCTGGTGACCGGGGTGGTGCAGGGGCTGCAGCGCCGGGGGTTCAGCTTCATCACCTTGAGCGAACTCTACGGTTGGAAGAACCTGGTGCGGGGAGGCGAATCCGGCCCCGGCATAGCGGATGCCTCTCTGCGCTATTACTTCGCGGAGGGCACCACCCGCCCGGGATTCGAGGAGTGGCTCCTGGTCCTCAACCCCGGCTCGGAACCGGCGACCATCAGGGTACATTACTACTCGTCCCAAGAGGCAGTGCTCAAGGAATATACCGTGCCACCGCGGGAGAGGTTATCCATCCCCGTCAAGGCGGAGGTCCCCTGGTCGGATGACGTCGCGGTGGTGCTGGAGTCCTCCGTGCCGGTGGCCGCCGAACGCATGCTCTATTTTAACCGCGGGCGGGGTTACAGCGGTGGGTCCCTGTCCCGGGGCGCGGACGAGGCCTCCGGCCTGCATTACTTCCCCGAGGGGACGGTGAGGCCGGGGTTCGAGGAGTACCTGGCCGTCTTCAATCCCTCGGGGATCGTAGAAGCGCAGGTGGAAGTGGAGCTACACGGTGGCGGGGGAGTAGCGGAGCAAGCCGTTTTCGGCGTCAAGCCCCTCGCGCGCTTGACCGTCCGCGTCAACGACATGGTGGAGGGCGGTGACTACTCCATGGTGGTGCGGTCTTCCGTTCCCGTGGTGGCTGAGAGGTCCGAGTACTTCGTGTACAACGATATCCTCACCGGCTCCAATTGCGCGCCGGGCGCCTCGCGGCCCAGCGGCCGCTGGTTCTTCGCCGAGGGCACCACCCGGAGCTTCTTCGATGGCTATCTCATCGTCTTCAACCCCTGTGATTACGGCACCTGGCTCGAAGTGCGCATGATCGCCTCGGACGGGTCGGTGAGGGAGGAATCCCTGAGCCTCGCGGCGGGGGAGAGAAAGACCCTCCTGCTCAACTCCTATCTGCCCGCGGACATCGATTACTCCTTGACCATCTCCAGCCTGCTGCCCGTGGTGGCGGAGCGCGCCACCTATTTCGAGTTCCATAACATCATGGGCGGGTTCTGCAGCGGCGGCACTCCGGAACCACGAGACCGCTGGTTGTTCGCCGAGGGATGCACCAGCCAGGGCTTCTCGGAGTGGCTGGCCCTCTTCAATCCCCAGGGAAAAGAGCAGGCCGTCCGCGTGGATTATCTGCGCGCCGATGGGGAGGTCATCAGCCGCGAGTACCTGCTGCCCCCGGAGGGAAGGGTCACCGTGGACGTCGCCGCCGAGGCGGGGCAGTCCGACGAGATCTCCATAGAGGTGAGCTCGCCGGCGGGTATAGTGGCGGAGCGCTCTATCTACTTCAACCGCACCGGCCTTTAGTGCGCCGTCCCATAAATACGCTGGCATTCGAACGCCGCTGCATCCGTCCTGTTTTCGTGTCCTATCGAAACGTCATTCCCAATCGAGGTTGAGAACACGCAGAGCACGACGATAACGGCCGCCTTCGAGAGTCTGCTGATACCCATCCCCGATACCCTCCTTCAATACACCGGCAAGAGACTATAGCCAAGGAAACATGCACCTGCGAAAAAGGTCGCGTAAACTCCTATATACCCCGCCTGCGATATTAGTATTCCACAAGCCCGATCGCACTCCTGCCGGTCCTGGGCTCATTCCCGATGCGAAGACGCCGCCGGATTATCCAGGCGGGGCATAGAAAAACCGCTTTCTTTGGGTATAATGTATAGGACGACGGGAGGAGATACTAAGGAGGTAGCATCGATGGCCAATGAGCAAGAGGAATTGTTGAATCAGGAAATAGAGGGCTACGAGGAGGAACTCCAAGTCCTGGCGGGCAAGCTGCAGGAACTCGCGGGAGTGGATTGCTCCTTCGGGGCTTGTGTCTTCGACCCGGAGATGAAGGACGTAGAGGACAGGCTCGCCGATATCGAAAAGAGGAAGAGGGTCCTGGCCGAGGTGATGGAAAACCTCAAGAAGTGCGGCATCGAATAGCTATACAAACGTAAGAAATAAAAGGGCTTCCCGTTGGAAGCCCTTTTTAATTTAAGG
>Ga0315274_10009822_pt1 | contig 13803 bp, 12 predicted proteins | sample YL17G02_20_MG_FD_203700 | JGI IMG/M metagenome (GOLD analysis project Ga0315274, IMG submission 203700) | Sediment microbial communities from Yellowstone Lake, YNP, Wyoming, USA - YL17G02_20 | ecosystem: Environmental > Aquatic > Freshwater > Lake > Sediment | place: USA: Wyoming | collected...
ATGGGCTTGACGGTCTGATTTACTGCGGCCAGCATTCCGATGTTTCCTCCGGCATAAGAAAAATTTACGTATTTAGACTTATGATTTTCCTTAATCCAGCCTTGCGTCTTTTTTATCACCGCATCGATAGTGGTCGCTTTATGGTCCTTTAAATCTACTTTGATATTAGCATATTGATAATTATAATTAACTACCGGATCGAAATCCCCGGGGAAACCAGTTAAAGAATATAAAAACAAATACTCCGCAATGGTTTGGTCATTATCAGGTATGCGGAATTCTTTGCGTTCGCCAGCAAACATGACCATATTCATACCCTGAACATACTCCACTAAAGAAAGACTGCGTCCCACGCCTTTTACTTCTTTTTCCAGATAACGCTGCAGGCCATCCATTTCTTTTAAGACCGCGCTGTTTAAAAAGGCATCCTGGTCCTTTCCTTCGACAAATATATAGTAGGGATCAGAGGTGGCAAATTTTTCGCTGATAAATTTCTCTGCCTGATTATATGGATCTTGACTATAAAGTAAGGAGGTACCGGGCAACTTATCCCCCACCACTAAGTGACTAATTCCTAATATAGAAATTAAGGTTAAGATAAAAAAGGAGGCGATCACTATCAGGCGCGGGCGTCTATTTACTGCTAAACTGGCAAATTGAGCCAATATTCTGTTAGTCATGGTAGTTTTTTCTTCTTTGATTACCTCCAAGCGCCTGGGGGGCTTCATAAAGGAAAGCAGATTGGGTACTAAAATTATGGTACTAAAAAATATGCTTAATATCCCAAAACCAACAGCTACCGCCAGACTCTTCACTATGCCCAGAGGAACAAAAAATAAAGTGAACGGCGCAATCCCGTCGGTCAGCAAACCGGTGAAGGCCGGAACAAATAAATTGCGGGTAATTTTAATCGCTGCGGCTTTTGAATTCTGTTTTCCTTTGCTCATATATTCGTAATAAAGTTTGATGAACTGCACTGAGTGGCTTACCCCTAAAGCAAAAACTAAAAACGGGGCAAGCACTGTTGCAGGCGTAATTTTATAGCCAAAAAGAGCAGTCATGCCTAATCCCCAAAGCGTGGCCATAAAGGCGGATAACAAAGGGAGAAATACTCCGCGTTTAGATTTAAAGGCATAGTATAAAACAAAAGACATCGCTATTAAGGTTACCATAAAAAGACTGGACATTTTTGGCAGATGAAAATCCAGCCAGCCCTGTAAAACTGGCTGCCCGGAAATATGGATTGCGTGATTGGAATCTTCGAATTTCTTTTTTATGCCTTGTAATAAATTAAATATACTCCTGGCAGAAACCGTAGACTCAAAATCTGCTTGAATCAGGGTAGCTTTAAAATCCCTAGAAACAATTGGCCCATACACCAGGGGACTTCTGATGATCTTTTGCTTCAATATCTCTATCTCCCCTTGCTCTTTAGGAGGATCGTGCATCATCCATTCGGTCACGAAGCCCTCAGCATTTGCTTGGATGTATTTTACTTTCCGTGCTGATAAAGAGACCACCCTGCCAGCATTAATGCCTTCAGTCAAATACAACTCATTGGTAATCTTCCAAACTTTTTCTAAAGTAATAGGATTAAGAATATCCCCTTCCTTTACTTCAATGGCAATGGAAACCTGATTTAAGCCGCCAAAAATCTGGTTTAATTTTTTTTGGATATCAAGATAGGGATGTTTTAAAGGATAAAAATCTCCCAGGTTAGTATTAAAAGAAAGGTCTTTAAGTTGGTAAGCAAAAAATAGGCTGATGATTAGACATAGCCCTAAAAAACCGTACCTGTACCGGATTAAACCGTGACTGAACCAATGCAGAAATTTTTTCATTTATTTCTTAATTTCTCTTTATCAATCTTTCCGGCTCTGTTTTTGGGCAGAACTTTGACAAATTCAAAGGAATGCGGAATTTTAAAGTGCGCCAGGTGCTGGCGACAGAAATAACGCAGCTCTTCTTCACCCAGAGAAACTCCGCTCTTTAAGACCACAAAGGCCTTGGGCACTTCTCCTCTTAAGTTATCCGGAATGCCGATTACAGCTACTTCTGCTACATCCGTATTTTTATGGATGGCGGCTTCCACCTCCGGTTCAAAAACAATTTCTCCGCCGACTTTAATCATTTCTTTAATTCTGCCTACGATATAGAGATAACCATCTTCATCGAACTTTCCTAAATCTCCAGTATAAAACCAGCCATTGCGAATGGCTTGGGCAGTAGCCTCTGGGTCCTTGTAATAACCATCGGTAACCACCCAACCTCGCACCACTATTTCACCTACTTGATTGTAAGGGACTTCTTGTTCATTCTCATCAAATACCTTTACTTCTATCCATGGAGCAGGCTGGCCTACGCTTTCTACTTTAGTCGAACCTTTAGGAATAACTACCGTAGGCGCATTGGTCTCAGTCATTCCCCAACCGTGAATTAGATAAGCTTGAGGGCAATGGTTATGAAATCTGCGTAATTGATCTGCTGAACTAGGTGCGCCAAAAGAAACTACCCACTTTAAATTCGAAAGATCAAAACTTTCAAATTCTCTTAGTTGTAGAATTGCATAATACATAGAAGGCACTAACCAGAAACAAGTCACTTTATGCTTCTGGATGTTCTTTAAAAATTCTAAAGGAATAAATCGTTCCATTAAAACTACGCTATTGCCCAAATATACCATGGACTGAATAAAAACCAATCCTCCTAGATGTGAAAGTGGCAAAGCGCACAAGGCTATATCCTTCTCCCCTAAATCTACAAAATATACCATCGCTTTAGGAGGCGCACCTAATTGTAGATAATTAACCAAAACACCTTTAGACCTTCCGGTAGTGCCGGAAGTATAAAAGATAATGGCATAATCTTTATCCTGAATTTTTATTTCGGGAAATTTATCTTCGCCTTTCTTTATTAATTCTTCAAAAGATAAAAATTCTTTTATCGTTTCTTGGCAGAGGATAATTTCTTTTAGGTCGGGACATTTTTCTTTTATTTTCGCCAAAGAAACTGCGGGTTTAGCTTTGGCAACTAACAACTTTGCTTCGGCATGGGTAATACAGGCAATGAGCTCTTCTTCGGTGAGCATAAAGTCTAAAGGTACGCAAGTGGCGCCGATTGACCAGATGGCTAAATAACTATAAAAATACTCCGGCCAATTGGGAAGATAAAGGGCGACTTTATCGCCTTTTTTGATACCTAAATCAAGTAGGCTGTTGGCGAACCGAAAAGAGAATTCTTTTAACTGGCAAAAAGTTATGTTTTGGCTTTTAAAGATAATGGCGGGTTTATCCGGATGCTTCCTTGCTTTTTCTTCTAAAATCTTAGCTACATTCATCGCGATAAATTCTTTTTTAGCTCTTTCTCTAACGCATCAAGGGGGGTTTCCTGCAGCAATCTGGCGACGGCGAAACTCTTTACTGCCTCTTCTAAGAGTTCGATTAAATATAGGCCATCCGCAAATTTATTGGCGATTGAAACTACGCCGTGATGCTTAAGCACCGCTAAATTATTTCTCTTTAGCGCCTCAATGACTAATTCGGGCCTGGTGACAGTAAGTGTTTTTTGTTTGACTGGCCGAATCTCTTTTAAATAGTATTTAGTTTCCAACGTTAAGGGCATAAGGCGATTATATAGCGAAAAATACGCATTGGTTAAAGGGGGATGACAATGAACCACGGTTCGCACAGGAAAATTTTTATAAATCAATCGGTGCAGCGGAAATTCTGAGCTGACAGATTTATTTTTCGGGAGTTCTTTAATTAAATCTACTTTAATAATATCCCTATCTTTTAATTTACCTAAACAGGTTCCGCTAGCGGTAATCAAAATATGGTTTTTGTCTAATCTGGCACTTAAATTACCGGCGCGGCCAGAAACTAAACGTAAATCGTATAATTTCTTACCTATATTAATAATCTGGTTTTTTAAGGCCTTGACTTTCCCAGGCATCGCACGATATCGAATCCCGTTAAATATAGTAAAATTTTACTATTTAAATTTTATTATAAAGAAGAGTTTTGTCAAGTAATTTTTTAGAGGAATGAAACATTTTGGGATTATTGTGGTTAGGTAAAATCTTCTACGGGGAGAACAAAGGCCTTGATACCTTCTTTACCTAATTTTTTTCTTAGCTCTTTGACGCAGATAAGCATTTGCTGGGCAGCTTGCTCTTCGCAGACAACATAAAGGAGATTATTTCTTCCTGGCCAGATATCATTTCCTTCATGGATACCTGACGTAGCGCCGCTGCCAAAAATACCGGTTACTTTGGTGTAATTCTTTAAACCGCAATTTTTTAAAACCTCCATTACCTCCGCATTTATGGCTTCATTATAGGCAATCATTACCATCTTCATCATTTTAAATATCCTTTCGCTTATCGTGCTTTTCTATGAAATACCGCATACAGTGTTGGTACAAAGAGCATGGTAATTAATGTGGACACGGTTAATCCGCCAAACATAGTAATTCCTAAAGGCCGCCAGGTCTCAGAGCCCACGCCAGTAGAGATCGCTAAAGGTAATAAACCTGCCAGGGTAGTGATGGTAGTCATCAATACCGGCCTTAACCTGTCCTTGCCGGCATTAGTCACTGCCTCATGCATAGATTGTCCGCGGCCGCGCAGTATAATGATATAGCTGATTAAAACAATCGCGTTATTAACCACAATTCCGATGAGCATGATCGCGCCTAAGTAACTGATAATGCTTAACGTGGTGCGAGTGAAAAGAAAACCTAAAATCACGCCGATAAAAGTAAAGGGTATGGCAAACATAATAATAAACGGATCCAACAATGACTCAAACTGCGCGGCCATAACCATATATACCAGGGCAATGCCTAACATTAATAAAAGAGTCAGATCCCGGAAAGCCTTTTTCTGCTCTTCTGCCTCTCCGCCGATATTCACCATCACATCCGAAGGTAACACCAAATTTTTTAGTTCTTTCTTGAGGTCTTCCACTACTTTTCCCGAAGAACGTTGATAAGTGTTACATTCAACCCTGACTACCCTTTCGCGGTTCTGGCGCTCAATCGCAAAAGGCCCGAAAGCCTCGTAAATACGGGCAATATTGGAGAGCTTCACCTGGACTTGTGTCAGCGCAGAAACAATAGATAAATTCTCGATATCTTCTATTTTTTGTCGCGAAGCCTCCGCTAACCTGACATAAATATCGTAGGTCTCTCCCTTTTCCCGGTATTTGGTTGCGGTTGAACCCTGAATATAGGTCTTTAAGCTACTAGCAATAATATTCATGTTCAGGCCAAGGCTGGCGGCTTTCTCTCTATTGATTTCTATCTTTAACTCCGGACGGCGCAGTTCCCTTGAAATCGAGGCATCGACTGTACCAGGAATTTTTTCCATCATCTCTTTTATTTTTTCGGCAAGCCTATCTGTTTCGGCAAAGTCATGGCCGATGATTTCTATTTGCACGCTCTTGCCACCCATGCCGGTAATCAGGCGGCCAATAGGATTACCAGTCTGAATATCAATTTTTAATACACCGGGGATCTGCTTTACTTTCTGGCGTAGCATATGAGCTATTTCCCAAACCGAACGAATTCTGTCGGTCTTCATCACCAGCTTTGCTCCAGCGGTAATAATATTTGTACCGGAGATCTGGCCCATGCCCCTGCCTTGGCCGGGAACTTCGCCGGTGCGGGCATAATAAAACTGCGCCTCAGGGACATCAGTTTTGAGCATTCCTTCGATTCTTTTGGCTACTTTATCGCTCTCTTCAAGACGGGTTCCCAAGGACAGCTGAATAGTTAAACGTACATCTCCAGTGTCTTCCTCAGGAGCAAACTCATTTCCCACAAAAGGCAACAAGAGCAGTGTGGCAAAAAATGCGGCTGTAAATCCAGTGAGTACTAATTTTTTATGCTGCAGACAAAAACCTAGGCAGCGCGCGTAGAACGCCTCCCAGGATTTAAACATATTTTCCGAAAAAGTATAGAATTTAGCAAACCACTTTGCTTTTTTCCCCGGATCATAGACAGTCCTCATCCACTGAGAGCAAAGCATGGGGCTAAAAGTTGCGGCGGTAAATAACGAACCTAAAAGCGTGACCGTAACAATGACTGCCAGCTCCCCGAAGAAAATGCCGATCACCCCGGGGATAAAAAGCATGGGTAAGAAGACTACGACCGTGGTGAAAGTTGAAGCAGAAATAGCTAAAAACATCTCCTGGGTTCCGAAAATCGCTGCCTCTGTGGGACGGTTGCCTCTTTCTAATTTACGGTAGACATTATCTACTACCACAATGGCATTATCCACGACCATACCTGCGGCAATGGCTAAAGAAGAAAGACTAATGGTATTTATGGTGCGGCCACTTAAGAAAATATAGATAAAAGAAATGAGGAGCGAAAAAGGAATAGTCAGGGCAATAATCAGGCTGGGTAAAAATTGCCTTAAGAAAAACCAGACCACAAATATGACCAAGACAATTCCTAAGTATACTGCAGATTTAAGGGAATTCAGGGAATCAATAATATCCTGCGAGGTATCAAAAATGGCGAACATCTTTACATCAGCAGGCAATATTCTTTCCAACTCTTTAATTTTTTTCTTGACGCGGCTGGCCACCTCAACGGTGTTGGTATCGGTCTGTTTCTGAATCATCAGCATTAACCCGCGGTTGCCATTGATACGAACATTCAAGGTTACCTCTTTAAAACTATCCTCTACCTTGGCTACATCCTTTAGATAGACAAATTTTCCATCCCGCTTACCCAGAATGAGCGTATTAATTTCCTCAGGGGAAGCAAATTCACCGGGCAGGCGCAAAAGATAATCGGTTAATCCACTTTTTAATTTACCTAAAGGTTGAGTGATATTCTCCTGGCTTAGGGTATTCTGGATATCCAGTATGGAGAACCCGTATCCTTCCAGGCGCTGTCTGTCCAGCCAGATATTAATCTGACGCTCCAGGCCTCCGAAAAGTTGCACCGTGCCCACGCCCGGCAACTGCCTAAGGGCATCACCCACCCTTTTATCAACCATTTCATAGAGCTCGGTATATGAGCGTTGGGCAGTGACACCAAAAAAGAGAATGGGGATGCTGGCGGTATTGAATTTAAAAATAAAAGGATTATCCATTTCAGCAGGGATATCCGGAAGGAATCGCTTGGCTAATTCAATACGGTCGCGCACATCATTGGAGGCAGCATCCAGATTCGTCCCCCAGATAAATTTTAGCGTAATTACGGAAGTGCCTTCCAAAGACTGTGAGGTTATTTTTTCTAAACCAGGTGCAGTAGCCAACTGGTTTTCTAAGGGTTCACTAACCTTGGCCTCTACATCTTCAGGGCTGGCACCCGGATAGGCGGAAATCACGGTGATCACCGGCGGCTCAATCTTAGGCATGCTATCAATACCGATACGGGTGAGGCTATACATTGCCAGAACAATGATAGAAGAAAAAATCATTAAGTTGGTAACCGGTTTTTTTACTCCGAATTCGGGTAGCCGCATTTAGTGTCTCCCCCTTTAGTTACCATTGTTTATTTCAACTGTAACTGGCGCATTATCATAGAGCCGCTGTTGCCCCACGATAACTACTAAATCTCCTTCTTTTACGCCCTCAAGCACTTCGTAGTAAGGCCCCGAATGTATGCCTAAGGTTATTTTCTTCATTACCGCTTTATTATTCTCGATTAAATAAACGTAATTATCCGGCTCTTTACCCAGAATTGCTTCTTTAAGAATAACCGGGACAGAAGGATGTTTCTGGATAATCAAAGAGACTCCGGCAAACATCCCGGATTTTAAACGCTGGTCCTGGTTATCCAAGGTAATTTGTATCGGCGCAGCGCGATTCTCCAAACTAACCACTGGACTGATTTTGCTCACCTTGCCGCTAAATTCCTCCTGCGGATAAGTATCCACTGTAATTTTTGCCTCCTGGCCTAAAGAAACCTTAGGGATATATTTCTCAGGAATATCTAAGTCTATCTTTACCTGATCTATATTCACTACCAAAGCTATGGGTGTCTGAACGTTGACATTCTGGCCTATATCCACATAGACCCTGCCCACTATACCAGCTAAAGGGCTTTCCACGGGGGCCTTTTCAAATTTTAAACCTACCTCATCACGGTCCAGATAACAAATTACCTCGCCTTTGGCTACCGAGCTACCATCAACTTTTACTTTTTCGGAAATCTTTCCACTTACCTTAGGATATACAATAACCTCATTCTGAGCCTTGATATTGCCCACATATTCTAAAACCTCATTAAGCTCTCTAAGCGCAACCCGGGAAGCTTGCACCGGAATTGCCTCTTGCGCTTTTTCTTTTTCGGGCTTCGCCTGACAGCCGCAGAGAAAATTCAAAATCCAAAATCCAAAGATCAAAACGGTAAAACAAAATACAAAACTTTTAACTTTTAATTTTTGCATTTTATTCTCCTGTCGCTTTATCAAACCGTGCTTTGGCTAAAATATAATCGTAGCCTGCAAGTTTTTGATTAAATGAAGATACGGCATAGCCTAAAGAGACGTCATCTAAATCCAGTGAACTGGCTATACCTGCCTGATATTTTTCCTGTGTAACTAAAAGGGTATCTTTATATAAATCCGCCTCTGCCTGCGTGGATTTTATTTTAGCAATCGCGTTTTTTAAATCCAAATAGGCGTTTTTTAATTCTAAGGCGATATCTTTAACCGTTTTTTCTCTCATTAATTGTGTTTCTTTTAAATCGACAATGGCCTGCTCTACTTTTGCCTTAGTGGCCCAGCCGTCAAATATCGGCCAGCTAAAGGTTAAACCAATCACATTATAATCATTCCAGTTTCTTGCTACTCCTGTTAATCCAGCGGTATGTGAACGACTGTAATGATCCCATGAGGCGTAGATACTCGGTCGGCTATCTGCTTTGGCTATCGCGATTGCCTTCTGGGCAGCCTTACTTTGTGCTTCGTATTGTCTTATCTCCGGCCGGGTTTTCATGGCCTTTAAAAATCCTTCGTCATAGGCAACCTCTCGCGGTTCATAGGTAAACTCGCCGATGGGTCCGAGATTAACCTTTTCCTCTAAATATAAGAGATTCTTTAATAAACTTAAAATTGACTCTGTCTGGTTTAAAGAAGCCTCATAAGCTTCCTCTACACTGGCTAATGCCTCTTGAATCCTTAGAACATCAGAGTGGGAAACTTGGCCATTTTTGTAGCGCGTCTCAATCATTTCTATATGCGCCCGGGTATTATCCACGATTTTCTTATTCAAATGGCTAAATTCCTGGGCTAACAAGAAAGTATAGAATGCCTTTTTTACATTCAAGAGTATTTCTAATTTTACCTCATCCAATACTGCTTGGGCAATCTCAACGCCGTATTCGCTATACCTTATGGTATTAATAATTTTGCCGCCCTTATAAAGAATCTGTTTTACTCCGGCCTGGGTTGAAGTCTGCCCCGAATCTTTAGAATACAATCCGCGTGTATCTGTCCAGCCGCCAGTAAAACTTAAAGCAGGCAGGAGTCCAGACCTTGCTTCAGCAATCTTAGCCTTTGCTTTCTTTATCTCTTCACTCTTCAACAGAATATCGCGGTTGTCCCTTAAGGCTATGGAGATGGCTTCGTCTAAGGTTAAAGGAATCTCTTCTGCTTTTAGAAGAGACGGGAAAATTAAAATCAAGGTAATTAAAATTAATGTTACCCTTTTCATTTCAAGCTAGCCTCATTTTCCTTGGTCAGAATATCGTGTATGCGTGTCAGGATCCTAAGGTAATTATCCCGCTCAGAATCAGATATTTTACCGAATATATTAATGGTCATGCGTCGCTTTTGCTGATTAATCTTTCTTATCAATTCCGCGCCTTTATGGGTAAGTTTCACTCTAATGATACGCCTATCTTGGGGGTCATAAACCCTTAAAATATAAGCATCCCTGACTAATCTATCTACCACGCCGGTCATGGCTGCCGTGCTTACTTTCATAAAGCGCGCTAAATCCGTCATTCTGGACTCGCCTTTCTCATTTAAGAACCCTAAGGTCAGAAGCTGGGGTAAGCTGATTTTACCTTTAGATAATTCATTGGTGTTACGCCTGGCGAACTCCTTCATAATCACCGGCATAATTTGGTTTAATTTATCCGCAAACTCCGATAAAGAGATCGACATTTATTAATCTCCTTAATATTTAAGAGACTTAACTATTAACAATATTAACTATACTATATAGAATTAAAAACGTCAAGAGAAATTTGATACGTAGGATTTTTTATGGTGTGTGGGAATTAAATCTATTTTATGGAAATTTTAATCAGATAGGCTATTACGAGTAAGGACGAGGTGATCAAAAACCAACCCATAGTCCGGGTATTACGCAGTTCCTTAGGCATCGATATAGGCTCTAACTTCCAGTTAATCTTTGCATAAAATCTTCTCTGTATCTCTATCGCCAGGCCAGGGTTATGGCTTAATAAAATACCGATAAAAAGCATAAGAGCAAAAAATAATATCAGCATGATAATAAATAAAGGGTTCATTTCTGCTTAAGGGTTTTTAATTTTTCCCTGTAAATTTGCTTTCTCTCTCTTAATAATCTGGAAATGTCTTTTTGCCTTCTGGTAATTCTTTCTCTGGGCATGAACTGACTAGAGCGTTTGTACTAAATGCTTAAGGAATTGAGATTCGCTGTTTACCATCTGTAAATTATGCTCCAAAATACGGATGAAAGATAAAGTTCCTTTCTTCTTAAGAGAGTCAATCATAAGTTTAAGGTCCCGGGAGAGCCCTTCTAAAATAAGCATGCGGCCGCGTAATCTGCGTTTGGCAATACTGGGTTTTACATAATTTAAAAAATAAAGGCTTAAATCCAAAGTAAAGTGTGGACGTTTAAAATTAAGAAAACTCTTGACGAGCAATTCCTTAAAACGACTTTCGCCTTTAGAAGTTAATGCATAAACAAAACGCTGCGGCCGTCTTCCGGCTTTATCTGCATGTTTGGTAACCAAGCCCTTCTTCTTTAAAACTTTTAGCGGATAATAGACAGACTGGACTTCTATGCCCGCAAATAAAGAGAGGAACTTTTTTATGGTTTTTTTTATCTCATAGCCGTGTTTGGGACTTTCTTTAAGCAAACCCAAAAATATTAACTCTTGTTCAATCATGCAAAATTACCTATTTTTCTAAACTTATTGTATCTTGACTTCAATAATTCTTCTTTCTTCAGTGCTTTTAATTCTTTTAAACTGCTATTTATTATTTCCTTAATAATTCCTCCCATCTTTTTTGGGTCGCGATGCGCGCCTCCTAAAGGCTCCAGTACTATTTCATCAATGATCTCCATCTTTAATAAATCCTGTGCTGTCAATTTTAGAACTTCGGATGCCTCTGGAGCCCTGGAGCTGTCCTTCCATAATATGGCAGCGCAACCTTCGGGTGAAATTACTGAATAATAGGCATTTTCTAAAACACAAATTTTATCAGCTACGCCGATACCTAAAGCTCCTCCTGATCCGCCCTCACCAATAACTATAGCCACAATGGGCACGGCAAGATTAACCATTTCTCTTAAATTAAGGGCAATGGCCTGGGCTTGACCCCGCTCTTCCGCGCCTATTCCCGGATAAGCACCCGGAGTATCAATAAATATCACGACAGGCAAATCGAATTTCTCTGCCATTTGCATAATACGCAGCGCCTTACGATAACCTTCTGGATGGGCACAGCCAAAGTTGCGTTTGAGATTTTCTTTGGTATCCCTACCTTTCTGATGACCCATGACGACAATTTTTTGACCATCTATTTTTGCAAATCCGGCAATGATGGCTTTATCGTCAGCAAAACCTCTGTCACCGTGTAATTCAATAAAATCAGACATAATCATATCAATGTAATCTGCGGTGTAGGGTCTCTGGGGATGCCGGGCAATCTGCACCCTTTGCCAGGCAGTTAAATTTCCGTAGGTATCCTTCTTTAAATGCTCAAGTTTATCTTCCAGGAGTTTTACCTCAGAGGAAAAGTCGACCTTTTTGATCTTTTTATCCGAGATAAAACTCTTTAGTTCCTGAATTCTTTTCTCTAGTTCAATAATGGGTTTTTCAAAATCTAATCTATTCATTGTTTTAATGAGCCCACAACTTACGGAACGTAAGTTGTTTGGGCGAATTAATAAGTTCGGACATATCCCTTATGATGCAGCAATTTTTCAAATACTCATTCGGGATCCCGAAAGGATACTTTAAAAGAACTAATTCCTGAGGGATAAGTTATGTCGCTTACATTATTTTTATTGCTCCATAACTTATGTCCTCACTTAATCTACAATGGTTAATTCTGTGCCTACAGGAATGATAGTGTATAATTCTTCGACATCAGCACGGGACATCCTCACGCACCCCTGGGTGACTTGTTTACCTAGACTCTGGGGGTCAGTAGTGCCATGGATGCCATAACCCGGTGGATCAAAACCTAACCAGCGGGTGCCGAGAATATTATCGGGACTGCCAGGCGGGACAACTGTTCCTGTTTTATACCAGGTGGGGTTTTGTAATTTATTAATAATCTTAAAGTTGCCGATAGGAGTGGAATTATTTGTTCCCGTTGAAACAATATAAGTTCTAATGATTTCTTCTTTGCTTTTTAAGATTAGTGTATTTTGGGATTTATCTACTACTAAGCTAAAAGGCGCAATCCAGACTTTAATTTTTCTGCCCGGTAAAATCTTATCATCGTGCAAATTGTTGCTTTTCATAATTAGCTCAGCAGTGGTCTTAAACTCCTTGGCGATTTTAGTCAAGGTATCGCCGGGCTTTATCTCATAAAGGATACTATTTTCAGTGATAGCCGGAGAAAACAATAATTTAATATTCATCTCTTCGATCTTCTTCTGCCAATTTATCACGTCGCTAGAATTAGAAAACTCGTTAATTAATCTTTGGTAGGCACTTTTAGTCTCCTGAAGATTACCTTGCGCCTCTGATTCTTTAGCCTGGGCAAGCAGACTCGAAAGAGAAAGGGAACTGCCTTTGTTAAGTAAGGCAGAGGTTTTGTTTTTCTTGATATTAAAAATAAGTACGCTAATTAAAATAATTAAAATTAAGATTATTAAAACGAATAATAACCATTTTACCTTCACTCATTCCTCCCTGGTTAGTGGACTACTAAAGCAATAATTATACCTAACAAAAGTCCTGTAATAACCTCAACCGGAGTATGCCCAATAAGTTCGCGCAGTCTATGCTCATGGATTCTGCCCTGCCAATAGATGTCTTCCATGACTTTGTTTAATACCCGTGCTTGCTTACCACTGGCTCGGCGCACGCCTTGAGCATCAAACATGACTACAATCGCAAATGAGGCAGCCAAGGCAAAGTAAACAGTATCAAAACCGTATTCTAAACCAATGGCGGTAGCCAAGCAAGATGCACCGGCAGCATGACTGGAAGGCATACCACCTGTTCCCACAAACCAACGAAAGTCAAACTTTCTTTCCCGAATTGCTCCGATACTAACCTTGATTGCTTGAGCGATAATCCAAGCAGAAAGGGTGGTGAGAAAGATTTTATTCCTGAAAAACTGAGTTAATACTTCTTTCATTATCTATCGGTGGTGGTAACTAGATTTACTTCTATTTTGGCTTTCGAAGGATACGTGGTTTTGCCGGACTTGATCAAATATCCGTGATTACCCTCTCTGATACGTTCGGGCTGGGTTTTTTCCTTTATTTCACCGTGCGTTTTACTGCGCATCTTTTGCTTTAATTCTCTGATTGCCTTTTTTAGCTCAACCAGGGAACCCAAGCGCGCCTTAAAACTATCGTTTTCCTGAGTCATTTGGTTTAATTTACT
>Ga0315274_10009823_pt1 | contig 13803 bp, 12 predicted proteins | sample YL17G02_20_MG_FD_203700 | JGI IMG/M metagenome (GOLD analysis project Ga0315274, IMG submission 203700) | Sediment microbial communities from Yellowstone Lake, YNP, Wyoming, USA - YL17G02_20 | ecosystem: Environmental > Aquatic > Freshwater > Lake > Sediment | place: USA: Wyoming | collected...
ACCGCGCCTCCCCTCAGCGGCCAGTGCATGCCAGGCGCGGTGCCCCATCAGGAGCCTCCGTCCGGGACACGAAATCGTGGACCCTGTTTTGGCGTCAGGTAGCGGCCGTGCTATAATCGAGTTCGGTTTGCGAGAGGATAGCGATGTCCGAGACCGTACGTTTCCACGCCCAGGTATACGGTTATGTCCAGGGCGTCAGCTTCCGCTACTACGCCTTCCGCGAGGCAGTGGTTCTGGCTATCACAGGCTATGTGCGCAATTGCATGGACGGCAGCGTGGAAGTTGTCGCTGAGGGACCGCGCGTGGCGGCGGACAAGTTCCTTTCCTGGCTGCACGTGGGACCTCCTGCGGCCGAGGTAGAGCGCGTGGACGTCGAGTGGCAGAAACCCCAGGGCAAGTTCACAAAGTTCGAGGCGCGCGTTTAATGCTGCGCAGCCCGGAACGCCTGGCCTGGACGGTACTGCTTGCCGCGTTTGTCACCTTCTGCGCGTGCGCCGTGTCAATTCCTCTCGGAACGCGCTGGTACCTGACAAGCGCCACCAAGTCCCACGAAGCCAAGATCACCTGCCTCGAGGGCACCGCAGTGGTTGAGGACCCCCAACGTGGCACAGCGAGGCCCGTCCTCAAGCGCGAAACGATCTCAATCCCCGAGGGCACAATCGTAAGCGTGGATGAGACAGCGCAGGCTGATCTTGCCCTCTTCGATCAATCACTCGTGCGCCTCTACCCGGGAACCACGGTCACGCTCGAACGCATGCGCTCCCCTCGCTTTGGCTTTGGCGCACGGCCGGCGCAAATCACCTTGCACGTGCGCGGAGGCAGGCTGTGGGCCAACACAGTCCTGCGCGGTTCGCCGGCCGTCGAGTTCAAGGTCAACAGCCTGCAAGCAAACACGCTGCTGGCCGAGGATGGCGGGTACTCGCTGGAGATTAGCAATGAACGGACCGAGGTGATTGTCCAGCGCGGAATCGCACGAGTCAAGGCGGCTTCGGCCGCAGTTGTCCCCGAAGCCGCCCTTGTAACCTTGAATTCGCGGCAGCGCACGATCGTTGAGACCGGAAAGGCGCCCGCCGCCCCGATGAAGGCAGAGCGAGACCTCATTGTCAACGGTGACTTTAGCTCCGCGCTGAGTACCGGTTGGATTGCCTCGAATGACCAGGGCGCAGACGGAGGCAGCATCGACGGCCAGGTGACACCGACGGTGGATGAAGGTCGGCGGGCCGTGCGCATTACCCGCACTAGCGGCGAGTTCAACCACTGTGAGACCATCATCGAACAAGAGCTCAATCGCGACCTGCCTGACCCCATCAGTACCCTCAGGATCCGGGCGACAGTAAAGGTCAACAGCCAGAGTCTGTCCGGGGGCGGCTACCTCTCCTCCGAGTACCCTTTGATGCTGCGCATCCGCTACCGTGATGAGTACCTGAGCGAAAACGAATGGGTGCACGGGTTCTTCTACCAGAACTTCAGCAACAACCCCATCCAGAACGGGCAGGAAATCCCACAGGGTCAATGGTACGTCTACGACTCGGAGAACCTGCTGAACGTGTTGACGCCCACTCCGCGCCGCATCCTGTGGCTGCGAGTATATGCTTCGGGCTGGAGCTATGACAGTCTGGTTTCAGAGATCAGCCTGATCGTGGAGTAGGTGCTGCGACTCAGTGACAGGCCGGCGACGGTCCTCCTATCGTCCATGAGCCTGTCTAGCAACGGGTCTGAATTCTTCAATGCCCCTAGCGCATCGACGGCAGGGACGCTGCGTCTAGCGTGACAGTTCGGGTTTGCTGCAATCAAAGCCGAAAAGGAGAAGCCAAAGATGCTCACCGAAAAGCCCGTAGTCACGTTCCTTGATGAACTGGCCAGCTCCGCGCCAGCGCCCGGTGGCGGAAGTGCTGCCGCCCTGGCTGCGGCCATTGGCGCCGCATTGGTAAGCATGGTAGCCAATCTCACCCTGGGCAAGAAGCAGTACGCCGATGTGCAGGTCGATGCCCAGCGCATCCTGGCGCGCTCGGAAGCGCTACGCCACAAGTGTCAGGACCTGTTGGAGGAGGACGTCTCGGCCTACACGCAGGTCTCGCAAGTCTACAAGATGCCCAAGGACACGGAAGAGCAGAAAGCTGCCCGCGCCGAGGCGATGCAGAAGGCGCTGAAGAACGCCACAGCGGTGCCCATGGAACTGGCGCAGGTGTGCGTCGAAATCCTGGAGCTGTGTCCCGAGAGCGCACAGAAAGGAAATATCAACGCGGTTAGCGACGTCGGCGTGGGCGCGCTGATGGCAGAGGCCGCCTTGCGGGCCGCTGCGTTGAACGTGCTGATCAACCTCGGCAGCATCAAGGACCAGGCGTTTGTCCACAAGGAGCGTGCCAGGCTCGATGCGCTCCTGTCGGGCAAGGCCCAGTTCAAGGAGCAGATCCTCAAGGACGTCGAGGCAAAGCTCTAGGATCAAACACGGAGACACGGAGAGCACGGAAGCAAGAGCAGGACTGGGCTAGGGAAGGTGGTTCCGTGCGTGCTCTCTGCGTCTCGGTGGTCATCTAAGTGACAAAGGGGAACGAAGATGGCAGCAACGATTTTGAGTGGCAGGGAACTGGCGAAGGCGCTGCAGGATGAGATCGCGGCCGTCGTGGCCGAATTCAAGGCCAAACATGGCTTTGCTCCGACCATTGCAGTATTGCGGGCTGGTGAGGATGCGGCGTCCGTCTCGTATGCCAAGGCCATCGAGAAGGCTTTCATCGGCCGCGGCATGGGGTTTGCCTTGCACACTCTGCCCGATGGCGCCACCCAAGCTGAGATTGTGAATCTGGTGGTCCGGTTGAACGCAGACAAGGGCGTGCACGGCATCATGGTGCAGGAGCCCCTTCCCAAAGGCATCGACGAGGCCGCAGTAAAGGAAGCCCTCTCGCCGGACAAGGATGCCGATGGCGTACATCCAGTCAACGCCGGGCGTCTGACGCAGGTTGCGCCTGTGGGCAGGCCGCCGATGGTGGGTCCGTTCTTTGTTCCCGCGACCCCTGCCGGTGGCCTGGAGCTCTTGAAGCGCAACAACGTGCCGCTGCAGGGCAAGCATGCGGTAATCGTGGGCCGCTCAAACATCGTTGGCAAGCCCATGGCCATGCTGCTTCTGCGCGAGAATGCCACAGTCACTGTGGCGCATTCCCGCACGGCTGACCTGCCAGGTGTCTGCCGCAGCGCCGACATTCTGTGCGCAGCGGTGGGTCAGGCGCGCATGATCAAAGGCGATTGGATCAAACCCGGCGCAGCCGTGATTGATTTTGGAGTCAACTTTGTGGACGGCCAGATGTGCGGGGACGTTGACTTTGAGTCTGCTCAGGCCGTCGCGGGCATGATCACTCCCGTGCCCGGCGGAACGGGCCCCATGACAAACGTCATGCTGATGCGCAACGTAATCGAAGCGGCGCGGCGGCAGGCGCTCTAGCTCCGCCCAGCGCGCATGGCGTTTGACAAGCCTGCTAAGCTATGCTATAGTAGTGCCAAGCGCGAGGAAGTGAAAGAATTCACAATCGCACAGGGCAGCGTGTCTGCCCAAGTGTTTTGGCCAGGCGCGCCCATTTCGCTCGGTCGATGCTGCCATCCGCGCGCCTGGTTGCTGAGTGCTCGCAATCGATGCAGGGACCGTTGCTCCTGACCATGGTGCTGCTCAGGCGACAGCAACTTTACGCCTGATCCCGATACGCAGGAATCACATCCCTAGGCCAAAGGAGGCACCCATGAATGTTGAGATCAAGTCACCAGTGCCGAGCGACATTGAAATCGCCCAGGCGACCAAACAGCGTCCCATCCGTGACGTTGCGGCAGAGCTCGGCCTCACCGAAGACGACATTGACTTCTACGGGAAGTACAAAGCCAAGGTCCACCTGAACGTCTTGGAACGCCTGAAGGACCGCCCCAATGCCAAGTACGTTGATGTGACCGCCATCACCCCCACCCCCTTGGGCGAAGGCAAGACAGTGACCACCATCGGGCTCAGCCAGGGGCTCCACTACATCGGCAAGAAAGTCTTCACCTGCATTCGTCAACCCTCTCAGGGTCCCACGTTCGGGATAAAGGGCGGAGCGGCCGGCGGTGGCTATGCTCAGGTAGTGCCCATGGAGGACTTTAACCTGCACCTGACCGGCGACATCCACGCTGTAGGCGCTGCGCACAACCTCCTGGCGGCAGCGGTGGACGCTCGCATTATGCACGAGGACGAACTAAGCGACGAGAAGCTCCTCAAGGCCCTCTGCCCCGCCGGCACATTCGCACCCTGGATGCACGCCCGTCTGAACAAGCTGGGCATCAAGGCCGAGAAGCCATCCGACTTGAGCCCCGAAGATCGCCGCCGTTTCGCCCGACTCAACATTGACCCCTATGCCATCATGCTGAACCGCGTGGTCGACATCAGCGACCGCGCCATCCGCAACATCGTGATTGGCCTCGGCACCAAGGACGACGGGAGGCCACGGCAGAGCGGCTACGACATCACCGTGGCGAGCGAGGTCATGGCCATCCTGGCTCTGGCCAGTGACCTGAAGGACCTCAGGGCACGCATCGGACGCATCGTCATCGGCACCGATAGGAGCAAGAAGCCTGTCACCGCCGAGGACCTCGGCGTCGCTGGTGCCATGACCGTGCTGTTGAAAGACGCGCTCATGCCTAACCTCATGCAGACCCTGGTGGGCAGCCCGACCTTTGTACACGCTGGCCCCTTCGCCAACATCGCCCATGGCAACAACTCGATTGTGGCGGATCGGATCGGCATCAAGCTCATGTCGGGGGGCTACCTCGTCACGGAGTCGGGCTTTGGCGCTGACTGCGGCATGGAGAAGTTCATGGACATCAAATGCCGCACCAGCGGTCTCGTTCCGAACTGCGTGGTGATGGTCGCCTCCATTCGCGCTCTCAAGATGCACGGCGGTGGCCCTCGAGTGGTGGCAGGCATCCCTCTCGACCCGGCCTATAAGCAGGAGAATCTGAAGCTGCTGGAAAAAGGCGTGTGCAATCTGGAGGCCAACGTCAAGCTGGCCCTCAAGTTCGGCATCCCCGTCGTCGTGGGCATCAACAAGTTCAGCACCGACACGGACAAAGAGATCGCACTCGTGAAGGAAGCTGCCGTCGCTGCCGGTGCTGAGGGCGCGTTCTTGAACGAGGCATGGGCCAAGGGCGCGGCTGGCGCAGCCGCGCTGGCCGAAGCAGTTGTGGCCGCATGCGAGAAGCCCGGCAAGTTCAGGTTCCTGTATCCGCTGGACATCCCGATCAAGGACAAGATCGAGACTATCGCCAGAGAGGTGTACGGTGCGGACGGCGTGATCTTCGAGGCGGCAGCTCTGGCGAAGATCAAACTGTACACCGAACTTGGCTACGACAAGCTGCCCATCAACATGGCCAAGACCCACCTGTCGCTGTCCCACAATCCTGAGCTCAAGGGAGTCCCGAAAGGGTTCATGCTGCCCGTGCGCGATATTCGCGCCTCGGTGGGCGCGGGGTTCCTCTACCCCCTGTGCGGCACGATGCGCACGATGCCAGGCCTGCCGAGTCGCCCCGTGTTCATGGACATCGACCTGGATCTCGAGACCGGCAAAGTGCTGGGACTCAGCTAGCAACAGGATGAGGAGGCAGGGGAAATCCCCTGCCTCTTTGTACCACCACGCTGGGTTTGCCAAACAGCAAGCAAACATGATAGAATTGCTCCGCTTTCCGGAGAGGCGGTGAAGGTTCTCGCCTGCGCTTGCCTGGCGAGCTCAGAGCCAACCCTGACCGCATTGTTTCAGGAGTGACGCGGGTGAAGCTGGCAGAGGCGCTGGCGGTCATTGACGGAAAACTGGTCTCGCACGCAGCAGATCTGTCCCAAGAGGTCCTGATGGCCTGCGGGGCCGACCTGATGAGCGATGTCCTGGCGTTTACGCACGCCGGCACCCTCCTGATGACCGGCCTCACCAATCCCCAGGTAGTCCGCACCGCCGAAATGGCCGGCATTGCAGCCATTATCTTCGTCCGCGGCAAACTGCCCCCTGCCGAGACGATTGCCCTGGCTGACGAGAAGGGTATTCCGTTGCTGGCATCCAGATACACCTTGTACGAGACCTGCGGTCGTCTCTACCAAGCCGGCCTGCCGGGCTGCGGCCTGTTTCGGCTGACGACTGAAGGCTGGCAGGAGAGCTGATTGCGGTATCGCAGTTCCTCAGCTTGCGCCGAGGGGCAGGCAAACCATAGGGAGGTATAACGAACCGTGGAAAGGGCCACCTTCGATCTACCCAGGATGTTCGCGGACCACCACGTTGAGGCTGTGCGCGGCGCATTGCTGCAGTTGGCGGGGGTGGAAGATGTCTTTGCCAGCAGCGCCGCCAAACGCGTGATCGTCACTTACGACGCAAAACGTGTCAAGCCAGCTGCCATCGAAGAGACGCTGCACTCGGCCGGGTTTGCACCTGGTGAGGAACCGCCGCTGCCCAAGGTGGCAGAAGGCAAGGACGATGACTCCGCTTGGTTCACAAGCATCCAGCGTATCACGAGGACGAACATGAAGGACCTGGAGATGTCCGGGGACTTTCGCAAGTATTAGGTTGTGCAACTGAATGACAAGGGGGACCAACTCAATGACCGACAGGAAGAGTATTGACCCAGCGGCGTGCGAGATGCTGGAGATCGCCGAGTCCAGGGGCCTCTCGACCGCCTTTTCACGCGCTGAACAGATGAAGCCGTGCCCGATCGGAAGCAAGGGTGCATGCTGCAAGAACTGCGCGATGGGACCATGCCGCCTGACAAAGGAAGGTCAGGTCGGAATCTGCGGCGCCACTATTGACACGGTTGCTGCGCGCAATTTCGCGCGCATGGTCGCTGCAGGCTCGGCCGCCCACTCCGACCACGGCCGCGACATGGCCCTGACTCTGCTCGCGGCCGCTACCGGCGACGCGCCCGACTACAAGGTCAAAGACGTGCGCAAGCTGATTTCCGTCGCCGGACTGCTGGGAGTCAAGACTGAGGCTCGCACCACGACCGAGATCACCAAGGACGTCGCCGAGAAGGCTCTGAGCGACTTTGGCCGGCAGCAGGGCGAGATCATTTACTTGCAGCGCGCCCCCAAGAGGCGCCAGGAGCTGTGGCACAAGCTTGGACTGGCTCCTCGGGGCATTGATCGCGAAGTCGTCGACATCATGCACCGCACCCACGCCGGAAACGATCAGTCCTACGAGAGCCTTCTGATGTCTTCACTTCGCACTGGCATGGCAGATGGCTGGGGCGGCTCCATGCTGTCCACGGACATCACGGACATCCTGTTCGGCTCCCCGGTCCCGCTGGTGGCCAAGGCCAACATGGGCGCGCTGAGCCAGGACCAGGTGAACATCGTCGTGCACGGGCACGAGCCCCTTCTTTCGGAGATGATCCTGGTCGCCGTCAATGATCCTGAGCTAATCGCGTATGCCAGGTCCAAGGGCGCCGCGGGCATCAATCTCACCGGCATCTGCTGCACCTCCAATGAGACCCTCATGCGCCAGGGCGTGGCCACCATCGGCAACTTCCTCAGCCAGGAGTTGGCCATCGCTACGGGCGCTATCGACCTGATGGTGGTGGACATCCAGTGCATCATGCAGGCCCTTGCACCTCTGGCCGAGCAGTTCCACACGAAGCTGATCACCACGTCACCCAAGGCCCACATCGACGGCGTCACACACGTCGAATTCGAGGAGCACCGCGCTCTCGAAATCGCCAAGAAGGTGGTGCGGATGGGGATTGACAACTTCCCCAATCGCGGGCAGGTACATATTCCCAAGGACATCGACAGCTTGGTGGTCGGCTTCTCGCACGAGTACATCAACTACGCGCTCGGCGGCTTCTACCGCGGGTCTTTCCGCCCGCTGAACGACGCTGTGATTCAGGGCCGCCTGCGCGGCGTAGCGGGAGTCGTAGGGTGCAACAATGCGCGCACCTGCCAGGACTACTCGCATGACTATATCGTGCGCGAGCTGATCAAGAACGACGTGCTTGTCGTGATGACTGGTTGCGGAGCCATTGCCTGCGCCAAGTATGGACTCCTCTCCCCTGAGGCAGCCCGATTCGCCGGGCCTGGTCTGCGGGAGATCTGCGAGACGGTCGGCATACCTCCTGTGCTGCACATGGGGAGCTGCGTGGACAACACGCGCATTCTGACAGTCCTCACTCAGATGGCTTCGGAAGGCGGGTTGGGTGACGATATCTCGGACATACCCGGCGTCGGGTTTGCCCCGGAGTGGATGAGTGAGAAAGCTCTCTCCATCGGCTGCTATTTTGTCGCTTCCGGCGTCTACACCATTTTTGGTGGCGAATCGCCGGTCGCCAACAGCCCCGTAGTGCAGCGCTTCATGAGCGAGGGCTGGGAAGAGCGTGTGGGTGGCAGGATGGAGTTTATTCCCATGCCTGAGGAGGCCGTGAAGAGGGCGTTGGCGCACATTGACAAAAAGCGCGCAGCCTTGGGGCTGGTGGAATACGACCCCAAGCGCTTTGGCCAGAGCGGCGACGCGGTGCTGCTCAAGCTCGTGGAGAAGTATGGCGAGAAGGCGTTCGGCCTGTACAGCGCCAAGGTAGCGGAATAGCCCCAAGCCAGGGCAATCTCAGCAAACAAGGAGAAAGCATCGATGTCGAGGTACATAGCAACCCGCGCCATCCGCGGTGCCAACCTCATCGTGGCTGAAGCCGAAACCATGCTGAAAAGGGCAATCGCGGACTTGGGCCCGGACACGCCTGTCAAGTTCACCAACACCGCCTACTATTTGCCAGTAGCCCTGGCCTTCACCGGCAAGCAGGTCGCCAAACTGAGCGACCTCGCGCCCGTGCTAGAAGACGCAAAGGGCATGCTTCACCCCGTGCCCGGCGACAAGCTGTGGCTGCCCTATCTCGGCGAGACGCTTGACTGCGGCATGGCCACGCTGCTGGCCGAGGAAGTCATAGAGGGCATCCGCTTCGCCCTCGGCGTGGAACCCCAGAAGATCACGTGGGACGGCTCCTACGTTCCCAGCACGAGCTTCACGTCACCGGACGCGGAAGGCGGGGCTGGCAAGCGCCTCAATGGGCCCATCGACGACATCCAGCTGCGAGCCTGGGGTATCCAGTTGGTGGACGGGCGCATGCCCGGATTCGCCGCTCTCGTTGGCTGCGCCAAGAGTAACGAGGTGGCCGTGCAGATCGTGCGCGAGCTGCAGCAGCGCAACCTCCTGATCTTCCTGTGCGGGAACGTCAACGGTCGCAGCATCATCCATCAGTTGATGGAATCCGGCGTTGAGATGGGCTACGACACATACATTATTCCCTTTGGCACAGACACCATCTCGGCCATCTACCCGCTTGGCTTTGCCGCGCGCAGCGCCCTGACGTTTGGCGGCTTGAAGCCTGGACAGGCTCGCGATATCCTGCTGTACAACAAGTACCGGGTATTTGCATTCGTGCTTGCCCTGGGCGAGGTGGATGACCTCAAGTATGCCACCGCTGCCGGCGCCATCAGCTACGGATTCCCCACCATTGCAGACACGGTGATACCACAGATCCTGCCCACTGGTGTCACCGCCTACGAACACGTCATTTCGATGCCCTTTGATGACATCGAGGGCAAGGACGACATCGACCGCGCCAAAAGACTGGTTCAGAGGGCAGTAGAGGTTCGCGGCGTCAAGATCAAGATCACCGAAGTGCCCATCCCGGTGCCCTACGGCTCTGCCTTTGAGGGGGAGCGTGTGCGCAAGGCCGACATGCGCGTGGAGTTCGGCGGCAAGAACAGCCGCTGTTTCGAGTACCTGCGCATGGCCGACTTTGATTCCGTCGAAGACGGCAAGATTACCATCGTGGGTTCGGACTTTGACAAGGTGCCCGCGGAAGGCGCCATGGACATGGGCATTGTTGTCGAGGTGGCCGGGCGGAAGATGCAGGAGGACTTTGAGCCCGTGCTGGAGCGCCAGATCCACTACTTCATCAACGGCGCCTCGGGAATCCAGCACATCGGCCAGCGTGATATCGCGTGGATCCGCCTGAGCAAGGCGGCAGTGGAGAAGGGCTTCAAGCTCGAGCACTTTGGCAAGATCCTGCACGCCCGCTTCCATGCCGACTTTGGCGCAATCGTGGACAAGGTACAGGTCACCATCTACACGGGAAAAGCCCAGATGGAGGCGTGGTTGGCCAAGGCACGGGACGCCTATCAGCACCGCAACCAGCGTCTGGCGGACATGACTGACGAGAACGTGGAGGAGTTCTTCAGCTGCACCCTCTGCCAGAGCTTTGCCCCCAACCACCTCTGCGTCATCTCTCCAGAGCGCCTGGGCCTATGCGGGGCCTACAACTGGCTTGACTGCAAGGCTTCCCACCAGATCAACCCCACTGGACCCAACCAACCCATCAAGAAGGGCGCCTGCGAGGACGCCGCATTCGGAGTCTTCACAGGCACCAACGATTTCGTGTACCGCGCATCCCACCAGTCGGTGAGCCGGGTCGCGATGTACTCCATCATGAAGGATCCGATGACTGCCTGCGGGTGTTTCGAGTGCATCGCCATGGTCATTCCCGAGGCCAACGGCATCATGGTGGTCTCGCGCGAGGACCCGAGCATGACGCCGGCAGGCATGACTTTCTCCACGCTGGCAGGCATGGCCGGTGGAGGGCTCCAGACTGCAGGCGTGATGGGTCACGGCAAGTTCTATCTAACCAGCAAAAAGTTCGTGTCTGCCGACGGTGGATTCAAACGCGTGGTATGGATGTCATCGTTCCTCAAGGAGTCGATGAAGGAGGACTTGAAAGCCGTTGCGGAGCGCGAGGGCGATCCGGACCTGCTGGGCAAGATCGCAGATGAGCGCGTGGCTACCGACGTGGAGCAGCTTCTGCCGTACCTCGAGGAAAAGGGACATCCTGCACTGACGATGCCACCCATGTTCTAGACCGCTGTCCGTGCCGCGTTCCTCTAGAGGTCGTCCAGTGCCTGAGGGGAGGTCACTCACTCAGGCATTGGTCTGGAGACGCGGCTGTCGTAGAAGCCACCAAACCAAGGACAAGGAGACAGTACAAGATGGCCGAACTAGTACGGGACTTGATGCGCCACGGAGCGGTCACCTGCTCCTTGGAGACGCCCATCAAAGAGGTGGCTCAGGTCATGGTAATGAACCGCACCCGCTATGTGGTGGTGACGGACGAGCAAAACGCTGTTTCCGGCATCATCTCTGCGCGCAGCATTCTCAAAGCCTGGGGAAAAGATCTCAAGAAGACCAAGGCCAGGGACATCTTGTTGCCGTACACCGTCACAACGACGCCTGAGACTCCACTTGCCGAGGCGATCAAGACGATGCAGCGTCGCAGGATTCAGCACCTTGTTATCGTGAGCGAGCGCCCTCCGCACAAGCGCGTCGTGGGGATCCTGAGCGCTTCGGACCTTGTGCGGCACATGGCCCGAACCTAGGCCGAGCCTCGCACACCACACCATACTCGGAGGACATAATGACGCTCGTTAGGGACCTGATGCACCGCGGCGTAATCACCTGCCACCTCCAGACGTCCGTCAAAGACGTCGCCAAGATCATGGATGCGAACAGTGTCCGCAGCGTTGTGGTCACGGACGATCGAGGCGAGGTCTGGGGCATTGTCTCGCTTATCAGCATACTCAAGGCCTGGGGAAAGGACCTCGAGAAGATGACGGCAGAGGACCTCCTCCAGCGCGTCACAGTGACGGTTTCGCCAGAAGCCCCTCTTGAAGAGGCGGTGCGACTGCTGCAGAAGAAGCGCATCGAGCACCTGGTGATTTTGCACCCTGGGATACGCAGGGCGGTCGGTGTGCTCACCACTTTTGACATCGTCCAGCAGATGGCCGACCTACCGGTTGGCACTCTTCGCAGCGGCATGGATTTTATGACCTAAAAGCGCGCACGCTGCTGGCGGAGGCTCGTGCACAGCGGACTTGGCCTACGCGCAGTCGATGCGGTCTCCAGCCGCGACATCGTGCGGCAATTTGGGAAAGGAGATTTGGCACACATGCCTGTTACAGTGCAACTACCCCAAGAGAAGTGGACAGGCAAAGTTCGGGAGGTTACCCTGGGAGCGACCGCGGCCGAAGGCGGGACACGCAAGACGAAGGTGACCGTGGGTGGCGAGGGCACCCTTCCCTTCTTGACCTTCGAGGGAGGTATGCCCCATGCACCAGCCGTAGCCCTGGAGGTACAGGATCGCTACCCGGCCGACTGGTCTCCCGTCCTGCGGGAGGTCTGGGGTGATGCCCTGCGTGATCCGGGAGCCTGGGCAAAGAAGGCCGAGGAGGCAGGGGCCGACTTGCTGGCTGTCAAACTGTTGAGTGCCCACCCAGAAGGCGACAACACGGACGCGGCCCACGCCGCTTCCAGCGTCAAGGCCGTCCTGGCGGCCTCGGGCCTTCCACTCCTCGTCTACGGCCCCGGGCAGGCGGAGAAGGACAACGAAGTACTGGTTGCTGTTGCCGAGGCGGCCAAGGGAGAACGCGTTGCCCTGGGCAATTGCGAAGACAAGAACTATCGCACGATTGTGGCTTCGGCTTTGGCCCATGGTCAGTTGGTGGTAGCCAAGACACCCATCGACGTCAACTTGGCCAAGCAGCTCAATATTCTCATCAGCGACATGCGCCTTGACCTGGACCGCATTCTCATGGACCCCACAACGGGTGCACTGGGCTACGGCCTGGAGTACACCTACTCTGTCATGGAGCGCCTACGTCTCGCCGCCCTGACTGGAGACGGCATGACACAGATGCCAATGGTCTCGACAACGGGCGAGGAGGCGTGGCGCGCCAAGGAAAGCAAGGTAAATGAGGGCGTGCCTGCGGCATGGGGAGACTGGAAGAAGCGCAGCGTCGACTGGGAAGTGATCACGGCGAGCACGCTAATTCAGGCTGGCGCAGACATCGTGGTGCTTCGACATCCCGACAGCGTCAAGGCGGTCAAGAAGGCCATTGCTGGCTGGATGGCGCGAGGAAAGGAGTAGTCGAATGGCACTCTCTGGCCTTGAGATCTACAAGCTTCTGCCCAAAACCAATTGCAAGGAATGCGGGCAACCTACGTGCCTCGCCTTTGCCATGAAGCTGGCGGCCAAGCAGGCCGACCTCTCTGCGTGTCCGTACGTGTCGGAACAGTCCAAAGCGGCTCTGGCCGCAGCTTCCGCGCCGCCCATCCGGCTGATTACGCTCGGCAGCGGCGACAAGAAGGTGGAAGTGGGCAACGAGACGGTGCTGTTCCGACATGACAAGACCTTCTTCCACAAGCCCGGAATCTTTGTGCGCCTAAGAGACACTCTTCCAACGGCGGAGTTTGAGGCTGCGGTTGGCAAAATCAAGGACTATAGCATCGAACGCGTTGGCATCACCCTGCGCTTCGATGGTATTGCGCTTGAGAACGCGTCCGGAGACGCGGCTACGTTCGCCACCTACGCCGGCACGGTAGCCTCCAAGACTGACCAGCCCCTCGTGCTGATGGCCGCGAACCCGGCTGCCATGGCGGCTGCGCTCGAAAAGGCTGGCGCCGCTGCCCCTCTGGTCTACGCGGCAACGCCGGAAACCGCGAAGGAGATGGCGACGCTTGCTGCCAAGCACAAGGCTGCTCTCGCGGTACGCGCCGACAGCCTGCAGGCGCTGGCCGAGCTTGCAGAGCAGGTGAAGGCGACAGGAGTTGAAGACATCGTTCTCGATCCTGGCGCGCGCGACCTGCATGCGTCTCTTGTCGCGTTGACCCAGATCCGCCGCTTGGCGCTCAAGAGCAACTTCCGGGCTCTGGGCTATCCTACCATCACATTCCCGGGTGAAGGCGCAGAGTCGGAGCAGGACGAGACGGTTCGCGC
>Ga0315274_10009824_pt1 | contig 13802 bp, 13 predicted proteins | sample YL17G02_20_MG_FD_203700 | JGI IMG/M metagenome (GOLD analysis project Ga0315274, IMG submission 203700) | Sediment microbial communities from Yellowstone Lake, YNP, Wyoming, USA - YL17G02_20 | ecosystem: Environmental > Aquatic > Freshwater > Lake > Sediment | place: USA: Wyoming | collected...
GTGTGGGGAACACGTAAGGTGCGGCCACGAATCCGGTAGAGTAGCCGGTTCATCCCCACGCGTGTGGGGAACACTCTGAGTATTGTGGCCGTCACGCCAGCGCCTCCGGTTCATCCCCACGCGTGTGGGGAACACCAGCGGGCGTGGGAGAGCGAGAAGCGCTTCACCGGTTCATCCCCACGCGTGTGGGGAACACGATGATAGCTGCCGGGCTGATCATGTTCCAGACGGTTCATCCCCACGCGTGTGGGGAACACACCTATTGACATTGTGTCCCACCTCGGCTATACGGTTCATCCCCACGCGTGTGGGGAACACCCCACGGGTAGCGGCCTCGCCTACGCTGACTACTGCCGGTTGGGGCAGCTACGACTCGCTCTCCTGGTCGCGCCTCTCCTTAGCGGGCAGGCGCACGAGAAGGAGTCCCTCGTAGTCCACGAGCTCGCGATCCGTCAAGCCCCAGGTGCGGGCGGAGAAGCCCTGCTCGTTGTTGCTCGACCAGATCTGGATCGCCGCGCCCTCGCGAAGCCGCTTGCAGCACTTCTCCCAGAGCCTATCGCGCACCATGGCGGAGACATTGCCCACGAAGACGCCGGCCTGCGGCTCGATCAGCCAGCGCGTCAGCTCGCCACGCAGAGAGACGGGGGCGCGCTCAATCACCATCACTATCACCGGCCGTCTCCTCGTCGAGCAGCTCCTGCCATAGCTGGGCCGGCAACGCCGGGTCGGAGTCGAGCTGCTCGCCCTCCTCCGGGGTGCGAAAGCCGACGACGCTGTCAATGTCGGTCACGATTCGGGCGAGGAGCTGGCGCTCGCGGAAGGCGTCGCGGCAGGCGCGGCGCACGCGCGTCTCCAGCTTCTCCGTCCCCTCCGCCGCCAGCCGGAAGGCAAGCGGGACGGTAAGCTCCACCTTGTAGAGATCGGCGACATCGTAGACGAAAGATAGCTGCTTGCCGACGTGGATGAAGCCGAGCGCCGGGGAGTAGCCGACGGAGACGACGGCGGCGTGACAGAGGCCGTTGAGGCAGGCGTTGGCCGCCGAGAGGGCCCGGTTGAGCGGGTCGGCCCTTGCCCAGTCGCTGCGATCGTAGGTCCGCCCCGTCCAACGCACGCCGTGCTCGCGCGCCAGGCGTTCGTACGCCCGGCGCACGCGCGCTCCCTCCATGCCGCGGATCTGCGGCAGCGTCAGCTCGCGCTCGAGCCGGTAGCCGAAGCGCATCTCGTACATGCGCCAGACGACCTCGCGGTGCATCTCCAGGCGCACGACGGCCTCCGCTTGGCGGAGGAGCCGCCCGGCCCGGCGCGTCTCGCCCGTGCCCTGGGCATAGCAGCGCACGCCCTCCTCGCCGCACCAGATGACGGAACAGCCGTTGTCGGCGAGGGCGCGCACGGCGGCGTGGCTGACGCTCGTGCCGGGCCCGAGCATGAGCACGGCCAGCGCCGCCGCGTTCACCGGCGCGCGCCCTTCTTTGTCGATCAGCGAGACGGACAGCCCTTCCTGCTCGACGATGCAGTGCTCGACGTAGAGGTAGCTCAGCCCGTCGCGCAGCTTGGGCAGGTCGTGCAAGTCGCGGTTCATAGCTAGCCCTCAGCCTTCAGCATTCAGCCATCAGCCAGTGATGCGTGAAGCGTGACGAGTGAGCCGCGATCTTGGCTCCAGCGACTAGCCTCAGGGATCACGTATCACTCGTCACGGATCACGCATCACGCCTCACTACTGGCGGGGCCAGAGAAAGCAGGCCGAAGCCCATCCCCTTGCCACTGCCGATGCCGCGCTCGAGCGTGAGCAGGAAGGCCGCCGGCTCCTTCACGCGCAGCAGGCCATCGAAGGTCACGGCCAGGAATCGCAGGCGCCGCTGGCCCTCCGTGTGGCGCATATCGACGGCGTCCTGGAAGCCCTCCTGGCGCGTCCGTGCCCCCACCAGCTCGAAGCCTCCCGCCGCCGCCTTGCGCCGCAGCCATTCCATCTGGGCTTCCTCTCCAAAGAGACCCAGCCGCCTGTGCGTCTCCCTGTCGCCCTCGGAGAGGTTCTTCGTCTCGGAGACCTTCTTGGTGGGGTTGGCGCGCAGCCGGAAAGCGAGGACCTGCCCCGCCGGCAAGCGAGGATCGAAGCGCTTGCTCGCCGGATTGTCCTCGGCCGTGGGCAGCAGGTAGTCGTGCGCCCCCGGCTCGGCGAGCCAGGCCCAGTTTGGCTCGCCGAGCGACTGCACGATGAGGGTCAGGCGGGCCGTGCGCGGCTCCTCGTCCAGCCGGTAGAGCACGCGCTCGTCGCCGGCCTCGAGGCCTTGCGCGAAGGAGCGCATGAGCGTGCGATGCAGCTCGTAGGGACGGGCCAGCTCGCTCCGCACGCGGCGGCTGCGCGGGTTGAGGATCAGGCGAGAGAGGTACATGGCACGCACCTCCTTTGCAGCGGCCGGTCATCTACAGTGGTAGCGCGAAGTCGCCGGATGCCGAACCGCCGCGCATCGCTGACGAAGCAGAGAGGCTGGTCTTGTCGCACGATTTCGCCGTTCTCGTCCTCCAGCATGACTCGCATGCGGTCATCGTCCCAACGGGTGCGCTTCGGCCGCAACCGCTCGTGGCCGCCAAGAGCGCTGAGCAAGTCCTGACCCAGCTTCAGGCCATCCTTCAGCCACACAGGCTCGGAAGGGACGAAGGCTTTGCGCCCGAGGTACAACGGCCAGATCGGGTTGCGTAAATGCTTGTGCAGCTCCTGTAGTAGCTCCGGGGTCAGAGCTTCCAGGCCGACGAGGAAAGAGGCGTCGGCGAGGTAGTAGCGCTGCGTAACGACAACGTCCTTCTTCTCGATCTGACCATCGGCCTTGAGGTAGCCCCCCTTGCCTGCGGTGTGATAGTCACGCCGCACGAGGCCCTCGCGGTCGGCCCGCACTCCCATCCTCAGTTCAGCCAAGTCGTCGAGTTGCTCCTCTCGAGGCCGTCCCAACGCCGCGCAGAGCAGGCCGACGACGCCGCTCTTGGAAGGCTCCCGCGCTGTGTCGCGGTAGGTGAAGTTGCTTGCCACGCCCCACGACTGCATGGGGCCGATCAGTTGCAGAAGCAGCGTGTTCATGGCACGCCCTCTAGGGCAGGTTCTCGACGACGGCCTGTACCCAGGCCTCGAAGTTGGGTCTGATCGCGTCGGCCAGGTTCTGGCTCAGCCCCTGCGGCCGCCAGGCTGGCAGAGCGGCAACAGCGGTTGACACCACCGTGCCGGTGCCGTACCACTCAATGAGGCCGTTCCAGTAGTGATCCAGAGCCAGGATAGAGGGCTCGACGAGCCCGGAGCCGCTCCAGGCCTCCACGGGCTTCTCGAAGGCATTGACGAGCGACCAACCGGGACTGTCCGCCGCACGCACGACGGCAAGCATGAAGGCTGGCCGGCTGTGATTGTCGTGTCCGCTCTGCATGCCGGTGGGAGTAGCTGCTTCGGAGGCCCGCAGGAAGGCCTCGACGGTGCGCCGGGCCAGTTCTATTACCTCAGACTCACTCTCATCTTCGGCGCCCAGGTTCCTCTTAAGGATCAGCCAGTCCAGGCGCGCGTAACGGTAGAAACAAGCGCTGTTGAAGCCGGCGACGTCCATCATGGCGGCTCCGGTCTCCTCGGGGCAGCTCAACTCGTCCACGGCTGTGAAGAAGTCCAGGTCCATCTTGAGGGCATGCGTGGAGACCGCGTGACCGACCTGGCAGGCCGCCAAGATGTTGGTGTCCGGGCGGTCAGCAAGCATGCGGCCAAAGAGAGCGATGTCGGGCGCATCGGAATGCCCCTTGGTCAGCTCTATCAGGTCACTGACCAACCGACCAATGGCCGAGGTCTGAAGATCCACCTTCTGCGCTTTCGCGCCCTTGGCTCGCTTCTCCGTCCCAAGTGGTTGCTCCGTCGGCTGTAGGGCAGCAACCAGCGCGTCCCAATCGTGCTGAATCCTATTCACTGTCCAGTCGGCGTCGCTCTGCGACAGGTAGACCTGCACTTTAGTGCGCTCCGGGTTGCTCCTGTCCATCTGGCCTGTCTTGTCGGTGTAGAGCCCGGCGATGGCACGTGCCACTGCCTGGACCTGCGCCTGTGGCTTACCGCTGTCCTTAAGAGCGAAGATGAGTCGTCGCGCCAAGAGGCGGCTACGGAAGCCATTGTCCACTTTGGTCGTGGCTGCAAACACAGGCGCTCTGCGCGTCGCCCGCTTCAGGCACTGCGAGGAGATGCGGGCCCGACGCACGCCGCCGAACTCGCAGTCCTTCGGCTGGTTCATGTCGTCGCGGTTGAGGTTCGTGGGCGGGAAGCTCTGGATGATGTGCAGCTCGATGAACATAGTCTAGGCTCCTTCTACCGGGATGCTATCGTCGGGGGCTGCGATTGGCTGTTCCTCGACGCGCGGGCGCCAGAACTCCCGCGACCATTGCCTGCGCACTCTCAGGCGCGGGCGCTCGTCACGGCGGTTCCAGGCCAGAACGTCCGTTAGGAGCTGTTGCCAGTTGATCGGTACATCCTTGCTCTTGAGCAGGCTGACCGCCTGACGCAGGTACTCCGGCAGGTCATCGGCGTCGGCAGAGAGCAAAAGCATGAAACGCCGCTCTACACTGGACGGTGGATCGCTCTCCGGCTCAGCTAGCATAGCCATGTGTGAGCCCATGTTGCCGGAGTTGCCTTCGGCCGGGTGCAGCGCGAAGAGCGGCGCTATGGTGTAGTAGCCTCTCTCTGTGCTGATCGAGCTATCGCGCCCAAGCCATGGCTGAACGTACTTGCTCACTTCCGGCACGGCACCCGGCGGCTGCCCCAGCCCGCGCCTGAGAGCCGCGAGCATCGCGCGATCGTCCGCGTGCTCTACTAGGTATTCGACGAAGCGGTCACGTCCCGTTCGATGTTGTCTCATGCCATCTCTCCTTCGTCGCTGTAGTGATCGCCCAGCGCCCGCGCCAAGTCGGCGTGGAACTGATCTCTGGCGCGGGCCACGGCCCTCTGCCCGCGCAGGCCATGCCCTGCATAGTCCTCAGCCTGCTCGAAGGACTCCCAGGCCAAGCGTCGTACCTGCCTGAGCCACTGCGCCAGCGCTTGCTCCGATTCGCGACTCAGGTTCTCGACGAGCTGGTGGAAATGAAGTTCGAGTTGGCTCCAGTAGTGACGCTCCACACTCCACGAGTCAGCAAGTCTTACGATGCTCTTCCCCTCGTCGCCACTCGGCGCCTGGGCCAGCTCGTCGTCGCCGGTGGTCGGTCTTACCACCAGCCGGGCCAAGGTATAGATGGCGCTGGGGAAGCTGCTCTCCAGCGCCCTGCCCGCTGTCCTGGCTGCTCGCAGCCCCTGGCTCAGCCTGCTCAGTAACTCCTCGGACTTGAGGTACGCCAGCGGCAGTGGCATCACCTCCATGCGGTAGTAGTAGGTCTTGTCTTTGCCCCGCTCCCCGGCTGCTCCGAACGCGAGATAACGATAGACTCTCTCGATAGGGAGCAGGGAGGGAACAAGTCCCTCAACCCAGGCAAGACAACGTGGTGGCTTGTCGCGACCTTTGCTCTCGTCGGGCGGTAGCCGCAACAGCACCTCCGCATCGCGCCAAAGCGCTTTCCCAGGCTCTAGACGCACCGGGTAATGGCTACGCTTCTCCTTGCTTCCCCTGCTGGATCTGCTCGCCTGTGTGGATGCGCGCCAGTGCATCTGTGGGTTGAACACGCTGTTGGTGACAGGTTCGCCACCCGATTCTTGAGTGGCCGTGCCAACGGATAGCCCGGGCGCATACATCATCTTGCGCACGACGATCCGCCCGTTTGAAGTCTCCGGCTGCAGGAGCACGCGCCGGTTCTGCCAGGTGAGGTAGTCAATATAGCCGAGGGGCCTATTCGGGTGCTCTTCATAGGGATCATCCATCTCCCACGCCGGTCGATCATCGGGTCTAGCCGGCAACCTGTAGCTCCGCAGATCGGGATCACAGAGGTTGAGCATTAGTGTCTCGAAGAGCGTATCACCTTCCAGAAAGAAGAGCAGACCGTTGGCGCAGGGACCCAATTTGAACTGCAACTCCCGCCCCTTGGTACCCGCGGGGCCGTAGGCGTGGATCATGACCAGCGCACGTGCCGCCTCTGCCGGCGTCAGCGTCATCGTCCAGCTTTCGGGTTCTTCGCTCTTCCTGTTACGCAGGTTCTTCACGCTATGGTCGAATAGGGTAGCGTCGGCGCCGGACGCAGCATGAGGCAAGAGGCTACTCACCGACTCCAAACTCCGTTGCAGCCGAGCGTCCTGGTAGAAAGGGCGCTCTGGGTGGAAGAGGTCGAAGCGACCCAACCAGACCTCCAGGTACTCATCGAGGCGCTTCGCGTCGAACGCCCCACGATTCCAGAGAATTCGCCAGTGCTCTTCGTAGTCCCGCGCCTCTCCCGTCTCCAACGGGAACGCCCGGTACAGCACCGCGAGCAACAGACGGTACAGCGCCGCCGTCTCTGGCGGTGTTGCGCCTAGGAGCCCGGCGCACTCGCGGGCCTTGCGCAGGACGTCCCTCAGTCCTAGGAACTCTTGGCGCACAGGACCGCGCCTGACTACCGGTAGCCATTTCTCGTCAACGAGATTGAAGGACGGAGTCATTGCGTTCCCCCTAGATAATCTCCAGACCCAGCTCCTGACTCAGCCGCAGGGTGATGCCTCTGCCCTCCAAGCAGCAGAACCCATTGCGGAAGACAGCCAGCCGGTGATAGCGTAGCGCCGGTATCCGCCCCCACGAAGACTCCTGTCCGAGGAAGTGATCAACCACGGCTGCGTTCTGCACGTTGACAGTGCAGCCAAGCAGCTTCGTGACCGTTTGCTTGTCAGGACTGGCAATGGTAAGTGGGTCGTCACCCTCTCGCGCAGTGGCCAGCCCACGTGAGGTCTGATGCAGGCACACGAGCGATACCGAGGGCGGGGTATCCCTGGTGAGTGCCCGAAAGGCTTGGTGCACAGCGGGGTCGTCTTCCTCGAGGTCCATGCTCGTCTCCCAGAGTAGCCTGCCGTAGGAGGGCTCCCGCACCATTCGGGCTTCAGCGCTTCTCATGCTGTCGTCCTGTTTCCTGAGCATGCGCTGGCGCGTCTGATCCAGGGCTTCCCTTATCTCACTGCCGAGGTCGGGGAGGCCAGCATCTGTGTCGCCGTAGATCGCCTCTACGAGATCTGCCATCTCACCCGGTATGGTGATCTGCTCTTTCTGGCGCAGCTTCGCCCACGTGCGCAGCAAGACGTACTGCTCGTAGATGCTAAGGTCGGCGCGGCAGAAGCGAGGCACTACGCCCTGCTCATCGGGCGAGCAGATGAGCAGCCGATAGGGATGGTGTCGTTCGATAGGCTGTCCCTTCCGGTCCTTGTCGTGTCGGTGCAGCCTGCCCGCCCGCTGCATAAGGAGGTCGCCTGGCGCCAAGTCGCTGATCATGACGTCGAAGTCCAGGTCCAAGCTCTGCTCGATCACCTGTGTGGCAACGACTATCGCCTGTCGTGGGCGGTGGCGCCTGTCGCGGCCGAACTTGCGCAGCACCTGCCGCTCGATCGCCTGCCGCCGGGCGAAGGGAAAACGAGCGTGGAAGAGAATCACGTTGGGGCGGCGGCACAGGGCAGGCTTGGCATGATCGCTGATCTCGCGGTACAGCTCCTGGGCCCGCCCCACTGTGTTGCAGACGACCGCGGCGCATCCGCCATCGCGGATTGCTTCTTGCAGGCGCTCGCGGATACTGGCCGGGTCCCGTCGTGGCAGCCAATCCAGAGCCAGCGACTTCTCGGGCGGCGGCGTCAAGGGAAGAGCCCTCACTTCACCCGTGCCGCTGACACTGGTCAGGCGGGGGTAGCGGGCCTCTTGCACCTTGACCTCCCCACCAATGTACGCTGCTATCAGTCTCTCGCATGTCTTGCGGGGCAGTGTCGCGCTCAGCACGACCACTGAGGCGCCAACCTGCCGCAGCCAAGTGAGCAGCCTGAAGAAAAGGGCGCCCATGTATGTGTCGTAGGCATGAACTTCGTCGAAGATGACTACCTTCTGGCTGAGGCCCAGCAGGCGCACGAAGAAGTGCTTCGTCTGCAATACCGACATCAGTCCTTGGTCCACTGTGCCTACGCCAAACGGCCAGAGCAAGCTCTTGCGCTTTGGCAGGAACCAGGTGAGAGCGGTGAGCGGGTCCTCCTCGCTGCCCCTGCCAGTCTGTTTGGCGGGCGCGAGCAAGTCATCCCGCAGGGCTGCATGGCTGTGGGTTAGCATCGTCCTCGCCGACCCACCGAACAGGTGGGTAACCACCCTGTGCACACGGCGGTGCATGGCATCGCTGGTAGCCATGGTCGGCATAGCCATGTAGAGGCCGATCGGGCTCGCCGCCTGTCCCCACAGACCGTACGCGCCGAGCCCCATCTCGGTCTTGCCGCTGCCCATCTGTGACTCAATGATCAGAAGGGAGGGCGCGGCAAGCGTTCCGGCCGCGCTAAGGACCTCTGACTGCGCCTCTGTGGGGGAGAAGCCGAAAGTGGTCGCGAAGTCGAAGATGGTCCTGGGCGCGGGGATATCCCTCCAGCTCTCCTTGGAAAGCGCCTCCCTCGCCCGCGACTCCGACAGGGTGGCGTAGTCCGGTATGGGCACCACCTCCTCATGGTGCTGAAAAGGCTTGTCCTCCGAGCCCAGCCAATCGGCTATCGCCACGATGCCCGATAGTAGCGCCAGCATCGCGTTGTCCCGCGCGTCCGGAACTGCCGGTTTGCTGACGGTTGGCGGACTGAACACCTGTGACATCTCCCGGACCAACTGGCGGCGCGCCTCGGCCCAGGCGGAGTCGCCTCTATCCGCGGGGTACAGCGCTGTCGGCCGCAGCGCTCCCCTCGACGGCCAGGCACCGTGGTGGCCTCCGAGCACCTGCGCTAGTCTCTCGCCCCAGTCACGGCCTAGGCCCGTCTCGCTCGACAGCAGGTCTTGGTAGTCAGGACTCAGCGCCCAAGCTGAGATGGTTGGGTGGTAAGCACGCTCACCAGGCCCACGACGGGGGATGCCAAGTCCTGCATCGTCCAAGCGGCGCACGATTGCGTCCCTAGTCGTTCTTGGAAGCGTGGGGTGATCCTGGAAAGCCGGGCTGGCTTTCCCGAGGTCGTGTAGGCTGGCCCAGAACGCGACAGCCTTGCCAGCATTAGCGACATTCAGCCCGAGCCAATCGGCCACGTCCCGCCGGAAGCCGGCCCCCAAGCACTCGCGCCACAGGGCCAGCGCCACCTCCCCTACATCGATCATGTGGCAGAGTAGGGGGTGGTAGCTGTCCCCCTGCCCGCTCTTACCCCAGAGAAGCCAGAGGTTCACTTCGATTCACCCCCGTACAGCGCCAGCGTCTGCGCCGCCTCCGCAGCCAGTTGCGCACGCATCTCGGGCGGCTCGAGCACCTCCACCTGCGGCCCCCAGCCGCGTACCCAATGCACCATCTCGAGCGGCTCTGCCACCCTCAGGCGTAGCAGGCAGCCGCCGTCGGGCAGGTCCTCCAGGCTCTGCGAGGGGTGCCAGCGGGTCTCCTTGACGCGGCGAGTGGCCGCGGCGCAGAAGCGCAGCACCACCTCCTCGCTATCGCCGCCGAACCAGATGCCCCAGGCGCCGGCGAGGAGGGCGGGGCCGTCGAAGTCGGTCGGGATCTCGTAGGGGGCGCTCGTAAGCTCGGCCCGCTGGATGCGCTCCACCTTGAAGGTGTGGAGCGCCTCGAAATAGCTGCTATGGCCGATGGCGTAGGTGGCGGCGCCGGCGGCAGAGGGCTCGATGAAGTAGGGGGAGAAGAGGTACTCGTGCGTGTTGACGCTGCCCGCGGCCTGGTGCCAGATACGGGCTTTGCGGCCGCTGGCCCAACTGACGGCGAGCACGCCGAGAACCTCGACGAAGCGCCTGTCCTCGGCCCGTGTGGCGAGTGTCCGGATCGTGGCGTGGATGTGGCGGGCGATCGATTCCGGCAGGATCGCGGCAAGCTTGGCCAGAGCCTGGGCAATGTGCGGGTCGTAGGCGTCGGCATAGTGGGCAAGGAGCCGGGCGGCGAGGTAGAGCGCAAGAGCGTCGTCGAGAGTGAGGTGAACGGGGGGAAGGTAGTAGCCCTGAACGATGCCGTAGCGCGGCGGGCTGGCGCCGTCATCCCAGATGGGAATGTCAATCGCCTGCAGATCGTGCAGGTCGCGCTGCGAGGTGCGCTTGCAGACGCCGCAGAGGCGCGCCAGCTCGGCGGCACTGAGGCCACGAGGGTTACGGTAGAGCCAATAGGAGACGAGGCTCAGGCGCCGCGCTTTGTGGAGGGCGTCGGAGTCGCGCATCGTACCCATTCCCCGCCCTTCAATTAGGGTGCGCTTATGTTACCAGCATAGCGCGACAGGGGCGGTCGCGCCAGGGGCTAGACCGGTTGCTTTTCATGTATGTGGAACATGATCCACTGGGAACGCAACCGAGTCAGCCTCTCTGCCTTTGTCTCCCCGTCGCGGCGGGTGCTATACTCGGCTTCGCTCGAGGGAGATGGCCTGGTTGGTGTACCTCCTCAGCGCGCTCTACCTCACCGCCGCGGTCTGGCTGGCCGTCTACGGGTTCAACTCGCTCACGCTCACCCTGCTCTTCCTGCACGTCCGTCGCCGCCCCAACCCATCCCCGGGCGCTGGCCCACTCCCGCGCGTTACCGTGCAATTGCCTATCTACAACGAGCGCTGGGTGGTGCGCCGTCTCCTCGAGGCCGCGGCCAGGCTGGACTACCCGCGCGAGCTGCTGCAGCTGCAGGTTCTGGACGATAGTGTGGACGACACGCGCGCTATCGTCGACGCGCTGGTCGAGCGCTGGCGTCGCCGCGGTCTCGACATCTCGGTAATCCGCCGCCAGCAGCGGCGCGGCTTCAAGGCCGGCGCGCTCGCCAACGCCCTGCCCCTGGCCACCGGCGAGCTGATCGCCATCTTCGACGCCGACTTCTCGCCGCCGCGGGACTGGCTGCTGCGCGTAGTTCCCCACTTCGCCGGCCGGCCGCGCCTCGGATTCGTGCAGACGCGCTGGGGCCATCTGAACGGCGTCTACTCCGGCCCTACACGGGCACAGGTGCTCGCCCTCGACGGCCACTTCATTGTCGAGCAGACGGCGCGGCAGCGCTCGGGCCTGCTCATGAACTTCAACGGCACCGCCGGCATCTGGCGCCGCACTTGCGTAGAGAACGCGGGCGGGTGGAGTCAGCGCACGCTCTGCGAGGATCTCGACCTCAGCTACCGGGCACAGATGGCCGGCTGGCAGAGCCTCTATCTGCCTGATGTGGTCGCGCCCGCCGAGGTACCGCCGACCGTGTCCTCGTTCAAGCGCCAGCAGCGCCGCTGGGCCACCGGCAGCACCCAGTGCCTGCGCCACCTGGCAGCGCCCCTCTTGCGCTCGCGACTGCGCTGGTGGCAGAAGCTGGGGGGACTGGTGCACTTGAGCGGCTACTGCGGACACCCGCTACTGCTGCTGCTCCTGATCATCTCGTTGCCGATGCTGTTCGTGGATGGAGGGATGCGCTTCCAAACCGCCTTCCTGGGCGTCGCGAGCATCGGCCCGCCGCTGCTCTACTCCGTCTCGCAGATGGTGCAGGGACGCAAGGGGACGCGGCGCCTGGTCTACCTGCCCCTGCTCGTGCTCCTGGGCGGCGGCCTGGCCCTGAGCAACACGCTGGCCGTCTTGCGTGGGCTCAGCGGTGGCAGCGGCAGCTTCGAGCGTACGCCGAAGTTCCGGCTGGTGGGGGCGGGCGGCGACTGGCGGGGCAAGAGCTACGCACTCGGCTTCGACGCGACGGCGCTGGGGGAGGTGGCGCTCGCCTTCTACGCGCTGGTGGGCGCGGGCGTCGCCTGGCATGAGGGTCGCGTCTACGCCGTGCCTTTCTTCGGGCTGTACCTGCTGGGGTTTGCCTACGTGGCCTTCGAGGGCTTGCGCGAGGGCCGGGCGGCCCGCGCGCAGGCGAAGCGCGCGCCCACCCTCAGCTCACAAGCGAGCGGTAGCCCTACGCTGTAGTCGCCTCGTCGGCGGCGGGCGCCTGCGGCGCGCCGGCCAGCCGCAGCGGCTCCACCTGTGGCACCTCATCCTTCCGCATTATGACGTGGCCACGCACCAGGCCGCCCTCATCCAAGAGCAGGTCGACAACCGTCACGTCACCGAGGACGCGGCCACCGCTCAGGACCTCCACGCGCTCGCCGTCGATGCCACCTTCGACCGTCCCCTGAACCGAGACGTTGCGGGCGCGGACTTCCGCTCGCACTGTCGCCTTGGGGCCGATGATGACATTGCCCATGCACTCCACCGTCCCCTCTACGAGGCCCTCGATGCGCAGGTTGCCGTCGCACTTGAGGTCGCCTTTGATGCTGGCGTTCTCCGAGATGTAGCTGTCTATCAGGCGGGTCGGGTCGAACACGATCTTCCTGAACACCGGCGCTCCCGTATCGCGGGCCGTCCGACTGGAGCCGGCGAAGGCCCGCGGACCTTCCATGTGCCGCGCCACTATAGGGAACCGCCCGCCGTCGTGTCAATTCGTGGGCCAGGGCAGGAGAACCGGGGCTGCGTGTGACTCAAGGGCGGCAGGGTGCTAGACTGGATGAAGGAGGCCCAAGTGAGCGCTATTCGTGACGAGTACGAGCAGTCTCTCGTGAGCGTGGTGCGCGAGCTGGACGAGGAGCAGCGACGCGAAGTGAAGGACTTCGCGGAGTTCCTCCGCGCCAGGCAAGTGGTGAGGTCTAAGCGCGTGCCAACGTTCGAGTGGCAGGGAGCGCTGCGGGATCTGCGGGACAAGTACACTTCGGTCGAGCTGCAACATGAGATAAGCGACATCAGGGCGGGCCTCAAGTGAGGCTGCTCCTCGACACGAACGTGCTCTTGGAAGTCCTGCTTGAGCAGCAGCATCTGGCCGTGTCTAAGGCGCTACTCGAGCGCGTCAAAGAGCACGACTTCTTCCTCACTGACTTCGCGCTACACACGATTGTGATGGCGCTGGTGCGCAAGGGCAGCTATCAGGAACTACTGGTCTTCCTGTCCGACACGGTCCAAGATGGCCCGTTGACGGTGCTAACACTGGGGCCCGCAGAGATAGCTGCTGTCGTCGAGACTGCACAGCGCTTTCGCCTCGACTTCGACGACGCCTATCAGTACGTTGTCGCCGAGAAGCACGATCTCACCCTCGTGAGCTTCGACGCTCACTTCGATCGTACGGATCGCGGCCGCCGGACGCCGGCGCAGGTGCTGGCCGGCTAGCTCCTGCTTCGCAGACGGTTCCTCGGGCCTAAGGAGAGGCACATGGCCGCGCCGCCCGATCCCCAAGCGATGCTTCAGCGCCTGCAAGAGATGGTGCACCCTTGGCATGAGGCGGTGGCCAACCCGGGCGCCGCCCAGGAGGCCGTGCTCCGGCGGCTGCTCAAGGGCTATGCGCGCACCCAGTACGGAGCCGAGCGCGGCGCGGACAGCGTGAGCAGCATCGAGGAGTACCGCCGCGCCTTCCCCGTCATGACCTACGAGCAGTACGAACCCCTCGTCCGCCGCGTCATGGCCGGTGAGGATGCTCTCTTGCTCTACGAGCCTGCCGTCGGCTGGGCCATCACCAGGGGCACCACCAGGCAGGCCTCCAAGTTCGTCCCCATGACGGCCGACGACCTCAAGCTGCGCGTTAGCGCCGGGCGGGCCGTCGTCAACTACGTGCTGCAGACGAAGCACTTCGAGGTCTTCCGGGGCGTCAACCTCAACCTCAACTTCCCTTCCGTGGTCGGCAAGATTCGGGCCGGCGACCGCGAGCTAGAGTACGGCTACAGCTCCGGCATCTACGTCAAGCACGTGTCTGCGCAGACGCCAGTGCGCTCGCTGCCAACCCAGGACGAG
>Ga0315274_10009825_pt1 | contig 13801 bp, 25 predicted proteins | sample YL17G02_20_MG_FD_203700 | JGI IMG/M metagenome (GOLD analysis project Ga0315274, IMG submission 203700) | Sediment microbial communities from Yellowstone Lake, YNP, Wyoming, USA - YL17G02_20 | ecosystem: Environmental > Aquatic > Freshwater > Lake > Sediment | place: USA: Wyoming | collected...
AGGATAGAAGAAGAATAGAAGAAGAAGAAGGTTCTAGGTAGTGACGTGTATACGGGTGTATCTATAGATTCGGCGGTTTCTCTATAGATGCATCTGAATCTCTATATTCCTATAGAGATTTGGATGCCGTGTTTATTAAGAATTTACAGATTCTTAATAAACCTTATTAAGAAACAGGTCATTTGTTAATAAACGGTTAATAAATGGCAGCAACATATATATGCAACCTCGACGCATGTGTATGTGTCGAGGTGCTTGAAAATGTCCGAACGTGTGAAAGAGGTGCTGGTGGTGTGTCCCGCATGCGGGCAGGTACAGAGGATAAAAGAATACCAGATGTCGTGGAGATGCAAGCGGTGCTACCGGGACGTGTTTCTCAACGCCGACAAACAATGGGAATACATACCCAAGCAGGTCAGAGACCCATTTCTTGCATTCTTTGGGGATGAATAATCCATGACCCCTGTATATCGCGAGTGCGCCTGGTGTGGGAAGTGCTGGGTGGCCCATTCTTCTCAGACCAACGAGGCTGGTCATTATCGGTGTCGCGCCTGTTTTCACTGGTCGATACCGACAGCGCGGGGTCCCGCGACGGTTAATCAGGCCGGGAAGGTCGTTATCAATCCGGTCACCGATGAATCCTTCCAGGTCCTGATGGTCAGGTTGAACGAATTATACACACAGGAACGCGCTCTCTTGTCCATTTTCCGGCGGGCCGCGAGCTGCCTTGGCACGGGGAGGGTCAGTAAAATATGGGATATCTATGATTATATTGCTAGACACAAGGACGCCAAGAAACTCTGGATAGCTCATCAGACGAATATCATAGCAACCGAACAGGAAGTTAAGAGAATCGTGCTCAACTCCGCCGTCAAAGCCTTTAACCCAGAAGCCCAGAAACGGTTGGCGGGGCTGGTGACGCGGGCCGAGCAGGAGCGGTTCGACGCATCCTTGAAACAGGAGCGGGCGGGGAAGTTCCGGGAGAAGAACACCGCCTCCGACACCGTCGAGGACATGCTTCGTGATGGCACGGCCATCCCGCAGGATATGGCCGACATCCTGAACCGGGTGGGTATGGATAACGACATGACGGACGGCATGGAAGAAGAGTTGGAGGCGATGGAGGCGGAAGAAAAAGAAGTGCTCAAGGAACAGGCTGGTGTGAACGATGACTCAAAGATGGATAAAGAACAAGTTGAACAAGTACCAGAAGGTGCGGGTAAAGCATCCGAAGGCGTGGGAAGCTCGCCGGTCGAAGCAACGCCAGCTGGTGCGGGGCCGGTGGCGGAACGTATGGCAGACGCTCCATCGGGTGAAGATGTGGGCGATATCCTACGATGCCGCGACTGGACGGCCGAGGCCGTCGGTGAGAATCGAGATAATCGCGGACAGCGAGGAGGAAGCCCGCCTGGAGATGGCGGCCGCGGGGTTCACGGCCAAGGAGTTTTTACTGGGAAAGCTGACGAAGTCCGAATATCGGTCCCGCACGGACGTAAAAAAACAGGTGCGGTGGCGGAGAAAGGGGTGCAAGCACTGGGACAGCTCCCTGAGTGGGAAGAGCATTGTCGCGAGGAGAGGGAGGACTGAGGATGCAGCTCAAGCTCGACTATGACCGCATGACCATCTACACGATTGTCCGCATCCACAAGATGCTCCGGAGCGTCGTGCATGACCTCGGCTGGTGGGTGGACGGCATCGCCGTCTATCACTCGTCATCACACCGCGGCCGGCATGTCGAGCTCCAGCTCCATGCCCGGATTGGCATCGACGAGCGGTATGCGACCGTGCTCTTCGAGCAGGTTTTCAGGTCGGATGGTCGTCGGGGCCTGTGGCAGCTGTCGCGGCTTGAAAGCGACATGCCAGAATGGGTCGGTGACGAGCACTGGGACATCCTGTGGTCGGAAAAGAACGGGCACGGCCGGACGGATGACCCGAATGGAACGAAGAGATTGAAGAAGGTGTGGATTAGAGGGAGGGTGAGACAATGAAAATCACTAAAATCACATGTGACCGATGCCAGGGCCCTGTCACCGAGCGCAGGTCGTACACGCAGGACGAGCATGTCACGGAGCGCATAGAGTACCGGTGCCAGAACTGCGGCGCGGGCATCGACCTCCGCATCGCCCATTACAACGATGACGGCGCGCCGCTCATGGTGGGCGGCGGGCAGAAGGCGCCGGAGCCGGTGCGAGCATCGGTCGTGTCCGAGCGGCCGAAGCCGCTCAAATACCTAATCGCTGATATTTGTTGGAAACATATGGAGGGAGAAAAATGACGAACGAAATGGCCGAACAACGGACAATAGATGGTGAGACGTATGTGTGCTGGCTCCTGAACGATTGCACCTACCGGTGCATGCCTGTGGCGGACAATGGCGACATATGGCTGGGCGAGAGCTGGAGCTCCATGATGAACAGGGGATACGCGACCAAGCGGGCCGCATGGATGGCGCTACAACGCGACCTGGCCGCGCGCGGAGAATGTGAAAACGAGGAATGAAAATGACCGACGATAAACGGAAGGCAACGATGTGGCTGATAAATGAGCTGACCGACGAGGAACTGGAACAGGTGCTCCGGGCGCCCGTGGTCATGGCTGCCATGCTACGCCGTGTCTCGGCGCTCCAGATGGCCGAGGCCATGGACACCGCGACTCGGGAGGCGCACGATGCTCACGACAGATGAGCTGTTCTGGGCCATCGCGCTGTACTCGTCCGGCGGGCCATTTATTTTTGATTAATTTAATCAAAAAGTCGATGCGTCGGTCTCTCGCGAAACGAGGCGCCATCCTCTATCGCGGTATCGATACAGGATATTTTTTTTCCTCGCTCTGAGCATCCGCTTTCCCGCCACGCGGGCGGTACGCGCTGCCGAATACCGGGCGTGCATCGCCGGGTCGGCTTTGATTCTCTGCCACTGTTCGCGCGATTTTTTATTGGCCCATTCGGGGTGGGTGTGGCCATACTCGCGCGACCGCCGCCTCGCGACGTCTGCGTGCGAGTGATAGTAATCGCGATATGCGGCGAGATGGGCCTCGTAGAATAGCGGGTTGGTGTTTTTTTTATATCGATAGACCGTTCCGTATTTTCGGCGGATTTCTTTTTCCCATTCGACCATTTCATCGTGCCACAGCATCGCGAACGTCTCGGGCGCGAGCTGTCGGAATAGCGGATATTTTTTGCTGATGCGCGACACGATGTATCGACGGATGCGCCGGTTATAGCTCATTTTCCGCTCACCGCCGAATGCCGGGCCCGATACCGCCGGACACATTCTCTCGCCTCTTCCGGGTGGGTCGCCCTCCATCGCCTGGCGTTATCGATTTTTATGGCCCGCCGTTCCGGGTCCGCCATCATCCGACGATAATATTCCCGGGATTTGCGCAGATGCGTGGCACGCCATTCGGGGTCGCACGAGGTTCTCAGGTACCGTTCCTTTTGTTTTTTTTTCCGTTTTGCGAGCATATCCGGGTGTGCTTTCAGGCGCCGTTCATATTCTTCGGCATAGCATTGTTTCGCTATCTGGAGGGCGGCGCCGCGTTCCTCGTACGACATGATGCTCCACGATGGGAACATCGTGTGGACCATCGCCATGATGTTGACGAACCATCCGCGGTGGACCATCATAATCCCCAGTAAGGCGATTCGTATATCGAAATCGGCGTGACGCGGATTTCGGAAAAATCGCGGGCCTCTCCTCCGGCCCCGTCCACCCGCAGTCTTATCGTCGACTGACCGACGGTCTGGCCGCGGACCTCTATCCGCGACATATAGGATTCAAGCATCCACGCCGGCTCTGGAGCCCCGACCGCCCATATTTTGGCCTGGAAGTTCTGGCCGTTGGCTCGGGCCTTGAAATTATACCACTGGTTCGCCGTCCATGCGAAGGCGACCGATTTCAGGGTCTGCCAGCCGCCATCATACACTTGTATCAGAAAATTACCGCCCGTAAAAAAGAACAATATATTTCCCGGATTTGCGCCGTTCCCGAGCCCGGAACGGATATAGACCCCGAGCCGGCCTTCGGCGCTGGCCGACCGGAGCCTGAGGTTCAGTTCGATATTTCTGCCGCACGGGTATTGGAGGCACATATCCTCGGTGGCTGTCGAGCATTGATAGCAGAACCGCGGGGAGCTGTATATGCTCGACCAGTTGGCCGGCGTTGTCTGTGCCCATTCGGCCAGCATCCGGCCGGAGTCCTTGCAACTATCAAAAAAGAATCTCATAAATCTTTCTCCCGGCGTTTCCAGTCCCTGGATTCTCGTTCCCTGACGAGAGATTCTCCATCATATTCCTGTGCCTCCTCGGGTTCGACCTCGCATGCCGAGGCGTAGCAAACGCTCGGCCAGTATCGCTGGTACGGTATCTGTCCCGGCAGCAGGCAGTCCCTGTACATGGGCTCGATGGTCTCGATGACGATGTGCCGCCCCTGGCGATGTATGGCGAAGCACCGGCCGCGCTGGACGCACGCCTCGCAGGCGTACTTGCATGCCATCATCATCCCGGAACACCCCTCGCCGTGAGCGTTATCGCGCAATCGTCGAGGCCCCTGTGGTGCCAGAGCATGATGGGCGCCGGCACCGCCACGCTCGCGACCTGGCGGCCCCAGACCACGATTTTCATTATCAATCTGTCGGTCGCCGGGTCGATGTCGTAGATGCCGCCGGCGAGCTCCATGTGGACGGTGACCACGCGTGCCGCCGCGCCGTCGACATTGAGGGTCGCGCTCGTCGATGCGATGATGACCGTCTCGACGCCCGTGACGATGTTCCGCCGCGTGACGGAGTACCGCACCGTCGTGACGCGGGCGTTGGCGCCCGCCTCGACGGTGGCCCGGCACTGGACCGGTCCGAGGATGCCGTCGATAGTGGCGTTGTCGAGGACGAACTCGGCGGTAATCCTGGCCGCGTCGACGATATCGGATGTCATGGTGGCGACGGTCGAATCCAGATTGGTCGCCGGGTCGTTGTCGTCATCGACGTCCGACGGCCCGCCGAGGCGATAGTAGTACGGCGCCCCGCCGAGCGTCTGGAACCGCCAGAGCCCGCGCTGGCCGTACCAGTATGCCCTGCACGGGCCGCCTCCGCCCCTGCCGAGGCTCGTCGAACTGCCCCCGAACTGTCCCATATCACTTCCCTCCGGCCCAGAACTTGACCCCGAAAATCTTAATTAATATCGCGCCGTCGAAGCCGATGGCCACGTACACCCAACTGCCGTCGAAGATGAGCGCCATCGCGTGCAGGCCAAAGAGCGCGCACCCGCCGACGATGAACTCGGCGAGCTTCAGCTTCGTCTGGTCGTTCATTCTTCGACCTCCTCCTTGAGGATGAAGTACGCGGCCGTCGCTGCGGCGACCACGGCAATCAGCCCGATGGCCGTGCCGATGAACCCGAGGCTCGTCGACGTGCCCGCCGGAGGCTTCGCCACAACGCCCTTATCGGTGTACACGACCTTGCCGTTTTTGTCGGTAATCCTGAGGTCCTGTTTCTCCGAGATGGTCGCGGCGGTGTGCGCCCGTACCGCCCTGAGGCCGAGCTTCGCATCGGCGAGAGAATCGAAATCCTTGAGCCAGTCCCAGGCAACGCCGTTCCATGCTTCCAGATTCCAGACATCCCTGAGCTCTCCTGGCTGCACGCCTTCCTTCGCGCGCTCGTCGACGGAAAGGTTCGTCTTGACGATGATGCTGCCGTCCTTGAGGATTTGCCAGTAGCCGCTGACCACATATGCATTGTATGATGTCGTGGCATCGGCCAGGTTGTCCGCCGTATCGACGGTGAACCACACCAGCCCGGCGTCGTTGGAGGTCTGGATGTCATAGGTGTGCCCGTCGGGCGGGTTGACTACGACGGCGACGTCGGGCACGCACCGCCCCTGGGCCATGTCCCAATGCTGTCCCGCAGGGCAACTTCCGCCACCAGAACCGGAGTACCCTGGAGGTGGCGGAACAAATGGTTCTATGTTGAAGCTCATTTTTTCACCTTCTTTTCCATCAGACCGCCCGGCGCCTGCCCGGCGAGCTTCTGGACCTTGACGATTTCCCGCTGGCGCTGCACGACGGCCTTCCGGTCCGCGGCGAGCTCGGCCTGCCTGTCGCCGAGCCGCTGCGTCGCCGGGTAATCCTTCACCGGCTTGGCCCCGATGCGGACGCCCTGCTCCGCCAGCTCCCGTGCCGTCCTTTTTGGTGTCGGCGGGCAATGGCCGCTGCCCGGGGGACAGGTGGAACGGTGGTACCAGTACGCGATGAGCGCGCCGGCGATTGCCAGGGCCGCCAGGCCGACAATCAGCCAGAAGTTCTGCTGCGCCCACGACGGGACGACGTAATTCTTCTCCGGCGGCTCGACGACGTCGGCGGTGCAGGTGGAGGTCGTATCGTCCCAGTGGTAGCCGGCGGAGCACCTGCCCCATTCGCCGCCTATACCGCCCTCGCCCTCTCCTCCTCCCGAGCCGGAATCGTCCACTGGAGGGTGGGGCCGCGTGTCGACGCCGGTCCACATGGCCGCCGTATCGACGTCGAAGCTGTCGATGATGAGAGTGTCCGGTCGACTGATGTCGCCGAACGGCTCGGGGTTGTCGCCTTCATCCTTCCAAATCTGGAACGGCCCCGCGCCGCCCTCTCCGTTGCCGAGATGGAACATGATGGAATTGATGAGCGCATTGCTGTCGCCAACGAGCACGAAATATCCCTCCGAGTCCATCGCGGGCAGATGTACGCGTCCCGCCCATTCGCCGGATTCTATGCTCTTGACATAATATCCTTTGCTTCCGCTCATATCTTCACCTTCGGTTTGACCTTGATTTTCGATGGTTCGACCGCGTCCATCCTGGCGTCCCATACCTGCGCTATCCCGTCCATGACCCTTTCCTCGCGCGATGTATCCACAGGCTCCGTGATAGGCTCCGTGACCGCCACTTCGGGCACGGTCTCGGGCACGGTCTCGGGCATCTCCGTGACCGCCACCTCGACAGGCGGCTTCGCGCCCTTCGGGACCTTCGTGATATTGAGGGTCTTCTGCTTCCCGTATTTGACCTTTTGAACCGTCCCGCCGGCCCCGCCGGCCCCGCCGGCCCAGCGGTGCGTCAGGTAAACGTAAATGAGGGCCACGGCCACAGCGCCGGCGACCAGGCCGACGATGACCCACTTGTTCTTGTCGAGCCACGAATTGAACTCCGCCCACCCCATCTCTCCGGGGGTCTTGCCACCCGGCGCGCCGGGCTGCGGGTCGACGTCCGACCAGGCGAACTCGCGGAGCTCCCAGTGCTGCTCGCTCGTCGGTGCCGGCCATGTGTTGGCCCAGTAGTCCCGCGACGGGGCGCCGACGTCGACGGTGTTCTGTGGGTCGACCTTGTAATCCTGGACGGTCGCGATTCCGCCCGCCAGGGGCGTCGTGTCGACACGGACCATGGTGAACACCAGCCATCTTGTGCCGAGGTTCTTGATGCGGACCTTGCCGCGGTCCTGCGCCGGGAATATCTGTCCGACGGGCAGGTATACCTCGGAATTGCCTTTCTTCAGTGCCGGGCTGCCGCTGAGGGGTGAGTATTCGATTTCCGGGTCCGTTTTCAAATCAATCATTCAAATCACGTCCAATACTTTCAACGTTTTGGCCAGGGGGCCGTTGTCGCCGCCCACAGCACCGGTATCGACCACTAGATACGGCGTGGCCTCTCCACCGGTCCCGTTCCCGCCCTGCACCTCGTAGGCGCTTGGGTTCGGGTCCGTGACCGTGTAGTCGTGTTCCATTCGGAATACCATGCCGCACCGTCCGGCCAAATGCCCTTGAACCCAGGCTATGCCGTCCGCGTTCAACACAAATTCTTTCCAGGTGCCCATAGCCGACACGGTCCGCACCGAATATCGTGTGGCGGAAAAACCGGCCACGTTGAAGTCCGCAACGACCATCGGGTCGGAGAGAGTCACGCCTTGGATACAGGTATACGACGCCCCGATATACGACACTATTTTCATCCATATGGATGCGGAAAACACCGTCGCAGTGTTCGGTATCGAGGATAAATCCCAATTGCAGAACGCCCGCCGAATCTCGTGGTTGATGGTGCCGATAGCGTCCATGTACAAAAAATCGGTGTACATCGTTGCTCCGGCCGGTTCGGCCACGCACACCGCCCACGCCGTAGCTAGAGGTACGGTGGTGCCAAATATGCTCTGGGAGTACGGTGATGCGATTGCGATGGTCGGCATGTTGGTCACCTAAAATAAAATTTAACTAGCACTTGAACATCCCTTAGGACGAGGTTCGCCAGGTCCGCCTTGCATAAGTCCCACTGGAAATTGTAAGTGGCGGGGCCGACGATGACGGCCGCTATGTTCGTCGAGCCGACGACGACGTCGCCCGGGCCGTCCCCGCCCGCCGCGGCGACGTAGAGCGTGTCGTCGGTAATCAGGAGGCAGTTCGTCCACGCGCCACCGCCGAGCTTGCACTGAAGGTTCTGGTTTCCGTCGAGCTTGTTGGCCGCCTGGGCGTCGTTGTGGATTTGCCTGAACTTCAGAAGGACCTCGACCCTGTCGATGGTGAAATTAACGAACGCGGTCACCGCCGGCACGACGACGTCCGGAAGCGCCGTGTCGATGGCGGCGCCCGTGAGCGTGAAGGTGGCGAACTGCATCGACGCGAATGTCAGCGTCGGGGCGGAGCGGGAGGCCGATGTCTGGGTGAACTGTCCCATGTTCGTCCCGTCCCGTCTACACTATCCACCAGACCTGGAAATACACCCCGGCCAATCCGGGATTGGTGGCCGTGAAAATAAATTCGCCCTCGTTATGGCCGAGGATTGCCGGGGAGATGTTGAACTCCAGATTCCCGTCGAGCCTCGTGATATCGAGCTGCACGACGCCCGCTGGTCCGGTCACCGTCACCACGGCAACCGAGCCGCGGATGAACAGGGGATGGTCCCCGAGGTTCACGGGACCGGAGCTTTCGAGCTTCAAACTTTTGATGCTTTTGTCCGACGGAATATTCACCCGTATGGTCGCCGTCAGTCCCGGGTCGATTGTCACTGTGCCTGTCGTCGCTATATACATGTCGTCTCAGCCTCCTCTCAAATTATTCAGGAGGGCGGTCGTGAGGCCACCGCCCTCCACTGTTCATAGGTCGGGCGCCTATGGCACCCTTGCGTTCGGCCTTGTCCTCTTCGGGGTCAGGGCCGGGCCGCGCGCCACCGGCCTTGCCGGGATTGGCTGCGTCTGGGCCGGGGGACCGGTCCTGGTGCCGCCGGGGCCTTCCTTGACGACCGGCACTACCTGGGCCTGTCCGGGCTCGCTGCCGACCTGGGTCTCGAATATGGTCAGCGTGTAGAGCTCGGCCGTGTTGCACGTTATTTCGTACCGCATCTCGCCCCTGTTCGTGGCTATCCCGAGAGGGACGAGGAGCTCGGGCAGGTGGATGAAGGAGTCAACGAGGCCGTTGGCGCCGTTCATGAGCCTGTTCATGTAGCCGCTCATCCAGGGATACTGGGACTGGATTCCGAAGGGCAGCGCTATGACCGTCTCGCCGGCGACCCTGACCTCCAGGGTCGTCACGGCATCGGTCTCGTACGACTGCGCGCCGTAGGTGTTGGTGGCGCCCGCCGTCCCGTCGACGGTGTACGCCACGGAGCTCGCGTAGGCACCGACGATGGAGCCGATGACGAGGTCGCCCGTCACTGCCGGCAGCACCGGGGTCGCCACCGCGACAGCGGGGTTGTAGGTGAAGTTCATCGACAGGGCGCCGCTGAACGTGCCGTACCTCGGAACGAAGAAAATCACGCTGGCCGCGACGGCGGTGTTGGCCACCGTCTCGGAATACATGACCTCTCCGCCCCAAATCAGGGCGATGTTGACGTTCGCTCCCGCGCGGGCCGGTATGTGGCAGGGTATGCGGAACCGCTCGCAGAAGGGGTGCGCGACCGTCGCAGCGTCGGTGAAGCTCACCTGGCTGCAGTACGCGGGGTCGTCCGGGTAGAAGAACGACTGCAGTGCCGCGAGCATCCTGCCGGGTATCCGGATTATCTTGTCGTCGTACGTGATTGTAATCGACGTCAATCCGAGCGCCGGGTCCGCGACCTCGGTGGCCGCGTTGATGATGGTAATGGCTCCCATCGACATAATCATCTCGATGCTCTCGATGTCCCTCTCACGGGACATCGTGGTCATGCCCGCTCCGGCCACGGTGTAGTCCGCGATTGCGATGTTGTTGCTGTTCTCGACAATCTTCATTGCTCTCACTCCCCCGCGGTCCAGGAAACGCCCTTGAACCCGTTGTAGCAGGCGCTTATACCCGCCCCAATCAGGAAGCTTGCAACCGCAACTTCAATCTCTTCGCCCTTGAAGAGGCTGAAACCGATACCCAGGAGTATCAGGCCGATTATGATGGTCACGCCATCACGGCCGGCACCGAATATCGTGTCGAGCTTTTCCGTTCCCACACCGTACAGCGCATCGGCGGCGAAGCCAAAAATCATCTGGCCCCCAAACACTCCGCCGAAAAACGCGGCCGCGGGTAGGACATACTTCGAAAACTTGTCGCCCATCTTGGCGACATTGGTTTTCAGTCCGCCTTCCGTCATTCTCTCACACATCCGTTGTTGACCGACGAGGCCCACCGGCGGTGAGCAGCCGCTCCGTCGACATGTATAATTACGTTGTTCATCGTATATAATGATGTATTACCTTTTAATTGGACGACCGTAAGCTTTAAATATCGTCAAATCACTAGGTACAATCACAGCATGTGTTTTCAGGAGGCGCGTGAGATGGCCGACGATGAAAAAACGGAAGGGTCGAGCGACGATAAATCTTCCGAAGTGAAAAAGAACGAGCCGCCAGAGGAAGTGCGAACGGTCACCGGCGCCATGCACGCCCTGGTCGAGGCCGGCAGGAAGGCGCCGCTCAAGATGGACGACCCGAAGGTCGCCGAATTCGCGAACGCCATCGCCCGGGAAACGAAAAATATCATCGAGGACATCGCTCCGCCGCCGTCGGGCGCATTCGGCGACATAGCGCTCCAGGACATATTCGTCCAGCTCACGAAGAGGCTGACCGCCATCGCGAACAACCAGTACCTCGACCATTGCCTCCTGCTGGCCATCGCCGACGCCATGTGCTCGGAAGAGCAGTTGGCGGCGCTGTCGGCCAACGAGGAGCAGTTGGCGCGGGGTCAGAAGCTCATCGACGACATCCGGAGCGGCAAGGTCAATAAGCACGACCTGTTGAAAGCCAAGTACAAGAACGCCAGGCGAAAGCGCCAGAGGTGAGGTCAAATGCCCGGTTGCACGGCACCAGGTTGCACGAACAAGCACTTTTGCAAGGGGCTGTGCGAGAAGCATTATCGTCAGAGATATCGCCGGGAGCAGAAGGAGAAAATCACGGCCATCCTCAAGAACCAGCCGGCGGCGGAGGCCAAGAAACCGGAATACACCGTGCCGGACGACTTCGCCATCGGCAAGGCCGGGCCGGCGGTACAGGAAATATCGTCAAAGAAGGGCAAAAAGACCGTGGTGACATACGAGGTCGGCATCGGGAGCGTATATATCGAGATGATGTGGGAGGCGCTTTCCGAGGCGGCCGGCCCCGACGCGGTGGGGGCCAACTGGCTCGTCATGTCAGAGAAGAACCGGGAGCGGCTTGACATCGCGTTCAGCGCGACCGGCGCCGGCACGACGACAAACCCGTGGGTCGTCATACTGGCCATCGCGATTTTCCCGGTCGCCGTATTCTGCATTCTGAATTGGATATTGGTCGTCGACAACATCAAGGCGATGGTGAAGAAGTTCAGGGAGAAGCTCAGGGCATACAAGGAGAAGCGCCGGCACGGAAGGGCGCCCGACCCGGAGCTCGACAATGCGGCCGTGGACGGTGAGCGGATTGCCGGTACCACTTATTGATACACCGACATCGCCCGGCCAGTGCCTCGTGGTCACCGGCAAGAAGAGAGACGGCAAGAGCTGGTGGGTGTGGCACCAGATATTCCTGAAATGGTCGGGGGCGGCCCTCTATCTCGACCCCAAGGGCGCCGATGCGTATATGGTCGGCGACGTACGGCATAGCCTCGAAGAAATCGTCGAGGAGCCTGCGCGGAAGTTCATCCTCCGCCCCGAGCCGGGGTCGAACCCTCACGAGTTCGACGCCGAGGTCAACCGGGTGCTGCTATGGCTCATCGAATGGAAGCGGGGATGGCCAGGCACGAAGTTGCTCGTGGTCATCGACGAGGCGCAGAGGTATTTGATGAAGAGCGGGATGGAGGAGAGCATCGACGCCCTCGTCCAGTCGTGTGCCGCGATGGACCTGTCGACCGTCCTCATATGCCCCGACTATTCCCAAATCCCACGGCAGCTTTTCCAGCAGGCCGATTTTGTCGCGTTTTTTACCTCCCACCCGGTTATCAAGATGTACCTGGAGGAGAGGATGCAGACCGAGGTCCCGCCGTCGGTATGGCGGCACCTCGAACAGAACGTGCCCGGCAACAAGGGCCACGGGTTCGTCTATGATTGGCAATCGATTCAGTTGATAAACCCCGACGGCTCGATGGTCGATGCCGGCGAGGCCGAAGAGACGGAAGGTGAGGACGATGAAGGTGAAGATTTGGATAACGGAAATCCCGCTCGAGAAGGAACTGACGCCGAGGCAGGAGATGGTGATGATGGCGCTGGAGGAGCTCCTGCCGATACCGCTGATAATCGAGATGCCGATGAAGGGGGAGACGAAGAATGAATGACGGGATTCCGTCGAAGAAGTTGTTGGTGGCGGCGCTCGCCTTCATCGCCATTTATCAAACCGTCCTCATGGTCATCTGGAACACATACCCGGCCTGGGACTGGACCCTGGTGAGATTTTCCCTCTCGAACGCAGATGCCATCACGATATTTGCCCTTGCGATGGCGTTCTATTCGTACTACAGACTGGAACTGCTGCAAGTGGAGCTCATGCCGAAGAAGAAGGTGAGGTGAATGACTCTGAACTGCCCGTATTGCGGTGGCCCTGTCGGCCGTCGGATATTGAACATCGAAGACCAGGAGAAGTACGGCGATGTCCCGGTGCTGTCGCCGCATTGGGTGTGTCCGAAGTGTCAAAAAGAGGTGTTCCCATCATGACCTGCAAAGACTGCGAAAAGCATAAAAAGTTGTCAGAAGAACTGCTCCTGAGCATCCACGGCTGCGCGTTCCAGGGCATACCGCACGACCGCCGGCTCATCAGCCTGCCGCCGCCCGGCGACAAGCCGAGAGATTTCCTCGAACACCCGGAGAACGACGGCAAAGGCTGGAACGTCGTGTTCGGCTCGTGCCATTGCCAGTTCCGGACGCGGTATGATTCCGTGGACAACGAGCACGAGGAATGGATGTGCGCGCTGCAGAAGCCGAAAGGCCTCTGCTGCCGCCGGCTGTGCCCCGTCGCGCTCAGGCCGGAGAAGAGGGCGGACATCGAGAATCGCGGCATCAAGCTGTACCCGTGAGGTATGACGATGACGAGCATGAAAAAGTGTCAGGGCCGCGGGCTGACGCTGGTGACGATATGAAAAGAGCGCGTCCCGGTGGGCGCAGGACGAAGCCTGTCAGATGTCCCACGCTCGGCCCGTGCGACAGTTGCCCGCTGAAGGCCGACTGCAAGCATCGCCACGCGGCCCGCCGGGCATGGAGAGACGCCGTGATAGGGCTCGCGCACTCGGAGAGAAATTCATGATAACCGACAAGAAGCAAGACAAGAAGCCCTCGAAGCAGGAAAGCGAAAGGACGCAAGTCCCTGACACCGAAAGGACGGATAGGGAGGCGTCGGGCCCGAGCGCTGACCGCGTAAGTAACCCCGCCCCTGAA
>Ga0315274_10009826_pt1 | contig 13801 bp, 7 predicted proteins | sample YL17G02_20_MG_FD_203700 | JGI IMG/M metagenome (GOLD analysis project Ga0315274, IMG submission 203700) | Sediment microbial communities from Yellowstone Lake, YNP, Wyoming, USA - YL17G02_20 | ecosystem: Environmental > Aquatic > Freshwater > Lake > Sediment | place: USA: Wyoming | collected...
GGTCAACCTCAACAACGACCTGCGCCAGCGCGCGCTGGAGGAGCGGGCCGAGGTCGAGCGCATCCTGCGCCAGCTCACGGCCACCGTCGCCGCCCACGCCGGGCCGCTCGGCGCCACCCTCGACGCCCTGCGTGCCATCGACTTCGCCTGCGCCAAGGGCGCCCTGAGCCTGCGCCTGGACGCCGCCGAGCCCGCCCTGGACGCCATTGGCGCCCCCGACGCCTGGATCGACCTGCACGACGCGCGCCACCCCCTGCTGCGCGGCAACGTCGTGCCCATCGACGTCGAGCTCGGGCGCAACTTCCGCTCGCTCGTCTTGACCGGCCCGAACACCGGCGGCAAGACGGTCACGCTCAAGACCCTCGGCCTCCTCACGCTGATGGCCCAGGCCGGCCTGCACGTGCCCGCGGCCCCCGGCTCGCGCCTGGTCGTCTTCGACCGCGTCGTCTGCGACATCGGCGATGAGCAGAGCATCGAGCAGAGCCTGTCAACGTTCTCATCGCACATGCGCAACATCGTAGGCATCGTGGCGGAGATCGACGACCGCTCGCTGGTGCTGCTGGACGAGATCGGGGCCGGCACTGACCCCCTCGAAGGCGCGGCCCTGGCCATGTCGCTCCTGGAGTTCCTGTACGCGCGCGGTTCGTGGTGCGCCTCGACGACCCACTACAGCGAGCTGAAGACCTTCGCCTTCAGCCGCGAGGGCTTCGAGAACGCCTCGGTGGAGTTCGACGTGCAAACGCTGCAGCCGACGTTCAAGGTCGTGGTCGGGCTGCCCGGCCGCTCCAACGCCTTCGAGATCGCGACGCGCCTCGGCCTGCCGGCGGCGATCACGGCGCGGGCGCGGCAGTACCTGTCGGGCGAGGAGCTGCGCGTGGAGGGGCTCATCGGCGACCTCATGGCGCAGCGCGACCGCATGGAGAAGGCCAACCGCGAGCTTGACGAGGCGCGGCGGCGGGCGGCGCGGCTGACGCAGGAGCTGGAGGACAAGCGCGAGCAGTTCCGCCTGCGCTACGAGCGCGCGGTCGAGCGGGCGCGCGACGACGCGCGCGACATCGTGCGCCGGGCGCGGCAGGACGTGGCCGACACCCTGCGCGAGCTGCACGACCAGATGAAGGCGGTCGACGACGAGGCGGCCGAGCGCAAGCGCATCCAGGCGGCGGAGACGACGCGCGAGCGGCTGAAGGAGATCGAGGCCGAGATCGCGCCCTCCCCGGAGCTTGAGCCCCTGGGGCCGCCCGAGGCCCCCGACGGCGCCGTCCCCGGCACCCTGTCAGAGGGCGACCTCAAGCCCGGCCGCCCCGTCTGGCTCTGCAGCCTGCGCCAGCGCGCCTACGTCGTCGACGCGCCCTCTCCGGGCTCCGACCAGGTGCGCGTGCAGGTCGGGGCGATCAAGCTCTTCGTGCCCCGCCACGACCTGGCCCCCGCCCCCGATGAGGCGGCGGGCGGCGCGGGCGACCCGGCGCAGACAGCCGAGCGCACCAACGTGGCCGAGTTCCTGAGCGCCAAGGCGCGGACCCTCTCGCCCGAGATCCACCTGCGCGGCCTCAAGGTCGAGGAGGCCCTGGCCCGCCTGGACAAGTACCTCGATGACGCCTGCCTCGCCGGCCTGCCCACCGTGCGCATCGTGCACGGCAAGGGCACCGGCGTCCTGCGCGAAGCAGTGGCGGCGGTGCTGGCCACAGATAGCCGCGTGGGGTCGTATAGGCTGGGGGAGCGGGGCGAGGGGGGAGAGGGCGTAACGGTGGCGACGCTGGGGGTAGTGGAGCCCCGATAGACCGATTCATGGTCGCCTAGTGCTCCCAGAGTCCCGCTGCACGATGCAGGCTCATCCGGTCTTACTATCCTCGAGGACAAGGGTTAGCTAGCCCTGTCGCGGATAGCAGAAAGCACCGATCGTCGGGCGGCGTGCACGAGTAATGACCTCCTTCCGCCGAGGCTTCTCCCCGAAGGAGGGATCCCTGGGGTTCGAAGAGAAAGCAAGGATAGCCTGGGAACACAGGAGGAAGGTGTCGCGGCCAATATGGGTCTGCTTACTGCAGAGAGACTGTCATACGGCTTCGCTGGCCACGAGACTTTTGCCTTCAGGTATGGCTGGCTCAAGAAGGGGTTGGACGCCGTCACAGACGATCCGTTGGCGTTCAGCCGGGATTCTGCTTTGGCAGTATTGGGAGTAGGCAAGAACATGGTTCGAAGCATTCGGTACTGGTGCCTTGCGACGCAGGTAATCGAGGAGGACAGGAGCGGCGGCAGACGTACGGTATCCTTTCGTCCGACCGATTTGGGTACCAGGCTCTTGGGAGACGCAGGCTGGGATCCTTACTTGGAGGATCCAGCGTCGCTGTGGCTTGTTCACTGGTTACTCGTGTCCAACCCCAAACGGGCGGCCACGTGGCACTTAGGGTTCAATCGCTTCCCTCACCCCAGCTTCACTAGGCGCGATCTTCTCGAGTTCATCCAGCCTCTTGCCGAGAGAAGTGGTCTGAAGACCGCGAAGCACACCCTAATTCGTGACATAGAGTGCTTTGTTCGCACTTACGTCCCTCTTCGCTCGGGGGCGGCAGTAGCCGAGGATACCTTTGACTGCCCGCTGGCTGAACTGCGCCTGATCGACTGTGTGGGAGTCGGTGATGTCTACCGGTTCAACATCTGCCAGAAGACCACTCTTCCGGTGGCGGTCTTTGCTGTCGCGTTCTCCACGTACTGTAAGAGTGCCTCGGGGGGCAGCCGCACGCTTTCTCTCGGCGACTGCCAATATGGTCTCGGAAGCCCAGGGCAAGTGTTCAAACTAGACGAGGATAGCCTGACGTCATATCTGGAGGAGTTGGGAGAGGCAACCGGCAAACGCATTCAGCTGGACGAAACGGCCGGGTTGAGGCAGGTCTATCTCAAGCGCCCCTACGATCCCTTGATGCTTCTTGGCCAGTATTACGGGAGGTAGACGAGCATGGCGACACGGGTGGAGAGCCGTGCAGCGATATCTAGACGCTTCTTACGATCGATCCATCTCGAAAGGGATGCCGGCAATGCTGAGGCCCTATCAGACTACGTAGTCACTGGTCAAGCACGGCAAATCCTCCGACAGTTCCTGGCGGCGCTAGCCCCAGCTGCCACAGAGCGGGCCTTTACTGTAACGGGCCCTTACGGTACGGGTAAGTCGGCATTTGCCTTGTTCCTTGCAGAGTTGCTCGGCAGCGCTGATCCTAGCGTGAGCCATGCGTGGCGGCAGCTGAGGGCCGAGGATCCCGACCTTGCGGCCCGCCTAGCTAGGACGGAGAATGCTAGGCCGTTGTTGCCCATACTGGTGACTGCACGCCGTGCGTCACCCAGTCATTGTATCCTGGAACGTGTGTCAAGTGTTGCACGTTGCCTACGCAATGGCGGGTCTGTCGCCCGGGAAGCGGAGAAGCAGATTGCATCCGTGAGGAGCAGCGGTGTGGCGGACAGCAAAAACACGGTGAACTTGATACATCGCTTGGCCGAAGAGGCCAGAGGGGACGGATATCGGGGCGTTCTTGTAGTTGTCGACGAGCTGGGTAAGCTTCTGGAACACGCGGCTCTCCAAGTCGGGGAGGACCTAGGCGCACTCCAGGAATTGGCAGAACTGGCGAGTAGAAGCGCTGACAAATGCGTGCTGCTTGTTGGGCTATTGCACCAATCTTTTGATCAGTACGGGCGGTACCTTGACCGCACAACGCGAAATGAATGGGCTAAGATCCATGGCCGGTTTACGGACATAGCGTTTTTGGAGCCGCCAGAACAGTTGATACATCTTATATCGCGTGCCATAGGGCATTCGGAAACACAACTCGACCGCGTCAGAACGCGGCATATCAGAAGACTAGCCGCCTTGGGCACGAAACACGGAATCGTTCCCGATGGGCTAAAGAGCCAGTTCCCGGATATGGCTATTCGGACTTATCCCCTTCACCCGTTGACCCTCCTAGTACTACCGCACGTGTTCCGTCGATTTGCGCAAAACGAGCGTTCGCTCTTTGCTTACTTGTCGAGTAATGAACCGTTTGCGTATCAGGAGTTGGCCAGAACTGTTGCCTCGGGAAAGCAGGACTTGATCCGCCTGCCAGACTTGTTTGACTACTTGATGGCCAACATTGGCAGTAGCCTGTATGGGGACTACCGAGCGCGTTCCTGGGTAGAAGCCGTTGATGTTCTTCAGCGAGGGAAAGACTTCAGTTCGCTTCAGAGCCGAGTGCTCAAGACAGTAGCCCTACTAGCCACGGTCGGACAAATCAGCCATCTGCAGGCTGAGGAGTGGCTGGTCAACTACGCGCTGGCCGATAGTGAGGGAGACATGGCAATAGCCTCTTGCCTCCGTTCACTGCGCGATCGGTCGTTCATTAGCTACCGCCGGTTCAATCACTCATACCGGCTATGGGGTGGCAGCGATGTCGACGTTCAGGAGCGCGTTGACGAGGGTCGCCGGGTGCTAGGTACCCAATCCGAGATGGCCGCGACTGTCCAGCGGCTCCTGCCGGCGCGCCCCCTTGTCGCCGTCAGACACAGTTATCGGACAGGGGCTCTGCGTTACTTTGGCCTCAGATACGTTGACGATCCAGCTCAAGTCCTGGCTGAGGGCGTAGGCACAGACGGGGCCGCCGGCGTGGTCGTCTGCTGCCTTCCGTCCGCTGGTGCCAGACCGGGGGGGTTTCGGGAGATAGCCTGTAGCCCCGAGGCTGCGATGCGGATGGATCTGGTCGTTGCGGTGCCCTCTCAGACTGCTGATCTGCAGGACGCAGTCGCGGAACTGGCAGCTCTGAGCTGGGCTCAAGAGAACACACCGCAACTAAGGGACGACCAGATCGCGCGGCGTGAGTTGGGCGAAAGGATCGCTGCTATGGAAGGCATTCTCACTCGCCTCATTAGACGAATACTTGATCCCCGCTGCGAATCCGTGGGCAGTGCGTGTCAATGGTTCTGGCGCGGCAGTCTCCAGTCAATCGACACACCAGCTGATGTCCATCGGCTTCTGTCTTCGGTATGTGACGAACTCTACTCCAAGGCACCGCGAATCTCCAATGAGTTGGTTAACCGCCGCTTGCTGTCCTCAGCAGCAGCTGCGGCCCGTAGGAACCTCATTGAGCGTATACTGACGCGCGGTGACGAGCCCTTGCTGGGGATAGAGGGCTACCCCCCGGAGAGAGCCATCTATGACTCGGTGCTGTATTCTAGCGGGGTGCATGGGCAGATGGGACCGGGAACATGGGGCTTCTCTTCTCCAGCGGCAACTGCAGACTTGAGGCCGACCTGGGAAGCGATGTATAGTATGGTTTTCAACGGGGCGCCTGAGCCCTACCCAATCAAGACTCTGTTTGAAGGGCTCTCTGCCCCCCCTCTCGGGGTTATGCCGGGGGTCCTGCCCTTGCTGTTCTGTGCTTTCCTGCAAGTGCATTCCGATGAGACTTTTCTATACCGCGAGGGTGTATTCATGCCTGATGCCGGTATCGCGGACTTTGAGTTGCTGGTTCGCCGACCCGATCTTTTCGGCGTGCGTGGGGTTCGCCTATCGGGGGATAGAGCCACCTTAGTCAAGCGGCTGGCGTCTTGGCTAGCAGTTCAGCCGACGGTGGTACCCGTCGTAAGGGCTCTGGTTCGCAGGGTCAAGGGCTTACCGGGCTACGCTTGGCATACACATCGGTTGAAGCCGACAATCCTTGCTGTTCGTGAGGCATTTGCCGGGGCAAGGTCTCCCGAGATGCTTCTGTTTCATGCTCTTCCTGTAGCGTTGGGCTGCGAGGTCATTTCAGATCTGCGGTCGGCCTCTGACATGGAGGAGTGTTTCCAATCGCTAGTTCGGACGATTGACAGCTGGACGGTCGCTACGACTCTGATGACGGAAGAGGCGCGTGATGGCCTACTGAAGGCGTGTGGTTTGCAGGTCGGTGAGGCGGGATGGCGGGAACTGACCGCGTGTATGCTACTCCTTCGGAATGTCCCCTGCCACCCCGTGCTAAGCCGGTTAGCTCAAACGGTTGCTATAGAGGGGGACGCACCAAACCCGCTAGAGCGGGCCTTGGGGTGCATAACAGGGCGGCCGCCAAGCAGCTGGTCTGATACTGACGTTGATCGCTTCGGGGCTCTCGCCGAGCAGATCGGCCTGTTCTTCAGGGAAGCCATTGGCTTTCAAGGCCCGTCTCTCTCGCCACCTCCTGACCTATCCGAGGAAGAAGTCTGCAGGGTGCGCGCCATCTCAGAGGGGATGAGACGGTACCTTTCAGAGTCTCTACTGGTGCCGGCCCAGGCCAGGCTAGTGCGCCTTGCCATCCTGAGCCTTCTCCAAGACTTGCCAGACAGATGCCGCCCAGGAGGAGATGATTGGCATGGTGGCGAATGACCTGGAAGGGAGATCGGCGCGGAATATTCTGTCACTATCAGGGGGGAAAGATAGCGCCGCGCTAGCCGTATACTTGCGCGATAGGGTTGAAAGGCTGGAGTATGTCTTCTGCGATACCGGCGAGGAGATGAAGGAGACATACGAGTATCTCGAGCGGCTGGAGGTCCATTTGGGGCAGCCGATTATTCGACTGAATCCAGATCGGCCTTTCTCCCATTATCTTCAGCTATACGGCGGGATGCTTCCTGATGCCCGTACCCGCTGGTGTACTAGGATGCTGAAGATAAGACCGTTCGAGCGGTACGTTGGGAGGGATTCAGTGGTCAACTTCATCGGGATAAGAGCTGACGAGAAGCGGAAGGGTTATATTTCAGCAAAGCCTAACATTGAGCCGCGCTATCCCTTCATCGAGGAAGGTGTGATCAAAGATGACGTCCTTCGGATTCTCCAAGAAAGCGGGCTTGGACTGCCGAGCTACTACAGATGGCGGTCGCGCTCAGGATGCTACTTCTGCTTCTTTCAGCAACGCATTGAGTGGGTCGGCTTGCTAGAGAACCACCCTGACCTCTTTAGGAAGGCCCTCCGGTACGAGAAGGAGAATCCGGTCACCGGGGAACGTTACACGTGGAACGAGCGCGAAAGCCTGGGAGAGCTTGCATGCCCAGCACGTATTCAAAGAATCAAGGAAGAACACTTGCGGCGACTGCAAATGGGGCACCGCACCCTCAAGTTCAGGCTGCTCGATCTCCTTGATGATGAGGCGAACGACCAGAACGACGCTTGCTTGATCTGCAGACTGTAGTCGCAAAGGGGGGAGCCATCGTGAAGCAAGAAGATACCCACTTCTACATTGACAATGCCCCCCCTAAGGAGGTGATAGAAGTCCTAAGGGTACTGTCTCTGCAGAACGGGATGACACCCGGGGAGATATCTGGCTTACTGTTGACAAAGGGGATTAGAATGCAGAAGGACTATACATACTCGCCGCGACGTCTCTTCGATCTGGGGCTGGCGGAACACGCACCGCCGCCGGCTGGTCGTGTCACGTACCTCTTGAGTTTGGCAGGGCTACATCTTCAACGAATTCTCAACACGGAGCAATCGCTAGCAATTGACCTCCTACATTTTCTTCACTATAGCCGCTTTACTGGTGCCCCCCATGATAGGAAGTATCTGTGGAGCTACCGGAGGTGCTGCCAGCTGATATGGGATGCAGGCTACTTGGCTAGCCCTGCTCAGTTGGCAGCCACGATCCAGAGTGAAATGCAGGAGGAGTTTAGCGCCCTGGATTTTGGTGCCCGGCAGGGTGCCCGTTTCAACAAGACTGCGGTGTCGTGTGTCTATACCTGGCTGCGAACGCTCCTTCCGTCACCGATCGGGGCAGACCGCACCTTGGTGAAGCGTGAAGTTGGGGAGATCAAACTGGCCTTGTTGGGGCTGGATTTTGCCTATAGGGAACAGAGATACCATTATGGGGACCCGATACTGATGTCTGAAAGCCTGATCAATAAGGTAGCGCAAGTGTTTTTCTTGGATGGGCAGTGTTGCCGAAGGCTCATGCTGGCGGCCGAGACCATTACCGACGTCGTGAAGATCGTTGACACCTTGGGAGGACCGTCTATCACGCTCACTAGGCCGATTACTGTAGAGGCAGTCTAGGGGTGGAAGCATGAGTCTGTACGTCCAGTGGGTTAACAAGATAAAAGCTGAAGCAACGTCTGCTTGGCTAACGGATGCGCAACGATCGGCTTACGACCAGATCGTGAACCGGTGGCAATCGACCCCCTTCGTATGTCTGTTCGGAGCGTCAGGGTGTGGCAAGTCATTCATCGCGCGGACACTTGTGCGGGAGAAGGGGTACGTATACTCGGATGAGCTACGATGCGTGCAGCAGGGGAGCCAGCAAGTGGTAATTGATGGTGAGGAGTATACGCGGCTAATGCGATCATTTGCCCTATTGCTTGGACTCGGACGAGTAGTTGTTCTCATGAGCCGTCCGCCGAGTGACCGAATTCCCACCGTTTGCCTGTCGTTGGGAGAACGCGACATCAGGCAGTTTCAGCACAATCTGACAAGCTACGCCGTGCTTGATCACTTCCTTCTGACGCCTGACGGGGCCGACTTGGGCCGCATTCTCAGAGCCGAAGCCATCGCTAGGGGGGAGGCCGCATGCCGCTAGATGAGCTCGATGCTCTCCTGCGCAAGGACGAGATCATCGCAACATACCAAGCGCAGTCCTTACGTTCAGTCCCCGGGGAAGTTGAGCAGGTTTACCGGACCCACGCGAGGACACACATAGCAGTAGGAGACACAGCGGATTACGTTGAGAGGATATTCCAGTGGGTCAGCGGGTCCAAGAAGGGGGCCTTTGTTGGGGGAGTCATTGGCGACTACGGACATGGGAAGACCAGTTTTCAGGTACACGTCTGGGACCAGGCCACCGCGCGAGGTATATTCGCGGTGCCGCCGTTTTCGTGGGACCGAGTGTCGGAAATGGTTGACGGAGTCGCGGGATGGGTTGCACATATCATGGACAAGACGGATCGGCGGCTAGCGGAGGAAGCCGATCGGCTCTACCACGATTTCAGGGAGAAGTCTTTACAAGAGGTTGCACAAGAGATTGCGGAGAAGTCAATGCGCAGCGTTGACGAAGTCTTGTCAAGCCTACATGATGCCGAAAAATACGGCGGAGTCTCTTTGGTGACGGAGGTTACCCCCGAACGATTCCTGGAGTATTGTGCCTCAATAACCGAGATGGTGGAGCGCGTTGGGTTCAAGGGATTCTTGGTGCTGCTCGATGAGCCAGAGCGCGCAGCAAAAGGGCTTGGTACGGCGAAGGTTGCCCAGATACTCTTCGACCTGGCCAACGGGTTGCTTCAACGTACCGGCAATTTCGGCGTGTTCATTTCGCTACCCGAGAACTTCGTTGCTAGCATCCAGACAGGTTTCTCGTCACTACTTGCTCGACTCCAAGGGCGCAGTTGTCTGCCTAGGCTCAGGGATGTCTACGGGCCCGACTTTGCCCAAACGCTATGGGAGCGATTTGCGGAGGAGTTTAGCCTGGGTGTAGAGGGCACGAGGATTCTGGTACCTGAAACCCTAGTAGCATTGGGGCAGATTGCGTCCTCAGAGAGAAGGGATCTGTCATACGGGCCAAGAAGCGTGGTTTCTGCCTTCAGGAGAATGGCGTGGCACTACAGGGAGACTGGCCAAGCCTACACCCCTGAGGATCTTGTTCAGGACTGTCTCCTCGACGAGATTCGAGTGATGCCCGACTATTGTACACGAGTGAGGCAGTGTCTTGCATCTCCCGAAGCGGCCACATTGGATAAGCGACTCCTGACGAGGCTGGCGGCGTTCCCGAACGGCCTCACAGTCGAACAGGCTAGGAGCCTCGAAATTGACGAGGCATTTCTTGATTCAACGCGCAAGAACGGGCTGACGTCCAGGCGAGGGAATGTATGCGGTCTGAGGATTCTACAGAAAGGACCGGGACTGGAAGAACGCGATCACCTTCGTGAAGCCATTGGGGAAATATTCGACGAGTTTGCGCCCTCGCCGGCCGCATTCACTCGCGCTTGTGAGGCGTTTATTGCCCACATCCTTCCGAGAATTCTCGAACGGCGGCAAGGCCAACAGCTTCTTGGTTGGGACTATCCGGCGGGGTGGGATACACTCAAGGACCTAATCAAGATGGGGGAGTTCACTGGGGCGTTCAGACAGACTGAGAAGGAGTTCCCGAAGCGACGGCTACTAGTCACCATTGGGCCAGCAGCATACGATATAGTTCGCAGTGACCCGGAACCAAAAGGCGAGGATCTTGGCCCCGATATCCATCTCAAGTTCTGTCTTCGGTGGTACGAAACAACTAGCCTGCCTGAACAACACATAGAGATAGATCCCGGCGACCCACTGAAAGGCAAGCCAGCCACTATTCAGATAACCCTGGACCTGGCGGAAGACCCGATTCCCCTGTCAGGACTGGCCGTGCTCAATGAACTTGTCGACAGCCGCCTGTTTACGGCACTCGGACTGCTGAATCTGATGGGTGAGATGGATCGAAGGGCTCTGACGAAGGAGTACGAGGGTGCTTGGGAGGCAATTCGCGTCACCATTATCCGAGAGATAGTGGCCCGGTTCTTTGTTGATTCCCCTATTCGCGAGCAAGTAAGTCTACAACTTGGACAAGACAGAGATATCGGAGGTGGTGCCGGAGATCTCCTGGGGACGACATGTTTACAGATACTCCGTTCGAGGTACCCGGACTACTCGACCTTAATCCGCCAACCCCATTGGACGGAGAAGATTGATAGCTACATACGCGCGCTGGGCCAGCAGGATATCCCTCTGGCATGCAAGAGGGGCCGGGAGCCCTGGATCGTCCGTCCTCAAATAGCGGCCCAGTTCCTCGGGACGAATGTCATGAATCTGCCTGATGCGTTTGCGGGGTATGAGAACATCATATCTATACGCACGGGGCGTCGGGATTCCGACGCGACGGTCGTCTTCAACATACATCCGTTGGAGAAACGTATCATGGATCAAGTAATGAGCGCAAAACCCCCACACAGGCTGAGGATCGATGACAAGGAATGCACCTGGTGGCTGGATGAAGGCACGCTGACTCCACTGTTGTTGTGTTCAGGCTACCAAGTGGAGGAGGTGCGGATGGTTGTATCAGTAGGGAAGGCCCGCGGAACGTTTGCTTCGACCACACAACGGGGGCAACGCATTCTGTATTGTCTACCCTTGGACATTGAACAGATGAAGATGCAACTGCGCGAGGAGACCCGGGTCCTGAGCGAGGAGACGGAGTCACTAAAGAGGCTCCCGGTGTTTACGACGTCGTTTGACTTTGTTGCGGTATCCGGCGAAATTGATGAACTGCAGGATGAAGGCGGGTTTGAGAGTCTGCGCGCCAGGCTTAACAAGGAATCCGAGCAAAACCATGGGCGACTACCCGGGTACTTCGACAAGGCCGTTGAACAGTTTAGAGAAATAAGCAGGGAGAGTAGCGAGGCAAGAGATCGACTTCACAACTCGCGCCTGGTTCGCGGCCTTCAGGAGCTGCCAACAGGGTCATCTAAGTGGTGCGCTGACTTCGGGGAATACATTGTTGCGAATCTTAAACGATTGGTTGATGGGGCAATTGAGAAGCACCTGGAGCTGGTCAACGAGGCGTCGGCGGCGGCTGATATATGCGAACAGAAACGGCAGGGAGACTCAACGGAGAGAATCCGAGCCCTGCTCGATGCGCGGGCCCTGTTTGAAACGCTGCGCGAGCGACAGACTGCATTGAAGGAGGAACTCAAGGGCGTAAACGCTTACCTTGACGCGTTTGACCATTGGACGAGAGTGTTGACTCTTTCGGACGAGGTGTATGCCAAGCTGCTGGACCTCAAGGAGGAGGAGTTCCCCAAGGTCCGGGAGCTCCTCAGTCAGCTCGACGCGGTATGGGCCAGGATCTCGAAACACCTTAAGACCCGCAATGTGTTGGGCCTGAGCAGTTACAACCAATACCGGCAGGAGATTGAGAGCATAGAGAAGGCGCGCAATACTCACGTGGGAGAGGTGGCCTCGACTTTCAACCGATGGAAGGAACACCTGAATGGTGTCCTTGAGTCTCTCGATCTGGGAAGCGACTCGCGGTGTGCCGAGGTCTTCAACCCAGCAGATGCCAAGGGAAGCTACGACCGCGCTCTGAGGCAGTCGGTTGGCCATATTGAGCGTGTCTGCGAAGCCGAGCGGCGGAGCATGGCGGATGAAAAGCGTGAAGTGCTTTTCGCGCAGCACGTACTCAATAGACTGCCGGATGAACTTGGAGAGCACTTGACGCGAGAGCTGGAGGACGCCACGAAGGCACTCCAGGGTGAAGCGAAGGCAGTCTCCAGCGCGTGGTTGACTGCCATGGCCCGGTCAGAGGAGCCTGTCGACACAGATAGTGCGGTAGGCAACCTTAAGTTGGCAATTGGCAAGGCGCGGGTCGCTGTCAGGGAAACCAAGAAGACCATCAGAGGGGCACAGCCTACTGGACAACGAGAGCTTAGCCCCATCGCTACTGACTTGCTTAAGCTAATTCCGATCAAGGAGTCGGTGGATCTAAAGCAGGTGATTCTCGGAATGATCGGAAAGGGTTATAGTGCAACCGAGGTGTTGGACAAGGCCCTAGAGGTTATTAGTGACCTGTTCCGAGGGGACAAAGTCAAGATAGGCGTGGGGCTGCCTGAGAGGTGAGGTGAGGAATGACTGGTCATTGACAAGCCCACGGGAGAGGGGTGACACAAGTAGACAACCACGAGGACAACGTCAGGGGGTTGAAGCGCTTGTCGGCGATACTGGACATCTACCCAGCCGCGTTCGACGGCGATCCGCTTAACCTCCTTTTTGTCGAGGCCGATGCTCCAATACGTTCTGCCGACGCCTTCCTCAGGGCTCTTGACGGCCCGACTCTGCTAGAGGAGCGACGTCAATACCTGCTAGGCTCCAAGAGCGACTGGCCCTTCCCTACCGTTGAAGTTGGATGCAGACCTGACCCTTGGGCGGTTTCCCACGCCCTGTTCACTCGTTTCCATGTTGCTAGCGAAATACTGAAGAGCCAGTCTGACATTGGCCCCGTTCTTTATGAAATGGCTGATCCGGAGATATTTGATGTAGTCGCATTGATGGTTGTCGATGGTCTATCTTACTACGATCTCCCGGAACAGGTACGCGCTGAACCTTGCTTGGTGAGAGGAGTAACCACAACAGACTATGGCGTCCGGCAGGTCATCGGAAGGCCCAGCATTTCACAGACTCTCTTTTCCAAGGGCTATTGCACCCAGATCGGCTTGACGTTCTACGATGTTCATGAGACTCCTCTGGCACGTGAGCTATACGCTCCCTTCGGTGCCGCTGAAGTGTCCCGGGTGAACTCATTCCAAGATGCAATGGATGTAATCGTTGCTAGCCACATGCGCCGGGGCTACGTACAGGTCATATCACCGGGTCTAGACAGCTTATGCCACCATCACCTGGACGTGCCTCCCCGCAGTGAGTATCTTGGAACCATTCTCGATCGCTTTGAGACTCTGCTGACCACCCTCAGTGGACTCGGCTGCCACGTGTTGGGGTGCTTGACGGCGGATCACGGCATTATGTGGCGAGACCACATGGGTGACAAGATAGAGATAGCCGAGCGCTTAGTCCGAGGAGATCAGTTTCACCCACGTTACGTTCTGGGGAGTGTCCTAGCCCACTATTCGCTGATCATGAGACTCGGGGGGCGTGCGTACTCCCTCTTGGCTGCACCATACTTGACGCGCCCCCTTAGGCATGGTGAATGGGGCGTGCACGGCGGTATCTCTGCGTGGGAGTCTATCGTGCCGATGATAATACGGACCCAACCAGCCTGACATCTGTGAAATGGCAGAGGGGGACCGGAGCGGATGAGGGATAGGATACAGTTGGGCG
>Ga0315274_10009829_pt1 | contig 13797 bp, 12 predicted proteins | sample YL17G02_20_MG_FD_203700 | JGI IMG/M metagenome (GOLD analysis project Ga0315274, IMG submission 203700) | Sediment microbial communities from Yellowstone Lake, YNP, Wyoming, USA - YL17G02_20 | ecosystem: Environmental > Aquatic > Freshwater > Lake > Sediment | place: USA: Wyoming | collected...
CCCGTGTTCGACGCGCCACCGGCCTGGACGACGAATGTGGTGGCCGGTCACCGGGGGAGGTTCTGGGCGCCCGACGTCATCCTCGTCAATGGCCGATACCTGCTTTACTACTCGGTGTCGTCCTGGGGGTCGCGCAACTCGGCCATCGGCCTCGCCACCAGTCAGACGTTGAACCCTGCCTCATCCGGCGATCAATGGGAAGACCGCGGCCCAGTGATCCGGTCAAGCGAGCGCGATGACTGCAATGCGATTGACCCGAGCGTGATGCAGGACTCCGGGGGGCGGCTTTGGCTCGCGTTCGGTTCGTTCTGGAGTGGCATCAAGCTGGTGGAACTCGATCCGCAGACCGGTCTGCGTTTGGACACCAACGCCCCGCTGCACGCTCTGGCGTGGAAGGAAGCCATCGAGGCCCCGTGTCTGCACCAGCACGGTGACCATTATTACCTGTTCGTGAACTGGGGTCTGTGCTGCCGCGGCACGAACAGCACCTACAACATCCGCGTCGGCCGCAGCGCCCGTATCACGGGCCCCTACCTGGACAAGGACGGCGTGGACCTGCTGCGCGGTGGCGGCAGCCTGGTGCTTGAGACGGCCGGGCGCCGCATCGGCCCGGGGCACGCAGGCATCTTCCGCCAAGGCGGCACGAACTGGCTCAGTTATCATTACTACGATGGCCAGCGGTGGGGAACCGCAACGCTCGCAATCCTTCCACTGCGATGGAGCGCCGACGGTTGGCCGGAGGTGCCGACGCCCTCCTCGAACCCGGAGGCCAACTGATGGCACGCCCAGCGCGCATTTCCCACCCTGCGGCCATGCTCGCCGCCCGCTTGCATGGCCCGAGGGATTTGCGTGTCGAGCGCGTGCCCCATCCCGGACTGCCCGGACGAGGCCAAGTGTTGCTGCGCGTGAAGGTCACCGGCCTTTGCGGCAGCGATCTCCATTCCTATCACGACGCCCGCATCGGCGACACGCCGATCGAGGCCCCGCTCATCCTTGGCCACGAATTCTCCGCCGTGGTCGAAGTCGTCGGTCCGGACGCGCTCGACGGCCACTTCGAGCCACTCCAGCCCGGGACGCGCGTGGCCGTGGACCCCGCGCAGCCGTGTGGACGTTGCGAACTCTGCCAGAAGGGACACCCGAACCTCTGCCGCCGGCTTCATTTCTGCGGCAACTACCCGGACGGTGGCAGCCTCTGCGAGTGGATGCACATGCCGGCGCGCAGTTGCTTTCCCGTTCCCGACTCGCTCGACGACACTGAGGCCGCGCTGCTCGAACCGCTGGGCGTGGCCCTTCACGCGGTCGATCTCGCAAAGATCAAAGTCGCCAGCAGCGTGGCCATCCTCGGCGCGGGGCCGATTGGCCTGCTCATCCTGCAAGTCGCCAAGCTCGCCGGCGCGGCCCCGGTGTTCATCACGGACAGACTCCCATGGCGGCTCAAGCTGGCGCAGAAATGGGGCGGTCTCCCGATCCGCTGCGACCGGGAAGACGCCGCGCAGCGCATCGGCATGGAGACGCGCGGTCGCGGCGTGGACGTGGCCATCGAGGCGGCCTGGGCGGATCAATCGGTGGAGCAGGCGGCGGAGCTGGCGCGCCTGGGCGGACGGGTCGTGCTAGTGGGCATTCCCAGCGACGACCGGTTGGCCATGAAACACTCCACCGCCCGACGCAAGGGCCTCACGATCCTGTTGAGCCGTCGCATGAAACACCTCTATCCCCGCGCCATTTGGCTGGCCGAGCAGGGTCGCGCGGACTTGAAAGGGCTCGTGAGCCACCGCTTTCCGCTGAAGCGCGCGGTCGAGGCGTTTCGGCTGAATGCGTCCTATCGTGACAAAGTGGTGAAGGTGATGGTGGAAAGCTGAGGATGAACTATGTCTGCCAAGCATAATGTTTGACGAGCATAGTTCCGGAACCTAGCCTGCACCGCATGTCCCTGGAATTCGTCAACCGCGATGCCGAACTGAACGAGTTGCAGGCCGCTGCAGCCAGGGGCGGGTTGCTGGTCATCTATGGGCGCCGGCGCGTGGGCAAGACCCGCTTGCTGGTCGAATGGCTCCGGCGCGCCAACGGCTGGTATAGCCAGGCCATCGAGGGACCGGTGGACATGCAGGTGCAGCAGACATTCCAGGACCTCCGGGAGAGGCTGGAAACCTCGCTGGTGCCCAAGTCCTGGGGCGAACTGTTCGAACTCCTGCGGCTGCAGAAGCGCCCGTGGGTTTTATGCATTGACGAGTTTCCGTATCTGGTCACGACGGATCGCACGCTGCCGAGCCAACTGCAGAAGTGGCTCGATCACTCGCTGCCCGCAGGGTGCACACTGATCCTGTCTGGCTCCAGCTCGCGCATGATGAACAGCCTGTTCCTGCACCGGGCCGCGCCGCTCTATGGCCGGGCCCGCAAGCTGATTCCCGTCCAGCCGATGAACTACGCCGCCTTCTGCCAAGCCTGCGGCCTGAAGAGGGGCGAGATGGACTCGTTTCTCAAGTTCTCGCTCGTCGGGGGCATCCCGAAATACTGGGAGTTTGTCGAACCGCGCGCCACGCCGGTCGAACTGGCCGAGGCGCTCTACTTCGACTTCGCGCCTTATATGGAGCAGGAGCCGCAGCGGTTGCTTCGCGACGAAGGGGTGTCCGGCCTCAACGCCTTGGCCGTGCTGGAAGCGATCGGGCGCGGGGCGGAACGCACCTCCGAAATCGCGAGCCGGCTGGGCACGGCCCAGACCGGGCTGTCCCGCCTCTTCCAACAACTCCTGGACGCCGCCGTTCTTGCGCGGGAGCTGCCTTTTGGCGAGAGCCTGCGTTCGACCAAGCGCATCCTCTACCGCATCCAGGATCCCGCGCTGCGCTTCTGGTTCCGCGTGTATTCGCCGCACCAGAGCCGGTGGCGGACGTATTCCGCAGCGCAGAAGCACAAGTTTATCCACGACCACGCCGCCTCGGTGTTCGAGGATTTCTGCCGCCAACGCCACCCCGACGCCCGCCGCTATTGGGAAGGCGATGTGGAACTGGACCTCGTGGCGCCAGTGCCGGGCGCGTCCCGAGGCGTGCTGGTGGCGGAGATCAAATGGCGGAGGCTGTCGTCGTCGGAACGGGCCAACGTGCTGCGGCAATTGCAGGGCAGGTGGTCGCGTTGCCAGCTCGCGAAGCAGTTCTCCAGCGTCCGGTTCGACGTCATGGACGCGGGCGTGCTGGAGGAGGAGAAACCGTGACAAACACGGAAACCGGGGACTTGCCTTCCAGTCACGTGCGATTCTGAATGGCTTGAATCATGGCATACGCATCTGTTGACCAACTACAGAAGACTCTGGCGGAAACCGTTTTCGCCTATGCGGAGGACAAGAAGAAGGCGGCTGGTCGCGCGCTGGGCACGCTCGTCGAAATCATCACATTCTACCTGCTGAAGACATGGGGGCTGGGGGCAAGCGTGGCCATCGAAAGAGGGCTTGAGGAATACAAGAACCCGGAGATCACGCACAACGTCGAGTATTCCCTCCATCCAGTGAAGTTCATCGAGCGGCTGCAACTCGAGACGCCGGAGTTGCCCATCACACCGGCGAAGATTTTCAAATACTTTGGCGACCGGCTTCGACATCTGCACGGGTTCGAGAAGAAAGGACACGCGTTGCTTTCCTCATCCGGCGTGCTGAGAAACGCCTGCGTCTTGGGCGAGGAAAATGACGTGGTGCTGGTGGGATTGGTCAGTCTCCTGAAAGGGGAGTCACTCGAACTGGACTTGGTGGGCCAATACCGGTCCCCCTACGCCATGTTTGAGTGCAAGCGTGTCGGCGTCGAGGAGGGCAACAAGAAAGGACCGCAGACGATTGAGAAGGCGAAGCAAGGCGCGTATGTCGCCAGAGCTGTTTCGTCACTCCAGAAGATCAGGACTCATTCCGGTGAATTGCTGGGCGTGATTTCCAAGCCGGACGGCACGCTTTACTCGAAGCCCTATGCCAAGCTGATTGATGAAGTAGTCCGGTCCAACGATCCCGAACTGCTCCGGCATTTCATCCTGACTGTGGGCGTGGTCAGCAACCACGGCAATTGGTTCACGTCGGACGATCCGAACAAAGAGCTTCGCGTCTTGGCGCAATCCTATGATTGGCTCCTCTTCCTGACCGACGACGGTTTGGCCGAATTCATCCGCGACATCCTCCAATCGAGGGCGCCTGCAGTCGCACCAGCCAAGGCTGCTTTCCTGGTCAGCTACTCGGCAAAGAAGAAGGAGAATCGCTTCACTAAAGTCCAGATGGCCTTGGAGGCGGACAAGGTTCTCCAGGACTACTTCACGGTGAACATCGGCCGCATCGAGAAGTGGTTCAATGTCATCTCGCCGAAACAGTTTTCGGTGGAGCGGTTGAAGCAGCAGATTGCCGTCTTGGCAAAGAAGGATTGGCGGGGGATTCTCGGAGCATGAGCGCAGGAAGGAAAATCAACACGCTGAGCCAGGACTGGGGCACGCCGGAGAGATACGTCGAGGCCATCCGGGATTTCTTCGGCGGCGAAATTGACCTCGATCCTTGCTCGAACCAATACTCCATCGTCGGAGCCAAGGTCGAATACGTGCTGCCCAAGCATGACGGCCTGAAGGACAGCTGGAACTTCAAGCGCATCTTCGTCAATCCGCCCTACGGACTGGACCGCAAGCACGGTACCGGCATCAAGAACTGGCTCTATCGCTGCGCTCAAGCTCACAAGTCTTTCGGCTCGGAAGTGCTGGCGCTCGTGCCGGTGGCCACGAATACCGGGCATTGGAAGAAATATGTTTTCGGCAAGGCCAAGGGCGTGTGCTTCCTCTACGACACTCGGCTCAAATTCCTGGTGAATGGACAGAACGGCGGCAAAGGCGCGCCTATGTCCTGTGCGATGATTTACTGGGGAGAGGACTACGAACGATTTCTGCGCCTGTTCAGGAAGTTCGGTGCCGTGCTGCGTTTGGACGAATTGAAAAAAACAGAGGCCGGCGTGCCCGCGGAGGAGCCGCAGATGGAACTGGTTTCTGAGTTTTGACGCTCGTTCCCACCATGCCTTCTCCGATTTGAAATTGAACCTCTTTCGAGATCCTGAACCCCAGTGAACACATGAGCGCCCAATACACCCTCGGTCTGGACTATGGCACCAATTCGGTGCGCACCCTCATCGTCAACACCGCCAACGGCAAGGAGGTCGCCACCGCCGTTTGGGGCTACGCGCGCGGCACCGCCGGCGTGATCCTCGGCCGCGACCCGAACCTCGCCCGGCAGCATCCCGCCGATTACGTCAAAGGCGCCGAGGTCACGATCAAGAAGGCGCTCGCCGACGCGAAGGAGCACGTGCGCGGGTTCAAGCCGGAGCAGGTCATCGGCATCGGCGTCGATACCACCGGCAGCACGCCGTTGCCCGTGGACCGGAACGGCACGCCGCTCGCCTTCGACAAGCGGTTCGCCAAGAACCCGGCCGCGATGGCTTGGCTGTGGAAGGACCACACCGGCGTGGCCGAAGCGGCCGAGATCACCGCGCTGGCGGCGAAGATTCGCCCGCAGTATCTCGCCAAGTGCGGAGGCACCTACTCGAGCGAATGGTTCTTCAGCAAGATTCTGCACTGCCTGCGCACGGCGCCGGAAGTGTTCGACGCGGCCCACACCTGGGTCGAGTGCGCCGACTGGGTGCCTGCCATGCTCACGGGCACGGAAGCACCGGACAAGCTGACGGTTGGCGTGTGCGCCGCCGGCCACAAGGCGATGTATAACGATACCTGGGGTGGCTACCCGGACGCCGAATTCCTCGGCCAGCTCGATCCAAAGCTCGGCGATCTGCGGGCGCGCCTCCGCCCGAAGGCTCATGCCATCGACAAGTCGGTCGGCGGCCTGACGGCGGAATGGGCTCGGCGCACGGGGCTGCCCGCGGGCATCCCGGTGGCGGTGGGTGCATTCGACGCGCACCTGGGCGGCGTGGGCAGCGGCATCGCGCCGGGCACGCTCGTGAAGATCATCGGCACCAGCACCTGCGACATGATGGTCGTGCCCCTCGGCCAACCGCTCGCGGACGTGCCGGGCCTGTGTGGCATCGTCAACGGCAGCATCCTCCCGGGCTTCTATGGACTCGAAGCAGGCCAATCCGCCGTGGGCGACATTTTCAACTGGTTTGTGAATTACCTTCAGCCAGGCGGTAAGAAACACGGCTCGCATGAAGAACTCTCGGCCGGCGCCGCCAAGCTCGCGCCTGGCGAGTCCGGGCTGTTGGCGCTCGATTGGAACAACGGCAACCGCACCATCCTCGTCGATCAGCGTCTCACCGGTCTGCTGCTGGGCCAGACACTTTACACGACGCCGGCAGAGATCTATCGCGCGCTCATCGAAGCCACGGCCTTCGGCGCGCTCACGATCATCAATCGCTTCGAGGAATACGGCGTGAAGGTCGAGCAGATCGTCAACTGCGGCGGCATCGCGGAGAAGAACCCGCTCGTGATGCAGATCTACGCCGACGTCACCGGCCGCCCGATGAAGGTGTCGCGCTCGGCGCAGACCTGCGCGCTGGGCGCCGCCATCGCGGGCGCGGTCGTGGGCGGGGCTTACGCAGGCTACGCCTCGGCGCAGAAGGCGATGACCGGCCTGAAGCCGCGCGTCTTCAAACCGAGCCCGCCGACGCACGCGGTTTACCGGGAGCTCTACCCGCTCTATCGGAAGCTCCACGACGCGTTTGGGACCAAGGAATGGAGCGGGAACCTTCACGACGTGATGAAGCAGCTTCTGGAGATCCGCAGCCGGGCGAGGAAATGATTGAGGGCCAACCACGGAACCCACGAAACACACGGAACCAGCACTGAAGACCAATTATGGAACTGCTATACAAGGAAGATACTTACAAGATCATTGGGGCGTGCTTTGAGGTGTACAAGGACAAGGGCAACGGTTTCGTGGAGCCAGTCTATCAGGAGTGTCTGGAGATGGAGTTCGCGCTTCAGGCGATACCGTTCACCGCACAAGCGGCGTTGAGCATCAGCTACAAAGGCCAGAAACTGAAGCAGCGTTACATCCCGGACTTCATGTGCCGCGAGAAGATCATCGTGGAACTCAAGGCCGTGACTCAAGTGACCGACGAACATCGTGCCCAGGTGCTGAACTACCTGAAGGCAACCGGCTACCGGCTCGGCTTGCTCATCAACTTCGGGCACCATCCGAAACTGGAGTACGAACGCATCATTCGGTGACTCTTTCCGTGTGTTCCGCGTGTTCCGTGGTTGAAGAACAACATGCTCAAAGAACTCAAAGCGGCCGTCTGCCAAGCCAACCTTGACCTGGTGACCGCCGGGCTGGTCATCGAAACGTTCGGCAACGTCAGCGGCATCGACCGCGCGCGCGGGTTGGTCGCCATCAAACCCTCCGGCGTGCCCTACGACCGGATGAAGCCGGAGCAGATGGTCGTGGTGTCGCTGGAGACGGGCCGGGTCGTTGAGGGCAAGCTCAAGCCCAGTTCCGACCTGCCGACACACCTGGTGCTTTACCGCGCCTTCCCGCAGATCGGCGGCGTCGTACACACGCACAGCCTCCACGCGACGGCGTGGGCGCAGGCGCGCAAGGGCATTCCGGCCTATGGAACCACCCACGCCGACTACTGGCATGGTGACGTGTCTTGCACACGGTTACTCACCGCGAAGGAAATCAGGACGGACTATGAAGCCAACACCGGCCACGTGATCGTCGAGCGGTTCACCCGGCTCGATCCAATGCAGTATCCGGCTGTGCTCGTGGCGAGCCACGGCCCGTTCACGTGGGGCGAGAACGCCCACGATGCCGTCCACCATGCCGTGGCGTTGGAGTTTGTCGCCCGGCTGGCGAGCGAGACGCTCCGCCTCAACCCGAAGCAGAAAGCCATGCAGCCCGCGCTGCTCGACAAGCACTTTCTCCGGAAACACGGTTCCGGAGCGTATTACGGACAGAGGTAGGACCCGAAACCCGACGGCCGAAATCCGAATGAAACCCGAAATCCGAAATCCGAATCTGGCTGCGCGCGCCCGGCTTTCTCGGCTTACAGTCTCCGGTCTTCGGCTCTCTCCATCGCTTTAGCTTGCGAACCACAACTCCCACTACAAACCCATGAACCTCCCCACTGCGCTGCTTGCCGCGGCCTCGCCGGCCGGTGCCACCCTGACGAGCCTCGATTGGCTCATGATCGTGCTCTATTTCAGCATCCTTCTGTGCGTCGCCTGGTGGGTGGTCAAGCGGCGCAAGGACACCGCCGACGACTATTTCCTTGCGGGGCGCAATCTCGGCTGGTGGATCATCGGCGCCTCGATTTTCGCCTCGAACATCGGCTCGGAACACATCGTGGGTCTGGCCGGCTCCGGGGCGAAGGATGGCGTGGCCATGGCGCACTATGAACTGCATGCCTGGTGCCTGCTGGTGCTGGCCTGGGTGTTCGTGCCGTTCTATGCGCGTTCGCTCGTCTTCACCATGCCGGAGTTCCTTGAACGGCGCTTCAGCACAGGGTCGCGGTACGTGTTGTCGGTCGTGTCGTTGATCACTTTCATCGTGTCGAAGATTGCCGTGGGCATTTTCGCGGGTGGCGTGGTGTTCGGCACCTTGTTGCCGGAGCTTCAGATCAAGCTGGGCGACCTGGTGATTGACAGCTTCTGGATTGGCTCCGTGCTCGTCATTGCGCTCACGGGTCTCTACACGATGCTGGGCGGCATGCGGGCGGTGGCCTACAACGACGCTGTTCAGGTCGTCGTCCTCATCACGGGCTCCGCGCTGCTGACCATCTACGGGTTGATCCAGCTCGGGGGTTGGGACGAGCTGAGGCGCCTGTGCGGCTCCGAGATGTTCAACCTGTGGAAGCCGTTGATCCCGGCCGGCATGGAAGGCACCTGGGCGCCGGTCAAGGAACCGACACGCATCGCCTGGTACTTCAACGGCCAGTTTCCTTGGCTGGGGATGGCCATCTGCGCGCCGGTGATCGGTCTGTGGTACTGGTGCACGGACCAGTACATCGTGCAGCGCGCCCTGGGCGCTCCCAATGAGCAGGTGGCTCGCCGCGGCAGCATCTTTGCCGCGTTTCTCAAGCTCTCGCCGCCGTACCTGTTCATCATTCCCGGCATGATCTGCTTCGCGCTGGTCAAGAGCGGCAAGGTGCCCGGACTGAGCGCCGCGTTTGCCGCCGATCCCAACGCTTCCCAAGGCGCCTTTCCTTTGCTGGTCGAACATCTTCTCCCGGCGGGCCTCCGTGGCATCGTGGTGGCCGGACTCCTCTCCGCGCTGATGGGCTCCCTCGCGGGCGTGTTCAACGCCTGCTCGACGCTCTTCACGGTGGACATCTACGCCAAATGGCGTCCCCAGGCCTCGCAGCACCAGATCGTCCGCACGGGCCGCATCGCCACCGGCGTCATGGTCCTCATCGCCATGATGTGGATCCCCGTCGTCAAGGGCGCCACCGGTCTCTACGATTACCTCCAGGCCGTCCAAGGTTACCTCGCGCCGCCGATCTTCGTCGTGTTCTTCTTCGGCGTGTTCTGGAAGCGCCTCAACGCCCAGGGTTGCCTCTGGGCCATGATTGTGGGCTTTATCCTCGGCGTGTTCCGCATGCTCGTGGACACCCCCGTCACCATCTACAAGGGCGAATTCCATTACGCCGAAGGTTCCTTCCTCTGGATCGTCAACAACATCAACTTCCAGTACTTCAGCATCCTGATCACCCTCGTCTCGGCGGTGGTCATGGTGGCGGTGAGCTACCTGACCCAGGCACCCGAGTACGAGAAGATCAAGAGCCTGACCTACGGAACCGTCACCGACGACGACCGGGCCAAGACCTTCGCGAGTTGGGATTGGCGCGACGTGGCCGGGTCGGCCTTCATCCTGGCCTGCATCCTCGGCGCCTATCTTTACTTCCGTGGCTAAGCCTTCAGGGAGCCATTAACGCTGCATGGCTGAGCCGCTTCCATCGGACGTCGGTTCCATCGACCAGGTGGTGGCGGCCCTCTACGACGTGATCTCGGGGCCGGCGGGCCAGAGGCGCGACTGGGACCGGCTCCGCGCGTTGTTCTACCCGGGAGCGCGGTTGCTGCGAACGGTCTTGCCGCCTGAGGGGAAGGCGGAAATGGCGGCGATGGATATCGAAGGGTTCATCGCCATGGCCGATCCTTTCTTCCAGGCGAAGGGCTTCTTCGAACATGAGGTGGCCCAACGCGTCGATCAGTTCGGTCACATCGCCCAAGTGTTCAGCACCTACGAAGCGTCCGGGGATCCCGACGGTCATGAGCCGCTGGGCCGCGGCATCAACAGCATCCAGCTCTGGTCCGATGGCCAGCGTTGGTGGGTGATGAACCTGTTGTGGGACGACGAGCGCCCGGGCAATCCCATCCCACCCGGCCTCCTGCCGAAGGAAGAATCATGATCACACGAACCACCACGGCTGGCATTTGCTCCCTGGTCTGGTTTGGCGCGTTCATCTGCGTGGCCGGCTTGCACGCGGCTGAGCCGGCCGGCACCAAGCCCGACTCGTTCCTCTTCAGTTTTTTCCGCGACAACGGCCAGGACGGCTTGTTCCTGGCCTGGAGCCGCGACGGCCTCAGGTGGTCCGAACTCAAGCCTCCGGGCAAGTCGTTCCTGGCGCCAAACCTCGGGAACAAGCTCATGCGCGATCCCTGTCTGCGCCAGGCTCCCGACGGCACGTTCCACCTCGTCTGGACCACCGGGTGGGGCGACCGGATCATCGGCTACGCGAGTTCGAAGGACCTGCTGCATTGGACTGAGCCCAAGGCCATCCCCGTCATGATGCACGAACCCATGGCCCGCAACGCCTGGGCGCCGGAGCTCTTCTACGACGAGGCGCATGGCCAATGGCTCATCTTCTGGTCCAGCACCATCCCGGGCCGGTTCGCCGAGACAGCCGGTTCCGGCGACGACGGCTGGAACCACCGCGCCTACTGTGTCACGACGCGTGATTTCCAGACCTTCAGCGAAACGAAGCTGTTTTACGACGGCGGGTTCAACGTCATCGACGCCACGCTCGTCAAAGTCGGGTCGCGTTATCACCTGATCGTGAAGGACGAGACGCGCCAGCCGGTGAAGAAACACCTGCGATTCGCCGTGAGCGACCACGCCGAGGGCCCGTTTGGACCGGCCTCCGAGCCGTTTACCCTTTCCTGGGTGGAAGGCCCGTCGGCGCTCCTCGTCGGGGGCGAAGTCTTTGTCTATTTCGATCACTACGCGACGCCGCAGCATTACGGCGCGGTGAAAACGGCGGACTTCAAGACCTGGCAGGACCTCACGAAACAGCTCAGCTTCCCGGCCGGCGCGCGACATGGCACGGTCCTGCGCGTCTCCGAAGAAGTGCTCCAGCCGCTCCGCTGAGCGCGCTGGATTTCCTGCTGCCGATCCGGAATGGGCCGGAGGACCGGGATCCGGGTCGGATGGGAAAGCAATTTCCCTTGAGGAGGGGACTCCCCTTGGTTACGGCGGACGAGGCCGGCTTAGTGCGCGGCCGTGGCCTTGAGGATTTCGTGATACAGCAGGTCTTTCAGCCAGAGCCGCTTCTTCTTCAACGTCTCGGTTTCGAGATCGGTCGCGGGCTCAAAGGCTCGCTCAATGCGGCAGACCTGCCGGTCGATCGCGTGATACTCGTTGGCGAGTTCCCGGAAGTCGGTTCGCTCGTCACTCAACTTGCGAATGACCTCGCGGTAATTCGCGAATTCAATGAGTAAGGGATGATGCAGATGCATAGGGCCGTCAGTCGGTCGGAAGAAGAAGCGCTTCCCCGGCGGAAACCGCCCGGCTGGGGAAGCGCAGTCCGTGCATGAGGCGGACTCCAGCAAACCGCGCGACCGTTGACCGCACCGATCTTGGCGAATTCTTCTCTTTTCTTGTCGAACGAAGGGGGTGTCGAATCCGCGCCTCGCTACGCGACGGCCGACTCCAGCACTTCCAGCTTTCCTCGAGCCGCGTCCAGGCGCGCACGCAGGCCCAAGGGCAAGGTCAGCTTGCGCGCGATGTGCCCGTAGGCGAAGCGTTCCATCACCGGCGCCTCGAACCAGGTCAGCACCTCGTCCATCATCTCGCCCGGGGTCAGGTAAGGCTCGCGGGCGTTGCTCGGTGCGCACTTCGTGAAGCGACCCAGCACCAGGCCAGCGATGCGCGAGAGAATGCCCGCGTTCCGGAGCTGGGTGAACATCCGGTCCAGGCGGTGATACTGCTCGCCCACGTCCTCCAACACCAGCAGCGCCCCGCGATAGTCCGGACTGAACGGCGTGCCGAGGCAGGAAACCAGCAACGACAGGTTGCCGCCCAGCAAGTGGCCCTCAACCCGGCCCGGCCGCCGGCTCTTCCGCGGTTCGCCGGGAGGGTTCGGAAGCACGCCCACGGGCCGGCTCGACGTCAGCACTCGCCAGAAGTGTTCTTCCGCATGAGGGTTGGGGAGCTGACCGAAATCCGACGCGACCATCGGGCCGGAGAAAGTGACCAGGCCGGTCCTCTGGAACAGCGCGAGCTGAAGGGCGGTGAGATCGCTGAAGCCCACCACGATCTTCGGCTGCCGCCGGACCGCGTGGTAATCCACGAACGGGAGCAAGCGCGGCGTGCCGTACCCGCCGCGCAGGGCGAAGATCGCGCGGACCTGCGGATCGTTGAGCATGGCGTTGAGGTCCTCGAGCCGCTGCGCATCCGTGCCGGCCAGGTAACCGTGGCGGGCGTTCACATGACGGCCGGGCTTGACCCGGTAGCCCAGCCCTTCCAGGTAGCGGACGCCAGCCTCGACGCGGGCCGCGCTCGGAGGCGGGCTGGCGGGCGCAATCAGGCCGATGACCTCGCCTTTGCGCAGCCGGGGGGGCTTAAGCAGCTTCATGGCTGGCCAGCATTCCGGCGCGCGCCATTTTCACAAGCAGAAAAAGGCGGCCCGCCGTTTTCCGGCTCGCGTTGCCGCTGGTTCCTGAGTAGAAGCTTCGCGTCATGCTCAACTACGTCTGGCTTGCGCTGATCGTTCTCGCCGTGTTGCTCGGCGGGTTCACGGGGCGGGTCAAGCCCGTCATCGATGGCGCCGTGGACGGCACGCAGAGCGCCGTGACCCTCGCCATCGGCTTGATCGGCATCATGGCGCTGTGGCTGGGGCTGATGCGCCTGGCCGAGCAGGCCGGTCTCATTCAAGCCCTCGCGCGCCGGCTTCGGCCGCTGCTGCGCTGGCTCTTTCCGGACGTGCCCGAAGGCCACCCTGCGACGGGCTCGATGGTCATGAACGTCGCGGCGAACATGCTGGGGCTCACGAATGCCGCCACCCCGCTGGGCCTGCGCGCCATGAGGGACCTCGAGTCGCTCAACGGGATTCCCGGTACCGCCACGAACGCGATGTGCACCTTCCTCGCCATCAACACCAGCTCCGTGCAACTCATCCCGATGACGGCCGTGGCCATCCTTGCCGCCAACGGCGCCCGCAACCCGGCCGCCATCATTGGCACTGCGCTCCTGGCCACCCTCTGCTCCACCGCCGCCGCCATTCTGGCCGTGAAAAGCCTGGAAAAACTGCGTGTCTATCGGCTGCCCGCCGCGCCCTCCGGCGGGCAGGCCGGTATCCTCAAATCCAGAGACCGGGCGAGCGCGGGCCATCCCGTCGTGAAGCACGAGGAAACCCGAAGCCTGGGTGACCGGGGAAGCTGGGCGGACGACCGAGCGGCCGATGCGGCTGCGGTGAAAGCGCTGCCGATCTGGGGTTGGGTGGTGCTGGCGCTGTTTGTCGCGTGCTTCGGGTGGTTCGTCGTCGCGATCAGTTGGCCGGAGGTTGCCGGTCGTTCCGCCTCCTTCCAGCCGGGCACGGAGAAGGTGCTGGTGCGCGCGGTGAACGC